>Ga0207713_1000722_pt1 | contig 30911 bp, 22 predicted proteins | sample KBSS64metaG_FD_184404 | JGI IMG/M metagenome (GOLD analysis project Ga0207713, IMG submission 184404) | Switchgrass rhizosphere microbial communities from Kellogg Biological Station, Michigan, USA - KBS S6-4 metaG (SPAdes) (version 2) | ecosystem: Host-associated > Plants > Roots > Rhizosphere >... | reverse complement strand
TGTCCCTGGCGGCGGCGAGTGCGCGCATCCGCGCCATGGAGGCTTCGTTGGGAATCGAGTTTCTGCAGCGAGGTCGCCGCGGTGTCAGCCCGACCCCGGCCGGCAAAGCCCTGGCGCAACACGCCCGCGTCCTCCTGCAACAAGCCGAACGCATGCAGCAGGATCTGGCGGAATACGCTAATGGCGTCAAAGGCCAGGTGCGGTTGTTGTGCAACACCACGGCAATCACCGAATACCTGCCGGAGTTGCTCGCGGACTTTCTTCGCGACCACCCCAACCTCGACATCGATCTGCAAGAACTGCCCAGTGCACGCATCACCCACGCCTTGCGCCAAGGGGCGGCAGACCTGGGCATCGTCTCCGACGCCGTAGACACCGATGACTTGCAAACCCGCCCGTTTCGTGACGATCCGCTGGTGCTGATAATGCCCCGCGATCATCCCTTGGCACCCGCAGGTGTCGTGAGCTTCAGCGACACCTTGCACCACGACTATGTCGGCCTGAACGCCAACGGCGCGTTGGCGGTGTACCTCGAAGAACAGGCGCTGCACACCGGGTCACGCATGCAAATCCGCATCCGCGCCGACGGTTTCGATGGCGTGATGCGCATGGTCGCTCGGGGGGCCGGGCTGGCGATCGTGCCCCTCGCGGCAGTCGAGCGCTGGCGCGGCGAACAATCCTTCAACCGCCTCGCCCTGCAAGAACCTTGGGCCATGCGCAAACTCCTGCTCTGTGCGCGGGACTTTGAGACGCTGCCAGGTTATGCGAAGGCCTTGCTGCACGCCTTGACTCTCCCCTGAGGGGCAGACTTTACCCTTGGGCTTTCATCTTTGAGGGCAATGCGCGTTTCTGGACAGCTCAATGTCGAGCACAGACAACTGAGCGATGGGCGGGCGCTATAGGGTGCGACTTCAGTTCTCTAGTCCACTGCCCCGGAGTCCACATGACCGCACCTATTACCGTTCTTCGCGATACCCATCCACTGCCGGTGCTCGACGCCTGCAAATGGGAAAAACTCGAAGGCGACCCGCACACCGTCAACCTCAACGCCTATACCAGCGAAGACGGCAGCAAAATCATGGGTACCTGGATCTGCACGCCGGGCAAATGGTATGTGGAATACGTGAAGTGGGAATACTGCGATTTCCGCGAGGGGTACTGCATCATCACCCCAGAAGGAAAAGAGCCGATCCATCTGCGCGCCGGTGATATTTTCGTCATCGAGCCGGGCATGAAAGGCACGTGGGAAGTGGTTGAAACCGTGCGTAAGTATTTCGTGTTTGCCTGATGCAAAAAAACCGGGAGATCACCCGACGTGATTTCCCGGTAAATATCCATGGGGACAATGCTGCCCCTGTGGGAGCCAGCCTGCTGGCGATGAGGCCAGCACATTCAACATCGACGATAACTGATCTACCGCTATCGCGAGCAGGCTCACTCCCACAGTTTTCCAATCCGATTATTGCGGCTTGCGATAACTGTTGATGATCGCCGAGAAGTCCTTGCCACCTTCCCCACGCTGGCTCATCGCCTGATACAACTGCTGGGCCACTGCGCCGAGCATCACCGGTTGGTGCGCCTGACGTGCCGCTTCCGTGGCCAGCCCCAGATCCTTGAGCATCAGTTCCGCACCGAAACCGCCGGTATAACCGCGCGAGGCCGGCGCCGTTTCGACGATACCCGGCCACGGGTTGTACATCTCCGAACTCCAGCAACGACCGGTGGAACTGTTGATGATCCCGGCCAGCACCGTGGTGTCGATGCCAAGCGCATCACCGAGCGCCATCGCTTCGCTGACACCGACCATCGAGATCGCCAGCAGCAGGTTGTTGCAGATCTTGGCGATTTGCCCGGTGCCGACTTCGCCGCAATGGACGATGTTGCGGCCCATCTGCGCCAGCACGGGTTGCAGGGTGGCGAACAGCTCAGGGGTAGCGCCGACCATAAAGGTCAGGGTCCCGGCTGCTGCACCACCGGTACCGCCCGACACCGGCGCATCCGCCATGGCCACGCCTTGCTTGGCCGCCGCCGCCGCAACATCACGCGCCGTCTGCGGATCGATGGTGCTGCAATCGACTGCCGGCACGCCCTTGGCGATACCCGCCAGCACGCCGTCTTCACCCAGCCACACGCTGCGCACATGCACAGCGGCGGGCAGCATGGTGATCACCAGTTCTGCGCCTTGAGCCGCTTCACGCGCCGAAGCGCTGATGCTGCCGCCCAGTTGCTCAAGCTCCGCCAGGACGGTTTTGTTCAGGTCGACCAGGTTCAACGAATGGCCGGCCTTGATCAGGTTGCGCGCCATCGGCGCGCCCATGTTGCCCAGACCGATAAAAGCGATTTTCATGACCGGCTCCTTAACGCAAGTTAATGGTGGTGTTCACACCGTCGTTGACGCTGTTGTCATCGAACCAGCGACTGGTGACAGTCTTGGTCTGAGTGTAGAACTGCACCACTTGCTTGCCATACGGACCGAGGTCGCCGAGTTTGGACCCGCGCGAACCGGTGAAGCTGAAGAACGGGACCGGCACCGGAATCGGGATGTTGATGCCGACCTGGCCGACGTCGATTTCAGTCTGGAACTTACGCGCCGCTGCACCGCTTTGGGTGAACAGGCCAGTGCCGTTGCCGAACGGGTTGGCGTTGACCAGTGCGATGGCCTCATCGAGGGTATCGACTTCCAGCACCACCAGCACTGGACCGAAGATTTCCTGGGTGTAGATCTGCATCTCTGGGGTTACGCCGGAGAACAGGGTCGGGCCGACAAAATTGCCCTTCTCGAAGCCTGGAACCGTGATATCGCGTCCGTCCAGTTCCAGCTTCGCGCCTTCCTTGATGCCGCTCTCGATCAGATCCAGAATTCGCGCCTTGGCCTTTTTGGAAATCACCGGGCCGACATCAGTGCCCGGCTCACTGCCGGCATTCACTTTGAGTTTCTGCGCCAGCGCCTTCAGGTCAGGCAGCCATTGCTTGGCCGCGCCCACCAGCACCACCACGGAGGTGGCCATGCAGCGTTGCCCGGCCGCACCGAAACCGGCACCGACCAGCGCATTGAGCGCTTGTTCGCGGTTGGCATCCGGCAGCACAACGGCGTGGTTCTTCGCGCCCATCATCGATTGCACGCGCTTGCCGTGTTTACCGGCCAGGTCGTAGACGTGAGTGCCGACGGCGGTCGAACCGACGAAGGAAACAGCCTTGATGTCCTTGTGGGTGCAGAGCGCATCCACCACGTCTTTACCGCCATGAACGACGTTGAGCACGCCCGCCGGAACACCGGCCTCGATCGCCAGTTCCACCAGCAGCATGGTCGACATCGGGTCCTGTTCGGACGGCTTGAGCACAAAGGTGTTGCCGCAGGCGATGGCCATCGGGAACATCCACAGCGGAATCATCGCCGGGAAGTTGAACGGCGTGATGCCGGCGCAAACGCCGATTGGCTGACGCAGGGTGTAGGTGTCGACGCCGCCAGCAACGTTCTCGGCGAACTCGCCCATTTGCAGGCTGCCGATGGAGCAGGCGTGCTCGACCACTTCCAGGCCGCGGAAGATATCGCCTTCAGCGTCGGCGATGGTTTTGCCTTGCTCGTTGCTGAGCACCACGGCAATGCGCTTGGAGTGTTCGCGAATCAACGCTTGGAGCTTGAGCATGATGCGCATCCGCGCGCCGATCGGCGTCAGCTTCCAGGTCTGGAAGGCGCGATGGGCGGCACTGATCGCAGCGTCTACTTCCTGTGCGGTGGCGAACGGAACTTTTGCCAGCACTTGCTGGGTCGCCGGGTTGACGATGTCGTGCCACTCGGTGGTTTGGGACTCGACCCACTCGCCGTCGATTAACAGTTTTACCGTTTGGACAGTGGTTTCGTTTGGCGTGAGCGATACGTTCATGTTGGGTCTCCGGGAAGTTGTTCTTATTTAGAGAGCTATCTGTATAGCCAAGGCGAGACTGTCGCCTTGAGACGAGACGTGTGTCGCGAGTTGGTTCTCGGACTGTTTTTGGAGTATAGATGTGCAAACTTCTAATAAGAACGCACATAAAAGCCGGTCCATCATGCAAAAAAACATCACGTCTCTAGGCTCGTTGAACTGGGATGACCTCAAGTTTTTCCTTGAAGTCGCCCGCACCCGCAAGGCCAGCACCGCAGCCAAGCGCCTGGCGGTCGACTACACTACGGTGTCGCGGCGCATCAGCTCGCTGGAAGCGGCATTGGGCACGTTGCTGTTCGAGAAATCCCGGACCAGCGGTTTTGTCCTGACTGCCGAAGGCCAGCGGTTGCTCGGTTATGCCGAGTCGATCGAAAGCACGCTGCACATGGCCTGTGAGCAGGTTTCAGGTTCTGGCGTTGCGTTGTCCGGGCATGTGCGCATGGGCTGCACCGAAGGCTTTGGCAGCTTTTTCATCACCCCGCAGCTGAGCCATTTCGTCGACGCCTACCCGGCAATCTCCGTGGACATCCTGCCGCTGCCGCACTTCATCAGCCTGTCCAAGCGCGAGGCGGACATCGTCATCGCCCTGGAGCGCCCGGAGCATGGTCCATACGTCTGCTGCAAACTCTGCGACTACAAATTACAGCTCTACGCGACTCAGGATTATCTCGACAAGCACCCACCGATCCGCCGCCCGGCAGACTTGGGCAAGCATTCATTCATCAGCTATGTCGACGATCTGGCGTTCAGTTCGGAGCTGTTGTACCTGGCGAATGTGTTGCCCGGCGCCAGTGCCAACCTGCGCAGCACCAGTGTGATTGCGCAATTCGTGGCCGCACAGCAAGGGCGGTCGCTGGCGATTCTGCCGTGCTTCCTGGCGGCCCAGGATCCGCGATTACTGCCGGTGTTGCCGAAGGAGATCAACATCACTCGACAGTTCTGGATGTACTGCCGCGAAGACCTGCGCAAGCTCAAGCGGATCACCCTGTTGTGGGATTACATCCGGGAGGTGACTGAGCGGAATCAGGGTCTATTAATGGGGGAAAGTCGCGAGACCCTGTTCGCCGATTGACTGTTCTTCAAGGAATCAGGTAGCGGAATCGTACCGAGGTCAGCAGGCCTTTGCCAAGGGTTTGTAACAGCGGTTGGTACGCAACTTGTAACACCTCGCCACCGGGGGTCGACAGAATATGTGGAGCCTTTTAATCGGCATTGAGGTCGCGTAAGCCCCATGCGGGCACCCTTGGGGGGGAAGCCTGCACATACCCGCAGCGAGGTGATCATTCAGATTTTTCTGTCAGATTCTCAAAGACGTCTAAAAGTGGCTGCGCTGCATCAAGGGGCCGAGTACGATCCCCATTTCTACACAGGAAGGGACCCCGCAATGCTTGAAGGCACAAAGTCGGTTAACCGAATATGGATCGTCTTAGCCATCATACTGACACTATTAGGCCTTGCCATTTTTGGCACCTATGCTCATTACCTCCCCAAGATATCAGATGACCATACTGCATGGAGCAGCTTCGGGTCGCTGCTCAGTGGGTTCTTCACGTTAGGCGGAGTAATTGCGACTATCGCAACTCTCTTGTTCCTAAACGCCCAGAACAAGAATCAGCAGGATTTCATCGAGTGGCAGAAGCAAGCTTTATCTTTTGACCAATATATCAACCATCGGAAGCTTTTCATCGAGCGGCTCGGCGAGCTTCAAACTGTCTGCAACAACCAGATTCGATTCAGCAACCCTGATCGTCTTTATAATTCGCTATTCCCTAAAAATTCGCCCACTCAAATATTCCTCAAGGTAGACCCAGACCGGTCAGACGAATCCCACAATTTACTTGGCGATCTTGGCCTCATGCTCGAAAGAGTTGAAGAGGATCTCGATAAAGCGGAATGGAGTGGTGAGTCGGCGCGGCAATTCGTCTTTGATCTCATCGTTATTAAAGACGATTTACAGTTTGAATGGATCGGGGACGACTCTGACGGTGACATATTAATTGAAGGTAAGAATACAGGAATAAATATATACTCCATCAACGAGTTCTGCAGTAAGTGCAAGTTAATCTTTAATTCATTTTTGTACTATACTGGAAACCCGCCATTCCAGGGTTTCATGAAAGGTAACCCCCGGTACGTCCGGGAGGCTCTGATCGGTTGCTTCTCCCGCCCATGGAAGGATATGCCAATAAAGGCGTTAAAGACCGTAGATGGTCTTAGCTCACTGGAGTTTCTTCTATTTCAGATTGACACTATGCGAGACCCAAGCGGGAACTGGGTGTTACCAATGACCTTTCGAAATCTGGAGCGCGCACTGAGTAGCCGAGAGGAAGTTTTAAAGCTTCGTGACTACAGCAGGTTTTCGCATCTGGTCAATATAGGCAAACAGGAATCCGAGTGGACACTGAGAATTTTAGTGCATACCGATGACAACCAGAAGATCTTTCACGACCTGTTAACCTGCGTAGAAATGTTTAGCGCTCTGTGTGAAATCTATAAAGCTGACAAACAACAAGATTTTGATTTTTAGCTATTCAATAACAAGGTCAGCCATCATACCCACCAAGTACAACCCAGACGACATCCCCAAGGCCTTCGACCAAAGGACCACCTGGAGCAACTCCCAGAGTGACAAGCAGTAGACCAAGAAACCGATAGTGACACGGTGGGCAGTCAGAGTACGGGCTTACGACTGGCGTAGCCGCATGATTGCGTCAGTGATCCCTTGAGCATTCGTATCCAGCGTTTCCATGGCAGCCATGGTGTTAGCGGCGACACTCCCCACACCGTTCTCTGAGAGCCAATTGGTCACCTCTTCAATGGCCGCACATATGGCGTGCTGATTATGCAGGAGCAAAGTCAGTGCGTCCGCTGTGGCGATGTGGGCAACTGAGTCGTCTGACATGGCTATTATCCTTGAGTGACATATCGAGTAAAAAGGGACACTAAGTCCCTCCTTATCTTTTCAACAAGCAAACTTACATAAGCTATGAATTTGCTGCTTTTTCTTTCAGGCTGAGGATGAAACGCCTTAACGAATCCGGAACCGGTGCACAAATAGCAAACGTTCGGACCGTCTCACCTCGCGGATCAAATTTGACACTAACTTTATTAGGAAAGTGCGTTGGCTGATCCGATGTGCGATCGGATTTATAGAACGTCAGCATTTCCACAAAAAAGCCGTATAGAAATTTCCCCCTCCAATCTACTACAGGATCCAACCCCAAAAAAGTCTGATCTTTAAAGTCAATACTTGAGCGATCTACATTTGGAGGCCAGCCCACAAGTTCAAAAATGTCGTTACCAGTTGAGGTTACCGCATCATTTTCCACTTTCAAATATTTGCGTATTTTGTTTTCTATACCCGACAAGGCTACTTTATTTTTTCTCGCATAGTAAATAACCTCATTAACCGGGCGCATTACCTCTACAAACTCAGCCAGCCTTGCTTTGTAATGCTGAGCGATATCAGCAACACATTCGCCATCATTACTAGCTTCGCACTTGTACTCTGACCCTAGTAGTTCACAAAGAACTTCATGGCCAACCATCTGGTTTTCAATAGAGTAGCCTTCCGTGCAATAAATGTCGTCGCCGGCGGGATAACCCTTAAGTCCATCGAAATCCTTATCGATAAAATATGCGATATTTTGATCAGCGTGCTCTCTTTTTGAGAGCATTTTCCGAAAAGCTAGAAGTTGCTCTTTACCTCTTGATAAAATCGGAGCAAACGCATTGTCGTTAGCTACCAATTTAAATATTGTACCGTAATATGGGAGATCATCATTTCCTTCAAAAACGCATATTAGCGCATCCCCCCCTTTACTCCTGATACTACTATACTGCTGCAGGACCACCTGTGGAATTTCGCGGGCTTGCCGCATCGATTCAATAAGGCCGGTCCCTTGAGCATGCCGCATCGATTCGACTACACTCATTCTTGCGGCCTCTCATATTTCACTAGAAGAGGCTCCGCAAACGGATCCAGGTCGTTATCAAAAATGAAAGGGGAGTGAGTGATCGCGACAAGTTGACTGCAGCTGGGGGCAGATAAAATATCCATTAGAAACAGCCTCTGCCATGCGATCGACAAAGATAATTCCGGCTCATCAATTAAAACTATGTAACGACTACCTCGGCTCAAATGCAGCCTTGCAAAGATAGATACAATTTGTTTCTCGCCAGAAGATAGATCGTTAAGACTCAATGGATCAGAACTATACGGTATTCGTACGTCGACAGATAAAGCAAGCTTGTCAAACACAACTCGTTTTTCTGGTTTTGTACTTGTTTCAAATGCAGATGTTTCCCAATAATTATTAATTACTTGGGCGAATCCTTCAATAGATTGCTCATCTGCTTGAGTTTGAGTGTATATATCAAGCATTTGAAAAAGATAGGAGCGAAGGCTATCATAATTAGTATTGTTGATTGACCCGTCCCTAATTATTTCCCATAGCTTTTCAGCGGTGACTCCTTCAGCCTCACCAAGGCGAGTCAAAACCAACGTCAGTTGAGTGTGAAGTCCTTTATCCTCGACAGCAATTGGTGGAGGGGATTTTAGTTTGGGAGACAACAAATCCTCTAATGATTTAACACTGAGTCGAGAATAAGCGTTGAATGTCTGGGCTTTGATTCTCTCTCTTATTACTTTGAGCCTTTCCTCCACATCTGCCATGCCAAACCATATCAAAGTATCCTCACTCTTTGGTTCTGGCTCGTACTGTGGTCGACCTCTACGTCCCTTGCGGAAGCTGAATTCTGAAAACTCAGCTTCAATCCTCCTAAAGGTAGGAAGATATAAAACCTCGACACCATCAAGTCCAAAATCTACATACGAAACTAGCTGCTGATAAACGTCATTCACTTCAAGCTTGGGCATAGCACGGAAGAAAAGACTAGCCGTATCGTCATGATCATAAGGACCATTCATAAACACCCGATGATAAACCGCTTCAGACTGAAGCCCTTCAAAATCGGTATGCATATATTTAGATATAAGATTATTTAAATCGCTCGGAGTAACGCCGTATTGCATTAGCTCCTCTACCGCCGACACATCCTGCGATCTCATATTGGTTGCGAACAGGTCTTTCTTGGAAATAATCAAAGGCTCTGCGCCTTTAAACTTAATCACAAGTTCAGAGAAGTCAATTATAGAAAGCTTCGCAAGTTTTTTTGACAAAACCGCATACAGCGCATTTAAAAGAGTCGTCTTGCCTGTACCATTTTCAGCTGCTACTATTTTTATAGCGCTTGTCATCCCTAATATCAAATGCTTATATTTATTCACCCCTCGCAACTCAAAATGCTCGAGAAGAGGAAGTGGCAAATCATTTACATTTAACTTTACTCGCATATCGCATCCCTATGTGCTGGTAAAACTTAATTTCTGTAAAATAAGTTTACAATTAAAGCCTTTGCTAGAGGCTGACATCTCTAAAATGCAAATACCTCGCAGGTGTCGCAACTTCATTAACAACTTTCAAATAAAATGGATCGGGCAAAAGCTTTTCTCCAGCCCTAACCGAAATAGCCGTTTTGTCTTCCCTTAAAATTGATTAACCGATTCATTGAATCCCTATTCCGGTATCCCGCCAAGCTTGAACCACTTGGTAGGTCCCATTCCACTTCGAAACCTGGCTGAACCGCTATTCCTTAGGTAATGGAAATGTAGATCGTTGAGGCCAAGAAATATACAGGTTCCTGTAAACGAAGCCGACACAGACTCCATATTATTGGGAAACTCCCCAGAGGCTGGCTCGAGGTTAAGCGCCATTCCGGTGCCACCTCGCAGACTATGGATACAAATTCAAAATATCAGGGATACGAAAAAGCCGTCCATAGGTGGCGAATGTCACACAGGCAGGGGTTTACTGGGCCAGCTCCCGCTTGATGCGGTAAACGGTCGCAATTCCCACGTCTGCAATCTTGGCGACTTCTTCCACTGTGTTGCCGTTCCGCTTAAGCAACCCAGCTACCTTGTCCCACTTTGCTTGATTACGCCCCTTGCCCGTTGGCTTCCACTCCGGCTCAGCCGCACGCTTGTTCTCCAGACCTTCCCGAATTCGCTGTACCCGTTTCTCCTGATCCAGTCGGGCCATGGTTGCCATGAGGTCCAGCAACATGCTGTTGATTACTTCCATGATTTGTCCGGTGATGCCCTTGTCCTCAACCATCATATGGCTGGTGGGCAGATCGGCCACAACCAGGCGAAGCCCCTTGGCCTTAATGGTTGCCTTGAGAATGTCCCAGTCGGCTTGGGAGAGGCGACTCAGGCGGTCTACAGACTCCACCAGCAGCACTTCACCCTTTTCGGCAGTGTCCAACAGGCGCATCAGTTCAGGTCGATTGAGTTTGGTGCCGCTGATGTTCTCGGCGTACACACCAGTGATATTCAAACCCTTGTCAGCAGCGAATGATTCCAGTGCGACTTTTGCACGGTGGGCGTCCTGATCCTTGGTCGATGCACGCAGGTAGAGATGAGTGTTCATGGCCTACTATCCTTTGCTCTTGAATTCGATAGGTCTATGATAATAGAATCGTATAGCTATCTGCAATAGTCATTTGATAGTGGCTTTGAGGGTGTTGCCGGGCTACCAGACTTGTCTACTTCATTGATAGGGCCGTTCCCGGTTGTTGCCCCAGCCCCTGGCTTAGTCGAGACGCTTGTGGCAGTGCGTGCTGTTGCCCTGAAATGGTTGGTTGGAGGTTTTCCGTACAGCTATGAGGAACACGATGTACTACCCCCTAGAGGACGAAGTCGTTATCAGAGGCGAACGACCCTAACTGGGTAGCTGGTTCAGAGTTGATCCTTCATTGTCACGGAGAACACGGCAACAGGCAAAAACCATGCAAAGCGCATGGGATATAAAGACGGGGGCGATCTGCTTAATACCGATGCTTGTATCCCCCGGAAACAGAGGCTTTGGCAAGTCTAGGGTGGTGTAGGGGAACTGACCGACGCCTGGGAGGGGATAGATATTGGTTAGTTTTTGATCAGTTTAGCTGCAAGGTGGCTGTAGGGAGGTCGCCATCCCTCACTTGCTGAGAACAAGAGCCTCCACATCGCTGACGAGTGCAGATGGCTGGCATTTCAACGCAACGGCAAGCTTGAAGATGATGTTGATGGTCGGTTGATTGACGCCTCGTTCGATGAGACTTACGTAATTCCGCTGAACATCGGCCTCCAGTGCCAGCTGCTCTTGTGTCAGCCCTGCAAGCTTCCGTCGCTCGCGAAGAACCCTTCCGAATGCCAACCCTGCGTCCAAGCCATAACCCCCTGAGTAAGGGGTGAACTGTCGTTCCCATGGCTTGCTACGTCTTCATAATATACTGTGAATATTCGGTTCTGCATGGCACCATTCTCCATTGCGTTGTTGGCATTATTGGTCAGCCTGAGGGCCAGACTAGAGCCATCGTGTGAGCTAGTTAAATTGACTACAGACCTCCTGGAGCTGCGTGATGAACGAACAGAATGGCTCAACCCCATATGCCGCTGATGGCGAAGATGACGCCGTATACGCCAACCCATTATTCTTGGGGAAATTGAGTGGGATGAACCGAACAAATCCCTACGCAACGTCAGTCATGCTTATCCTGATGTCGAAAATGGCTGGCAACGGGTCGGTGAGGGTTACTCAGGCGACCATAGCCAAGGAGTGCAACAGCACGCTACAGCAGGTCGAGAAGGCCATCGCCGACCTCTCGGATGCTGGTTGGATCTACTCGGTAGATGCGAGCACCGAACCTGGCGGTCCGCTGGTGTGCTTTGTGAACCCCGATCTGGTCAGTGCAGAAAAGCCCGTCGAGCAGATGTAAACCAACTCCCCCGGCTCCATGGCTTCGTGGCGGTAATGTGAGACGGGGTTGGCACCGAACTGTCCGAAGCTCATCTCTGCACATTAATGCTCACCCTTGGACGTTAACGTGCGTGAAATGGGCTAACCCTAGCCCATCTAGGTGGGCTACTTAAGTTGGCCCACACGAACTCTGACGCAGTTGCTCATCAGCACGCCCCATGAAACTCATGCTTGCATCACTCCCACCTCAAGGTAATCGGTGGGGCAGGGGCAACTAAGCCCCGCAGGCTTTTGAGGTAAACTGTGGATATATGGTGACTGACAGTCACGGATAACTGACTTCCAAGTCTGTAACCTCCATTATTCTTACCTGTGCCTCAGGGCACGATTAACAACTGTTCAAGTTTCAAGGGAGGAAAGGGGGGAGCCCCCTCCCGCTTTTGCTTTGAATTGTGCAAGGGGAACTGGTGCCTGAAGGCACAGACTAATTCCGCGTGACAATAGTCACGGCTAACCTTCCTGTATTGATTAATCGTGGTTCCCGCCAAAAGTTATCTCAGCAAGGTTCAGAGCAAAAGCAACAGAGGGGCGGGGCTGTCCGCCCCTGTCTACCTGAACTATATAGAGTTGGTATCCGTGCCTCAGGGCACAAGAATTATGTTGTGGCGTAGGCGCCACCGGATAACTGTATAGACGTGCATAACCTCTAGGCGGACGCATTGGTGCTGCTTGGTCTAATCCATCTTGCGGTAGCCGTGAACACATCGTGCAGCCATGTGAATCTACCTTACTATAAGAAAGCGCCGTCAACCCGTCATACCCTACATAACATTGCTCAAGCCCTTGCTGCGTGGGGCGTATAGCCATGACGGGTTGTTTTGTAACCCGACATGAACCCGTCATACCCGTCATGGCCCCCTCGTGCTTGAGTAAGCTCGTCGCAGCTCTGCGGGCGGGGATGACTTCGATAGGTCGGCTGCCAAACCCTTGGGAGTAATCCAGAATCTCCCGTCGGTAGTTCGTTTCGACTTGCATCCCATTTCGAGTAACTCGCCAGCCACAGCACGGTTGCCAAGGACCTCCCCAGTCTCTGTGTGGTATCGGGCTTCGATGTCCAAAGCTTTCACAACCATATGGTCTGCAATGTAATCTGCAATGAACTCGGACAGCCTTTCCCAGGGGCAGAAACCTATCATCTCCCGTTTGCTGACAGTCATCGGTGGATCGCCCCAAGGGTGAAACTGGGATAGATCCACTGTCTCTATAAGATCCCGCACAATCTGCATCCCACCCTGTTCCAGCAGCCACGGCTTCAACTTTGTGTTGATGAATTCGATGGTTTCCGCTTTCGACTCCCTGTGTTTGATGAAAGCAGGCACCCAAAAGCGGCGGTCCTCCTGCTCCAGCGGCAATGGGAATTGGTCATTGCTCGACATAATGAAATTCAGGAAGTTATCCACCGTGGTATCGGGGATATGCTTCCGTCGCAAGGTGATCGTCTTGTTCCCCTGGATGGATTTCAGGGTGTTAACCGTCGACTCGGGATTTTTGTAAACCTCGTCAATCAGAATGACGGTCTTACCAACGAGGGCATCATTGAAGTTACCCACCACTTCACTTAAAGCCACCGTGCCTACGCTGGACTTCCCCAGCAGACCCGGCAGAAGCGTTTCAGCCAAGAAGCCCTTGCCGACCCCATGGTCTGAACGCAGCAAGACTGTGGCATTGATACGCTGGCCGGGATAGCGGACGGCATGAGCTAACCAATCTCGGAAGTAGTGTCGCTCTTGGGGGATGGGGAAGAGGCGTTGTAGGAATTCAATGAAGGGCCCTGCGTCGCGTCTCGACACCACATTGCCACTCGCTCGGATATCCGGACCGGTCCACATGTTCAATAACCTGTTACCGCCGTACTCCATTACTCTACGGTAATCACCGGGGCGAAAGTCCTCAGCGAATACGATAGGCAGCTTGTTGAGCAGGCTTTCGCCTGTGACGTCTCCAGTTCCACCAGCATCTCGGTAGGCCTGGACTAGCATCATAGGGTTGCCTTGCGGAGCGACTCCCATGTTTAACAGGTCGCGAAACTTGGGGCGGCTGTCCGTTGAGGGGACAATCACGAATCGATCCTGCACAGCACGAATTGCTGCAATGTTTGGGCTTGCTAGTTTAACGATAGTTGCGGGCATTTGCGTCTTGTTGATTTGAGTGTGCAGATATTACTTCTCCGTAAACCGGGGGCTTCCCGTAAGTTAGAATGATTAAGCCAGAATGGCATTAGGCCGATCATGTTTTTTGCCTTTTTCCAAGCAAAACGACCCCCGCTTCTGCTCAGCGGACTATTAGCTTGAGTAAGAAACAATGTCTGTATTGAGGTGTTGTCGGGCTTGGTATTTGTCGCTGGGGATTATTTCGGTAATTCGTTGTAATGTGCATAGTGGATGGCCAGTGCGTTGCGTTGTCACCAGCCACCTTCTAAGAGTGCTTCGCCAAGATCGGTGCATAACGTCGTCCCCGGCTCTGCACTTTCCCATTTTGGCCCGACTCACCAAGTGACAATCATGATGCAGTGGTAGCACCAATTACCGCATTGGTAGTGTCAAACCAATCCCATTACAAACCATCTCGACCGTTCTGCTCAATGAACTGGCTAAGCCAAATCACACCTTTTCCAGTAAGCATTGGATGCGCCTTTGCTTCAATCTCACCAGTCTTACGATTTTTGTAGTCGCCCAGCTTAACCTCAAATAGTCCGGCTTCCAGGTACTTCTGGTACGGCATATTGATCCGATGCGGACGATTCATAAGAATCTTATGGTCACACAGATACTGCAAGTAGCGAGTTCTTCCTGTGTCGAAAAGCTTAGCGGCTGTGCATGGATTGTACAGGTCTTCTGTACCAGTCATGTCGTCATAAAATTCCACCTTTACGGCGTCCTGTCGAATCTTCTCATGCTGCTTCTGTAGATGATTCGTGCAGGTGAGCACTAGGGCCTGGAGGGTGGGTATATCGCTCAATGCCCAAAGTGGCTTCAAGATGTCCTCCTCTAGTTCATGCAATCGATCAATGACCTTGGCTCGCAGTGGTACGCTATAGCCTGTGAGCAGGATTTCTACCTCTCGGCGTGGAAGCATTATCTCCGAGGTGTATCCGCGAGAATCTTCGCGGGTTTCTACATGACGCAATTCTGCGTCATCCTCAAGACCAAGTTCCGCAAGCATCACCCTCACATCGCGAATAACGTCTCCGTGACGCTTTCCTGTTAGCTTTGCAACTTCTTTGGTACTCATGGCGATGAGGGGGGCTGGATTGCCAATGTAATCAACTGAGGCTCTCTGCAAGTGATGAGCGAAGGAGCTCCCGTTAGCCATGATGACAGCACTAGCGGTTTGGTTGTGTGCAGCGCTTGTGTATGTGTTTTGCATTTTCATATTATTCGTATCTTCTTAAATTGAGGATGTAGCTGCCCGTCGCTACAACTTTGTAGCCCTTGATGCGGGCGATGGTATAGATATGTCTCGCACATTGTTTCAGTACTGGGCGAAGTCAGTGCGTGTTCGAGTCGGAGCTACGTCATAGTTCTATCCTGAAGTTTGATTTGTTTTTTGTCAGGGCAGCAGGAGACCGTCACGGAAACTTAGAGTTCTGTCGTATTAGCAGAATGTACGGATCGAACTGATCTAATGGCTCTATGCTGCTTCTTGCTGGTCCCAGTGGCGCATGATTTCTTCCATCCGCCGGGCTTTACATTGTGTACGGTACTCGTTGAATAGCGGCATGCGTTCTCGCAAATCATCTGCATAGAGGTACAGGTCTTTGCCGCAATCTACCGCTTCGACAATTTCATCCTCAAAGAGAAAACCTTGGTAGGTTCGCTCCACCCATTCCCGGTTTAGTCGATCCATGTATTCGGTTCTCGCTCGGATATCTGACTCTTTTCCGTATCCTGGTGAGTAAGAGCAGGAGTGAACCATCATGGTGCTACTGTCATAAATTACCCAGTCATCGGCTTGAAGGGCTATTGCAGAAGCGTCTGAGGCGCAAGTAAAACCGATCTCTACAATGATGTGGGCTTCGCATTCCTCCATTCGGCGGCAAAGGAAGTCGCAGGTCTCCAGGCTTCCGCCAGGTGATGAGAGCTGGATGTATACTTGATCTTCCTCTCCCGCATGGGCAAGGATATTGATGAAATCGGCGTACTCCCAAATTTCGCCAATGGGTCCGGTGATCGGTACGACGTAATGTATCTTGCTAAACTGCTTGGTGATGATGTTCTTTGGGCGGTAGGCGCTTTCGAGCTCTACGAGTTCATTGTTGGCTTGGTATTTCATCTAGCTGTCTTCTCTTGCGAATTTCGGGTAATAGGTGCCCGTCGCTCGAAATTAAGAGCTTATTCGGGTGCGGGCATTTTTTTACATTGATTTTAGTGGTATTGATGTAAATGTTTACAGAAAAGCTAGTTCATTTGCCTGTCCTTGGTTGGTTGGGTTGCGTTCGTTAGGCAATAGAGTGCCGTAACGTAAATTTTGGTTTCGTCGTATTTGTGGTGTGTGTGGGAATCGAGTTTAAGTATTGACTCTATGCTCAGTCATGTATGGAGCGCGATTCTCTTAAGACATATTGTTGCTCTCTGTTGGTGGTTTAATGGCGTTTTTCGGGCTCGGATTTATCTTGCGATTATGGCATGGTATTTACTCGTTTGATTGAACTAGAACTATGAAGCATGAATTATCTAAATCCCGGGCACGACAAAACCTCTTTACAGTCCATCCAATTTTTTTGGAGGTGTAGTAGAGGTTTTATAAAAACTTTGTAAGCGTGCTTTGTGAGTCACCTTGTGCAGGTGATGGAGCATATTGTTAATCTGGTAAGACGGTGCTGTCAACAGTGGCGATAAATTTTTTCTGAGTGCCGCGTCGTATGTACTTTTCATACTACTGCGGAGCATTTAACTGTTTTGTTTTTATAGTGTTTATGTACTGCTGGGTAGGTAGCGGTATTCTTTGCTAAAAAATTAACGCTGTCAACAAGTTGATGAGAGTATTTTAAATACCACGTTTTCCTAGTTTTTATTAAATACCTCATCTGTGTGGTTTTTCTCAAATGCCTCATTGCTTAGCTTTTCAACTAATATGCGGTGTTTCGTCAAGTACGCCCTTTGTCGTCAACGGGCTTCCTATAGATTTGTGAAACATGTGATGTGGTACATGTTCCACGTTTGAATTAGGTGGGTCAACATGAAAGTTATGATCATATTTATGCTGTTTTTAATACGAAAGCGGCCAGCTTCGTCTATATACGCAGCGTAACCTTCCTCACACAATTGTCAGGCCTATGGTTGGATGTCGATGCTGCCTAGCGCTTCCGCCATGGCCTTTAACGGGCTGCGACTGCCGTAGATGCTGAATGTCACCGCAACGTCTTCGTGCCCCGCAATCCGCTTAATCAGCGAATCTTGTACCCCGGCGTCCCGAAGATCATCAATGAGCGTGTGGCGAAAACGATGGAACGTCTTTCGGGGATCAGAGATGCCCATCCTCGTCTTGTACCGACCAAACCACTTCGACGGTGCGTGACCCAGTTTCCCTCGCACGGCCTCCAGTTCTGGGAACAGTCGATCTGCTCCGGTGCTCCTGACAGCTTCTGCATGCTCTAACAACCCCAAGCTGATGAGTGCCGGGTGTAAGGGGAGAATGCGCCTGCTGCTCGAGTTCTTCAGGTTCTGGCCTTCGCGACTGTCATCGATACGGATGCATTGGATGCCCTATTGGTAAGGGCATCCTGTGTCAGGCCGGAGGTCTACAGGTACGGAGGCGTAAGAGTAGTCCTCAGCAAACCATCATTGATTAACGCCAACGAACAATTCCGTAAGCATCTCCGCGATGGTCGCAACGGGCACCCCTGAACCGTAGACATCAAAAGTGATCGTGCCCGACGCATGCCCCATCACGGCTTGTGCGTAAGCCGTTGGAACGCCCTTGGCTTGCATCAAAGACGCCAGCGAGTGTCGCATGGAATGGAACACCAAGCCGGGACCGAATGAATCACCAAGGGCCGCAGGGATTGCTTGTTGGTTCGCCCACTCCCCCGCTGTCTTGTAGCCAATCTGGGCTAATGAATCCGACCCACTGAGCCTGCACGCTTCGACGTACCGTAAGAACGCTGCAAGGTCGAACCCATAAGCACCGTCAGTCAACGGCACCAATCGTTCACTTCGCTTGTTCTTGATTGACTTGCCCTCCCCCGCCTCGTTGATGTGGATCGCAACGATTCCCGCCTCCAGGGTCAAGACGTCACTCGTGGTCAACTGGGATATTTCGTTCAGGCGCCCACCGGTGATAGCCCCGAGACTCAGAAGCCAGCGCTTCCACGAAGTCTCAGGCAGCGTATTGGAGTAAGCCACCAGCTTGCCTACCTGATCCTGGGTAAACGCCCTACGACTCGACTCAAGGCCCTTTGTGAGCTTCAGCTTCTTGTCGTAAGACTTGGGGATGTGGCCATTTTCAACTGACCACGCAAGAACAGCTGACAGCTTAATGAGCAGCTTATTGACCGTTGAAGGCATGCGACCATCTGAAAGGCGATCACGCAGGGACACGAGGTCAGCCCGCGAGTGCGTCCGCATGTCCAGTTCACCGAGAGCCGCAGAGATGGTCCCGTGGCAAATCTTGGTTTCCTTCAGGGTCGATGCCTTCTGGTCCTGTCCACGGTCAGCCAAGTAGAGGCCCGAGAGAATCTCAAAGGTCATCGCTGGGGCCAATACAGATATCGATACCGGGACGTCCGCTACTGACTTCCTGGGTCGCATAGAACCTCCCATAGAGCCTGAGTGGCCATCATGCAATCCGCCCCACACCTGCGTAACGCTGCCATCACGTCGAGCCTCAAACAGCTCCACCGAGACAACACGGAAATGTTCTTTCAGCTTGCTCCACGGAGCATCAGGGTTATCCAAATGGAACGCCCTGACGAACCCCACAAGGTGTTCTGAAGCGTCCAAGGCGTCCCGCCTGTTGCTGGTCTTGAGGGAAACTGAAGCGAACTCAGTGGTGCTGCCCGTGGCCCTGAGACGCATGTAGTAAATCCCGTTACGCCTGTAGTGATACGGCTTGGCGAGTCTGGTTGCCGGCTTCACGGGAACAGCGAGGTTTGTAACGGTGTTTGTAACAGCAGATCTAATTTCAAGGATGCTCATGGCGGTTAGCCCCCGTATTCATTGGGTTAACCTGAGTTCCTTGAAATTCTGGATGTACTGCCGCGAAGACCTGCGCAAGCTCAAGCGGATCACCCTGTTGTGGGATTACATCCGGGAGGTGACTGAGCGGAATCAGGGTCTATTAATGGGGGAAAGTCGCGAGACCCTGTTCGCCGATTAGTCGGCGCTCACCACGATCGACACCCGGCGGTTCTCGGTACGGCCGGCCGGCGTGTTATTGGAAGTAACCGGTTCACTGCTGCCGAGGCCGCGCAGCTGGATGTTTTGTTCTTTCATCCCGACAACGGTCAGCACCTTGCCGACGCTTTTTGCGCGGCGCAGTGAGAGCTGTTCGTTGTAAGACTCTTTGCCTGACGTATCGGTGTGGCCGTCGACCCGCACTCGCTCTATTCCGACACCCAGCAACGCCTTGCCGATACGCTCGACGATGTCGGTACTGGCAGGGTTGAGGCTGTCGTCGTCACTGCCAAACAACACTTTGCCGGACAGGCCAAAGGCCCAGCCCTCGTCAGTCAATTCGAAACCTTGCTGCTTGAGCACAGCGACCTGCGCCGGGGTCAGGCCTTTTTGCGGCGCCGTCTGGCAACCGCTCAATGCCAGCAAAGCCATCAATAAGGTGAAGGTGAAAAATCGCAGGGAACGCCGGGTCAGTGAGAACACAAAAATTAGCTCCTGGTTTGAACATCGGCGACAGGGTGCTCCGACCCTGCCGTGTGCTGTGCGCCTCGGGAAAGGCGCTTGGCTTGGTACATGGCCGCGTCGGCGGCGTTAAGCAATGCACCCGGTGTGGTCCCATGGTCGGGGTACACGGCGATGCCGATGCTGAGTGAAGTCAACACCTGGATATTGCCCGGCAACGGAATCGGTACTTCCATGCTGGCGATGATTTTGTCGGCAATCCACTCGGCGTCCTCGATCCTGTGCAGCGGCGTCAGCAGGACGGCAAATTCGTCACCCCCCAAACGCGCCACAAGATCCTCTTCACGCAGTTGCGCACGAACCCGATTGGCCACGGCCACCAACACCGCATCGCCAGCGGCATGACCGAAACCATCATTGATCTCCTTGAACCGGTCACTGTCGAGAAACAGCACCGCCACTTGCTCATTGAGCTTGTTGGCGTTACGCAGCGCTCGAATCAGCCGGCCTTCGAAAAACGCCCGATTCGGCAACCCGGTGAGGCTGTCATGGCTGGCCTGGTGGGCCAGGGTTTCGTTTTCGCTTTGCAGGTGGGTTTGCCAGGATTCGAGCTCATCGAGCAAGGCATTGAAGTCATTGCCCAGGTTGTCGAGTTCGGCGATGGCGGCGGGTGGCACACGCTGATCGAAGGCTCGCTCGCTGCGGGCGGCGTGAGCCACGAACGCCAGGCTGCGCAATGGGCCGGTGATTGCGCGAAGTTGTCGGCGCGCCAGATAGAGCGCCACCCAGGCACTGACGGCCGTACACAGGACGATGCCGGCCAGACCGCTGAGCAAAAATCGCAACAGGCTGCCCCCGTGACCGGTGAGCTGGATGCTGCCGACTTCCTGACCTTGATGGACGATTGGCATGCTGATCGGTTTTTCCAGCAACGCCTTGGCAATCTGCATTTCGAGATCCGAGAACAAGCCCGTTTCCGGCCGTTCCCAGCGAGCCAGCAACGTGCCTTGCTCGTCCAGCACTTGGGCATCGGCCACTTCTTCGGTGGACGCAATCAATGCCAACGCTTCGCTAGCGGCAGACTTGTCGTTGAACACCACCGCCGCTTCCACGGTGTAATTGATCGAGCGCGCAATCAGGTGCAAATTGTGGTCGGCATAGACCCGCAAGGCCAGTACGCCGAGCAACGTCAGCGAGATGCTGGCCATGGCCACACCCACGAGTGCGACGATCAAATGTCCGCGCCCGATGACCGAGCGCAAGGTTGGGCGGCTACCCGGCTTGAATAGACTCATGGCGCCGCCGGCTTGCGGCGGGACAGTTGCAGCACACTGGGGTGAATACGCACGCCGCTTCGGGCGACGGAGTCGAGGTTGACTTCAAAGGACACTTGCTCATCGCTGACCCGCAGGCAAAACAGACTGCCGACGGTGCAGGGGTCGTCGCGTTCGCTGATGCTCAGCACCGGGCGCCCTGCCAACGAAGCGAATAGCCGGCTGCGTTCATCACTGCTCAGTTTGCCGATATACACCGCATCGCACTCACCGGTAATCGACGGGTTGTCGGCCAAAAGACGTCGCACCGTGACGGGACGACCGGTGGCCTGGGTCGTGCCTTTGACCAGATCGTCGGTGTATTCGGTGGGGCCCACGATGCACAAGCGCAGTTGTGCTGGCTCAACAGGCCAACGGGCATAACTGAGAATCCCGAGGACCACCTGCGTGACGGATTTTGCGCGCTGATCGGCCATGCTCACAGGCGTTTGCGACTGAGCGAAAACGACGCCGGTGAACAAACAGAGAAGGCCGGCGAACAGCACGTGTTTGCACCCGGTAACGCGCTGTGTCGTCCAGACAGCGACCTTCATGCAGGGATTCTCTTCGATCGTAGCGAAATGATGCCGCAACGATAGCACAGCGTTCAGACGCCAGCGAGGCCGCGTCCTACGGCACTTCGGTCAGTTTCCGACGCTTGGCACCGTCCTTATCAATCCCTTGATTCAACCCCCTCATCCAGTTCCAGCATCAACCCGCTCAAGCGTTTGACCTTGCGCCTCACCGCCTCTTCGAATACGCCAGTACGCGGCTCGATCAGGGTGAACCAGTTTTTAGCCCGGGTAATCCCGGTATAGATCAACTCCTTGGTGAGTACAGGGTTCAGGGCATCCGGCAAAATCAACGCCGTGTGGGCAAATTCCGAGCCCTGGGATTTGTGCACCGTCATGGCGTACACCGTTTCGACATCATTGAGCCGGCTCGGCAGTACAAAACGTACGCCGCCCTGACCATCATTTCGCGGGAACGCCACACGCAACACCTGCTTCCCAACCTCTGGCCCCTCGCGTTCCGGCAGCTTGAGGGCAATGCCGATATCGCCGTTCATCAAACCCAGGCCATAGTCATTGCGGGTCATCAGCACTGGCCGGCCTTCGTACCACTGCTGGTCGCTGTCGATCAGCCGGGCCTTGAGCAGCGCGGCGGTCACGCGTTGATTCAAACCTTCAACGCCCCACGGCCCTTTGCGTACGGCGCACAACAACTGGAAGGTGTCGAAGGCTTGCAGGACCTGACGAGCCCAATCGGTCCAGCAGGGATCATCAAGCGTGCTGTCGAGCGGTGGCCGCAGGCTGCGCAACAGACTCAGGTAATGCCGATAACCCTGCGGTCCATCGCCATGCCCCTCAAGCAGCAAGCGCTCCAGCGCCCGGTCCTGCTCCCCTTTAAGTGGCAGGGAAAACACGTCGTCATGGCTTCGCGCTGCCAACAACTTGCGGGCTTCCTCGGGTTGCTGCTGGTTGACCCAACGAGCCAGTTGGCCGATGCCGCTGCCCTCGCCGAACCGACGTGAATGACGCAGCATCACAACTTGCTGGGCCAGTGGATGAGTGCCTTGGGTGTCTTCCTGCAAACCGCTGGCATCCAGGCTTTCACCACTGACCTCTTGCAGCCACAGGCGAGTCTGTGGGCTGTACCAACCAGCCTCGGCGTCGCGGCACAGGTCACCCAGCACCGCGCCGGCCTCCACCGATGCCAGCTGATCCTTGTCACCGAGCAGCACCAGACGGGCATGGGCCGGTAACGCATCGAGCAAATTGGCCATCATTTCCAGATCGATCATCGAGGCTTCGTCCACCACCAAGACATCCAGCGGCAAGCGATTACCAGCATGGTGACGGAAGTGCCGAGTACCGGGACGACTGCCGAGCAGACGGTGCACGGTGGTGACGTCTGACGGGATCTTCACTCGTACGGCTTCATCGACTTCCAGGGTTCTGACCTGCTGACTGATGGACTCCGTCAGTCGGGCTGCAGCCTTGCCGGTGGGTGCCGCGAGACGGATGCGCAGTGGCTTGCCCGCCTCCACCGCCGGCGCCTGGAGCAACGCCAGCAAACGCACGACCGTCGTCGTCTTGCCGGTCCCCGGGCCACCGGTAACGATGCTGAATGCGCTGCGGGTGGCGAGGGCGCAGGCGAGTTTCTGCCAGTCAATCACTTCGCCAGGCTGGGCTGGGCCGAACAAACGGGTGAGGCGTTGGGACAGATCATCCGGCGTGGTTTCGTGTTCGACCAGGCGTTGACGCAGCGAGGTGTCGATACGCCGTTCGTAAGCCCAGTAGCGACGCAAGTACAGGCGTTTGCCCGATAACACCAATGGCCGATGTTGCGCCGCCTCACGACCGTCGACCGCCAAAGCGACCAGACTGCTGGAGGCCAGGACCTTGCACCAATGGGCACCGTCCAGCGCCTCAAGCAATTGCGACGGCAACAACATTGCGCCACTTTGCACATCACCTTCCGGTGGCAGCGACAGGGCGAAGTCCGGTTCCTTAAGCGTCTCGAACAGATCCAGGCACACATGACCGTGGCCCAGTTGATGACTGGCCAACGCAGCGGCCAGCAGCACCAGTGGATCATCGCCGGGAGCGAGCTCGTGAAGAAAGGCAACGAAGGCTTTATCCAACGCTCGCAGCCAGCCACGCTCAACCCAGCGCGTCAGCAATAGCAGCAAGTCATCGGCACGACTCAACGGCGCCAGATCCGCCAGGCTTTCGGCTGTCAACGAAGTGGGCAGCAAATCAGCGAAGGTGCGACTCATAGCAAAACTCCCTGTTCCCAGGCGGGTTCGGCCTTGGGTTCTGGCTTGCCCTGGAACAGCCGGTCCAGACGCTCGATCAGCTCTCTTGGTGGACGGGCAAAATACACGCCTTGGCTGGGCGCACGCGTACCACGCAGGAACAGGTACAACGCACCGCCGACATGCCGGTCGTAATCGTAATCGACCAGTCGCGCCTTGAGCTGGCGATGCAGGGCCAACAGGTACAGCACGTATTGCAGGTCGTAACGGTTGTCGAGAATCGACTGCTCCATGGCCTGCTCGGTATAGGCCGCGTCATCGACGCCCAGCCAGTTGGATTTGTAGTCGGCGACGTAGTAGCGGCCGTCGTGCTCGAACGTCAGGTCGATGAAGCCCTTGAACATGCCATTGAGCAACACCGGCTCGGCAGCCACCCGGGCCACACCGTTGTGGGTGTATTGGCGCACCAGTTCATCGAGTTTGAGCACATCGACTTTATGACTGGCGAACCAGAATTCCATCTCGACCCGGTACTGGGTCAATTGCTCGAATACCACGGGAGCCTGCCCGCCGCCGATATGCAGCGGGGACGCAAGCAGGTGCTGCAGCCAGTCGCTCAGGGCGGTTATCCAGCCTTCCCAGCCACGTCGATTGCAACGACGGGCAATGGCGTCTTCCACCGCTTGCGGGGTGGCAGTGAAACCTTCGTCACCGGCCCACTCGAGCAAACCATGGAGAAAGGTGCCGGGGTTCGGGCCACGAGGGAATCGATGGATGTCAGCGCCGCCGGCCACCACTTCGCGTGGTGCCTGAGGATCGAGGCGTTCATCGTCGAAGAGCTTTTGCGCTTGCGGGCTCTCCGGCGCTTCATCAGTGCCCACGCTCATGCTGTCGCCAATGCGCAGGGCACTGTAGGAGGCAATCCACCAGTTTTCGCTGGCCTTGCGCTTGGGTATCAGCGGAGCCAGTAACGTCGCATCGTTGCGTGGTGGATGGTAGTGCTCGACTGTCGCTTCAGGCATTTCACCGTAGCTCAGCGCAGGACAGTCCTGCTGCAGGTCTTCCAGCCAACGCTTCAAGCCTGCCGACTCAGCCAATGGCGCTCCGCCGCCCAGCAGATAGCCCAATGCTGACAGGTGCAGCACCGAGCTGTTGTTATTGCCGCGCTTGAGATCCGTCACTCCGAGCCAGCAAGCGTGTTGCGCCCGGGTCAGGGCCACGTAAAGCAAACGCAGATCCTCCGCAAGACGCTCATCATCCGCCTGAACAATCAACTCGGCAGTCGGCCTCAAGGTCACTTGGGCCTTGCCCGTGGCGTCGTGGTAATGCAGCGGCAGACGGCTGCCATCCACCGGTTTCGCCGAGCAAATGAACGGCAGGAACACCAAGGGATACTCAAGCCCCTTGGACTTGTGAATGGTCACGACCTTGACCAGTTGTTCGTCGCTCTCAAGACGCAGGATCTGCTCTTCGCCGGCCTGACCGGACAACGCCAGATGCTCGGATAAATGACGGATCAGCGCTTGCTCACCATCGAGTTCGGCGGCCGCTTGTTGCAGCAATTCGGACAAGTGCAGCAAATTGGTCAGCACCCGCTCGCCGTCACTGCGCGTGATCAATGTCTGAGGCAGCTGGAAGTCATGCAGCAATCGCCGCAGCATGGGCAACACGCCCTGCTTGCGCCAGAGCTCGCGATAATGGCGGAACTGCATGACCCGAGCTTCCCAGGCCAGTTCGTCCTGATTCAGCCGCTCCAGTTCAGCCAGCGACAGGTTCAGCGTGATGCAGGCCAACGCGGCCCGCAGTGGACGCTCGACATCCGGCTCGGCACAGGCCTTGAGCCAGGTCAGTACGTCGTGGGCCTCTTGGGCGGCGAACACTGAATCCTTATCCGACAGATAGACGCTGCGCACGCCACGGGCGGAGAGTTCGCCGCGCACAGCCTGGGCCTCTTTACCGTCGCGGACCAGGATCGCGATATCCGCTGGCAACAGACCTCTGAAGTCCTTGCCGTCCTGTATGAAACCCGCGCGACCTTGTTGCCCACCGTTAAGCAAAGTGGTGATTTCACTGGCGCAGGCGGCGGCGAGTTGTTGTCGGTACACCGCGCCGGACAGCGGCTGCTCGGCGGACAGGTGCCAGATGTTCAGGGCGGGCACGACCTGGCCGTCGATGTGCAGAACTTCTTTGCGCCCTTGGGATTCGACCGGCAGGAACGGTACCGGGTTCTCGCCGCTCTTTTCACGAAACAGGAACGCGCCCCGACCGGTTTCGCGAGACTCGGCGCGCTCGAACACATGGTTTACCGCTCTGACCATGCCATGGCTGGAACGGAAATTCGTACCCAGGGTATGCAGTCGGCCAGCAGTGGCCTGACGGGCGCGCAGGTAGGTGTAGATGTCGGCACCGCGGAATGCGTAGATCGCTTGCTTGGGGTCGCCGATCAGGAACAGACCGCATTCGGGATTGTTGTCTTCGATGCGATAGATGCTCTCGAAGATCCGGTACTGCACCGGGTCGGTGTCCTGGAACTCATCGATCAGCGCGACCGGGAACTGCTCGCGAATCAGGGTCGCCAGCCGCTCACCGCCATCGGATTGCAACGCTGCATCGAGGCGTAGCAGCATGTCATCGAAGCCCATCTCCGCACGGCGACGCTTTTCTTCCTCGAACCGTGTACCGACCCACTGGGCGGCGTGCTGCAGCACGGCGGCATCAGGTGTCGGCAATCCATCGAGACTGGCCTTGAGGCCAGGCATGGCGTCCAGCCCGGGATGACTGGGTACTTCACCCTTCCAGGCTTCGGCCATACCCTCGGGAGTCAGGCGCGTGAATCCGGTGCCGATATCCAGTTGCTCAAGGGATTCGTCTTCAGCCCAGGCCCTGATCTTTTCGAACCAGGGTTCGAAATAGCGCGCCTGCATCTTGCGACCGTCGACGCTCTTGCTCGCGACACCCTGGTGACAAATGGCAAGCAGTTCGTCCGCCCACTGGCGCCAAGGCATCTTGAGTTCAAGCAAGGCTGCCCGTCGCTCTTGCAGACACGCCGTGATCAGCTCGGCAGGTTCTTTACCTTCAACACTGTCTCGCTCACTGGCGAACAAACCACGTACTCGCGGCAGCAAGGCTGCCGGACCGCCCCAATTCCCACGCACCCAGTTCAGCGCATCACCTTGCATCGGGTAACAAAACAGGCGCCAGTAATCGCGCAAGACTTCGCCCAGCAAATCGCTGTGATCGGTTTCCAGGGTCTGGGTAAACAGACTGCCACTGTCGAACGCGTGCTCGCGCAACATGCGCTGGCACCAACTGTGGATGGTCGAAACTGCCGCCTCGTCCATCCACTGCGCGGCGATGTCCAGACGGTTCGCGCAGCCGGACCACTGCTCGGGAAGGTACTCCTCACGAAGCTCCGCGATAAGGCTATCGGGCGCCGGTGTTTCATCACGGAAAAACCGTGCAGCTTCAGCGAGACGCGTGCGGATACGTTCGCGCAATTCTTTGGTCGCCGCATCGGTGAACGTCACAACCAGGATTTGCGGCGGCAACAGTTCACGTCCGAAGCCGCTCGACTCTGCGCCGTGGCCAAGGACCAGACGCAGATAAAGCGCGGAAATGGTGAAGGTCTTGCCGGTCCCGGCGCTCGCTTCGATCAATTGGCTGCCGCGCAGGGGAAATGCCAAAGCCAGAGGTTTTGTGGTCATGTGCGCGCCTCCTCGCTGTTCAATGAACGCCAAGGCGCCTCAAGCAACGGCCGGTACAACGCGTTGCACCAATCCGGGAAGGTTTCGTCTGCGGCAAGCGAGTCGAAGTCGGCAAACTGCCGGGCGAGTGCCGGACTTTCGCGACGCTCGCCGTCGGTGGTCAGGCCATCGCCTTCATAGGCCTTGCGGGCTGCGGCCTGGGCTTTGACCGGATCAGTTTGACCCAGCCATGCGAAGCCGGTCTTCACCGCAATCGGCAGTGGTTGACGCATGCCCGTTTGCCAAGCCATTAACAGGTCGCCCAGAATCCGCAAGGCTGCATCCTCCGGCATCGGACCGAGCAGCAGACTGTCGTCGCTGGCCACCAACGCGGTGGTCATCGCCATACCACTGGCGCAGGCAACCAGATGATTGACCCATGGCCGTGTCAGCCGATGCCATTTGCGAGACTTGATTGAGCCGATGCTGTTGGGGATTGTCGTGACTGATAGCAAACCACCATCCGCACGTTGATGCAGGCCGCTGAGCCAACCTTCCAGGCGCAGACCCAGCAACTCCAGACTTACTGGCAGAGCGTTGGTGAGCGGTGTTGGCCACAACGCCAAAAGCTGTTGGTAACGCTGCAACAGATCAGGCAACGGTTCGATCAACTCTCGCTGAAGGCATTCGCCAAATCCAGCCATGGGCAGAAGCCCACTGTTTTGCAGGCGTTTTGCCTGTGCTTCCAGTACCTGGTCGGTGCTATCCAGATGCCTCAGCGCCGCTTCAAGCAAGCTGTCGCTGAGGCTGTAACGTTGCAACGCATCGAGTACAAATGGCTCTTCATCAGCCAAGGGCACTTCAGCCGCTTCGAAGTACACCTTCAGTCGTTGACTGAAGAAATGTCGTACAGGATTACGCAGGAAATCCTGCAGTTGACCGAGACTCAGCGGCTCTTCCTGAATGTAGGGATCAAGGACTTCGATATCAGTCGACGGCTCACTGGTTTGATGCAGCACCTGCCATTCATTCGCGTAGCTGAACAAGTCATCGCCTTCATGGAAGTAGCGGGCGCTGAACGGTTGCAGTGGATGTTCCTGAGTGATGGCCTCAAGCAGATCTTCGTCGACATCATGCAGTCGCCAACCGCTGGCCAGATGATCTCGCAATTGGCCAATCAGTACTGACGCGGGGCGTTCACTGTTATCGCGAATGCTGCGACCGACCCAGCTGATATAGAGTTGGTCACGTGCCGACAACAGCGCTTCCAACAACAGGTAGCGGTCATCTTCGCGTCGGGAGCGGTCGCCAGGGCGGTAATCACTGCCCATGAGATCGAAGTCAAGTGGCGGTTGTGCACGCGGGTAGTCCCCGTCATTCATGCCCAGCAGACAGACCAGTTTGAACGGGATCGCTCGCATGGGCATCAAAGTGCAGAAGTTAACCGCACCGGCCAGAAAACGCTGGGACAGGCGGCCCTGATCAAGACCGGCGAGCCAGGCTTCACGGACCACGGTCAACGGCAGTTCATCATGCAAACCAACTGACTCGCAGGTCTCAAGCCAGGTTTCACGCAGCTCTTCGAGTTGGGCCAACACGTAGTCGTCATGCTCGTTACTGGCCAGGAAAAACAATTGAACCAGTGCATGCAATCGAAAGCCCCATTGCTTGGGAGCTGCGGGTAGAGAGAGCTCCTGGTGGGCAATCTCCAATGCGTCCAGCAGCGCGACCAAAGGCCCAATGAGCGCGGCATCCAGACCACCGATCTCGTCGTAGGGTTCGATACCCTCGCAGGCACTGGCACTGCCCACGGCATAACCGAGCAGCATCCGTCGCAGACCGAAACGCCAACTGTTTTGTTCCAGCTCCTGCGGCAGACCGAGACCCGCGCGCTGCTCGGCATTCATGCCCCAACGGATGCCTGCGCCTTCGATCCAACGGTGCAGGGTCGGCAGATCGCGTTCCTCTACACCGAAGCGAGCGCGCAGCGCAGGAACATCCAGCAGATCGAGGATCTCGCTCACGGGGAAACGGCTGTCGGGCAACTTGAGCAGATGTTCGATAGCAATCAGTAACGGGTCACGACCACGTTGGCCTTGATCTGCGAGCGTGAAGGGAATGAAACGTGGATCGTGGCGTTCAAGCTGAGCAAATACCGCACGAATATGCGGTGCGTAACTGTCGATGTCCGGGACCATCACGATCACATCGCGAGGCCTTAATTCCGGATTAGCACTGAAGCGTGCAAGCAACTGGTCGTGGAGGATCTCCACTTCGCGCTGGGCGCTATGGGCAATGTGAAAACGGATCGACTCGTCCTTCGCCGGATCGACAGCTGGCCAGCGCTCGCGAGTCTCGTTCAAGGGACGCAACTCAAGAATGTCGTCCTGCAATTGATTGAGCATGTTCTGTGGCTGGCTATCGCTGAACAGGTCGATACGGCCATCGCGGAATGCCGAGCGATAGCTGTTGGGATCGTCGTAGCTGTCGAGCAGATTGATATAGTCCCGCCCCTGCTTGCCCCACGCCGCCAATAGTGGATGGGCATGCTGGTGAAGGGTTTGCGGGTCGAGCGCAACCGGCATTCCGCTCTTGCGAGCCTGACGCTTGTATTGATGCCGCAACAGGTCTTTATCGGCGACGATGTCTGCCCAATGGTGACGACACGGGTTGTGTACGCAGAGCAGAACCTGGCTGAACCGGGCCAGCCCCGCCAGTGCTTCCAGGGCTTGAGCGGGCAGTGAAGAAATCCCGAAAACGATCACCCGTGAAGGCAATCCGCTGGGGGCTACGTCGAGGCTGTTGATGCGCTCGATAAACCGTTGATGGACGCCGGCTCGGCTTTGCGCCATGCCTTGTTCACCCACATCCAGCAACAGCGCACGCCACAACTCTGCCTGCCAACAGTTAGCCGGGGTCAGAGGTTTGGTTTCGCCTCTACCATTTCGTAATTGATGGCGACCTTCGGCCCAGTCTTCAAGCCAGTCGGCACGATACACCTGGTATTGGTCAAACAAATCCGCCAGCCGCTCAGCCAACTGATAGCGTTTGCGTAAATCGGTGTCATGGGTAAGGAAACGTTGCAGCGGTTCGAAGTGAGGTTGATTGATCAACTGCGGAAGCAGACGCATCAGGCGCCAGGTCAAAGGAGCTTTATCGAGCAGGGATTTGACCGGGATTTCGTCACGGCCAAGCACCATGCGATAGAGCTGCCACATGAAGCTACCCGGTAACTGCACGTCGATGGCTGCTGCGATTCCGCAGCCACCCATGTCCTCGTCTTCAGGGTCTTCCGCCAGTGCCAGCTTCAGCCATTGGGCGATGCCGTTGCTCTGTACCAGGGCAATTTCATTTTCCAAAGGAGCCAGCGGGTAACGCCGCATCCAGCTGACCACCAGGCTGCGCAACTCGTCCAGGCGGTTGCCGTGAACCACCATAAAACCAGCACTGAGGGACGTCGCGTCCGGCATAAAGGCTTCCTTGGAAAAATACAAAAGCTAGGGCCGAACCTTAGCATTGTCGGGAGACTGTGACAGCCGGGAGCCGTCCGGTATTGCTGTACGAACTTTCCTGCGG
>Ga0207713_1000721_pt1 | contig 30937 bp, 27 predicted proteins | sample KBSS64metaG_FD_184404 | JGI IMG/M metagenome (GOLD analysis project Ga0207713, IMG submission 184404) | Switchgrass rhizosphere microbial communities from Kellogg Biological Station, Michigan, USA - KBS S6-4 metaG (SPAdes) (version 2) | ecosystem: Host-associated > Plants > Roots > Rhizosphere >... | reverse complement strand
GGCGTTTCCACCGCCTCCACCAACAAGACCCTGAAAGTCGAAGCGCCGGCTGCACGCAGCGCGGGCATCAAGGTCAAGTCGGTGGCTGAACTGGTCGAGAAACTGAAAAACGAAGCGAAGGTAATCTGATCATGACTATCTTGGTAATCGCCGAACACGACAACAAGGTGCTGGCTCCGGCCACCCTGAACACCGTGGCTGCCGCTGCCAAAATCGGCGGCGACATCCACGTTCTGGTTGCAGGCCAGGGCGCTGGCGCCGTGGCTGAAGCCGCCGCGAAAATCGCTGGCGTGAGCAAAGTCCTGAACGCTGACAATGCTGCCTACGCGCATCAGCTGCCGGAAAACGTTGCTCCGCTGGTTGCAGAGCTGGGCGCTGGCTACAGCCACATCCTGGCTGCCGCTACTTCCAACGGCAAAAACATCCTGCCGCGCGTTGCTGCCCAGCTGGACGTTGACCAGATCTCCGAGATCATCTCGGTAGAAAGCGCTGACACCTTCAAGCGTCCGATCTACGCCGGTAACGCCATCGCTACCGTGCAATCGACCGCAGCGATCAAAGTGATCACCGTGCGTGCCACCGGTTTCGACCCGGTTGCCGCTGAAGGCGGTTCGGCTGCCGTTGAAGCGGTTGCTGCTGCTCACAACGCCGGCACTTCCAGCTTCGTCAGCGAAGAACTGGCCAAGTCCGATCGTCCTGAGCTGACCGCTGCCAAAATCGTCGTTTCCGGCGGCCGCGGCATGCAGAACGGCGATAACTTCAAACACCTCTACGCGCTCGCCGACAAGCTGGGCGCTGCTGTGGGTGCTTCGCGCGCCGCGGTCGACGCAGGTTTCGTACCGAACGACATGCAGGTCGGTCAGACCGGCAAGATCGTTGCGCCACAGCTGTACATCGCCGTCGGTATCTCCGGCGCGATCCAGCACCTGGCCGGCATGAAAGACTCCAAAGTGATCGTTGCGATCAACAAGGACGAAGAAGCGCCGATCTTCCAGGTGGCCGATTACGGTCTGGTGGCGGATCTGTTCGAAGCCGTACCTGAGCTGGAGAAGCTGGTCTAATCCGGCCGCTTCACTTATAAAGAGCCCGACCTTTTGGTCGGGCTTTTTTTTGTCTGGGATTTGAGTGGGAGCGTTTCGCCATGGATCTGCATCGTCGGTTGGGCTGCTCGTGGTTGCTGGGGCTGGCATTGTTGCCAGGTCTGTCGGTGGCGGCGGGCAAGTGCGAACGGCTGGTCGTCACCGGCAGCCCGGATGCACCGCCGTACCTATGGCAGGATCCGCAAAACCCCAAACAACTGATGGGTGCCAGTGCCGACCTGTTGCAACAGGTGGCCAAGGAGTTGGGGATCAAAGTCGACCTGCTGTACGCCGGCAAGCGTTCACAGGCCCTCGACGAAGTGCGCAGCGGGCGCATGGACATGCTGGCCGACGCGCCGCTGACCTTCAATGAGCTGGAAAACCTCGACTACATTCACCCGCCGTTGCTGGAAAACGATTACCTGGTGTGGACGCGCAAGGGCTCGACGCTGGTTTATACCGAAGCCAGGGATCTGCACGGGCATACCGGCGGCTTGTCGGAAAAGTCTCGAATGACCCCGGCATTCGGCACTTTCGCCGAGCAGCAATTGACCCTGACCCGTACGGCAAACCTGACCCAGGCGTTTCAGAAACTTCTGCTGGGCGAGGTGGAATATGTACTCGCCGGTCGCTACTCGGGCATGGCGGCCGCGCAGGCACTGGGCATGGCCAATGATCTGCTGGCTTTTGAACAACCCATCGACCGGCCCGGTCTGTTCCTCGCGGTTTCGCACAACTCGGCCTGCAACGATCCGTGGTTGCGCGGACAGCTGGCCAAAAAGATGACAGAATTGCCCGCGTCCGGCCTGACGGAAGCCGCGCTGCAACGCAACATCGAGCGCTGGAAGGCGCAGCAGCAACAGCCGCCGCAACCACCTGTCAGCGCCCCAAAACAGTAGGGATTCTTAGTGAGTAATCGACTTCTTTTCGCGGCCATGGCCGTTCTGGCCCTGGCCGGTTGCGCCAGCGATCCGGCACCCAACGAACAAATGCGCCTGACCGAGCAGGCCCTTGAGCAAGCCAAAGCCGTGGGCGCCACCGCCGAAGACGTGCCGGAAATGAAACTGGCAGAAGACAAGTTCAACCGGGCCAAAGGCAGCATGGCGGGTGAGTCCTACAAGAATGCGCGGATGCGATTCGAACAGGCCGAACTCGACGCACGTCTGGCGGAAGCCAAAGTGTTGACCCAGAAGAGCGAAGAGCAAGTGAACGTGCTCAACACCCGCATCGTCCGACTGCGCAAGCAACTGGGGGATGCCCAATGAGCCTGAAGTCCAAAACCCTCGGCGCTCTGATCCTCGCCGGTTGCGCCAGCCTGTACGGCTGCGCCGCTCAGCACAGCGAATCCGCATTGCAGCAGGCCAGCACCGACTTCCAGAAGGTCAAGGAAGATTCCAACGTGCTGCGTATCGCGCCGAAAGACGTGATCCGTGCCGGTGAGTCCCTGGCCCGCGCCGATCGTCTGTCGACGTACTGGGGCAGCGGCTCGGACGTGGTGCATTACGCCTACCTGAGTCAGCGCTACAGCGAAATCGCCCGTGAGCACACCAATCAGGTGCTCAACGAAGAACGTGTGGCGAAGCTGGAACTTGAACGCCAGCGCCTGCAACTGGCCCTGCGCGAATCGAAACTGCTGAGCGTGCAACAGCAGGGCAAATGGCTGGAAGAGCAGATCGTTGCGCTGGCCACCACCCAGACCGATCGTGGTCTGGTGATGACCCTCGGTGACGTGCTGTTCGATACCGGCGAAGCTGAACTGAAAAACTCGGCCAACCGCGTGGTGCTGAAGATCGTGCAGTTTCTGCAACTCAACCCGAAACGCATCGTGCGCATTGAGGGCTACACCGACAGCACCGGCGGCAAGCAGGAAAACCTCAAGCTTTCCCGCGACCGCGCACAGTCGGTGGCCGACGTGTTGACGGACCTGGGCATCGACGAAAAACGCATTCAGGTCGAAGGCTACGGCGACGAATACCCGGTGGACGCCAACGCTTCCGAGCGTGGACGTGCGCAGAACCGTCGGGTGGAAATCGTGTTCTCCGATGAAAAAGGCCAGCTCGGCGCCGCCCGCTAAGGGGGGCGTTACTGGAAAGCCCGGGCTGTCAGGCAGCGCCGGGCTTTTTTACGTCTGTCGATTACCTCACAAAGCAGTACAGATTTAACCGACACAGCACTGTATGGTTGACTAATATGGCAACTGTCCCAGTACACTTCCAAACTGTTCCGGTATTGTTTCACACAAGAATAAAACGCCCGTGAAATCGAGTGCTGCGTCATGACCAATCTCTTGCTCTACCAACGTATTGCTCAACAGCTGGCCGAAGATATCCGCCGTGGCGTCTATCAACCGGGCGAGCGCGTACCTTCGGTGCGCAAGATGAGTTCGCAGCTCAACGTCAGCCATGCCACGGTGTTGCAGGCTTACGCCAACCTTGAGGATCAAGGCCTGATCCGCGCGCGGCCGCAGTCCGGTTACTACGTGCACCAGACTCCCGCACTGACGGCGCCCACGCCGGACATTGCCCGGGTCGAGCGGCCAGGCCTGGTCACCCGCAGCAGTATCATTCAGCAAGTGCTGGTCGAATCCCGTCGTGAAGGCGTGTTCCCGCTGGGAGCGGCGGTGCCGAGTGTCGATTACTTGCCGGTTCGCGCCCTGCATCAGCAACTGGCCAAGGTCACCCGGTTTCACAGCCCTCGGGCGTTCAGCTACATGTTCAGCCCCGGTTTCGAGCCGCTGCGCCGGCAGGTGGCGATTCGCATGCGCGATGCAGGCGTGGTGGTCGACCCTTCGGAAGTGGTGATCACCCACGGCTGTGTCGATGCGTTGCAGATGTCGTTGCGAGTCCTGACTCGCCCCGGGGACCTGATCGCCGCCGAATCCCCCACCTATTACGGGTTGTTGCAACTGGCGGACCTGCTAGGCCTGAAAGTCATCGAGATCCCCAGCGATCCCGCCACCGGCATGAGCCTCGAAGCCCTGCAACTGGCGGCCAACCAATGGTCGATCAAGGCGCTGGTACTCACCACCCGCCTGAGCAATCCACTCGGCGGCACCATGCCCGAAGAGCGGCAGAAACAGCTGCTGCGCCTGGCCTCGGATTTCGATATCCAGATCGTCGAAGACGACATCTATGGCGAATTGATGTTCGAGCAGGGCCGCACCAAGTCGCTCAAGGCTTACGACCGGCTCGATCGGGTGATCTACTGCTCGAGTTTTTCCAAGACGTTATCGCCCGGTGTGCGTATCGGCTGGATGATCGCCGGCAAGTACCAGCAGGAAATCCAGCGCTTGCAGACCTTCAGCACTCATTCGGCGTGCAGCGTCACGCAAATGGCCATCGCGGCGTACCTGGAAAACGGCGGCTATGACCGGCATTTAAGGTACATCCGCCAGGAATACCGAAAAAATCTCAGCGCATTTCAGCTGGCGGTTCAGCAGTATTTTCCCGAAGGCACGCAGATGACCCGGCCCACCGGCGGATTCATTCTGTGGGTCAGTCTGCCGGGGCGGGTCAACACCCAGGAGTTGCACGTGCGGGCGCTGCAACAGGGCATCAGCATTGCGCCGGGTCTGATCTTCAGTAATACCGAGCAGTTCAACCACTGCATCCGGTTGAACTGCGGCATCCCGTGGAATCGCGAGGCGGAACGGGCGCTGATGACCCTCGGCATGTTGGCCACCCAGCTCTGCCAGGAGATGGCCGGCGGATTTTGAAACAATGGCGGAGCTTGTCATGTGGCGCCCAACAGGCGAGCATATGGCCCTCTGCCGTTAGCTTCGTTGGGTTCATGAAAGCGAACTTTTCTGCCGCCTGGGTTGTGCTCTACCTGTTGATGATGGGTCAGGTCCCTGGCGCCATGGCGGCGGCTCAGGAAAAGACGCCGGCGACTGCCACCGCGAAAAAACCGGTCACGGCCAAGAAAACCGTTCCAGCGAAAAAAACACCGCAGAAAAAGGCTGCTCCCGCCAAAAAGCGCGCCCCGGTAGCCTCCAAGTCGAAATCGGCGAAGGAGGTGGCCAAGACGCCGCTGCCGCCTGCGAAGCTCGATTTGAGCCTGCCGAAAGACATGGTTCAGGAATTGAAGCCTCCCGGTTCCGTGACGCTGCCCAAGCGTGAGCCGATCCTGCCGCAGATGTTCGGCGACAAGAACAGCGGGTTCCAGCTCAACGGCCGTTTGCTCAGCAACGAAATGCAGTTGCAGCTGCGTAACGAAGAGCGCCGCGAAGTCGAGGGCGCGGCACTGGATTTCGAGTTCAAGCAATAAATCGTCCCCGTCGGTGACCCGCAGACCAGACGCTTTGTCGGAGACTGGTCAGTCACTTTCGTTTCTGCGTAAAAACCCCGGTTCAGGCAATTTAAAACAGCCGTTTAAGCGGTTACCCTGTTCCGCGTCCCTTTAACACATTGCCCGCTGCGAGGAACGCGTCGTCATGAAATGCCGTGAAGGCTGTGGCGCCTGCTGCATTGCCCCTTCCATCAGTTCGCCGATTCCAGGCATGCCCGATGGCAAACCTGCCGGTGAACGCTGCGTTCAGTTGTCGGTCGATAACCTGTGCAACATTTTCGGCCGACCGGAGCGTCCGGCGGTCTGTTCAGGATTCAAGGCCGATCCGGAAGTCTGCGGCAGCAGCCAGGAAGATGCGATCAGACTGCTCGGCTGGTGGGAGCAGATGACGGCGGCGTGATGTGTCAAACGAACGGAACTTCAACAATAAGGAATAAGACTATGGGTTCGCTGCATCGTATCGCTGTGTTGTGTGGTTTGACTGCCGTGCTGGCCACCTCGGCCGCCCAGGCTGAAGACTGGAAAGTCGCCAAGAACGAAGACGGCATCAAAGTCGCCCTGAGCGAAGTGCCGGGTTCGGACTACAAGTCTTATCAGGGCGTGACCGTGATGAAGACCACCATCGCCAAATTGCGCGCCCTGCAGGAAGATGTCTCCGGTGCCTGCGCCTGGATTCACGAGTGCAAGACCCAGAAACTGCTCAAGCACGAAGGTGACCAGAGCTGGACGTACACTCAGTTCAACACCCCATGGCCAGTGACCCCGCGCGATTCCATCCTGCATGTCACCACCGTTGAAGGCGCCGATGGCAGCCTGACCCGTAATCTCGAAGGTTTGCCGAAGTACCTTCCTGAAGAAAAAGGCTTTGTGCGGGTTGCGCAGGTCAAAGGCTTCTGGAAGTTCGTGCCAAAAGGCGATCAGGTTGAAGTGACCTATCAGGTACACACCGAGCCAGGTGGCAGCGTGCCGTCGATGATCGCCAACAAGTTTGTGGTCGACGCACCGTTCAATACCCTGAAAGCCTTGAGAGAACGCGCGGAGAAGTAACTGTCGCGTTCATCTGTAAACGCCCCGAAGAACTCGGGGCGTTTTGTTTTCCAGGTTTATTGTGTTTCCGGATATGCGTTGAACGAAATTTTCACAAACGCTTCAAGACAATTCGCCCGCACTGTTCGCACCTGTATCGATGCGCCATGCCTTGAATGAAAGCGTCCGGCGGCGGGCACTAATCAATGGCAATGCCGTCGGTGATCGTGCAACATTTGCGCTCCGCGCAAGCCCCGGGGCCTGGAATGGCCAACAGAGGGCAGGGCGCAGCCGTATTTTTTGCAACTTCAACTTCCAATGGGTCCTAAAACGACATGGCAAACCCGGACGCCCTGAGTCAGCAGCGATCTTCCAGTCGCCTGCTGCAACCGACCGTCAAATCGCATCTGGCCTACACGCTTCTGTGCGCGCTGGTCATGATGGTGATGTTTTCCGTGCTGCGCCTCGCGCTGCTGGTCTACAACCGCGAGATGATCCTCGACACCCCGGCCTCGACTTTCCTCGAAGCCTTCGCCAACGGCCTGCGTTTCGATGTGCGCCTGGTGGTGTATGTCTGCATTCCGCTGGTGCTGGCGCTGTTCAGTGCCCGGGCCATGGCGGCGCGCGGGTTCTTCCGTCTGTGGCTGACCATCGCTTCGAGCATCGCGCTGTTCCTCGGCCTGATGGAGATGGACTTCTACCGCGAATTCCACCAGCGCCTTAACGGCCTGGTGTTCCAGTACGTGAAGGAAGACCCGAAAACCGTGATGAGCATGCTCTGGTACGGTTTCCCGGTGGTGCGTTACCTGCTGGCGTGGGCCGTGGGCACGCTGATCCTGACCCTGGCGTTCAAGGGCGCCGACCGTCTGACCCGGCCGCGTGGCCCGTTCAGCGGCGGCAACGTCGGCACCCGTCAAGTGGCGCCATGGTATGCGCGTCTGGCGGTGTTTGTGGTGTGCCTGCTGATCTGCGTGGTGGCCGCTCGCGGCACCCTGCGTCAGGGCCCGCCGCTGCGCTGGGGTGACGTGTACACCACCGATTCGAACTTCGCCAACCAGCTCGGCCTCAACGGCACGCTGTCGCTGATCGCGGCAGCCAAGGACCGGATGGGCGAAGATCGTGACAACATCTGGAAAGCCACACTGCCGCAGGATCAGGCGCAGAAAGTGGTGCGCGAGATGCTGGTGATGCCGGACGACAAACTGGTGGATGCCGATATCGCCGCCGTGCGTCGTGAATACACACCGCCTGCCGACAAGACCCTGCCGATCAAGAACGTCGTCGTGATCCTGATGGAAAGCATGGCCGGTCACTCGGTGGGCGCACTGGGCGCGCCGGGCAACATCACGCCGTACCTCGACAAGCTGTCGAAGGAAGGCCTGCTGTTCGACCGTTTCTTCTCCAACGGCACCCACACCCACCAGGGCATGTTTGCCACCATGGCGTGCTTCCCGAACCTGCCGGGTTTCGAATACCTGATGCAGACCCCGGAAGGCAGCCACAAACTGTCCGGCCTGCCGCAGTTGCTCAGCGCTCGTGACTATGACGATGTCTACGTCTACAACGGCGACTTTGCCTGGGACAACCAGTCCGGTTTCTTCAGCAACCAGGGCATGACCAACTTCGTCGGCCGTAACGACTTCGTAAACCCGGTGTTCTCCGATCCGACCTGGGGCGTGTCCGACCAGGACATGTTCGACCGTGGTCTGGTGGAGCTCAAGGCGCGGGAAAACGGCAAGCCGTTCTACGCGCTGCTGCAGACCCTGTCCAACCACACGCCGTACGCCTTGCCGACGCCGCTGCCGGTCGAGCGCGTCACCGATCGTGGCCCGCTCAACGAGCACCTGACCGCCATGCGTTACGCGGACTGGGCGCTGGGCCAGTTCTTCGAGAAGGCCCGCAAAGAGCCGTATTTCAAGGAAACCTTGTTCGTCATCGTCGGCGACCACGGCTTCGGCAACGAGCGTCAGATCACCGAAATGGACCTGGGCCGCTTCAACGTGCCGATGCTGATGATCGCACCGGGCATCCAGGAAAAATTCGGTACCCGTGACCACACCGTGGGCACGCAAATCGACATCGTGCCGACCATCATGGGTCGTCTGGGTGGCGAAGTGCGCCATCAGTGCTGGGGCCGCGATCTGCTGAACCTGCCGGCAGGCGACACCGGTTTTGGTGTGATCAAACCGTCGGGCAGCGAGCAGACCACCGCTATCGTTACCGCCGACCAGATTCTGGTGCTGCCGAAAGAGAAGGAAATGGCGCCGAAGATCTACCAGTACCAACTGGGCGCGAACCCTTCTGCCGAAATCATTCCGGACGCCCCGCGTACTGCCGAGCTGAAACTCAAGCTCGAAGCGTTCCTGCAAACGGCCACCAAGAGCCTGATCGACAACACCGCCGGTGTCATAAACGGCAAGCCGGACTGATCATTCGGCGCAATAAAAAAGAGGCCCTCTAGAGGGCCTCTTTTTTTGTCGGTCAAACAGTCATATCCGACCGAGTAACAACAGCACCAGCAGTACAACCAGCACTACGCCGATAATGCCCGAAGGACCATAACCCCAACTTCTGGAGTGCGGGAAGACCGGCAGACCACCGATCAGCAACAGGATCAGGATAATGATAAGAATTGTGCCCATGTCGATTTCCTTGTTGATAGCGTCTGAGAAGTCTTGGTGTTCAAGGGCAGCTGGAAGTTGAACTAAATCCAGCCGGCTTATAAATTCCGACTGGTGCGCATGAAAGAAAATTCAATGTTTTTTTAAGGTATTTGGCTCGCGCTCTTATTTCGTTTGCTGTCGCGGTTTGCTCTCGCCATTCAGCAATCTGATGGAGCGTGGGTCGCCCCGTATCCTTCGCTACACTCCGCGGATCTTCCCCGGAACAACAAGGCTGTCTGCTATGCAAAATCGCATGATGATCACTGGCGCGGGCTCAGGCCTGGGTCGCGAAATCGCGCTGCGCTGGGCGCGTGAAGGCTGGCAACTGGCCTTGTCCGACGTCAGCGAGCCCGGTTTGCAAGAGACCCTGAAGCTGGTTCGCGAGGCCGGCGGCGACGGCTTCATCCAGCGCTGCGACGTGCGCGATTACAGCCAGCTGACCGCGTTTGCCCAGGCTTGCGAAGTGAAACTTGGCGGCATCGACATCATCGTCAACAACGCCGGTGTCGCCTCGGGCGGTTTCTTCAGCGAGCTGTCGCTGGAGGACTGGGACTGGCAGATCGCGATCAACCTGATGGGCGTGGTCAAGGGTTGCAAGGCGTTCCTGCCGCTGCTGGAGCAGAGCAAGGGCAAGATCATCAATATCGCGTCCATGGCCGCGCTGATGCAGGGCCCGGCGATGAGTAACTACAACGTGGCCAAGGCCGGGGTAGTGGCGCTGTCGGAGAGCCTGTTGATCGAACTGGCCCAACAGGAAGTCGGGGTTCATGTGGTCTGCCCGTCGTTCTTCCAGACCAATCTGCTGGATTCTTTCCGTGGCCCGACGCCGGCGATGAAAGCCCAGGTCGGCAAGTTGCTGGAAAGTTCGCCCATCACCGCCAGCGATATTGCCGATTACATCTACAAACAGGTCGCAGCCGGCGAGTTCATGATTCTCCCCCACGAACAAGGGCGCATGGCCTGGGCGCTCAAACAGAAAAATCCGCAGCTGCTGTACAACGAAATGACCGCAATGGCCGAAAAGATGCGCGCCAAGGCCAAACAGAACAACGGCTGAACTTGCCCGGGGTTCGCCGCATCGTTAGGGTGGCCGCAACAGTCACCCTGACGAGATGTCTTGCATGCTCAATTACCTGTGGTTCTTCCTCGCCGCGCTGTTCGAAATCGCCGGCTGTTTCGCGTTCTGGATGTGGTTGCGCCAGGGCAAGAGCGCCTTGTGGGTGATCCCGGCGCTGATCAGCCTGACCCTGTTCGCGCTGCTGTTGACGCGCGTCGAAGCGACCTACGCCGGTCGCGCCTACGCCGCTTATGGCGGCATCTACATCATTGCTTCGATTGGCTGGCTGGCGGTGGTCGAACGCATCCGCCCGTTGGGGTCGGACTGGATCGGTGTGGCGCTGTGTGTGATCGGGGCGAGTGTGATCCTGTTCGGTCCACGATTCACTGCGACTTGAATGGCTGGCTTGAAGGAAATGTCTGAAGGCTTGCGCGCCTTGCTGTGTAGGGAATGACTGAATTGCCCACAGCGCATTGTAGGGCGGTCGAAACCCGCGCATCTTCAAGGCTCGCAAACCTTGAAGGACACCTCCCATGCTTGTACTCAGCCGTGTTGTCGGTGAACTGATTTCCATCGGCGACAACATCACTCTGCGCGTTCTGGCGGTCAACGGCTCCAGCGTGCGGTTCGGCGTCGAAGCGCCGGAGCAGGTCGGCGTGCATCGCGCCGAGGTCTACGAACGGATCCAGCGCAAACAGGCCAGCGGCAAGGGCCGCTGACCGTTTTCAGTCGAACAGGTGCTTGGGCACGTCGTGCTTGAGCATCAACTGGCATTGCTCGCTTTCCGGATCGAAGACAATCAACGCCTGGCCTTTGGTCAGCGCCTGGCGAACCCGCAGTACGCGAGTTTCCAGCGGCGTGTCGTCACCGTTGTCGGTACCGTCGCGGGTGACGAAATCCTCGATCAGGCGGGTGAGGGTGTCGACTTCAAGCGCGTCGTAGGGAATCAGCATGGGCACCTCGGCTAAATCAATGTCGGGATGCTACGGCGAATGATCGCCGAGGGCCAGACTCAACTGTCCGCGCGTTGCCCCACCAGGCTGTCCACCGACGGCACACGGGTGTCGCTCTCCATCTGCGTTTCGTGTTCGATCTGATGACTGAAGCGATCCAGTGACCCGGTGGCCGGTTGTGCGTCGCTGGCGAATACCGGCGGACTCAGGATGTACGCCCCCAGCAAGCGACTGAGCGCCGCCAGGCTGTCGATGTGTGTGCGTTCGTAGCCGTGGGTTGCGTCGCAGCCGAAGGCGAGCAGGGCGGTGCGGATGTCGTGACCGGCAGTAACCGCCGAATGGGCGTCGCTGAAGTAATAGCGGAACAGATCTCGGCGCACCGGCAGTTCGTGCTCACCGGCCAGGCGCAACAGGTGCCGCGACAGGTGATAGTCGTAAGGCCCGCCGGAATCCTGCATCGCCACGCTCACCGCATGTTCGCTGGAATGCTGGCCCGGCGCGACCGGAGCAATGTCGATGCCGACGAATTCGCTGACGTCCCACGGGAGGGCCGCCGCCGCGCCGCTGCCGGTTTCCTCGGTGATGGTGAACAGCGGATGGCAGTCGATCATCAGCTCCTGACCACTGTCGACGATGGCTTTCAACGCTGCCAGCAGTGCCGCGACACCGGCCTTGTCGTCCAGATGGCGGGCGCTGATGTGGCCGCTTTCGGTGAACTCCGGCAGGGGGTCAAAGGCCACCACATCGCCGACGCTGATGCCCAGTGAATCGCAATCGGCGCGGGTCGCGCAGTAGGCGTCCAGCCGCAGCTCGACGTGATCCCAGCTGATCGGCATCTCATCCACAGCGGTATTGAAGGCATGCCCGGACGCCATCAACGGCAACACACTGCCGCGAATCACGCCGTTGTCGGTGAACAGGCTGACGCGGCTGCCCTCGGCGAACCGGCTCGACCAGCAGCCGACCGGCGCGAGGGTCAGGCGCCCGTTGTCTTTCACCGCGCGCACGGCAGCACCGATGGTGTCCAGGTGCGCCGAGACCGCACGGTCGGGGCTGTTTTTCTTGCCTTTAAGGGTGGCGCGGATTGTGCCGCGACGGGTCATCTCGAAGGGAATGCCGAGTTCTTCCAGACGCTCGGCGACGTAACGCACGATGGTGTCGGTGAACCCGGTCGGGCTGGGAATGGCGAGCATTTCCAGCAGGACTTTCTGCAGGTAGTTCAGATCCGGTTCGGGAATTTGGGTGGTCATGGAAACTCCTGTTGCGGGGCGTCATTCGCGCGTTGAACGCGGGAATGACGCTGAAGAGAGATCAAACGGCCGGCTGACTGTGCGGAAACAACAGATCGACAAACCGTTCCGCCGTCGGTTGCGGCTCATGGTTGGCGAGACCCGCTCGCTCGTTGGCTTCGATGAACACGTACGCCGGTTGATCCGCCGCCGGCACCATCAGGTCGAGGCCGACCATCGGGATTTCCAGCGCCCGGGCCGCACGCACGGCAGCCTCGGCCAGAGTCGGGTGCAGGATCGCCGTGACGTCTTCCAGCGTGCCGCCGGTATGCAGGTTCGCCGTGCGCCGCACGAACAGATGCTCACCCGCCGGCAGGATGCTGCTGTAGTCGTAACCGGCGGCGTGCAAGGTGCGTTGGGTTTCGTGGTCCAGCGGGATTTTACTCTCGCCGCTGGTAGCCGCTTGCCGTCGCCGGCTCTGCGCTTCGATCAGTGCGCCGATGGAATGATGGCCGTCGCCGACCACTTCCGCCGGGCGGCGGATCGCCGCTGCAACCACCTCGAAACCGATCACCAGAATCCGCAGGTCGAAGCCTTCGTGAAAGCTTTCCAGCAACACGCGAGTGTCGAACTGCCTGGCTGCTTCGATGGCCTGCTGCACGTCCTCGATGGTCTGCAGATCCACCGCCACGCCTTGACCCTGTTCGCCGTCCAGCGGTTTGACCACCACACGCTGGTGTTCATCGAGGAACGCCAGATTGTCGTCCGCGTTTCCTGCCAATTGCTGCGACGGCACATTCAACCCGGCGGCTTTCAAGACTTTGTGGGTCAGGCTCTTGTCCTGGCACAGGTTCATGCTGATAGCGCTGGTCAGGTCGCTCAGGGATTCGCGGCAACGCACCCGGCGCCCGCCATGACTGAGGGTGAACAGCCCGGCATCGGCATCATCCACTTGCACGTCGATGCCGCGCCGATGGGCTTCCTCGACGATGATCCGCGCATAAGGGTTGAACTGCGCCTCCGGGCCAGGGCCGAGAAACAGCGGCTGATTGATGCAGTTCTTGCGCTTGATGGCGAACGTCGGCAGGTTGCGAAAGCCGAGTTTGGCGTAGAGGTTTTTCGCCCGGCGGTTATCGTGCAGTACCGATAGATCGAGATAGCTCAGACCGCGACTCATGAAGTGCTCGATCAGGTGCCGCACCAGCACTTCGCCGACACCGGGACGCGAACACTGCGGATCGACCGCCAGGCACCACAGGCTGCTGCCGTTTTCCGGATCGTTGTAAGCCTTCTGGTGATTGAGGCCCATGACGCTGCCGATCACCGCGCCGCTGTCGTCGTCTTCCGCCAGCCAGTACACCGGGCCGCCCTGATGGTGCGGGGTGAGCAGGGTGGCATCGATCGGCAACATGCCGCGCGCCTGATACAGCTGATTGATCCCCTGCCAGTCCGCGTCACTTTGTGCACGGCGAATGCGAAAGCCACGAAACACGCGGGTGGCTTGACGATAATCGCTGAACCACAAACGCAGGGTGTCGGACGGGTCGAGAAACAGTTGGGTCGGTTCCAGCCCGAGAATCTGCTGCGGCGCGGCAACGTACAACGCAATGTCGCGCTCGCCCGGTTGTTCGTTGAGCAGCTCCCGGGCAAGGCTCGCCGGATCGGGAAAGGTATGGCCGATCAGCAACCGGCCCCAGCCGCAATGCACCGCAATCGGCTCGGCAGCCGGCTCGCTGCCATCTTCGGCCAGACGCGCCTGCAAGCGTTCGTAGGACGGTGTCTGACCGCGCAGCAGGCGTTGGCTGTAAGCCGTGGCGTGAGGTTTCATCGATCAGATTCCTTGTTCGCTGAGCCACAGGTTCAGGGCCGCCAGTTGCCACAGCTTGGAGCCGCGCAGCGGGGTCAACTGGCCTTGCGGATCGGTCAGCAATTTGTCGAGCATGGCCGGGTTGAACAGGCCGCGATCCTGGCTCGGGTCGAGCAACAGTTCGCGCACCCAGCTCAGGGTATCGCCCTGCAAATGCTTGAGACCCGGCACCGGGAAGTATCCTTTCTTGCGGTCGATCACTTCACTCGGAATCACCCGTCGCGCAGCTTCTTTCAACACCTGCTTGCCGCCGTCCGGCAGTTTGAACTGGCCCGGAATGCGGGCCGACAACTCCACCAGCCGATAGTCGAGAAACGGCGTGCGCGCCTCCAGTCCCCAGGCCATGGTCATGTTGTCGACACGTTTGACCGGGTCATCCACCAGCATCACCGTGCTGTCCAGACGCAGGGCCTTGTCGACTGCCGCATCGGCGCCGGGCTGTGCGAAATGTTCCTTCACGAAGTCGCCGGCAGCGTCATTGGCGGTCAGCCATTTCGGCTGCACCGTGGCGGCGTAATCGTCGTAGCTGCGGTCGAAGAACGCCTGGCGATAGGCCGCATACGGATCGGCCGCGCCGTCCACCTGCGGATACCAGTGATAACCGGCGAACAACTCGTCGGCACCCTGGCCGCTCTGCACAACCTTGCAGTGCTTGGCCACTTCTCGGGACAGCAGATAGAAGGCGATGCAGTCGTGGCTGACCATCGGCTCGCTCATCGCGCGGAACGCGGCGGGCAGTTGTTCGATGATCTCTTTTTCGTCGATGCGCAGTTGATGGTGCTGGGTGCCGTAGTGCTTGGCGATCAGATCGGAGTACTGGAATTCGTCGCCGCGCTCGCCCCCGGCATCCTGGAAACCGATGGAGAAGGTCGACAGATTCTCCACGCCGACTTCGCGCAGCAGGCCGACGAGCATGCTCGAATCGACGCCGCCTGAAAGCAGTACGCCAACATCCACCGCTGCCCGTTGGCGAATCGCTACGGCTTCGCGGGTGCTGTCGAGCACGCGGTCACGCCAGTCTTCCAGGGTCAGGTTTTTCTCGTCGGCGTGTGGGCCGTAGGGCAGGGTCCACCAGGTTTTCTGCTCGGTGGTGCCGTCCGCTTCAATGCGCATCCAGCTCGCGGGTGGCAGCTTTTCGATGCCCGCCAGCAAGGTGCGCGGCGCAGGTACCACGGCGTGGAAATTCAGGTAATGGTTGAGCGCCACCGGATCGAGGATCGGGTTGATGTCACCGCCCTTGAGCAGTGCCGGCAGGGCCGAAGCAAAGCGCAGGCGCTGGCCGGTGCGCGACAGGTACAGCGGCTTTACGCCGAGACGGTCGCGAGCAATGAACAGACGCTGGGCATCACGCTCCCAGATGGCGAAGGCGAACATGCCATTGAGTTTCGGCAGCAGCGCTTCGCCCCAGGCGTGATAACCCTTGAGCAGCACTTCGGTGTCGCCGCCGGAGTAGAACGCATAACCGAGCGCTTCGAGTTCGGCGCGCAGTTCCGGGAAGTTGTAGATCGCGCCATTGAAGGCCAGGGACAGGCCCAGTCGGCTGTCGATCATCGGCTGCGCCGAACCGTCCGACAGGTCCATGATTTTCAGGCGTCGATGGCCCAGGGCAATCGGCCCTTGGGCATGGAAGCCCCACGCATCAGGGCCGCGAGGGGCCAGGTGATGGGTGATTCGCTCAATGGCTGCAAGGTCTGCAGGTTGTTGATCAAAACGTAACTCGCCAGCTAATCCGCACATAAAGTCCTTACCGGTTTTTCCGTTGGGGAAGGTGTCGCTGTACCGCGCCGAAATGGCCGGTACCCAGAAACTGACCCGGCTCGGATGTGGGAGTTTTAGAACGATCAGTTATAAGTACATCGATCTGACCGGTGGGCCGTTAACATCTGGGTTGAGGTTGCGGGTGGTAGATATGTATTCAAAACATACGGATTGCTGCTGGTTTTCCGCCTCGAACATGCAGGTTTTCGTGTTTTTTATTCGCCCTCGGGATCGCTAGGGTGGGGAGACTCAATAGCAATAAAGGAATATTGCCCATGACCACTCCACCGCTATCGGGGACACCGGCCACCCTCACGGAAGAACAGACACTGAGCATTTTGCTGGAGGCCACCGGCGATCTGGACACGGCCCAGGCCTTGCAGAAAAACCTGCCTCCCGCGCTGCTCAAAACCGGTGCCGACACACTGGCCGCGCTGGATAAGGCTGCGCGTGATCTGCAGGCCATTCAGTGGAAAGTCGAGACGCATCTTGACCGGCTGCAACCGCTGAACAGTTTTTGCATTGATGTATTGAACCGCGCTCTGAGCGCCCGATGGCCCGCAGTGTTCAATGTCGAGAAAGATCATCTGCAATTGCCCGGCAATTACTGTGGATGCGAGCCCGTGGTCCCGCCGGGGGGCGGTCCGGCGATCATTCCGTTCGCCACGCCCACGCTGCTCGAGGCCGCGATGCAGAACTTCACGGAGGACGAGGCGCAACCCGATTATTTCCCCGAGGGCAGTGTGATACGGATCTCCAGCGCGCCTGCCGGGGTTCCTGGCCTGACGCCCACATCGTTCGCCGCCTTTTGTCGAGAGCTGAACCTGGGGCAGCGGTATCAGCAACACTTCCTGCAGGTGTTCGGTGTCAAGGAAGTGGATGGAAACCTGGCGGCCACCGGTCCCGTGGTTCTCGACATCACCGCAATGAAAAAACAACTGCTGCAACTGGACCTGCATCTGGCGATGTTGAGGGAACACGTCTCTCGGGAGGGGGTGCAGACGATACAGCGCTTGATTGATGCCGGTGGCGTCGCCACTGCCAGAAGCCTTCAGTTCAAGGGGCGTGCGCTGATCATGCAAGGGATCGAATTGCTCGGCAGTTGTATCTGGGGTGTGGTGGTGTTCTCTGAGTCTTCGGTCGAGCTGGACCCGGAACAATGGTGCCTGGTGTACATGCCGGGAGAGCCGGATCAACCCCTTTACGAGTACACCCGTTTCACGGCGTTCATGGCGTATCTTGAGTTCAGGCTGAGGGTGGGCAGCTACAGAAGCTATTTCACGCATTGCATCGGCGAAGGCGACAGGCTCGACTTTTTCAAGACCTTCGCGGATAACGGCAGCCTGGGGCACGTCAGGCAATTGGAGATGCCTGGTCCGCTGTTCGAGTTCATGCTCAAGAGTCATGTCGGCAAGCTGCAACTCGATGCCCGTGTGCTCGCTGTACCGACTGAAGATGTCGATGAGGAGGCGCGCAGGACGCGACTGCTGCATTACCTGGACGCCGGCATGACGGTGGCTAACGTAGCGGGTTTTGTCGTACCGGTGCTGGGAGAGTTGATGATGGGCGTTGCCATCGGGCAGATGCTCGCCCAGGTATATGAAGGCGTCGATGACTGGAGCCGGGGAGATCGTCAGGAAGCGTTTTCACACCTGCTGAGCGTCGCCGAGAACCTTGTCCTGATGGCCGTCGTGGGGGCCGGCATCAAAGGCTTGAAATCCCTGGCGATCAGAACGGTTCGAAAACATCCTGATTTCTTCCAGCCATTCACTGCCATTCTCGACGGGAAGGGGCAGTCACGGTTGTGGAAGCCGGACCTGCAAGCATATGAACAATCCTTACCGGTGGGGGCTGCCCCCGATTCTGAAGTCATGGACTTGTACCGGGGCGACGACAGGTTTTTTGCCCGTGTCGACCAACGCTTCTATGAGGTGGTGCATGATCCGGCTTCCGATACCTGGAGTATCCGGCATCCTGTCCGTCCCGATGCTTACGCTCCGCCACTCAAGCCCCATCGACATGGAGGCTGGCGCCATGCCTGGGAGGAAAGCGAGCAGTGGAGCGGTGCCTACACCCTCAGGCGCATCGACCCGAGCCTGGGCAGGTTCGAGGACAGTCGCCTGGAGATGATCCGGCGGTTGACCGACACTCGATTCGATGAGTTGCACCGTCTGAGTGACGACAATCTGTCTTGGCCCCCGCGTTTGCGCGACATGATCGAGCGCTTTGGCATCGAACGCAGATTGCGTGATTTCGTTTCCGCGATGGAACGGGGCGAGGCAACCGATGCCCGTCATGTTCAGGAGCAATTGCACGCGTTGCCCGAACTCGCCAACTGGCCGACTGATCGCTACATCAAGGTCGTGGACGAAAAAGGCCGTCTCACCGCGACCTATCCTCCCGTGTCAATTGACGATGACACTCTGAGCATTGTCGTGAGCCATGAGCAACTGGAAAAAGGCGAGTTGCTGCAAACCGTTCTGGACGGCATCTACCCCAGTGAAGCCGAAGCATTGGTGGGTGCGAACATTGCCCCGGCTGATGCAAGCGTCAAGTTGGCGCAAGTGATCGGGGCGGCGGTCAAGGCTGATCGTCGCTCGGTTTTCGAGCACCTGTACCGGCAGTTCGATCGTGTTCTCGCCGGTGAGTCGGTCAAGCTGCACAGCGCCTTTCCCGGGCTGCCGGTACGGTATGCGCGAGAATTGCTCAGGCGCACGCCGACTGTCGAGCGGATGCACCTGCGCAGCACCGGGCGAGTGCCCATGGGCCTGGCACAGAGGGCCCGTCAGGCCTTGAGCGATGTCCGTGTGGATCGGGCGCTGGCCGGCTTTTACCTGGCGGACATCGCCAGTGCCGATACCAGGAAACTGGCGCTGCGCCTGTTACCCCGGCTCGCTGGCTGGAATACCGAGTTCTACCTTGAACTGCGGGCCAACACACTCAACGGTGAGGTACTGGAGACGTCAGGCGAGAAACCGCTTTTGACTTCGAATTCATGCACGCTGGTCCGACTCGACAATGGTTACGAAGTGTTCGGCAGCGACAGGAAGTCGCTCGGCAAAGTGGTGCCCGGACCGGAGGACGTCTATCTCGCGATCCTCAAAGGCCTTCCAATGCGGCAGCGCAAGGCCATCGGATTTGCGCAGCCGAAGCCGGAAGATGGCTGGCGCTTGCGCCATAAACTGTTGGCAAGCGCTCTGGATGAGCGTGAAGGCTGTGCCCGGGTGTTGGCAGGCGGTCGGATGCCACCGGCGATTTCCGAGCCTGCGTGTACGCTCGCCAATTCGCCCGTCGGGCCGGCAAGGCATTCGCAACGTTTGCTGCGCAAAGTGAAGAAACTCTATCCCTTGATGACTGACGTACAAGCCGATGAGTTTCTTGACCAGGCGGGCAGCGAGCCAGTGACCAGGGCGATCCGGGTTCGGCAGTTGCAGGAGGATCTGCGCCGGCTGCAGGAAGTTCTGGACATCTGGAGCGAGGATGAAACGGCCATGAAGGCCTTGGACGGCGATCTGAATGAGGTACACGAGTGTCGACAGGTCGTGGCGTTCGAAATCGAAGACTGTTTTCGACGTCTGGTTTTCCTGCCTGATGACTTTCAGCGTCCCGTCTACGGTCTGAAACTCGACGGCATGCAATTCGGCAAGTTTCCGACCTTGCCGACCGGCCTGAATTTCGATCATGTCAGGCAATTGTCGCTGCGGGACATGCAGCTGGACAACGACGCCGCTTACTTTCTCAAGGCCTTCAGGCAAGTCGAATCGCTGGAACTGGACCGTAATCAACTGACCTTGTTGCCCGAGGTCATTTCGCATATGCCCAACCTCAAACGACTGAGCCTGGCCAACAACAGGATTCAATTGACCGAGCATTCGCTGGTGAAACTGGCGAAGTTGTACTCCCTGCAGAGCCTGAATCTGAGTGGCAATCCCCTGGGGGCGACAGTGGATGTCAGTCGTCTGTTCGAGTTGACTCACCTCTCCTTGCGCAATACCCGCACCACAGAACTGCCCGAAGGCCTGCAGTTTCTACCCAACCTGGATTGGGTGGACCTGCGTGACAATGAAATACGCGATCTGCCTGCCTGGCTTTTTGAAACGCCCCGACGTTTCAGTGAAACCATCAATCTGCGTCACAACCCGATTTCCGCTGCCAGCAGAATTCACCTCGATGACTACCGGAAGACCTTCGGAGTCGGCATGGGCTATCTGGATAACGATATCGCGCGACTGGACGAAAACCAGGCCCGCTCGATCTGGCTGACTGAAACGGGAGGGGAGGAGGGCTCCCGGCATCTGCAGACGTGGAACGCGATCAAGGATGATACGAGGGCCGAAGGACTGTTCAGTCTGCTGGCGGAACTGGGCAATTCCGCCGAATCCGCCAGCGTACGCGAGGATATGACCCGGCGGGTCTGGACGGTGCTGGACGCGACACAGGCCGATACCGAACTGAGGGAGCAGATTTTCGATCTGGCGGCCAATCCGATCAATTGCACGGACAATGCGGCGTTGAACTTCAGCCACCTGGAAGTGGCGGTGCAAGTGCACCATGTGACCCGTGCCTCAAGGGGGCAACGGTCTTCTGCGGCGGCGCTCATGAAACTGGCGCGAGGGTTGTTCCGGCTTGAGCAGATTGACCGGATCGCAGCCGAACATACGCAGGCACATGGGGCCGCTGATCCTCTGGAAGTGACGCTGGCTTACCGCTCCGGCCTGGCGCAGGCACTTGAACTGCCCGGGCAACCTTCGCACATGCGTTATGCCTCGCTTGCGCAGGTGACAGGAGCGGATCTGGTGGAGGCGATCAATCGAATCCAGACCGCAGAGCTGTCTTCCGAGTGGTTGGCGTTTCTGGTTCGCCAGCCCTTCTGGAGTGAATACGTGAAAAGCAGTTTTACCCGGCAGTTCGACGATGCGCGCGCACCTCACCAACAGGAAGCACTGGCGTTATTCGAGAAGGCTGAAACACTCAGCTCGGCCGACTACCTGAGTGAGATGCACCTGTGCGCCGCCCGACAGGAGCGAACGGAAAGCGCCTTGCTCGAGCAACTGACCGACCAGGTGTTGCGGCTGCTGGAGGGCAACCTCTGCGTGTTGCCCGCTGGTTGATCATTCTCCCGATGATCCGCTCATTTGCCCCGGATCAGTCGCCGCAAGGCAAACCGGTTCGGATGACACGCCTCTGCGACACTTCTGGGCAGGGGCAGCGGTTCGTTGTCCAGCCAGGCCGCAAGCAGTTCACCGGACAATGGTGCGGTGATCAGACCTCGGGAGCCATGACCGCTGTTGACGTACAGTCCGTCGAGCCAGGGACAAGGCATGTCCGGCACCTGCCGTGCATCCTTGCTCAATGCGGCGTAGATCCGGGTAAACGCTTCGCGGTCGGCGAGCGGGCCGACCATCGGCAGGTAATCGGGGCTGGTGCAACGGAAGGCTGCCCGGCCCTGAAGACTTTCGGCGTCGAGCTCGCTGACGTGCAGGCGCGCGACCAGATCGGTGGAGATCTCTTCGAGCATCGCCAGATTGCCCAGGTGTTCGGCGGTGGTCGGGGTCAGGTCGTCGCTGTTGAAGTCGAAACTGGCGCCCAGGGTGTGCTCGTCCCACCGTGCCGGTGCGACATAACCTTCGGCACACACGACAGTGGCCAGCGCCTGGCTTTGCGCAGTCTGCGCCAGGCGGGTGATCTGCCCGCGAATGCGCTTGAGGGGCAGCTCGCCGCTCTGGGCAAAACGCTTGATTTCGGCGGCACCGGCCAGCACCACGACGGGCGCTGTTGCAATCAATCGTTCACCGTCGAAGGCTTGCCATTGATCGCCCACTTTGCGCAACTCGACGGCTTCCTGATGGGGGAGCAGTGTGACGCCCGGCTGTGCCGATTGCGCCTGACACAACGCCGGCGGATGTACCCAGCCACCCTCGGGGTAATACAAACCGCCGTGAGCCAGACCGACTCCGGCACGGGCCTGCGCTTCGGGTTGATCGAGCCATTGCAGCAGGTCTTCGGGAAACGCGGATGCCAGTTGTGCCTGACGCTCGCGCTCCTTCTCATTGAACGCCAGTTGCAGCACCCCGCAATCATCCCAGTCGGTGCCACGCTGCAAGGTTTCCAGCACGCGCCGGGTGTAGCCGAAACCGCTGACGATCAACTGCGAAAGTGCCGTGCCATGGGCGGACAGTTTCAGATACAGAACGCCTTGCGGGTTACCCGAGGCTTCCTGGGCCACCGCATCATGCCGTTCCAGCAGACTGACCTGCCAGCCCCGCGCCGCGAGGCTGGCCGCCGTGGCGCAACCGGCCAGACCGGCGCCGATCACCAGGGCTCGACGGTCACCTGTCAACCGTGTGGGGCGGGCGAACCACGGTTTTGCCGCCGCAGGTGGCGCAACACCCTCGGGCCAGCCGAGAAATTCGCCGCGCAGGATTTCCCATTTGTGGCCGATGCCCGGCGTGCGTTTCATCTTGAAGCCGGCGGCGTTGAGCAGGCGTCGCACCCAACCGGTGCTGGTAAACGTGCTGATGGTCGAGCCGGGTGCCGCCAGCCGGGCCAGTTCGGCGAACAGTTCGGCGGTCCACATCTCGGGGTTTTTCGCTGGCGCGAAACCGTCGAGAAACCAGGCGTCGATCTGGCCGTCCAGTTGTGGCAACTGCTCCAGCGCGTCACCGATCAACAGGGTCAGGGTTATGCGCCCGTTATCCAGAACAATGCGCTGAAATCCCTGATGGATTGCCACGTAATGCTTGAGCAACTGATCGGAGAATCGCTTCAGGTCGGGCCACAACGCCAGCGCCCGTTGCAGGTCGGCAGGGCTCAACGGAAATTTTTCGACGCTGACAAAATGCAGTCGCGCACCGGCCACCGCGTGCTGTTCGAACAACTGCCAGGCGCAGAGAAAATTCAGCCCGGTGCCGAAGCCGGTTTCACCGATCACCAGTCGCCCACCCGCCGACAACGCGGCAAAACGCTCGGCCAGACGGTTCTGTTCAAGGAACACGTAGCGGGTTTCATCCAGCCCCGACTGGTCGGAAAAATACACATCGTCGAACACTCGCGAACGCGGGCGTCCCTGGTCATCCCAGTCGAGTTGGGCGTGGGGCATTACAGGTTTCATGGCAGGCTCGGCAACGGCAAGGCGGCCATTCTAGCCGATCACGCGGGCGGCGCTTGATCCATGGCAAACCTTGCCACAGATGACTCAAGGACAATCCGCCGCCGGCGGGAATTTCTGTGCCGCGTCAGAGCCCAATCCGCTAGTCTTGCTGAATCCTGGAAGGAGCCGTCCCATGTTCGAATCCGCTGAAATCGGTCACGCCATCGACAAAGACACCTACGAAGCCGCCGTGCCCGCCCTGCGTGAAGCGTTGCTTGAAGCCCAGTTCGAGTTGCAGCAGCAAAAGCGTTTCCCGGTGATCGTTTTGATCAACGGTATCGAAGGCGCCGGCAAGGGCGAGACGGTGAAGTTGCTCAACGAGTGGATGGACCCGCGCCTGATCGAAGTACGCACCTTCGATCAACAGACCGATGAAGAGCTGGCGCGGCCACCGGCCTGGCGCTACTGGCGGATGCTGCCGGCCAAGGGGCGGATGGGGATTTTCTTCGGCAACTGGTACAGCCAGATGCTGCAGGGCAGGGTACACGGCTTGTTCAAGGACCCGCGTCTGGATCAGGCGATTGCCGGCGCCGAGCGCATGGAAAAGATGTTCTGCGATGAAGGCGCGCTGATCTTCAAGTTCTGGTTCCACCTGTCCAAGAAACAAATGAAAGCGCGGCTCAAGGCGCTGGCCGATGACCCTCTGCACAGCTGGCGCATCAGTCCGCTGGACTGGCAGCAGTCGCAAACCTACGACAAGTTCGTCAAGTACGGCGAGCGCGTGTTGCGCCGCACCAGTCGCGATTACGCGCCGTGGCATGTCATCGAGGGGGTCGACCCGTATTACCGCAGCCTGACGGTCGGCAAGATCCTGCTCGAAGGTCTGCAAAATGCGCTGAAGCGTCCCGATGTGCATCCCCATGAGGTCAACGCTGCACCGCTGGGGACTTCCGTCGACCAGTTGAACCTGCTCGACAGCCTCGACCTGACCCAGCGTCTTGAGAAGAAAGACTACGAAGAACAACTGATCACCGAACAGGCGCGGCTGTCCGGCCTGATGCGTGACAAGCGCATGCGCCGGCATGCGCTGGTGGCCGTGTTCGAAGGTAACGATGCGGCGGGCAAGGGTGGTTCGATTCGCCGGGTCGCGGCGGCGCTCGATCCGCGCCAATACAGCATCGTGCCGATTGCCGCACCGACCGAAGAAGAGCGGGCGCAGCCTTATCTGTGGCGGTTCTGGCGGCACATTCCGGCGCGGGGCAAATTCACCGTGTTCGACCGCTCGTGGTACGGGCGGGTGCTGGTGGAGCGGGTTGAGGGCTTTTGCAGCACCGCCGACTGGATGCGCGCCTATGGCGAGATCAATGACTTTGAGGAGCAACTGGCCGATGCCGGGGTGATCGTGGTCAAGTTCTGGCTGGCGATCGACAAGGACACGCAGATGGAGCGGTTCCAGGAGCGCGAAGAAATCCCGTTCAAGCGCTTCAAGATCACTGAAGACGACTGGCGCAACCGCGACAAGTGGGATGCCTATCGTGCCGCCGTGGGCGACATGGTCGACCGCACCAGCACCGAAATTGCGCCGTGGACGTTGGTCGAGGCCAATGACAAGCGCTGGGCCCGGGTCAAGGTGCTGCGCACGATCAACCGCGCGTTGGAAGAGGCTTTCGAGAAGTCCGACAAGCGAGCCAAAAAGCACAAGGACTGAACCGATGGGCCCGCATACGCGAGGTGAATGATTGTCGCGGTCGGCGATCGGGTGGACTTATGCTCGGTCCACTCTCAACCGATTGCAACAATGAGGTATGCCATGCGTGAAGTGGTGATCGTCGACAGCGTACGAACCGGCCTGGCCAAGTCCTTTCGCGGCAAGTTCAACCAGACCCGTCCCGATGACATGGCGGCCCATTGCGTCAATGCGTTGCTCTCGCGCAACGACATTGACCCGGCCAGCGTCGAGGATTGCATCGTCGGCGCCGGCTCCAACGAGGGCGCCCAGGGCTACAACATCGGCCGTAACGTGGCGGTGCTCTCGCAATTGGGCACGGGCACGGCGGGCATGACTCTCAACCGTTTCTGCTCTTCGGGCTTGCAGGCGATTGCGATTGCCGCCAACCAGATCGCGTCGGGTTGCAGCGACATCATCGTCGCCGGCGGCGTCGAGTCGATCAGCCTGACCCTGAAAAGCGTCAACACCGATCACCTGATCAACCCGTTGCTCAAGCAGCAGACGCCGGGCATCTACTACACCATGGGCCAGACTGCCGAAGTGGTGGCGCGCCGTTATGGCGTCAGCCGCGAGGCGCAGGATCGTTACTCGCTGCAAAGTCAGATCCGCACCGCCCAGGCGCAGGCAGCCGGTCTGTTCAACGATGAAATCGTGCCGATGTCGGTGAAGTACCGCGTTGAAGACAAGAACAGCGGTGACGTGCAGATCCTCGACGGCATCGTCGATCGCGACGACTGCAATCGCCCGGACACCACCTATGAAAGTCTCGCCGGGTTGAAACCGGTGTTCGCCGAGGACGGGTCGGTGACCGCCGGCAACTCGTCGCAGTTGTCCGACGGCGCCTCGATGACGCTGGTGATGAGCCTGGAAAAAGCCCTGCAACTGGGGCTCAAGCCGAAGGCGTTTTTCCGGGGGTTCACCGTGGCCGGTTGCGAGCCGGACGAAATGGGCATCGGCCCGGTGTTCTCGGTGCCGAAGCTGCTCAAGGCCAAGGGCTTGCAGGTAGCAGACATCGATCTGTGGGAATTGAACGAAGCGTTTGCCTCGCAGTGCCTGTACGCCCGTGACCGGCTGGAAATCGACAACGAGAAGTACAACGTCAACGGTGGCTCGATTTCCATCGGTCACCCGTTCGGCATGACCGGGTCACGGCAGGTCGGGCATCTGGTGCGCGAGTTGCAGCGGCGCAATCTGCGCTACGGAATCGTGACCATGTGTGTGGGCGGGGGGATGGGCGCGACCGGGTTGTTTGAGGCCGTACGCTAGGCCGGCCTGCCGGAATCCATCAATCGCATCCGCGCGATGTACGCGCGGATTTCCTGCTCGGCTTTCTCGGGGCTGTCGAACGGCCCTTCGAGGGTGTTTTCCCGGGTGCTGAAATACAGTTCGCCGTTGACCCGGCACACGCGGTCGCTGCGAAAGTGCGTGGCGGGGGCGGTGTCCTGAGCGCGCATGCCTAACATGACGGGTCTCCTTGGTGGGTGATGTCCCGAGCAGGATCCAATCAGCTTATGCCTGAACCACTTACCTTGCCCGGCCAGCCGATCAACGGCCCGTCGTCAATTTTTTGCTGCGACCTGCACAGTTTCATTTGCGGCTGGAGCGCAACTGTCCCTGTGTCGGGTCGGTCTGTGCGCCTAGAATGAGCGCTCCTGTCTCTGGCGCTTGGGGTTCTCATGCACGTTTCATCGGGTCGTTGGGTGTACGGCATGTTCCTGGCGTTATTGACGGCATTTCTGTGGGGAATCCTGCCGATCAAGCTCAAACAGGTGCTGGTGGTGATGGACCCGGTCACGGTGACCTGGTTTCGCCTGCTGGTGTCCGGCGGCTGTCTGTTCATTTATCTGGCGGCGACCAAACGCTTGCCGAGTCGCAAGGTGCTCGGACCGAAGGGCGGCTGGCTGGTGCTGATGGCGGTGCTCGGGTTGGTGGGCAACTACGTGCTTTACCTGATGGGCCTGAACCGGCTCAGCCCCGGCACCGCGCAACTGGTGGTGCAGATGGGGCCGATCATGTTGCTGATCGCCAGCCTGTTCGTGTTCAAGGAACGCTTCAGTATTGGTCAGGGCATTGGTCTGGCAGTGCTGCTGATCGGTTTTGCGTTGTTCTTCAATCAGCGTCTGGCGGAATTGCTCACGTCTTTGTCTGATTACACCGCTGGTGTGTTGCTGGTGCTGCTGGCCTCGACTGTCTGGACCTTCTATGCGCTGGGCCAGAAACAACTGCTGACCGTGTGGAATTCGCTGCAGGTGATGATGGTGATCTACCTGTTCTGCGCCCTGTTGCTGACGCCTTGGGTGCATCCGCTCGAAGCACTGTCGCTGAACCCGCTGCAGGGCTGGCTGCTGCTGGCGTGCTGCATGAACACCCTGATCGCCTACGGCGCGTTTGCCGAGGCGCTGGCGCATTGGGAGGCTTCGCGGGTCAGTGCGACGCTGGCGATCACGCCGTTGGTGACGTTCGGTGCGGTGGCCGTGGCGGCGGGGGTGTGGCCTGAATATGTGCATGCCGAGCAAATCAATCTGCTGGGGTATGGCGGGGCGGTGCTGGTGGTGCTGGGTTCGGCGCTGGTGGCGCTGGGGCCTTCGTTGATTGCCGGGCTCAAGGCCCGGCGGGCAAAACTGTTGGTCGGATGACCTTCCCGTGCGGGGCACGGGAAGGATCGGTATGACTCAGCCCTTGGCGCCGGCTTCGATCATGTTCTCCGGCCGCACCCAGGCATCGAACTCTTCATCGGTCAGATAACCCAGCTCCAGCGCCGCTTCGCGCAGGGTCTTGCCTTCGCTGTAGGCTTTCTTGGCGATTTCCGCCGACTTGTCGTAGCCGATGTGCGGGTTGAGCGCCGTCACCAGCATCAGGCCGCGCTCCAGATGTTTCGCCATGACGTCGGCATCCGGCTCAAGACCGGCGATGCAATGCTGCTGGAAGTTGCTGCAGCCATCAGCCAGCAGGCGGATCGATTGCAGCAGGTTGTGGATGATCACCGGTTTGAACACGTTCAGTTGCAGGTGACCCTGGCTGGCGGCGAAACCGATCGCCACGTCGTTGCCCAGCACCTGACAGGCCAGCATCGACAACGCCTCGCACTGGGTAGGGTTGACCTTGCCGGGCATGATCGAGCTGCCCGGTTCGTTGGCCGGCAGGCGCACTTCGGCGAACCCGGCTCGTGGGCCGGAGCCCAGCAGGCGCAGATCGTTTGCAATTTTCATCAGCGCCACGGCGAGGGTTTTCAGGGCGCCGGAAAGGGTGGTCAATGGTTCATGACCGGCAAGGGCGGCAAACTTGTTCGGCGCGGTGACGAACGGCAGGCCGGACAACGCCGCCAGTTCAGCGGCAATCGCTTCGCCGAAGCCGTGGGGCGAGTTGAGCCCGGTGCCGACGGCAGTGCCGCCCTGCGCCAGTTCGCAGACCGCCGGCAACGCCGCGCGAATCGCCCGTTCGGCGTAATCCAGCTGCGCTATGAATCCGGAAAGCTCCTGACCAAAGGTGATCGGCGTGGCGTCCATCATGTGGGTGCGACCGGTCTTCACCAGTTTCATGTGCCGCGCCGACAGTTCGGCCAGTCCGCCAGACAGCTCGGCGATGGCTGGCAGCAGTTGGGTCTGCACCGCTTGCGCGGTGGCGATGCTCATGGAGGTGGGGAAGCAGTCGTTGGAGCTCTGCGAGCGGTTGACGTGATCGTTGGGGTGCACCGGCGTCTTGCCGCCGCGCGGGTTGCCGGCCAGTTCGTTGGCGCGCCCGGCAATCACTTCGTTGACGTTCATGTTGCTTTGCGTGCCGCTGCCGGTCTGCCAGACCACCAGCGGGAACTGGTCGTCATGCTGGCCGTCGAGCACTTCGTCGGCGGCCTGTTCGATCAGGCGGGCAATGTCGGCGGGCAGGTCGCCGTTGCGGTCGTTGACCCGGGCCGCGGCTTTCTTGATCAGGGCCAGGGCGTGCAGTACCGGCAAGGGCATGCGTTCCTGGCCGATGGCGAAGTTGATCAGCGAGCGTTGCGTCTGAGCGCCCCAGTAAGCGTCGTCCGGGACCTCGATCTGGCCCAGGCTGTCGGTTTCGATACGGCTCATCGTGCACACTCCTGTTGGTCTGTTTGCGCAGTTTAGGCCGGTGTCGGCCCAGGTGGTTCCATCCAGTCGATTGTTGACCGGCAAATCCCCGCCAATCAAGCACGGCAAGGCCCGGGGGTTGAGCCGCAGCGTTATTCAGGCGCAGAATGGTCGCCCTTGGGGTTTTACCTCGCCTAGCTGAAAAGGAAACTCGATGACTCGTCTTCGTGCCATCTGCACCGCGGTTGCCCTGGTCTGCGCCAGCGGCCAGGTGCTTGCCGATACCGCCAGCCACAACGCCAGTGCCGAAACTTTCCTGACCCTGGCGCACGCTGACAAGCTGGGCACTCCGGTGTACATGCAGGTGCAGCAGATGTTCGCCCAGCGTTTTGAACAGACCAAGGCGCCGGAATCCAAGAAAGCCGTGCTGGATACCTACCAGGCCAAGGCCAACGCCGCTCTGGACCAGGCCATCGGCTGGAACAAGCTGAAACCGGACATGGTCAAGCTCTACACCAGCAACTTCAGCGAACAGGAACTGAAAGATCTGGTCGCGTTCTACCAGTCGCCACTGGGCAAGAAAGTCCTGGAAAAAATGCCGCAACTGACCCAGCAGTCGGCCCAGATGACCCAGGCCAAACTGGAAAGCGCCGTACCGGTGGTCAACAAGTTGCTGGACGACATGACCAACGAGCTGGCACCGAAAGGCGCAGCTCCAGCCAAGAAGAAGTAAGCGGAGTTCGTGATGACCATGCAACAACGCATCGAATCGACGCTGGCGCTGCTTCAGCCTGAGCATCTGCAAGTGCTGGACGAAAGCCACATGCACAGTCGCGGGTTGCAGACCCACTTCAAGGCAGTGGTGGTCAGTGCGCAGTTCGAAGGCCTGAACCGGGTCAAGCGCCACCAGAAAGTCTATGGCACGCTTGGCGAGCTGATGGGCGAGTTCCATGCGTTGGCGCTGCACACCTACACCCCGCAGGAATGGGCAGAGACAGGCGTCGCTCCAGCGTCGCCGACCTGTGCCGGCGGCAGCAAGCATTGAGCCTTGCAGCAATGAACTGAGGTTTTTTGCTAGAATCCGCAACGCGCCGCTCACCCGGCGCGTTTTTTTTCGCATCCGGTTCACCCTTTACGAGGGTAGCCACCTGGAGAAATACCCATGACACAACCGATTGTCGTGGCGGCACTGTACAAGTTCGTCACCCTCGAAGATTACGTCAACCTGCGCGAGCCCCTGCTGCAAGCGATGGTCGACAACGGCATCAAAGGCACCCTGCTGATCGCCGAAGAAGGCATCAACGGCACGGTTTCCGGCAGCCGTGAAGGCATCGACGGCCTGCTGGCCTGGCTGCGCAACGATCCGCGCATGGTCGATATCGATCACAAGGAATCGTACTGCGACGAGCAGCCGTTCTATCGCACCAAGGTCAAGCTCAAGAAAGAGATCGTGACCCTGGGCGTTGAAGGCGTCGACCCGAACAAGAAAGTCGGCACCTACGTCGAGCCCAAGGACTGGAACGCACTGATCAGCGATCCGGAAGTGCTGCTGATCGACACCCGTAACGATTACGAGGTCTCGATCGGCACCTTCGAAGGCGCCATCGATCCGAAAACCACCAGTTTTCGCGAATTCCCCGACTACATCAAAGAACACTTCGATCCGGCCGTGCACAAGAAGGTCGCGATGTTCTGCACCGGCGGCATTCGCTGCGAAAAAGCCTCGAGCTACATGCTCGGCGAAGGCTTCGAAGAGGTTTATCACCTCAAAGGCGGCATCCTGAAGTACCTCGAAGAAGTACCGCAGGAAGAAACCAAATGGCAGGGCGACTGCTTCGTCTTCGACAACCGCGTGACCGTGCGTCATGACCTGAGCGAAGGCGACTACGATCAATGCCATGCCTGCCGTACCCCGGTCAGCGTTGAAGATCGCGCCTCCGAGCATTACGTGGCCGGCATCAGCTGCCCGCATTGCTGGGACACCCTGAGCGAGAAGACCCGCCGCAGCGCCATCGACCGCCAGAAGCAGATCGAACTGGCAAAAGCGCGCAACATGCCGCACCCGATCGGCTACAACTATAAGCAAGCATCCACCGAGGCTTAATCATGTCTGCACGCCTGCTCTATGTGATGGATCCGATGTGTTCGTGGTG
>Ga0207713_1000720_pt1 | contig 30939 bp, 27 predicted proteins | sample KBSS64metaG_FD_184404 | JGI IMG/M metagenome (GOLD analysis project Ga0207713, IMG submission 184404) | Switchgrass rhizosphere microbial communities from Kellogg Biological Station, Michigan, USA - KBS S6-4 metaG (SPAdes) (version 2) | ecosystem: Host-associated > Plants > Roots > Rhizosphere >... | reverse complement strand
TCACTCAGGTCTACGCGCCGCAGCATCAGGCCCGCGAAGCGAAAGCGGCCCTCGGTCAGGTCACGGTCAACTGACATGACCCGGCCGCTGGTCTGGCTGCTGATGTGTGTGATTCCTGCGCTGGCGATGGCGCAGGATGAGCCGTTGCGCGTGGCCTACAAGGGCGAACTGCTGTCGCTGAATACCTCGCAATTGACGGCGCGCGAGCCAATGCCTTCGTCGCTGGAGACACCGCTGGGCAGTCTGTGGAAGCTGTTCGTTTATGCGTGGTTGGTGGATACCGGTGCGCGGGAGCCTGCTTATGAATGTCGCGGGCAGTCGAAGGAAGAAGTCTATTGCTGCACCGCGGGCGGCAAGATCGAGCGTGATCAGGCGCTGGTGAAATCCTGCGGGCTGTATTTCGAGCCGGCGCGGTTGGGCATCACCGCTGGCGATTGGAGAACCTATTGGCAGGCGCGACAGGCGCCGTCGTGGTTGCTGGACCTGCCATCGGTGCAGCCGGCTACTCGGGTGTCCGTGGCTGACTTGCTGAAGGTTCTGTCTTGGCTGCCGGCTCAGGATCAGATGCGTCGTGTGCTGCTCGACGTGGTGCTGAACGCGGCGGACGGCAATGTCGTCGGTGAGCTCGGCGGACGCTTGCGGGTGAAGACCTGGAGCTGGCTCGGCGATCAGGACCCTCAATCACGCCAGGGTGGATTCGCTGGATGGACGGCGGACGGCTCGCCGATCTGGGCCGGTGGCCGGGGCACCAGTCAGATGGTTTTGCGGCGTTACGGTTCGGCGTTGGCGACGGTGTTGCCCACATCGTGGCCGGCGGAAGCAGGGCGTTGTGTCGAAGTCGGACTGTTCTCGCGATATCCGGTTTCGCGGGTTCTGGCCGGTAATCGAGCGGTGACCTCCGGCCCGTTGCAGGGTGATTACCGCGTCGAATTCGCCAACGGCAATGCGCTGGATATCCACAGCGACGGCGAACTGTTTCTGCTCAACGACAAACTGGTCGCTCGGCTGGATCGCGAAGAGTACGTCGCCCGAGTGCTGGAGCGTGAAGCCAAACCCGAACCTGCCGAAGCCGCCAAAGCGTTGGCCGTGGCGATCCGCACGTATCTGCTGCAAAACGCCACGCGCAATGGCGAGTGCCTGAGCATCGACGACAGCAGCACCCGCCAGCGCGTCGCACCGCGTCCTGCTTCCGCCGAATCCCGCAACATCGCCGCATGGACGGCGGATCTGGTGTTGGCCGGCAGCACCGTCACCTACCACTCCGATCAACCCGGCCCGGACAAACTGGCCTGGCAACAAGCGGTCGAACAAGCCAATGCCGGCCAGCGCTACGACGCGATTCTGCTGCACGCCTATCCGCGCGCCAGCCTCAGCCGCTGGGACAACCCGGTGGCGTCCTGCGAAGCGCTGCCTGCCGCCCAGGACTGGCTGCAAAAACAGCGGCGCGGCTGGCGTCCCAGGCTGGAAAGCGAAACCGGCTACAACGAAGTCAGCACCTTCGCCGTCTGCAAACTCGCCTTCGGCCGCCCCTTCGTCGACCGGGAACGCCAGCGCATCTACGTGCGCGGCGTGCTGAGTTTGCAGGACCGCCTCGACCTGACTCATGAATACCTGCACCTGGCCTTTGAAGCACACCCCAACGGCCAGGATGAAACCTATATCGAAGGGCTCGCCCGTCACCTTTTGCTGGAATAGACCATGACACTCCGTTATCCACAGGTCTTGCTGTTGCTCTGCGTATTTACCGCGGTTTCGCCGGTGATCGCCGCTGACGGCGTCAAACTCGACACCCCGGTCGGCGGCTGGCGCAGCGGCGCGCCTGAAGGCGAGGGCGAGAGCTTTCGCCAGACCGTCAACTACCCGGCCTCCTCGGTGAACACCCCGCTCAGCCAGGCCAACACCGCCCGCATCAGCGGGGAAATCAAAGCCACACCGAAAAACAGAGAGCCCGGCCGCCTGATCGTCAACGGCGTCAGCATGCCGCTGAAAATCGACGACAGCGGCCGCTTCGACCGCCCGTTCTCCTTTCCCAACGGCAGCAACAGCGTCGAAGTCCGCAGCCCGGACGGCCAGCAACGGCACCGCACGCAGTTCCTCAACACCAGTGGCGGCGCTACTCCGGCAAAACTGCGGGTGTTGCTGGCGTGGGACAGCGATGGCACTGACCTCGACCTGCACTTGGTCACGCCTGATGGCGCGCACATCTGGTATGGCGATCGCGTTGCCCCCAATGGCGCTGCTCTGGATGTCGACGTGACCACCGGATACGGCCCGGAAATCTTCGCCATGCCGGCGCCGATCAAGGGGCAGTATCTGGTGTATGTGAATTATTTTGGCGGTGGGTATCGCGGTGATGATGAGGGTGGGGAAGAGGCGGTGCAGCCGTTGACCACCGCGCAGGTGACGGTGATTACGGAGGAGGGGACGCCTAGCGAGAAAATGGAGACTTTCATCGTGCCGATGCGGGCGGTGGGGGAATTGACGTTGGTGAAGTCGTTCAGTTATCCGTGAGGGTAATTGGGCAGCAGGTTGCTGCCCAATTTCAGAATTGATCCTGATGATTAACTGGCTCAGGGTTGGGACGACAGTCGATCCTGTGCAGTGTCATAAGCCGCCTCTCGCTCCCTCTTTCCGATAGCGACTACGAACACCACAATTTCGTGATCAATCACCTGATAAATCAGGCGATATCCAGCACTTTTCAGCTTCACCTTGTAGCAATCTGGCAGCTCGCGAAGCCTGTTGGCTTCTATGCGAGGATTCTTGAGAACCTCGGCGAGTTTCTTTTTGAACTGCTCGCGAATCGTATCGCCCAGCTTGTTCCATTCCTTCAATGCACGACGATCAAACTCGAGGTCATAGGTCATCCAGACTTACCTTGACTCGCTGAGGAGCGGCAAGACGTTCAGTGACCACGGCGATAAGCGCTTCATCTTCTTCGCTAATCAATGCCGCTTTGAATGGTAGTTTGCCCCGGTCCGCGACGTATTGAAGCGTTTGGCGCAGAAGCTCTGAGGGCGTCAGCCCGAGCTTTTCCAGCTCTGCGAAGGCGCGCTGTTTCAGTTCGTTGTCGATACGAATGTTGATGGATGCCATGATGAGTTACCTGTAATGACGTTTGTCTTTACGGTACTAGCGCGTTTGGTATCCGGCAAGCGGCGATTCAGATTTCGGACGGTAGGTTTGGCTTTTCAGCAGGCATTAAAAAGCCGGCTTGTGGCCGGCTTCTCGGGGACTGGCTTGGTTTATTTTTGGTAAACCGCGCCAGCCTTCAAAACGTACATCCGGATCTTGCGTCCGGCTGTGGGACTTGGTCAGACAGTGGTCTGCCGCGTCAGGCGTCATCTGGGCCGCTTGGCGGGTCGATGCGCGAATGTGGGGCGCAGGATACTGAGTTTTGTTGGGGATTCCCAGTCTCAAGTGCGGAATAGAGCGATTTCTGCGGCAGAAAACAGAGGTTTGTACCGGGTATCCGGTCCTCTTCTCGGGCAAGCCCGCTCCTACAACGTTCTGTGCTGGGGCCGGGAGTGATGGAGGATCAGAGAAACGGCACCACCGGCCGCCGCTTGCCCAGCGTCGACCACCAGAACACCCACCCCAACACATGAATCCTCTGCTCTTCGATCTGTGAGGCCCGGAAGATCTCGTCCGGGTATTCGGCGCTGTTGTGGCTGCGCAGGCGCAGGGCGTTGCCGGGCATGCGGTGCAGGTATTTGATACGCAACATGCCGTCGTGCTCAATGGCGTAGATTTCGCCGTCAACCACCTGGGTGAGGCCGCGGTCGATGGCGAGGGTGGAGCCGTCTTCGATTTTCTCGGCCATGCTGTTGCCGATCATGTGGGTGCAAATGGCGTCGGTGTAGCGGATTTCCAGTGTTTCGAGGTGACTGCGGGGCAGGCGGATGGTTTGCTCCGGGTCTTTTATGACATGGGTTTTGTCGGAGCCGGGGGCGACCGGGGTTTCTTTGTAGAGCGGCAATTCGATGTCGTTGGTTTCTAGCACCGTGTAGACGCCGCGAATGGCATGGGCATCGAGGATGTCGCCCGACTCCGTATGCAGGTGCGGGGCGTCTTTCGGGCCTTCGCCGGTCTTCAGCCATTGGCTGTTGACGGACAGCAGGCGCGCGACTTCTTCCATGCGGTACGCGGGTACGCCCCGGGTGTACCAGTTATGAACGTTTTGGGCTTCCGTGCCCCAGAACTTTGCGAATCCCGTGGTGGTGATGTTCGCAGCTTCCAGGAGTGCCTTGAATCTTGGACCGCTAGTGTTCTTTCTCATAAACACGAGTCTACGACCGGCCTAGAGCGGTTTGAATAAACCTTGCGTTCAAAATAAGGGCAAATTTTGCGACGGGATGTAAGGCGTGCTTGTGGGAAATTACACAGACTAAAACCTTTCTGTAGGCCGCCATAAACAGGCTGTTTAAGCCTCTGCCGGGCAGGCACAAAAAACCCCGGATCAACCGGGGTTTTCTTCAAGCGTGTCGCAGGTCGCGAGGCTTAGCCTTTGTAGGCAGCAACCGACTTGGTGATCGCGGCGCGAGCGGCGTCTGCACCGTCCCAGCCTTCGATTTTCACCCATTTGCCTTTTTCGAGATCTTTGTAGTTCGCGAAGAAGTGCTCGATCTGCTGGATCAGCAGGGCTGGCAGGTCGGTGTATTCCTTCACGTCCACGTACAGCTGGGACAGCTTGTCGTGTGGAACGGCGATGACTTTGGCATCGCCGCCGCCGTCGTCGGTCATGTTCAGGATGCCGACCGGACGCGCGCGGATCACCGAACCTGGAGCAACCGGGTAAGGGGTCACGACCAGCACATCGAGGGGATCACCGTCGTCAGCCAGGGTGTTCGGGATGTAACCGTAGTTGGCCGGGTAGAACATCGGGGTGGCCATGAAACGGTCAACGAACAGGCAATCGCTGTCTTTGTCGATTTCGTATTTGATCGGCGCGTGGTTGGCCGGGATCTCGATCGCGACGTAGATGTCGTTCGGCAGGTCTTTGCCAGCCGGAATCTTGCTGTAGCTCATTGGGCGTTGCCCCCGTTAGTTGACCAAAAACACTTGGCCGGATTGACCAAAAAGTGGCGGCGATTATAGGCATATTCTGCCGTGGACGCCATGTACCGGAAGTCGTGCAGACCTTTACTCGTGAGCCTGATAGACCGGGTCGGTGGCCTGAAGTTGCTTCAGACGCGCCAACGGATCCTGGCGGTAGAAAAGCTGCAACTGCGCATACACCTGTGGATAAGCCTCGTGCAGCAGATCCGGAGCGCTGAAGAAGTACTCGCTGGTAACGGCGAAGAATTCGGCCGGGTTCTCGGCGGCATACGGGTCGATGGCAGTTTCGGCGTCGGGATGGCGGTCGAGCTGGCGGTTGAGGTCGTCGTAGGCCGCCTGCATCACCTCCGCCCAGTCGCTGACCCGCATGTCGGCGTGCAGCGGTGGCAGGCCGTTGGCGTCGCCGTTGAGCATGTCGAGTTTGTGCGCCAGTTCGTGGATCACCAGGTTGTAGCCTTCCCAGCCACCACTGGCCATCACGCCCGGCCAGGCGAGAATGATCGGCCCTTGCTGCCAGGCTTCGCCGCTGTGTTCGCCGTCCCACTCATGTTCGACACCACTGGCATCGCGATGGCGCTGGGGGCTGAGGAAATCGTCGGGGTAGAGGACGATTTCGTGGAAACCCTGATACCAGTTCAGATCGCCGAGATGCAAAAGCGGCAATTGGGCTTGGGCGGCGAGCAGCAGGCGTTGTTCCTGGTGCAGTTCGACGCCGGGCAGTGCGGTCAGGTGTTTGTCTTCGAGGAGCAGCACGCTGGCTTCGCGCAGCCACTGGTCTTCTGCGGCAGTGATGCCATCGAGAAAACTCAGGTGATGGCGCACCCGCTGCCACAGTTCGTCGGCAATCGGGTGTCTGGCCAGAATGCGCCGGCGGCGCCAGGCGCTCAGCGACCACATCGGCTTAGTGCGATTGGGCTTTGGTGCCGCCGAAACGGCTGCGAACCACGCCGATGATCATCGGAATCAGCGACAGCAGAATGATGCCGACCACCAGCAGCGACAGGTTCTTCTTGATGAACGGCACGTTGCCGAAGAAGTAGCCCAGCGTCACCAGACCGCCGACCCACAGAACCGTACCGAACACGCTGAACCCGAAGAAGCGCGGGTAAGGCATCTTCGCGACACCGGCGACGAACGGGGCAAAGGTGCGGATGATCGGCAGGAAGCGCGCCAGGGTTACAGTCTTGCCACCGTGTTTGTCGTAAAAGTCGTGGGTCTGTTGCAGATAGTCGCGGCGGAAGATCTTCGAATTTGGATTGCTGAACAGTTTTTCACCGGCCGTTCGCCCGATCACGTAGTTGGTGCTGTCGCCCAGGATTGCCGCGAGCATCAGCAGGCCCGCCAGCAATACCGGGTCCATGCCACCGCCTGCAGCCACTGCACCGGCAATGAACAGCAGGGAATCACCCGGCAGGAATGGCATTACCACCAGACCGGTCTCGCAGAAGATCACCAGAAACAGGATGGCGTAGATCCATGGCCCGTAATTGTTCACCAGCAGGTCGAGATAAACGTCGAGATGCAGGATAAGGTCGAGCGGGTTGAAATCCATGGAGGCACCTGTGGTGACGGCCTGACTCGGCAGACCTGTGCGGATGACTTCGTGTAAGCCTACAAGCGGGTGTAGTTTTTCTTACAAGCCGGAAAGCTCGGGATTATACGGTTTGAGAGGTGAAAAGCGCGTTGGTTTTGTAGCGGGGGATGTCGGTGTGAATAAATGTCGGGTTGGGATTCATTTTGGGGAGGGCGTCTGCTCCCTCCCCGCAGGACACCCCGGGATCAGAGCTCGTCGCTGATCGGCAGCACGTAGTTCTTGAACTCGGTGTCTTCCTTGAATCCGATGGATTCGTAGGTTTTCTGCGCCACTTCGTTGTCGGCACTGGTGGAGACGCGCATGCGCACGGCCTGGGTTTCCTTGGCCATTTTCTTGGCGGTGCGGATCAGGTTGTCGGCTACCAGCTGGCGGCGGGCGTCTTCGGCGACGTAGATGTCGTTGAGGATCCACACGCGCTTGAGCGACAGGGAGGAAAAGCTCGGGTAGAGCTGGCAGAAGCCCATGAGCTTCTTGTCGTCGTCATCGGCCAGGGCCAGGTAGATCACCGATTCCTTGCGTCGCAGGCGCTTTTCGAGAAAGGCCCGGGACGAGTCCGGATAGGGCAGGGAGCCGTAGAACTCGCGGTACTTAACGAACAACGGGGTCAGCAAATCCAGGTGTTCGAGGGTCGCTTGGATAATCCGCATGGTAGGTCTCGTCCTTCAAGTGTCTGTCTTCACGTGCTCTGACGGCGATGGGAAACCCGGGCGGCCGTGCATCGATCCTGCCTGAAACCGGCGCAGAAAGGCAATGCGGAAACGGTTCAGGCTGGGGGCGGATCGAGTAGGAAATTACTCTTCATGTCTGTACCGGCTTCCGATTCCAGCGTCTGAACGTGCGCTTCGTCCTTCAGATTGACGCCCGACAGCTGGCGCCGACAGGCTTCGCGCATCAGATACAGCAAGCGATGCGCCGCCATGCCATAGCTGAGCCCTTCCAGCCGCACATTGGAGATGCAGTTGCGGTAAGCATCCGTGAGGCCGACCTTTGGATTGTAGGTGAAATATAAACCCAGGCTGTCCGGTGAACTGAGGCCCGGACGCTCTCCAATCAGCATCACGACCATTTTCGCGCCCAGCAACTGGCCGATTTCATCGCCAATCGCCACTCGACCCTGTTCCACCAGCACTACCGGTGCAGTCGACCATTCATCGGCGCTCATCTGTTCCTCCAGGCGGGTGAGAAACGGCAGGGTGTGCCGATGCACCGCCAGCGCCGAGAGACCGTCCGCCACCACAATTACCAGATCCACACCGCCCGGATGCGCCTGGGCGTATTCGCGCAGAGTTTGCGCCGATTGATCGCTCAACTTGCGCCCCAGATCCGGGCGTTGCAGGTAGCTGTTGCGATCCACCGCCGCGCTGTGCAGCAGCAGACTTTCACGCTGGCGTTCATTCAGTTGAGCACTCAGCGCGGCGTGATCGAACGGCAAATGCACGGCGTCCCGCGCCTGGGCGTGGGCGTACTGGAAATCCAGCTGTGCACGGGTCGGCAGACTGGTGCCGGTACGACCGAGGGCAATGCGCGCCGGGGTCAGACGACGCAGCTCCAGCCACGGGTTTTGCGGATCGACGGGCGATTTTTCCATCTGACTCATCCCAGTTGCGCCAACGCCTGGCGGAAGGCCGGCGGCAGGTTGTTGCCGAAGCGGACCTTGCCGTCCGCCTGGGTGAAGATGCCCATGTTCGCCAGCCACTGCTCGAACTCCGGCGCCGGTTTCAGGCCCAGGGTCTGGCGCGCGTAGAGCGCGTCGTGGAACGAAGTGGTCTGGTAGTTGAGCATGATGTCGTCGGAGCCGGGGATGCCCATGATGAAGTTGATCCCCGCCACACCCAGCAGGGTCAGCAGGGTATCCATGTCGTCCTGATCGGCTTCGGCGTGGTTGGTGTAGCAGATGTCGCAGCCCATCGGCACGCCGAGCAGCTTGCCGCAGAAATGATCTTCGAGGCCGGCGCGGATGATCTGTTTGCCGTTGTAGAGGTATTCCGGGCCGATGAATCCCACGACGGTGTTCACCAGAAACGGCTTGAAATGCCGCGCCACGGCGTAGGCCCTTGTCTCGCAGGTCTGTTGATCGACGCCGTGGTGGGCGTTGGCCGACAGGGCGCTGCCCTGGCCGGTTTCGAAATACATCAGGTTCTGCCCGAGTGTGCCGCGATTGAGGCTCAGGCCCGCTTCATAACCCTCCTGCAAGATGTTCAGGTTGATGCCGAAACTGGCGTTGGCCGCTTCGGTGCCGGCAATCGACTGGAACACCAGATCCAGCGGCACACCACGGTTGACCGCTTCTATAGAGGTGGTGACGTGGGTCAGCACGCAGGCCTGGGTCGGAATGTCGTAGCGCTGGATGATCGCGTCGAGCATTTCCAGCATTGCGCAGATCGAGGCGATGCTGTCGGTGGCCGGGTTGATGCCGATCATCGCGTCGCCGTTACCGTACAGCAGACCGTCGAGAATGCTCGCGGCGATGCCGGACGGTTCGTCGGTCGGGTGATTGGGTTGCAGCCTTGTGGATAACCGCCCACGCAGGCCGAGGGTGCCGCGAAATTGGGTGACGACGCGGATCTTCTGCGCCACCAGCACCAGATCCTGCACGCGCATGATCTTCGACACGGCAGCGACCATTTCCGGCGTCAGGCCGGGGGCGAGGGCGCGCAGGCTCTGCTCATCGGCCGCTTCGCTCAGAAGCCAGTCGCGAAAGCCGCCAACCGTGAGATGGCTGACGACTGCGAAGGCCTGTTTGTCATGGCTGTCGATGATCAGTCGGGTGACCTCATCGGATTCGTAGGGAATCAGTGCTTCCTGCAGGAAATGTGTCAGCGGGATGTCGGCCAGCGCCATTTGCGCGGCGACTCGCTCCCCATCGTTAAGCGCGGCGACCCCCGCCAGGAAGTCTCCGGAGCGCGCCGGGCTGGCTTTGGCCATCACGTCCTTGAGGCTGTCGAAGCGGTAGGTCTGGGCGCCGACGGTATGGGCAAATGCGGCCATGGGGCGCGTTCCTCCTGAATGAATGCTTTTAGTGCGGGCACCGAGCCCGAGGCCCGATGCCGGTGCAGCTCAGTTAGCGTTTAGATACCTTCGAGCATAGCGTCTGCCGGTGCTTCGGAGCGTTGCTTGGCGGTCAACTGGAAGTACAGGTAGCCGGCGGCCATGAAACCCAGGAACACACAGCCGATCAGCGTGTTGAACCAGGCCATCGCCACCAGGCACACCACCGCCAGGAACAGCGCGATGGCCGGCACCACCGGATAGCCCGGTGCGCGGAAGGTGCGCTCCAGATTCGGCTCGGTTTTGCGCAGTTTGAACAGGCTGAGCATGCTGATGATGTACATCACGATGGCGCCGAACACCGACATGGTGATCATCGCCGCTGTCAGGGTCATGCCTTGCAGGTTGACCAGACCGTCGCTGTAGATCGCCGCGATGCCGATCACGCCGCCGGCCAGAATCGCCCGGTGCGGGGTCTGGAAGCGCGAGAGCTTGGCCAGGCCTTTGGGCAGATAACCGGCCCGGGCCAGGGCGAAGAACTGTCGCGAGTAGCCGAGGATGATCCCGTGGAAACTCGCCACCAGCCCGAACAGGCCGATCCACACCAGCATGTGCATCCAGGTCGAATTGTTGCCGACCACCGCTTTCATCGCCTGCGGCAGCGGGTCGTTGATGTTCGACAGTTGGCGCCAGTCGCCGACGCCGCCGGCCATCACCATCACGCCGATGGCCAGGAACACCAGGGTCAGGATGCCGCTGACGTAGGCCCGTGGAATCGTGCGTTTCGGGTCCTTGGCTTCCTCGGCCGCCATGGCTGCGCCTTCGATGGCGAGGAAGAACCAGATCGCGAAGGGAATCGCCGCGAAAATGCCCGGAATCGAACCCATCGTGAATTCATTGGCGCCTGACCAGCCGTTCAAAACGAAGTTGCTGAAGCTGAAGCCCGGCGCGACCACGCCCATGAACACCAGCAGTTCGGCGACGGCGAGCACGGTCACCACCAGCTCAAAGGTCGCGGCGATGCTGACGCCAAGAATGTTCAGTGTCATGAACACGAAATACGCGCCGACTGCCGCGAGTTTCGGATCGAGCCCCGGATATTGCACATTCAGATAGGCGCCGATGGCCATAGCGATGGCCGGCGGGGCGAACACGAATTCGATCAGGGTGGCGATGCCGGCGATCAATCCGCCTTTCTCGCCGAACGCCCGACGGCTGTAGGCAAACGGCCCGCCCGCGTGGGGGATCGCGGTGGTCAGTTCGGTGAAACTGAAGATGAAGCAGGTGTACATGGTCGCGACCATCAGGGCCGTGACCAGGAAACCCAAGGTTCCTGCGGTGCCCCAGCCATAACTCCAGCCGAAGTATTCGCCGGAAATCACCAGGCCGACGGCAATGCCCCAAAGGTGCAGGGTGCCGAGTGTGGGTTTGAGCTGTGTGGTGGAAGTCATAAGTCCTCTCTGTCTTTTTTATTGTTCGATCTGTTGGACTTTCGGGTGCAGCGGTTGAGTGAGTGGATGCTGTTCACGCAGCGGCAGTGTTCACGCAAATCCTGAATGACGGGTACGCAAGGCCCGTGCCAGAGCGGCCAGGCCAGGAAGTGTCATCGGGATTAAAAGGGCGACACCGATATTTCGGTGCCGCCCTTGGTTTTTAGAAGAAGCCCAGCGGATTGATGTCGTAGCTCACCAGCAGGTTTTTGGTCTGCTGGTAGTGGTCGAGCATCATCTTGTGGGTTTCACGGCCGACGCCGGACTTCTTGTAACCGCCGAACGCGGCGTGCGCCGGGTACAGGTGGTAGCAGTTGGTCCATACACGGCCGGCCTTGATGGCCCGGCCCATGCGATAGGCGCGGTTGATGTCGCGGGTCCAGAGGCCGGCGCCCAGGCCGAACTCGGTATCGTTGGCGATCGCCAGGGCTTCGGCTTCGTCCTTGAACGTGGTGATGCTCACCACCGGGCCGAAGATTTCTTCCTGGAACACACGCATTTTGTTGGTGCCCTTGAGCAGGGTCGGCTGGATGTAGTAACCGGAAGCCAGGTTGCCTTCGAGTTTTTCCACCTTGCCGCCGGTCAGCAGCTCGGCACCTTCGCCCTTGGCGATTTCCAGGTACGAAAGGATCTTGTCGAATTGCTGCTCGGACGCCTGGGCGCCGACCATGGTGTCGGTGTCGAGCGGGTCGCCACGTTTGATCTGGCTGACCTTCATCATCACCGCTTCCATGAACTGCGGATAGATCGACTCCTGAACCAGTGCGCGGGAAGGGCAGGTGCAGACTTCGCCCTGGTTGAAGAACGCCAGCACGAGGCCTTCGGCGGCTTTTTCAATGAAGCTTGGCTCGGCCTGCATGATGTCTTCGAAGAAGATGTTCGGCGACTTGCCGCCCAGCTCAACGGTGGACGGAATGATGTTTTCGGCGGCGCACTTCATGATGTGCGAGCCGACCGGAGTCGAGCCGGTGAAGGCGATCTTGGCGATGCGTTTGCTGGTGGCCAGGGCTTCGCCGGCTTCTTTGCCGAACCCTTGCACCACGTTGAGCACGCCCGGCGGCAGCAGGTCGCCGATCAGTTCCAGCAGCACGCTGATGCCCAGCGGGGTTTGCTCGGCAGGTTTGAGCACCACGCAGTTGCCGGCGGCCAGGGCCGGGGCGAGTTTCCACGCGGCCATCAGGATCGGGAAGTTCCACGGGATGATCTGGCCGACCACACCTAGCGGTTCATGAATGTGATAGGCGACGGTATTGCCGTCGATCTCGGCAGCACTGCCTTCCTGGGCGCGCAGACACCCGGCGAAGTAACGGAAGTGGTCGGCGGCCAGCGGGATGTCGGCGTTGAGGGTTTCGCGGATGGCTTTGCCGTTGTCCCAGGTTTCGGTGATCGCCAGGGTTTCGAGGTTCTGTTCGATGCGGTCGGCGATTTTCAGCAGGATCAGCGAACGGGCCTGGGCGGAAGTCGAGCCCCAGGCATCGGCAGCGGCATGGGCGGCGTCCAGAGCTTTTTCGATGTCTTCGGCCGTGGAACGCGGGAATTCGGCAATTGGCTGGCCATTTACTGGCGAGGTGTTGGTGAAGTACTGACCTTTGACAGGCGCGACGAACTCGCCGCCGATGTAGTTACCGTACTTGCTCTTGAACGAGACTTTGGCGCCTTCAGTACCGGGGTGAGCGTAACGCATGATGTTCTCCTTGGCTGTTGTACTTATCAGAGAGACGCGCATGAGCGCTTGCTATAAGCGTAGAGCAAAGGTCGGGCCACTGCCGTGCAGGTCAGGCAAATCAAGGCTTTGCGAGATTTGTGTCGGACAAGTGGCAAGCGTCTGTGGCGGTATTGGTACAGCCTGGGTGACAGTTTGTACCGCTTCTGGCACAACCCGTGACCGGGCGGTCTTGCCAGCATTGCAAAGACCGGTTGGCTGGAGGATGCTGGGCACCACTTCACGCATGGGCCGATGAGCCTCGGGGAGAATAATAAGAAATGCACGACAACCATTTGAGTCGCCATGCCCAACAGGTTCTCACCGTCACCCAGGGCAAGCCGCACCTGCATGGCCCCGGTGCCGACCCGTCGATTGCCCGCTCGTGGCTGCGTTGTCTTGAGGACTATCACCTCGACCCGGCCCTGACCATGGCGCCGACCGTGCTAGAACACGGTCGTGTCCTCGAAAGCCGCGAACGGCTGCAACAGGTGTTGCAGATCGCCGGCAATGAAATGAGCAGCCTGCATCAACAACTCTCCGGCGCCGGCCATGCGGTACTGCTGACCGACGCACGCGGGGTGATCCTCAACTGCGTCACCGCCCCCGCCGAACGCAAGATTTTCGAACGCGCCGGCCTGTGGCTGGGCTCCGACTGGAGCGAGGCCTGCGAGGGCACCAACGGGATCGGCACTTGCCTCGTTGAACGTCAGGCCCTGACGATTCATCAGGATGAACACTTTCGCGGCCGCCATACCGGCCTGACCTGCTCGGCGAGCCCGGTGTTCGACCCGCACGGCGAACTGCTGGCGGTGCTTGATGTTTCCTCGGCCCGGCCTGACGTCTCGCGGCAGAGCCAGTTCCACACCATGGCGCTGGTCAATTTGTCGGCGAAGATGATCGAGAGCTGCTATTTCCTGCGCTGTTTCGATAACCAATGGTTGCTGCGTTTCCATCTCCAGGCCGAGTCCGTCGGGCTGTTCAGCGAAGGGTTGCTGGCGTTTGACGGGGAAGGGCGGATCAGTGCGGTCAATCAGAGTGCCTTGAACCTGCTCGGCCATATTCGCGGTGGTTTGCTGGGCAAACCGGTGGAGGCGTTTTTCGATTGTTCGCTGGATGAGTTGCTCGGGCGCGCCAGTGCCAATGCCAGTGCCAGTTGGCCGTTGCGTACTCGTGACGGACGGCATCTGTTTGCGGTGCTGCGTGGCGAAACTCGCCGGCCGCTGCCGGTCGCGCCGGCTCACGCGCCTGTGGAAGCGCCGCGTCTTGCAGGCATTTGCCTCGGTGATGCGACGTTGCAGGCGGATTTCCGCAAGTCGCTGCGGGTATTCGAGCGCGACGTGCCGCTGCTGATCAACGGTGAAACAGGCTCCGGCAAAGAAGCATTCGCCAAGGCTGTGCACAACGCCAGTCAGCGCGCCGGCAAAGCCTTCGTTGCCCTCAACTGCGCGGCGATTCCCGAAAGCCTGATCGAGAGCGAACTGTTCGGCTATCGCGGCGGCAGCTTCACCGGCGCGCGCAAGGACGGTATGCGCGGCAAGTTGCAGCAGGCCGATGGCGGCACGCTGTTCCTCGATGAAATCGGCGACATGCCGCTGGCTCTGCAAACCCGTCTGCTGCGGGTGCTGGAAGACCGGCAAGTGGTGCCGATTGGCGGCGAGCCGGAAGCGGTCAACGTGCGGATCATCAGCGCCACCCACCGCAATCTGCTGGAACGGGTCGGCGATGGCAGTTTCCGTGAAGACCTTTACTACCGGCTCAACGGGCTGGAAGTGGCGCTGCCACCATTGCGCGAGCGCAGTGACAAATCGCAGCTGCTCGATTTTCTGCTGGCCGAAGAGGCGGGCGGGGAAACGATTCTGATCGAAGAACCGGCGCGCCAGGCGTTGCTGCGGTTCAACTGGCCGGGCAATGTGCGGCAGTTGCGCAATGTGCTGCGCACGCTGGCGGCGTTGTGCGATGAAGGGCGGATCGGGCTGGATGATCTGCCCGCGATGTTTCGGCAGGTTCAGCCACTGTTGGTAAAAGCCGATGAAGCGTCATCCGCACAACCGCTGGAAGATGCCGAGCGACTGGCGTTGCTCAATGCGCTGGTACACTCGCGCTGGCACATGACCCTCACGGCGCAGCAACTGGGCGTCAGCCGCAATACGCTATATAGAAAGCTGCGCAAGCACGGGATTGCCCGAACCGCTTGAGCCACCGAAAACGAGGATGCGGTTTTCCCCTGCCTGGGCTACCCTGCGGCCATGTTTTACGAGGTCGACTATGCACATTCATATTCTGGGTATCTGCGGGACTTTCATGGGCTCGATGGCGGTTCTGGCCAAAGAGCTGGGCCATCACGTGACGGGCTCCGATGCCAACGTCTATCCGCCGATGAGCACCCAGCTCGAAGCTCAGGGCATTCAGTTGACCCAGGGCTACGACCCGGCGCAGCTTGATCCGGCACCGGATCTGGTGGTGATCGGCAACGCCATGTCCCGCGGCAATCCGGCAGTGGAATATGTGCTGAACAAAGGCCTGCCGTACGTTTCCGGCCCGCAATGGCTGGCCGACCATGTGCTGCAAGGTCGCTGGGTGCTGGCGGTTGCCGGTACGCACGGCAAGACCACCACCAGCAGCATGCTCGCCTGGGTACTGGAACACGCCGGCATGAGCCCGGGCTTCCTGATCGGCGGCGTGCCGCAGAACTTCTCGGTGTCGGCACGTCTGGGTGGTACGCCGTTCTTCGTGATCGAGGCTGACGAATACGACAGCGCGTTCTTCGACAAGCGATCGAAGTTTGTCCACTACCGTCCGCGCACGGCGATCCTTAACAACCTTGAGTTCGATCATGCCGACATCTTCCCTGATCTGCCGGCCATCGAGCGGCAGTTCCACCACTTGGTGCGGACCATTCCGAGCGAAGGTCTGGTGATCCATCCGACCACCGAACCGGCCCTGCAACGTGTGATCGAGATGGGCTGCTGGACCCCGGTGCAAACCACCGGTGCCGGCGGTCAGTGGCAGGTCAAGTTGCTGAAGGACGACGGCTCGGCGTTTGAAGTGATGTTCGAAGGCGTGTCCCAAGGCGTGGTCGAGTGGGAGTTGACCGGTCAGCACAACGTTGCCAACGCCCTGGCCACTCTGGCCGCGGCGCGTCATGTCGGCGTTGTACCGTCGATGGGCATCGCCGGGTTGAGCGCGTTCAAGAGCGTGAAACGCCGGATGGAGAAAGTCGCGGAAGTTCGGGAAATCACCATCTACGATGACTTCGCCCACCACCCGACCGCGATTGCCACCACCCTTGATGGCCTGCGCAAACGTATCGGCGATGCGCCGCTGATCGCGATCATCGAGCCGCGCTCCAACTCGATGAAGCTCGGCGCCCACCGTGACGGTCTGCCGGACAGCGTGGTCGATGCCGATCAAGTGATCTGGTACGCCCCGGCCAACCTCGGTTGGGATCTGGCAGGCACCGCCGCGTTGTGCACCGTGCCGTCGATCGTCAGTGATTCGCTGGAAGGCATCATTGAGCGCGTGAAGAGCCAGGCTCAGCCCGGCACTCACGTGGTGATCATGAGCAACGGCGGCTTCGGCGGCCTGCACGGCAAACTCGCCGAGGCGTTGAAATGAACAGCAACGGCCCAGAACGCATCACACTGGCGATGACCGGCGCGTCCGGCGCCCAGTACGGCTTGCGCCTGCTGGATTGCCTGGTGCGCGAGGATCGCGAGGTGCACTTCCTGATCTCCAAGGCTGCGCAATTGGTGATGGCCACCGAGACCGACGTGGCGTTGCCGGCCAAGCCGCAAATGATGCAGGCGTTCCTCACCGAATACACCGGCGCGGCTGCCGGGCAGATCCGCGTGTACGGCAAGGAAGACTGGATGTCACCGGTGGCCTCGGGTTCCGGCGCCCCGGCCGCCATGGTGGTGGTGCCATGCTCGACCGGCACCTTGTCGGCCATTGCCACCGGCGCCTGCAACAACCTGATCGAACGGGCGGCGGACGTGACGTTGAAGGAACGTCGCCAGTTGATTCTGGTGCCGCGCGAAGCGCCGTATTCGAGCATTCATCTGGAACACATGCTCAAGTTGTCGAACATGGGCGTGACCATCCTGCCGGCCTCACCGGGTTTCTATCACCAACCACAGACGATTGATGACCTGATCGATTTCGTGGTGGCGCGGATTCTCAATCTGCTGGGCATTCCCCAGGACATGCTGCCGCGCTGGGGCGAACACCATCTGAGCAGCGATGAATAAGCTGCTGGCTGCTGTGTTGCTGATGGCGCTGGCCCTGCAACTGACCGGCTGCGCCACCGCGCGCACGCTGGATGCCGCCAAGCCCGGCGCGCCGGTGGTGTATTCCGGCACACGGCTGGATCTGTATGCGATGAATGGCGGGTGTTGTGCGATGGACCGGTTTGGCGCCGAGGCACCTAGCTATCCCGGTGTGGATCTGCCGGCCAGCGCGTTGCTCGATACGCTGCTGTTGCCGTTGTCGTTGCTGACAGTGATCGGCGTAGGCTTTCAGGCGACAGGCGGGCTCTAAAAAGATCGCAGCCGATGGCTGCGATTTTTTGTTTTTACTTGCCGAGCTTTCTCAATTCATCTGACTCGACGATCCGCACTCCGTCCTGTTCCTCAAGCGCCAACCGCCACATGGCGCGGGCCAGTTGGCAGGCTTCGATACCGCGGTATTTGCCGGGAATCAATTTGGAGAATGGCGCGGCAAGCTGTTCGCCCAGACGGGGCTCGCTGCGTTCGCCAAGCAACAGCGATGGCCGGCAGATGGTCAGTTGCGGCCAGTCCTGCGCGCGCAACGCGTATTCCATCTCGCCTTTGACCCGGTTGTAGAAAATCGAGGACCGACGATCGGCCCCCAGGGCGCTGATCACGATCAGGTGCCTTGCGCCCATTTCCCGGGCGCGCTTGGCGAACGCCACCACCATGTCCAGATCCACGGCGCGAAACGCCTCTTCAGAGCCAGCCTGTTTGATGGTGGTGCCGAGGCAGCAATACGCGATGTCGACCCGGCCGGCCAGTTGTGGAAGGAACGTCTGTGGATCGCCGACCGGGTTTTCCAGATGCGGATGTTCCGCCAGCGGCCGGCGTGAGGGGGCAAGGACGCGGCTGATCGTCGGCTCGTTGAGCAGACGGTCGAGCAGATGTTCACCGGTTAATCCGGTGGCTCCGGCAAGCAAGACATGCTGAGGCGTCAAGTACATAGTGTCTCTCCCTTGATACTGTTCAGCTTAGTTGCTCTTTGTCGCTCCGTCGTTCAACGCAGCACTTTGCAAGGCTTTTCTCGCTTGCTGTTTACGCAGCAGTTGCCAGTGCGCCAGCACGGTTTTCGGCGCCCAGATCTGCGGTTCAGAGGCTTCGAAATTGTCCGCCAGTTCGCGCTCGGCGACGGTGGCCTTGGCCAGTTTGAAGGCTTGTTCCAGGTCGTCGGTCTGGTTCAGCGCCTGTGCAAACAGGGCATCGCCGAAGTAGGTGAAGTTGGCCTCCTCGGAGCAGCCGAACGACACGCGATCGGCGCGCGAGGCGGTCATGATCAGCGTGCGTTCATCCTTCAACGCCGGAATGAAGCCCCCGGAATAGCACGAGGAAATGACAATGATCTTGTCGCGGTTCTTCAGCGGTGCGAGCACGGCGGCGAGTTCGTCGGCGGGCAGGTCGGCCAGCTCCATCCGCGGTTGGTCGAGCACCAGCTCGTGTTCGGCAGTGCCGTGGCTGGTCAGGTAAATGAAAACCAGATCTTCCGGACCGCTGCGTTCGGCCAGGGTCAGGGCTGCGCGGCGCAGGTTCTCGCGAGTGGCCATCGGCCGGTCGCCGAGGTGGTCGCGATGATTGACCAGGCGTATCTGGCCAAACGCGCCAAAGCGGCTGGTGAGCATGTTGGCCACGTAATCGGATTCGCGCAGGAACACGCTCTGCTTGCCGTCGCCGCCGAGGGTCAGGGTGTAGAGCTCCACCGCCGGGGTCGAGGCTGGCACATTGGCCAGCGCCTCGTCGAGCAGACGACCTTGGGCCAGTAGGCCGAGTTCGAGGGTGTCCGGCAGTAATTTGCCGTCGGCATCGCGTACCCGCTGGCCGTTGATCCAGGTGCCGCTGAGCACGCTGCCATCGGTGAGCACCAGGGTGCCGCGTCCGGAATAGCTGTCGCTGTCGAATCCGCCGACGTAGAAACTGCCATCGGACAGGTTCAGGCGACCCTGACCGCTGAAGCGCCAGTCGTTGAAGTAGCCGATGTAGTGGCTGCCGTCGGCGCCGATCAGTTCGCCCTTGCCGGTCAGCGCGCCTTCCTTGAACTGCCCGAGCCACACATCGCCGTCGGCGTTTTCGTAGCGGCCCTTGCCGTGCAGTTGATTGTTCTTGAAGCCGCCGACGTAGATGTCGCCGTCGGCACTGTTGAAGGTGCCGTTGCCTTCGAGCTGGCCATTGACGAAGTGGCCGGTGAACTGATTGCCGCTGGCATCGCCGCGCTGGCCTTCGCCGTTGGGTTTGCCGTGGGCGAACTGGCCCTGGTAAGAGCTGCCGTCATCCAGCTCGAGGCGACCGAGACCGGAATACTGGTCGGCCTTGAACTCGCCGCGATAGGTCATCGCGTTTTCTTTGAGGGTGCCTTCGCCTTCGCGCCGGCCCTGCTTGAAACCGCCAATGTAGCTGCCTGCCGTGGTGGTCAATGTGCCCTGGCCGTCGAACAGCCCTTGCTGGAAGTTGCCGCGATAGACCTCGCCATTGCTGCCATGCCATTCGCCCTGGCCATGCCATTGCCCCTTGTCGAACGCCCCGGCGTACCAGCTGCCATTGGGGTAGTCGACCCGGCCCTGACCTTGCAGCAAGCCATTGACCAGTTCACCGCGATAGCGGCCGCCGTCGGGCAGGCGCGCATCCGGCGGCAACAGCGATTCGCCGTCGCCACACGCGGCCAGCAACAGGGTCAAGGCAAGGGGAGCAAGAGGGGCGAATGAGCGCATAGCGGGATCCGGGCAATTAGGCGACCGAGTATGCCGCAGCTATGTGACCTTATACAGCCGGCAGGGAGGAGCGGATGCGAAACAGCGTGAGCCGTTTCGCATCCAGGCGCTTAAACGAAGCAGAGCGACAGCGGTTCGGCGATGTAGGCCGGTTTGTCCGAGCCCTCGATCTCCAGGGTGGCGGTGGCCTTGAGCAGCCACTGGCCAGGTTTCTTCTCGGTCACTTCACCGAGGTCGACCTTGAGCCGGACCTTGGAATTGACCTTGACCGGCTGGATGAAGCGCACGCTGTCCAGACCGTAGTTGACCACCATCTTCACGCCTTGCGGCAGGATCAGGATGTCTTCCATCAGTTTCGGGATCAGCGACAACGACAGGAAACCGTGTGCAATGGTGCTGCCAAATGGCGTTTGCGCGGCTTTGACCGGGTCGACATGGATGAACTGGTAATCCCCGGTGGCTTCGGCGAACAGGTTGATGCGCTCCTGATCGATGGTGAGCCATTCGGAACGTCCGAGTTCCTTGCCGACATAATCTTTGAGCTCTGCAACTGGAACATAGGGCATTGAGACTCTCCTTGGGTTCATCGGTTTTATAGTTTTTCAGGTGGGGGATTTGACCGCCCTGCGAACCACTGTAGATCATCATGGCGATTTGCTCAGGTCAACCGACCATGCTTTTGGCGAATGCCGATCCATAGCGCAGGCGTGCTTATAATGCCGACGACTTGCGGGTTGGAAAGTAAGACGGAGATGTCGGATGTTGCTACGTGGCCTGACGTGGCTGGTGCTGTTTCAATTGCTCGGCACGGCCCTCAATCATTTGCTGTTGCCGGTGCTGCCGGGGCCGATCATCGGTCTTTTGCTGTTGCTGGTATTCCTGATCGTGCGCGGTGAAGTCGGCGAACCGCTGAACCTTGCGGCCGGCAGTCTGTTGCGTTATCTGCCATTGCTGCTGGTGCCGCCGGCGGTGGGTGTGATGGTGTATGCCACGGCGATTGCCGCGGATTTCTGGGCCATCGTCGGTGCGCTGGTGGTGTCGCTGATTCTGTCGATGGCCTTCGCCGGGGTGCTGATGCAACGGCTGGTCAAGCGTCACGCGGCGCCTTCGGAGGATTCCTGATGCTGTTTGACTGGCAAGGCGCCTGGGCCTCGGTGATTCACCACCCCCTGTTCGGTATCGGCATCACGTTGGGTGCCTATCAACTGGTGCTGGCGGCGTTCGAGAAAACCCGCTGGATCTTCCTGCAACCGGTGCTGGTCTCGATGCTGTTGGTGATCGGCGTGCTGGTCGGCTGCGGCCTGACTTATGCCGAGTACCGCAAGAGCACCGAGATCCTCAGTATTCTGCTGGGGCCGGCGACCGTTGCGCTGGCGGTGCCGCTCTATCTGAATCTGCGACGCATCCGCCAATTGTTCTGGCCGATTTTTACTACGCTGGTGATAGGTGGCGTGGTCGCCACGGGCATGGGCGTGGCGCTGGGCTGGTGGTTCGGTGCCGATCACATGATCCTGATGACCATGGCGCCAAAATCGGTGACCTCGCCGATCGCCATGCTGGTGGCCGAGCAGATTGGCGGTGTCGCGGCATTGGCAGCGGTGTTCGTGTTGATCACCGGGGTGATCGGTGCGATCTTCGGCCCGGCGCTGCTGACCCGTCTCGGTGTGCACAGCCCCGAGGCGCGCGGCATGGCGCTGGGCATGACCGCGCATGCGGTCGGCACGTCGGTGGCCTTGCAGGAAAGCGATGAGTGCGGCGCATTCGCGGCGCTGGCGATGAGTCTGATGGGCGTGGCCACGGCGGTGTTCCTGCCGTTGGCGGTGTCGATGGTGGTGTAAGGAAATGTCTATGAGTCTGCCGCTTTTTCCGCTGAACACGGTGCTGTTTCCCGGCTGTAATCTGGATTTGCAGATCTTCGAGGCGCGCTATCTGGACATGATCGGCCGCTGCATGAAACAGGGCGGCGGGTTCGGTGTGGTGTGCATCCTTGAAGGCAGCGAAGTCGGCGTCGCGGCGGAAGGTTTCGCCATGGTCGGCTGCGAAGCGCGCATCACCGATTTCCAGCAGCAGGACAACGGACTGCTGGGCATCCGGGTGCAGGGTGGACGCCGCTTCATCGTGCAACGAACCGAAGTGCAACGCGACCAATTGATCGTGGCCGAGGTCGAGTGGCTGGACGAAGAACCCGAACAACCGTTGCAGGATGAAGACGCCGATCTGGTGGCGTTGCTCAAGGCCCTGGCCGAGCACCCGATGGTCGAGGCGCTGGACATGGGTATCGAGGCTGCCGGGCAGCAGTCATTGGCCAATCAGCTGGCTTATCTGCTGCCGTTTGCCGAGGAAGACAAGATCGACCTGCTGCAACTCGATGATCCGCAGCAGCGGCTGGATGCGATCCAGGCGCTGCTCGATGAGTTGCAGGGCGAGTTGTTTGCCTAGAGCCAAAAACGCTATTCGGGCCAGATGATGTCGTTGGCGAACCACTCCTTGTCCTTGCCCAGTGTCAGTACCGGCTTGCCGGCCTGGGCGACCTTGTCGATCAGGGCATCATATTCGTATCGGTTGTCGACGCCTTGATGGGTCCGCGCTTCTATTTCATTGCGCTGCCGATAACCTGCCTCATAAGCGATGTCATCGACTTTCGCAGCGCGAGTGAGGGTGGAGTCGAGCAGCCAGAGGCGTTCCGATTCGATGCCCCGTTTCGACGTTGAAATCAGCGCTTCAAGTTCATCCTCCGGGAACCACGCACCCTTGTTCCTGGCGGCGTTGTTGAGCAGATGATTCTCTTCTCTCAGGACGACTTCCATTTTTCGCGTGTCGATGACGTACGCAAATATGATCGTCTGATCGTGCCGGACGGTTTCGTAATTGCGTTCGGAGTCGAGTTCCACATCCGAAGCCTCGGACCAGTCATTGTCGGATTCCCCTGATTCATTGTCGGGGTCACCGGGCTTGCGTCCGGGGTATTTGTTTTTCTGGTTGTTGTAGAGCAGATACTCCGGATCGGGGTAGCCCGTGCCTCTGCCTGCATATCGCTCAACCCGCTTCAGACTGACGGTTGCGCTGATCGGTTTCTCGGTGGTTGCTCCACGAGGATGCTTGAGCCGCGGCAACATCCGGTCATCGTTGTAGAACTCGAAGGGCGTCCGTTCATCGGCCCGGAACAGGGCCGGGATGTCTGTGCGGTACAGGACGTCGCTGCCGTTGCGCAGGTAGCCCAGCCTTGCAAGGAATCCGTCGAGGAATTCGCGACTGACGCTTTCGCTGAAATCGCCATAGTCCCCCAGATGACTGAGCAACAGCCTGCCGTTTCTCAGTGGCAGGAGCAGGGGCTCTATTTCCTGATGCAATGCGTCGTAGCGTGCAGGGTCGTCCGCGTTCAGTGACCGGCTCTTGTGCTGTGCGACCCATTCCGGAAGCGCTGACGGATGGGCAATCAGGTCGTCGCGCAGTCGGACGTGCTGGAGAGGAGACAGGTTGTACGAGCGCAATTCCATGACCCGTTCGCCTTGAGTCATCTGCGGATGCAGCCGTGCGAAATGTGTATCCAGCAATTCGGACGTGGCTGCGTTCAATTGTGCGGGCATCGACGTGATTCGCGGCTGTTTGGCCAGTGTGGCTTCCGCCCTGTGTCCATCTTCGGGAATGGGGCGTTTCAGCGGGCTCGCCGAATCTGCCGCTTGAGCCGGACTCCATGTCGTTTCACCGACATTTCTGTAGAGCGCAGGTCCGGGCGCAAGCTTTTTGTACAGATCCATTGCCCGATAAGTGCCCAGGTGCGGGTCGAACTCCACGTATACGGTACCGTTGTCTTTCACATCGACAAACTTGCGTCCGACGATATGGCGCAAGCCTTCTTCATTGGCTGGTTGCATGTTACGCAGCAGGCCGGGGTTCAACAGATAGTCGCTCAACACGACTGCCGATTCTCGGGGCAGGCCCGGCAAGTCCGAGACCTGGATTCTTGAAAGGCCGGGTATCGCTGCGGATGGCTGTTGATGACCCGGGTTCCGGTTGCCTGATATCACCGACTCGGACAGTGAATGTTGTGACTGTGGGGGCTGATCCGGTGGCCGCAGTCGGGGAGGTAAAGCCGAAGTATCGACGGATGTGTTGATCCTGGAAGGGGTTGATAGTGAGGGGGCTTTGGGCCGCATGGTGTCATTCCTTGACGATGGACAGGTGTTCGATCGATATCACACGGGACGGCTCGCTTTCGAGTCTCCAGATGTCGGTGGCTACGTTGTAAAAAATCCTGCCGGGAGCAGCATCGTGCAAGCGCAGGTTCAGGATCTGCAAGTCACTGCTTTCAAGCTCGTCGCGACGCTGGTGATCCTGTGCGTCCTGAACCAGCGCATCAATTGTCGAGTAGGCCCGGGCATCGGCAGTGCAGAGGCCGATCACCTCGAACAGGGCATTGATCCGGTAACGGTTCCCCGATGAGATCGCCACCTCGACGGTTTCCAGTGGCAGTAGTGGATCATTGCTGTCTGGCAGGTGGACGTGAACGCTGCCGATCCTGATCAGGTCATTCTTGATGCTGAGGTCGCGCAGAGTGATTTTTTCAGGCAGAAGATGGGTATGAATGAGCCACGTGGAGGAGCCGGAAAGTCTGGCCTCGGCGTCGGCGGTGGACAAGCGTATGGAGAGATTGCTGGCAGGAAAAAGTTCATAACTTGCCGATCTTCCTTCCAGCCAGTAGGTCGCGTTGTGTTCGGTGGCCAGAAAATCAACCCGTTGCGGCGTGTTCTTCAAGGAGCGCTTGCTGACAGACGGTCTGACGAACAGGTATCGACCTGCCCGCTCGCGTAATGAGGCACGACTTTCAATGACCCGGTAGCCCGGGTTCCTTGCATCCTCCAGATAGGTGTTCCGAGGGTAGTCCAGACGATAGGAAACGCCATCTCGCATCACCAGGATCAAGGGATGATTCATTGCCCACCCGGCGGCGATGTTGCCGGCGCCCATGTCGCTCTTTCGGTCCCGGCTTCCGATCACGTTTCCATGCAGCGAGAGCCGGGCTCCCCGAGCGAAGGTCAGGGTGAAATGGACATTGTCGTAATCGAGGAATGTGAACGCCTCCGTCTCCGTGATGCTCACGACATAAGTGGCACTGACGCTGACAATTTCCTCGCTGTCGAAATCGACGTACACGGTGCTGTGCGAAGGAAGGCCGTCTTTCGGGGTGATCAGGGCTGCGCGACGGATCTGGCGGGAAACGAAATACTGGGAGTGTGCTTGAGCCGAAACTACGTGCGGATGATCGTTGATCTGCACCGGAGACGCCTTGGGTACGCCTGATGTGAGGATTGTGACGCTGACGGGCAGATCGCCGGACTCCGGAATCTCGGTGGGCCAATCCGGCTGCAAGTGAAAACCGTCCTGGGTAATGAACGCCCATTTGTCGTGATGCAGGATGCGTTTGCCATCGATGGTCTGGTAAGCGTTCTCCAGTATCAGTTCGCGCCTGGGCGACCGGAGATCATCGTCTCGAAGTGACTCGATCACCAGCGCGTTCTGCCGGACGAACCAGCGCTGGACGGCTTCAAGCGATACGCCCAGATAGATCTTGCTCGGCTCCAGACCGTCCTCGGTGATGGAGATCTTGTGGCACATCGGGTCGAGATAATAGGTATCACTGCCGCGACCGCCATCGACTGTGGCATTCAGACCACGTACGGATATCTGATCGTCCCCGGCACCGGCATCGACGTGATCGTTGCCATTGGCCGCAATGATGTCCGCCTGATCGGAGCCGGTGACCCGATTGGTTGCGCCGGCAAGTGTTTCGACCTTTTCGATGGACTTGAGCGTCGAATGCAGTACCGGTTCAAGTCCCGGGCTCGCGGGGCGCAACGCCAGCCTTCCACGTTTCAGATCGATGTCATAACCGAGGTGGCGGGGTGGGTCGGGAATATGGTCGAGGTGTTTGTGCGTGCCTTGAAGCCACAACAGATCGATTCCGTCGCCCCCCGACAGCTCGCTGGCCCTGATCGGATCGTAGGAGAGTGCTTCTGACGCTGTCTGAAACACAAAGGAGTCGTTTCTGTCGCCACCGCTCAGGGATTTGCGGCCTGTGGTGTAGCTGAAGAAGTTTGGCTTGTCCTTGGCACCCTGCACCGTGTCATGGCCACCGCCCAGATTCCAGAAAACCCCTTTGGCAGGGTCACTTTTCGTTATGGAGACGACGGAATCCGAATCCGGTAAACCGTCTCGCGTGTCATACGAGTCGTCCGTGTCTTTGATGAGGGGCAGGTTTTCGATGGTGTAGGGTGTTTCGCCCTTGTCTTCGTCCCATTGGTAACGATAGATACGGGTGGGTTGCAGTGTCACCTCGAATCGACCGTTGACAATGACGTCGACGGTTTCCCTGAATTCATTGGCCAGCCAGTGAAGGCTGCGGGTTTTCAGGGCTTTGGCGTAGTCGGCGGTGGTCTTGGCGATCAGGTAGCGATCCATGAGCGCCTTGTCCTGATCCTGTCCGGTGAACGCAAACCAGCCGGCCCGCCAGCGCTCGTTCACCGTCAGCTCGATGTAATCGTCGATGTCGTCGACGGCTCGCACGGCACCATAGATTCTTGCCCCGACAATCATTATCGCGGCGGCGGCAATGCCCAGCGGACCCGCTGCCTGGAACCCTGTCAATGCCGCGCAGCCAAGTGCCAGGGACAATGCGCCGCTGAACACGCTCAGTCCACCCGTCACGTACAGATCCTGAGCTTCCTTGCCCTGAGCCTTGGCGGCATCGTTGAAGGACTTGATCGCGATATAGATATCGAAAGGTAGCGTCAGCACGCTGGCGATCAGCCCGGCCCCGCGGCATAGCCACTTGCCCATGGAAGTCCTGCCGAATTGTTCGAAGGCCATGGATCCCTGGCGGATCATTTGCTCCCCGCTCTTGCTCAGGGCGTACTCCACGCCCAGAGAGGTGATTTCCGCGACGCCTCCACCAACATTGATCAGCGCTTCACCTGTGTCGCCCTTCTTGAGGGCATCGATAGCACCGATGTAAGCGCTGTAGAGTCCATACGCCTGCATGCCGACACCCATGCTGGTCATTCCGCGGCTTTTGGCTTTGTCGACCCAGTCCGGCAGGTGCTCGGGCAGCGGGTCTCGACGAATGTCGAGGCGTTGGGTGGCGTTCAGTAAATGGTTGATCTTGTTCATGGCGTCAGCAAACTCGCCGGTGGGCATCTCGCGCATGAGCGGTGCCGCATCGGGGGAGCGTTGGGTGACGATTTCGTACAGCAGGGGCGGGATCTGCAGGTTTTCGGGCGAGGGTACGGCTCTCATCCGTTGTTCCATTTGAACGGTGTCGAATTCCAGCGAATCGATGAATGCCTGGTCAGGGTCGGCAAAGTAGGTATTGGCCGCCGATAGGGTTTGCCCATCGATTCGGACGCCCAAGGCCTGGAGTGTCTGGCGACTGACACTGAATTCACCGATACGCAACGGGCCGAACAGCTCGTCCAGGTCTGCGAGCCCCGGCTTTTGGCCCGAGGGCGGGGGGCTGTACTGGATGGCTTGATCCAGTCGGGTGGTCAGGTCGGATATTTTGATTGGCGCTGACGGTCGGTCAGCCCGGGGAGGGTGGATCGGTTGATTCATCAAAGTCATTGCTCTTTTCACAAGTCCGTTTGTGGTGCAGCTGCCGGAATGTGGCATGAGGCACGGACTTGTTCATGAGCTTTTGCTTTGCCAAATGTTTGCCGGCGCTCACCGCCCGGGCATGCGCCTGTAGGCGTTGAGCGCGGGCCTAGTAGGCATATCGCAACAAGGTGTGTGGCAAGTGTCGCAATACGAAGAAGCCAAACAGAGCGAGCAGAGCCGGCAATACCAGCCACCAGACTTTCTGTGGCATGGCACCAAGAGGTGCATCGCGTTGGCTGAGCCACAGGCCCGCTGCGCAGACACAGGCAGCGAGCATGGCCCCGGCCAGGACGTCCGTTGGCCAGTGCGCTCCCAGGTATACCCGTGACAGGGCAATTGCCAGCGCCGGTATACAGCCAAGCAACAACCAGGTCAGGCGCAGGCGCGGTGGCTGCCCGCGTCCGGCCAGCACGGCGAGCGCCAGGAACAGCGCGAACGACCCCGAAGCGTGACCACTGGGCATGCTGTAGCTGGTAAGCGGATCAGTCAGTACTTCCGGGCGCCCCCGGGCGAAGAACATTTTGGTGCCGGTGTTGGCCAGGGCCGTGACGAGCAGGGTGCCGCCCACGAAGATCGCGTGGCGCCACTGTCGGCACAGCAACAGCAACGCAGTCAGCAGGGCGCTGAACAGCAGCATGTTGCGGAATTCACCGATCAGGGTGAAAACCACCGCGACTTCATCCAGTGCCGGGCGGCGGTGTTCCTGCACCAGGGTCATGACGCCCTGATCGAGGGCGGTCAGATACGGGTAGCCGATGAACAGGCCGATCAGGATCAACAGGCTCATGCTGCTGATCCAGAGCGTCGCCCGGCGATGACGACGCAAGCTGCTGTTGGCACTCAGGCCGACCATCACCGCGATGCTGCCGGCAACGATCCCGGCCTGCAACCAGAAGCCTTCCGGCAGTGGCAGCCGAATCGCCGCTCCGGTGGCCCAGCCCGGCAGCAGGTACGCGAGGCTCCAGCCGGCGGCGGCCAACAGACTTACGGCCGCAAAGCGCGGGAAGGGCATGTCGCACATCCCGGCGACCATCGGCAACATCGGCCGCAACGGCCCGATGAAGCGTCCGACCAGCAGGCTGGCAATGCCATAGCGCTGGAAATAGGTTTCCGCGCCGGCCATCCATTCCGGATGATGGCGCAACCCCGGCAAGCGCCGGATATTCTGGTGGAAGTGGCGACCGAGGAAATACGAAACCACATCGCCGAGAATCCCGCCGAGGAAACCCAACAACAGGGTTTCGCTCAACGACAGTGCACCGCTGCCGGCCAGCACCGCCACGGCAAACAGCAGCACCGTGCCGGGCACGATCAACCCGGCAATCGCCAGGCACTCCACGCAGGCCACGACAAACACTGCAGCGGCCAGCCACTGCGGATTGGCAGCCAGCCACCCGGTCACGCTATCGAGCCATGGGCCCATACAAACCACTCCATTTCATTGATGTCCCTGATCGGCGGGCCGATGGGTGTGCATTCACAGCAGAAAATAATCGCGACCTTCGACCTGGCCCCGGCGCAGCGGGTTCCGCGTACACCACTGGGCATAGGCGGCATCGACGAAGCGATACATCAGGTGTTCGTCACGGCCATGGGGAATGCCTAGGCGCGTGGTCTGAATCACATGAGTTGGCGCAGGGCCGGTGTCTTCCACCAGCAGAATGTCGTGGTCGAAGCGCTTGGCATCCCACACCGGCACTTTCAGTCCCAGCGCCTTGCACAACAGCGTCTGCCCGGCACAGAGTTTCTGCGACGGACGCGGGCGTCCCTGAGCATCGGGGTTGTTCAGCAGCATCTGCGCCAAGCTGGCCGGGCCGCTGATCTCGTCGACCCACGGATAGGCCGATTTGATCAGCACCGCATTGCCCGGACCCTGCGCACTGAAGTTCAGCGAATCGCCGCCACGGGCGTAGTACATATAGATGTGGCCGCCGTCCAGAAACAAAGCCTTACGCTTTTCTGTGTAGCCGAGGGACGCGTGGCTGCCTTTTTCCTCGCGGTAATAGGCCTCGGTTTCGATGATTCGGGCACTGAGCCACAAGTCACCGACCCGATGGCGAATGACTTTGCCGAGCAGATCCTTGGCCAGCGTCTGGGCGTCACGGTCAAAAAAGGCGTCCGCAAGGCCGACAGGCTGGCGCGCGGAGGTGGCGCGAACGGTCAGGTTGGACATGGCAAACACTGTTTATCCAGGCGGAGGAGGTCGTGATGATAACAATTCGCGGCTTAATCCCGGCTGAACATCGGCAAATCGCCGTCCATTTCGACCATCCGCCCGTCACCGCTGTTAGTCCCGGGACGCGGCAGCTATAATCTGCCGCTTTCCTCTTTGCCAAGACCCCAGCTGACCATGACTGAGTCCGTTCTTGACTACATGACCCGATTGGGTCGCGCCGCCCGCGAAGCCTCCCGCGTCATCGGCCGTGCCAGCACCGCGCAGAAAAACCGCGCCCTGCTGGCTGCCGCCAATGCCCTGGACGCCGCCCGCGCCGAGCTTGCGGCAGCCAATGAACAGGATCTGGCCACCGGTCGCGCCAACGGCCTGGAGCCGGCCCTGCTGGAACGTCTGGAACTGACCCCGGCGCGCATCGACGGCATGATCGTCGGCCTGCGTCAGGTCGCAGCGCTGCCGGATCCGGTCGGCGCTATCCGTGATATGAGCTTCCGTCCGTCGGGCATTCAGGTCGGCAAGATGCGCGTGCCGCTGGGCGTGATCGGGATCATCTACGAATCCCGTCCCAACGTGACCATCGATGCCGCCAGCCTGTGCCTGAAGTCCGGTAACGCGACCATCCTGCGCGGCGGTTCCGAGGCGATTCATTCCAACCGTGCGATCGCTGCCTGCATCCAGCGCGGTCTGGCCGCAGCCGAACTGCCGGCTGCCGTTGTGCAAGTGGTGGAAACCACCGACCGCGCCGCCGTTGGCGCGCTGATCACCATGCCCGAGTACGTCGATGTGATCGTCCCGCGCGGTGGGCGTGGCCTGATCGAGCGCATCAGTCGTGACGCCCGGGTGCCGGTGATCAAGCACCTGGACGGCATCTGCCACGTCTATGTCAGCGAACACGCCGACCTGCCGAAAGCCCAGCGCATTGCCTTCAATGCCAAGACCTATCGCTATGGCATCTGCGGTGCGATGGAGACCTTGCTGGTCGATCAACGTGTGGCGAAGGATTTCCTGCCGTCGATGGCCAAACAGTTCCGCGAAAAGGGCGTCGAGCTGCGGGGGTGTGAACGCACCCGGGCGATCATCGAGGCCGTAGCCGCGACCGAAGAAGACTGGAGCACCGAGTACCTGGCGCCGATTCTGTCGATCCGCGTGGTGGATGGCCTGGATCAGGCCATCGAGCACATCAACCATTTCGGCTCCCATCACACCGACTCGATCGTCAGCGAAAACCTCGCCGACACCCGCCAGTTCGTGGCTCAGGTCGACTCGGCGTCGGTGATGATCAACACCCCGACCTGCTTCGCCGACGGATTCGAA
>Ga0207713_1000717_pt1 | contig 30979 bp, 28 predicted proteins | sample KBSS64metaG_FD_184404 | JGI IMG/M metagenome (GOLD analysis project Ga0207713, IMG submission 184404) | Switchgrass rhizosphere microbial communities from Kellogg Biological Station, Michigan, USA - KBS S6-4 metaG (SPAdes) (version 2) | ecosystem: Host-associated > Plants > Roots > Rhizosphere >... | reverse complement strand
CCGCGCTCGGCGCATATCTCTGCCAGTTCAGCGTTTTCCGACAGGAAACCATAGCCCGGGTGCAGGGCATCACAGCCGGTTTCGACAGCAAGGTTTACCAGCTTGCGCGGGTTCAGGTAGCCGGCCAGCGGCTCGGCACCAATGCTGTAGGCCTCGTCGGCGCGCTTGACGTGCAAGGCGTGACGGTCGGCGTCGGAATAGATCGCGACAGAGCGAATGCCCATCTCGGCGCAGGCACGCACGATCCGCACTGCGATTTCACCCCGGTTGGCGATCAGGATTTTTTTTATCACTGGAGTCTTCCCAAAGCCGTAGGAACAGTCGACCCGGTTCTACCGGTCGGCGCGTGACCAGACGTCGCTGGCCAGTCGCGTATTCACCCTAGCGCTGTAGGTCGATAAACAAAAATCAATATTTGTTAGGGGCTGTATTAGCAAAAGCTTATAGTTGAGTAACAAGGTTTTGCCGGAGCAGGTAAAAAATGCGTAAGTCATTGATGCGTATGACTTTGCGTCAGTTGCAGATCTTTAACGAAGTGTGTGATTTGCGCTCGTACAGCCGTGCGGCGGAAGAGATGGCGCTGACGCAACCCGCCGTCAGCCTACAGATCCGCCAGCTGGAGGAACTGGTTGGGCAGCCGTTGTTCGAGTATGTCGGCAAAAAACTCTACCTGACCGAGGCTGCCGAGGCCCTGCAACGGGCCAGCCGGGATATTTTCGGGCGCCTGGAAAGCCTCGACATGCAACTGTCGGACATGCAGGGCTCACTGCAAGGGCAGCTTAAACTGGCGATCGAATCCAGCGCCAAGTACTTCGTTCCACACCTGTTCGCCGCCTTCAAGCAGCGCCACCCGGAGGTCAACCTGACCCTCACGGTGGTCAACCGCGCCCAGGCGATCCGGCGCCTTTCCGATAACCGCGACGACCTGATCATCATGTCGATGGTGCCGCAGGACATGGGCCTGGAGTTTCTGCCGTTTCTGAACAACCCGATCGTCGCCGTGGCGCCGCCGGAGCATGCCCTGTGCAAGCTTGAGCAGCTGCGCCTGCAAGACCTGGAGCCTCATACCTTGCTGGTCCGTGAACAGGGGTCGGGCACGCGCAAGGCCTGCGAGGAGTACTTCAAGGACAAGCGCGTGCACTTCACCCAGACGCTTGAAGTGGCCTCGGCAGATGCCCAGCGCGAATGCGTGATCGCAGGCCTGGGCATTGCCCTGCTGACCCGCCACGCCGTCAATATGGAATTGGCTGCAGGGGTGCTCAGGGAGTTGCCTGTAGAGGAATTGCCCCTGTATCGCAGCTGGTGCGTGGTGCAGGCCAAGGCCAAGCGGCAGTCGCCGGTGGCCTTGGCGTTCCTGGCGTTCATCCGCAGCGAACGTGCGCTGATCAGCGCGCTTGTTGAACGTTTTTCGGGGAAGCCGCTGCTGAAGCCTGCCACACCGTGAGCTCTTGCAGCTCAGGGTAGTCCGCCAGGTCGCGGAGCAGTTGTCGTTGGTCGCAATAGCTTTCGATCGCGCGGCGGTACTCCATGCGGCGCTGATCCCTTTCCTGCTGTTTGCGAGCCTTGGCGTTTGGTAGGTACGAGCCATCGAAATCACGAGCCATGCCTGTCTCCCTGATCGAGTGCGAGGAGCTTCAGACTGGCTGCAATGGTTTACCGTTTTGCTGAGAAATGGTGACAATTCAGTGAAATTTGCAGCTGCTGCCTACACCCTCGATCAGTCGTCCATCGCCTTGATCGACTTGGGTGACAACCGCAGGCTGCGCAAGCTGCGCTTGACGCTCTTCAGGTGATTGACCAGGCTCGGCCCGCGGGCCATGGCCACGCCCATGGCCAGCACGTCGATCACCACCAGGTGGGCGATACGCGAGGTCAACGGGGTGTAGATTTCGGTGTCCTCGTGTACATCGATCGCCAGGTTGACGGTAGACAGCTCCGCCAATGGGGTTTGGCTCGGGCACAAGGTGATCAGGTTGGCGCCGCTCTCTCGCACCAGGTTGGCAGTAATCAGCAAATCCTTGGATCGGCCGGACTGAGATATGCACACCGCCACGTCACCTGGCTTGAGCGTGACCGCCGACATCGCCTGCATGTGCGGGTCGGAATAGGCCGCGGCACTCAGCAGCAGCCGGAAGAACTTGTGTTGAGCGTCAGCCGCTACCGCGCCGGACGCACCGAAACCATAAAACTCCACACGCTGCGCCTGGGCCATGGCACTCACCGCGCGCTGCAACGCCTGCGGGTCGAGGTGCTCGCGCACTTCCATCAGGGTGTGCAGGGTGGTGTCGAAAATCTTCAGGCTGTAGTCGGCAACCGAGTCGTCTTCATGGATCGCAAACTGACCGAAACTGGCGCCAGCGGCCAGGCTCTGCGCCAGCTTTAGCTTGAGGTCCTGAAAGCCCGAACAGCCAATCGCCCGGCAGAAGCGCACGATGGTCGGCTCGCTGATGCCCACGTTGTGCGCCAGGTCGGCCATCGAGCTGTGCATGACGGCAGCCGGGTCTAGCAGCACATGGTCTGCCACTTTCAATTCCGATTTGCGCAGCAGGTGGCGCGATTGGGCGATATGTTGCAACAGATTCACGGGCTGGACTCGGTTATGATCGGCTGGCCGGGATGTAGCTTTCTTGTAGTTATACTACATGGACGCCAACCCGCCCAGTTAAACGAACGTGGAGAGTGGTGGTTTGACTATTCCTTGCGACATTCTGGTGTTCGGTGGCACCGGTGACCTGGCCCTGCACAAGCTGCTGCCGGCGCTCTATCATCTGTATCGCGAGGCACGCCTGAACAACGCGGTACGCATCATTGCCCTCGCCCGCCGGCACATAAGCCGTAACGAATACCTCAAGCTTGCCGAGCGCCATTGCCGGGCGCAGATCGCCCGCAACGATTTCGAGGAAGACGTGTGGCAGCGCTTTTCCGCGCGCCTGGACTATTTCCCCATGGACGCCGCGCAAAGCGCGGACTTCAGCCGCCTGGCCCGTTATCTGGGCGAGCCTGGAGGACTGCCCCGCATCTACTACCTGGCCACTGCGCCCAACCTCTTCGTGCCGATCGCCAACCATCTGCGGGTTGCCGGGCTGGCCGACAGCGAAGCGCGGATCGTGCTGGAGAAGCCGATCGGCCACTCGTTGGCGTCGGCCACCGCCATCAACGAGGCGATCGGCGAGGTGTTCGACGAATCGCAGGTGTTTCGCATCGACCACTACCTGGGCAAGGAAACCGTGCAGAACCTGATGGCCCTGCGCTTTGCCAATGCCCTGCTGGAACCGGTGTGGCGCAACGGCCAGGTCGACCATGTGCAGATCAGCGCCTGCGAAACCCTCGGCGTGGAAAACCGTGGTGGGTACTACGACCGCGCCGGGGCGACCCGCGACATGCTGCAGAATCACTTGCTACAGCTGCTGTGCCTGGTGGCCATGGAGCCGCCGGCGCAGTTCGAGGCCGAGGCCGTGCGCGACGAGAAAGTGAAGATCCTGCGTGCCCTCAAGCCCATCACCGGCCAGGACGTGCAGGACAAGACCGTGCGTGGCCAGTACGGTGCCGGGCACATCGGCGGCCAGGAAGTGCCGGCCTACTACTTCGAGAAGGACGTCGACAACGACACCGACACCGAAACCTTCGTCGCCGTGCACGCCCACATCGACAACTGGCGCTGGGCCGGCGTGCCCTTCTACCTGCGCACCGGCAAGCGCATGGCACGGCGCTCGTCGCAGATCGTCATCCAGTTCAAGCCCGTGCCCCACGAGCTGTTCAACGGCGGCCAGGTCAACCAGTTGCTGATCCAGCTGCAACCCGAAGAGCGCATCAGCCTGCGCATGATGACCAAGAGCCCCGGCAAAGGCATGCGCCTGGAGCCAGTCGACCTGGACCTGAACCTTGCCCAGGTATTCGGCCAGACCCGCCGCTGGGACGCTTACGAACGCCTGCTGCTGGACATCCTGGAGGGCGATTCGACGCTGTTCATGCGCCGCGACGAAGTGGAGGCCGCCTGGGCCTGGATCGACCCGATCATCAAGGGTTGGGAAGAACACTTCCAGGCGCCCCGCCACTACGCTGCCGGCAACAACGGCCCGGAACAGGCAAACAGCCTGCTGGCCAGGCATGGCAGGCACTGGCATAGCTGAGAGATGTCGCGCTCAGTGCGTCCACGGGCGGGCAAGCATCTGCCTGAACTCAGGCTCCGGGATGGGCCTGCTGATCAGGTAGCCCTGGGCCTCATCACAGGCCTGCTCTCGCAGGAACGCCAGTTGTTCCACCGTTTCCACCCCTTCCGCCACCACTTTCAGGCCCAGGCTTCTGGACATGGTGATGATCGCCTGGGTGATGGCCGCATCCTGGCTGCCCTCATGCAAACCACGGATGAATGCCTGATCGATCTTCACGTAGTCCACCGGCAGGCGCTTGAGGTAGCTCAGTGACGAATAGCCGGTGCCGAAATCGTCGATGGCCAGTTTCACCCCCAGCGCATGCAATTGCTGGAAGGTCGAGATGATGTGCTCGACGCTGTCCAGCAGCTGGCTTTCGGTAAGCTCCAGCTCCAGCAGCTGCGGTGCCAGCCCGGTTTCCTCGAGCACCTGACGCACCAGGCTGACCAGCTTGCCCTGGCGCAACTGGTAGACCGACAGATTGACCGAAACCCGCACTTCCAGCCCTTCGCGTTGCCATTCGCGTGCTTGCCTGCAGGCATGGCGGAGTACGAATTCACCGATAGGGGCGATCAGCCCGGTTTCTTCCGCCAGGCCGATGAACTCCCCTGGCGGCACCATGCCCCACTCCGGATGCTGCCAGCGCACCAGTGCCTCGGCGGCATGCAGGTAGCCACTGAGCAGGCACAGCTTGGGCTGGTAATAGACCATCAGTTGCTCTTCATCGATGGCCTTGCGTAGCTGGTTCTCCAGCTGCAGGCGCTCGAGGGTGCTGGCGCGCAGGCTCTCGGTATAGAACTGGAAGTTGTCGCCGCCCAGATGCTTGGCATGCTGCTTGGCCATGTCTGCCTGGCTGATCAGGGCATCGGCGTCGAGCGTGGCCTCGGACAGCACACTGATGCCCACCGAAGCGCTGACCACGACCTCGTGCCCACCGATCCGCTGCGGCTTGCGCAACTTGTTCAACAACCGGGTAGTGACCCGCACCAGGCTCGACAGGTTGCTGTAACCATCGAACAGCACGGCAAACTCATCGCCAGACAGCCGCGCCACCGTATCCGCCTCGGGAACGGTACTGACAATGCGCCGGGCAATCCTGTAAATCAGCTGATCGGCCAGCTCATGGCCCAGGCTTTCATTGAGCAGCTTGAAGCGGTCCAGGTCGACATGCAGCAGGGCAAGGCTGCGGCCGTTGCTGCGCACACGTTGCGCGGCCTCCTGCAGACGCAGCCGGAACAGTGACCGGTTGGCCAGCCCGCTCAGTTCATCGTAGTGCGCCAGGTAGCGCAGGCGCTCCTCGGACGCCCGACGTGCCGACAGGTCGGTGAAAAAGCCGACTACCTGGGTCAGGTTGCCTTGGCCATCGCGCACAGCCGTCAGTTGCAGCCGTTGCGGATGCAGCTCGCCATGCTTGCGTGCCTCCACCAGCTCGCTCTGCCAGCCGCCTTGCTGCGCCAGCGCCACCTCGATCGCCTTGCTGTGCCGGCGCGCATCGCTGTGGCACGGCAATTCGAACAGCTCGCGCGCCAGCAGCTCGGAGCGGTTGTAGCCGGTCATCTGGCAGTAGGCCTGATTCACTGCAAGCACCACGAAATCGGCACTGAGAATCACCACACCTTCACTGCAGGCTTCGAACACCGTGGCAGCAAGGCGCTGCTGCTCTTCGAGCACCTTCTGCGCAGAGACCCGTTGCAGGTCCAGGCTCAACGCCTGATTCTGGAAACGCCGCAGCAGGCTGCGGTCGAGCAGCCGGTTGACCTGCCAGGCCACCACCACCAGCGCCGCCAGCAGGATCAGGCCAAGCCAGCCCCAGCCACGCTGCTGCCCCGCCTCGAAGCAGAACAGGAACAGGATGGGCGGCACCAGGCAGGGCAAGGCAAAGCTGAGAAAAGCCGGCAGGCTCACTGCATAGGCAATGCTCGCACTCAAGCTGGCCATCCCCAGCAGGCCGAATACCCAGGCCTGCTGCACGAAGTTGTCTTCCGGCACCAGGGCGATTGCGGCACAGGCCAAGGTCAAGCCACTGAATGCCGAGCCGAACAGGAACATGCGACGCCAGCCCGGGTTGGCCTGGCGTTGCGCCGAGGCAGCGTCGAACGCCGCAACCTGGATCACCCGAAGGGCCACCAGCGCCAGCAGCCACACCAGCCACACGCCCACCAGCAGATAACGCCCAGGGCTCCACAACAGCCAGGCGCACAGCAGGCCGTTGAGCAGCATGAACAATGTGGGTAGCAGAGAGCCTTGATACAGCAGACGCGTTCGCTCGACGAAGAGCTGGGTGGCGAACTGCCTGCGCACGTTCCTTGTCATCTCCAGCGATACTCCGATCGCCGTGCAGTCCTGGGTCATGGCACTGGTTCTAGTAGAGTTCTTGTTATGGTTGGCACTGAACGAGCAGCGATCTTACACAAACGGTCGGTCTGGCCAAACTGCTCCGGGTCATCTTTCACCACGTCCTGCGCGTGCAGACACTGGTATAGCTGAAATGTGGCGGGTAGCAGAACCCGATGAGCGACCGTCCGAGAGGTGAACATTCATACAGTAGACGTTTGCCCGTTGACCGGCCTGCCCCTAGAATGGCCGGATGCACACAGATGACCTCTCCCTCCTGCTGAACTCCCTCAACGATGCCCAACGCCAGGCCGTCGCGGCCACGCTTGGGCGTCAACTGGTGCTTGCTGGCGCCGGTTCCGGTAAAACCCGCGTGCTGGTGCACCGCATCGCCTGGCTGATCCAGGTCGAACAGGCCTCGCCGCACTCGATCCTGTCGGTGACCTTCACCAACAAGGCTGCCGCCGAAATGCGCCAGCGGATCGAGCAGTTGCTGGGCATCAACCCGGCGGGCATGTGGGTAGGCACCTTCCACGGCCTGGCGCACCGCCTGTTGCGGGCACACTGGCAGGAAGCACGCCTGGTGCAGAACTTCCAGATCCTCGATAGCGATGATCAGCAACGGCTGGTCAAGCGTGTCATGCGCGAGCTTGGCCTGGACGAGCAGAAATGGCCGGCGCGCCAGGCCCAGTGGTTCATCAACGGGCAAAAGGACGAAGGCCTGCGCCCGCAACATATCCAGGCCAGCGGCGACCTGTTCCTGCAGACCATGCGTGATGTCTACAGCGCCTATGAACAGGCCTGTGAGCGCGCCGGGGTCATCGACTTCTCCGAACTGCTGCTGCGCGCCCTCGACCTGTGGCGTGACCACCCTGGCCTGCTGGAACACTACCAGCGGCGCTTCCGCCACCTGCTGGTGGACGAGTTCCAGGACACCAACGCCGTGCAGTACGCCTGGCTGCGCCTGCTGGCGGGCAAAAACGGTGGCAGCCTGATGGCCGTGGGCGACGACGACCAGTCCATCTACGGCTGGCGCGGCGCCAAGATCGAGAACATTCACCAGTACACCGCCGACTTCCCTGACGCCGAAATGATCCGCCTGGAGCAGAACTACCGCTCCACCGGCGGCATCCTCAAGGCTGCCAACGCACTGATCGCCAACAACAGCGGGCGTCTGGGCAAGGAACTGTGGACCGACATGGGCGAAGGCGAGCCACTGACGCTGTACGCCGCCTACAACGAACACGATGAAGCGCGCTATGTGGTCGAGACCATCGAAAGCCTGATCAAGCAAGGCAGCGCGCGTAACGACATCGCCATCCTGTATCGCTCCAACGCCCAGTCGCGGGTGCTGGAAGAGGCCTTGCTGCGCGAACGCATCCCCTACCGCATCTACGGCGGTCAGCGCTTCTTCGAACGCGCCGAAATCAAGAACGCCATGGCCTACCTGCGCCTGATCGAAGGCCGCGGCAACGATGCGGCGCTGGAGCGGGTGATCAATGTGCCGCCACGCGGTATCGGCGAGAAAACCGTCGAAGCCATTCGCGACCATGCCCGCCACAGCCAGCTGTCGATGTGGGAAGCCATGTGCCAGCTGTTGGCCGCCAAGGCGCTGAAAGGCCGCGCCGCCTCCGCCTTGGGCGCCTTCATCGAGCTGATCGAGGGCCTGGCCAGCAAGGTCGCCGACATGCCGCTGCACACCATGACCCAGACGGCCATCGAGCAGTCCGGCCTGATCATCTATCACCAGGAAGAAAAGGGTGAAAAGGGCCAGGCACGGGTAGAAAACCTTGAGGAGCTGGTCAGCGCCGCGCGCAACTTCGAAACCAGCGAAGACGACGCTGACCTGTCGCCGCTGTCGGCCTTCCTTGGCCATGCCTCGCTGGAGGCTGGCGATGCCCAGGCGGACGAGCACGAAGACAGCATCCAGCTGATGACCCTGCACAGCGCCAAGGGCCTGGAATTCCCCTATGTGTTCCTGGTGGGCATGGAAGAAGGCCTGTTCCCGCACAAGATGAGCCTGGAAGAACCCGGCCGCCTGGAAGAGGAACGCCGCCTGGCTTATGTGGGGATCACCCGCGCCATGCGCCAGCTGATCATGACCTACGCCGAGACCCGCCGCCTTTATGGCAGCGAAACCTACAACAAGGTGTCGCGTTTCGTACGCGAGATTCCGAGCGGCCTGGTTCAGGAAGTACGCCTTTCCAACAGTGTCAGCCGACCGTTCGGCGGTTCGGCGAGCACGACCAGCAACCTGTTCGCCAATGCCAATATTCCGCAGACCGCCTTCAACCTTGGCCAGCGCGTGCAGCACGCGGTGTTTGGCGAAGGGGTGATCCTCAACTTCGAGGGCTCCGGCGCCCAGGCACGGGTGCAGGTGAACTTTGCCGAAGGCAGCAAATGGCTCATGCTGGGGTACGCCAAGCTCGAGGCCATCTGAAGCCTGTAGGAGCGGCCTTGCCGGGGCGCCGGACCGGTCGGAAAGGGCTACGGAGCAGCCCCTGGATTTCAGCTTCGATGCAGAGATTGCAGGGGCTGCTCCGCAGCCCTTTCGCGACGCAAGGCCGCTCCTACACGGGCAGCATCAACCCATCGAACAGATGGCCGGCCTGTAACACTCAGGCAAAAGCTGGAAACATCTTGTCGCTGGTCATGTGCACAGGAACCTGTGCACCATGACGCGCGTGCAATCCACAACAGGGGAAATCCCATTTATGCAACGTTTTCTTAGCATCGCACTGGCGCTCTGCGTCGGCCTGACGCTGAGCCTGGACGCCAACGCCAAGCGCTTCGGCGGTGGCAAGAGCTCGGGCGCCGCGCCTATGCACCAGACTCGCCAGACATCGCCAACCACGCCTGCAGCCGCACCGACCGCGCCTGGCCGCGCCCCGGCCGCCGCCAGCGGTGCTTCGCGCTGGCTGGGCCCTTTGGCCGGCCTCGCCGCCGGTGGCCTGCTGGCTTCCATGTTCATGGGTGACGGCTTCCAGGGCATGCAGATCATGGACTTCCTGATCATGGGCCTGATCGCCTTCCTGGTGTTCCGCTTCATTGCCGCGCGCCGTCGCCAGCAGCAGCCGCAAATGGCCGCTCCGGGCCACGCGCCGTTCCAGCGTGAAGCCCATGGCCAGCCTGCCCAGCCATCGATCTTCGGTGGTTCGGCCGCCCCGGCTGCCGCCGCCGCTCCGGTGATCAACGCACCGGCCTGGTTCAACGAGCAGAGCTTCCTGGCCGCAGCCCGTAGCCACTTCCAGTCGCTGCAGCAGCACTGGGATGCCAACGAAATGGACAAGATTGCCGAGTTCGTCACCCCGCAGATGCTCGAGTTCCTCAAACGCGAGCGTGCTGACCTGGGTGATGGCTTCCAGTCCACCTACATCGATGACCTCGATGTGCAACTGGACGGTGTCGATGATCGCGCCGACCGCACCGACGCCACCCTGACCTTCCGTGGCGTGTCGAAGACCTCGCGCTTCGACCAGGGCGAAGCCTTCAGCGAAAGCTGGCACATGGTTCGCGCCCAGGGCGAGAACCAGCCTTGGCTGGTCGCCGGTATCCGTCAAAACGGTTAACCGACGCACGTTGCACAAAAAACCCCGGGCCTGTCCCGGGGTTTTTGCTTTTGCCAGAGCGGGCTACTAGGGTATAACGCGCAGCGTTGTCATCAAGGTCAGAGGATGTAAACCGTGGAAGAAGTGATTGAACAACTCCGTGAAGCCAATGAACCCGTGCCGGTGCCGCTGGAGCTTCCCGATGAGGACCAACTGGTCGAGATCGAAGAACAGCTGTTCATCAACATTCCGTTCGTGTTCAAAGAGTTTCTGCTGACCGTCAGCGATGTGGTGTACGGCTCGCTGGAGCCGGTGACCTGCACCGACCCGCAATCCCATACCTACCTGCCCGACGTCGCTGCCAACGCCTGGGACGCCGGTGTTCCGCGCGACCTGATTCCACTGTGCGAGGACGGCAACAACTACTACTGCGTCGAGGAAGACGGCACCGTGGTGCTGTGGGAAGGCGACGAAGAAGCCGTTGCCGAGGAAAGCTGGGAGTCGGTGTGGCACTGGGCACGGGACGTGTGGCTGGAAAGCTGACACCCAGAAAACAAATGGCCTAGTGCTATCTTTGCAGTTAAAATCGCCAGGCTTTCTGCGCCTGGCGACATCGTTACCGCTTTTCCCCTCGGACGACGGTGAAATCTTGCGCAGAGGGCATGCCCTCAGTGCGAATGATCGCGACTGTTCTCCAGCGTCTCGAGCAAGGCGATCTGCATCCGTGAATGCACGCGGATGAACCAGCGCCACAGCAACGCCACCACCACTGCCGCGACCACTGCGATCACCAGCAACAGTTCGCTGGTCGGCAGGATGCTCGCCGACAATGCCGACAGCAGCAGGAAGATCACCAGCAGCGACAGCAGCGGAATCACCTCGGCTACCACGCGACGCACGCGCTGGGTATGCCGCCCGGCCATTTCCGGCTTCACCCCCATCTCGGCCAACAGCATCGACAGTGCCTTGAGCTTGCGATAGGCGGCAATCAGGAACGGCAGCGACAGCAGTAGCGCCGCACCCCAGATCAGCGCCTTCTGCTGGCTGACATCAGTCACCCACTCATTGAGCCAATTGCCGATGCGCCCGGCAAAGTAGCCGCCACTGAAGAAGATCGCGATCACCAGGGCCAGATTGACGCCGACCTGCAGCAGGATGCGCCGGATCATCGCTGCCAGCATGGCGCTTTCACCTTGCGGCTGAATGTTGCGCAACCATTCCCCATAGAGTGACAGCACCCGCGCCAGGCGCCGTGGCACGACGTTGCCAAGCTTCTGCGACAGCGGGTCGGCGGCACGAATCAGGTAAGGCGTCAGCAGCGTGGTGATGGCCGAAACTGCCACCGCCACTGGGTAAAGGAAGTCGCTGGTGACCTGTAGGGTCATCCCCAGGGCCGCAATGATGAAGGAAAATTCGCCAATCTGCGAAAGGCCCATGCCCACCCGCAGCGAGGTACGGCCATCGTTACCGGCAATGAATGCGCCCATGCCGCACGACAGCATCTTGCCCAGCACCACCGCCAGGGTGATGACCACGATCGGCCAGGCATAGTCGACCAGCACCTGTGGGTCGATCATCAGGCCGATGGCGACGAAGAAGATTGCGCTGAACAGGTCGCGCACCGGCTCGATCAGGCGCTCGATCTTCAGCAACTGACGCGATTCGGCCATGATCGCACCGATCAGGAAGGCCCCCAGTACCATGCTGTATTCCAGCTTGACCACCAACAGGCAGAAGCCGAAGCACAGGCCCAGTACGGTGATCAGCAACATCTCGTTGCTTTCGAACTTCGCGACGTAGGCCAGTAGACGCGGCACCAGCAGGATGCCGATGACCAGCGCGACGATCATGAACAACGACAGCTTGCCGACCGTCGAGAACACTTCGCCGGAGCTGACCGAGCCACTGACGGCGATGCCGGAAAGCAAGGCGATGATGCCGATGCCGAGGATGTCCTCGACGATCAGCACGCCGAAGATCAGCTGGGCGAAGCGCTCGTTCTTCATCTTCAGGTCGTTCAGTGCCTTGACGATGATGGTGGTCGAGGAAATCGCCAGGATCGCGCCCAGGAACAGCGAGTCCATGGTATTCCAGCCGAACCAGCGGCCAATCTCGAAACCGATCCAGATCATCAGGACGATTTCCAGGAACGCCGCGATGAATGCCGTGGCACCCACCTTGAACAGCTTGCGCAGGCTGAATTCCAGGCCCAGGCAGAACATCAGGAAAATCACCCCCAGCTCGGCCAGGGTCTTGATCGTGTCTTCGTCGTGGATCAGGCCGAACGGCGGGGTATGCGGGCCGATGATGAAACCCGCGACGATGTAGCCCAGCACCACAGGCTGCTTCAAACGATGAAAGAGAATCGTCACCACACCGGCGACCAGCATGATCACTGCCAGGTCCTGGATGAAGCTGATGGCATGCATGGCGCGATACTCCTTTTCGACGTTGCTGGATGCCCGGGCAGACCGCTCCTCTGCCAAGGCCAAGCCGAGCGAGCAGCAAGTACATACTGTATTGAATGCAGGAAAGCCCATGTTGCATGGGCGTAGTCAGGGTAACATCGCACCCCGCCGCAAAAAGCCGGTGCAATATGTAGAAACAGATCGGCCGATCAGCCGTCTCTGATGACGCGATCGGCGTGACGACGGAGCGTCCGGCAACGTCCCGTAACAGGAAGGCAAACCTTCAAGAGGGGAACCAGAAGTGTCAGAAGATACCCGCCCCGATTCAGCGCAACCTCACCGTGAGCACACTATGGAACCTGGAAACGCCCAGCTGAGCATGACCGTCCTGATGACCCCGGACATGGCCAACTTTTCTGGCAACGTACACGGCGGCACCTTGCTCAAGTACCTCGACGAAGTGGCCTATGCCTGCGCCAGCCGCTACGCCGGCAGCTATGTGGTGACCCTGTCGGTCGACCAGGTGATCTTCCGCGAGCCAGTGCACGTCGGCGAGCTGGTGACCTTCCTCGCCTCGGTCAACTACACCGGCAACACCTCGATGGAAGTGGGTATCAAGGTGGTCACCGAGAACATCCGCGAGCGCTCGGTACGTCATTCCAACAGCTGCTTCTTCACCATGGTCGCGGTCGATGACAACCGCCGCCCGGTGCCGGTACCGCCACTGCAGCCGCACTCCAGCGAAGAAAAACGCCGCTTCCTGCAGGGCCAGCAGCGCCGCCAGATCCGCCAGGAACTGGAAAAGCGCTACCAGGACCTGAAAACCGACGCGATCTAGAACGCCAGGCGCTGCGCCTCGAAGCGCACGCGCGGGTGGGCGATGCGATCCTGGGCCCGCACCAGCTGCAGTTCGTAGCTGGCGCAGGCCTGGGTTTCCAGCAGCACTTCATGCACCGCCGCCGCTGCGAACTCGAAGGCCTGCTGCCAGCTGTCTCCCAGCAGCACCCGGGCCAGGAACAACCCCGAAGTCAGGTCTCCCACGCCAACCGGTTGCCGCGGGAAGGCCAGCAAGGGGCGACGCAGGTGCCAGCTTTCTTCGCGGGTCACCAGCAGCATCTCGAACAGGTCTTCAGCACGCCCCGGGTACGCCAGGTGCTTGACCAGCAGCACCTTCGGGCCGCGCTCTAGCAGGCTGCGCGCCATGTTCACGCAGTCTTCGAGGGATTGCGCACGACGCCCGCAGAAGCTGTCGAGTTCCAGCTGATTGGGGCAGAGGATATCCGCCTTGGCCACGGCTTCATCGAGGAGGAACTCACTGACCTCCTGCGCAACGATGCAGCCCTTCTCCGCATGGCCCATGACCGGGTCACACAGGTACAGCGCCTTCGGATTCACGGCCTTGATCCGCTCGACGCCGGCGAGGATAGCCCGGCCCTGCTCGGCGCTGCCCAGGTACCCGGAAAGCACCGCATCACAGTGACCCAGCTCGCCGATGTTGGAAATGCCTTCCACCAACGCAGGAATTTGCGCTGGCGCGAGCACTTCACCCGCCCACTGGCCATACTGAGTGTGATTGGAAAACTGTACTGTATTGAGGGGCCAGACGTTGACCCCGATACGCTGCATGGGGAACACCGCAGCGCTGTTGCCGGCGTGGCCGAACACCACGTGGGACTGGATGGCGAGCAGATGCGGGGTACGTTTCATGCGGGTGGATTCCAAAGCTGTTTCAAGGATTGTGCAGCGCGCAGTATGAACTCGATTGCCACCTGTACGACAGGCCAGGGACGCAGTTAAGCTGGTTCGACCTGTTTGGAGCATACGTAAATGTTGACCCTGGAGAATCTCTTAGTCCTGATGTTGTTGGCCACGGCAGGCGCTTGGTTATGGCACAACCATGGGCTGCGCGAGAAGGCCCTGGAGCGGGTCAAACAGCACTGCACGAAGCTCGACCTGGAGCTGCTGGATGACGCTGTTGCGCTCAAGCGCATCGCCTTCATCCGCGATGCCAACGGCAGGAAGCGCCTGGCCCGGGTCTATGCCTTCGAGTTCACCGTGACCGGCGAACAGCGCCACCCCGGCACCGTGACCCAGTTCGGCGCCCACAGCGTACAGATCGAACTGGCGCCCTACCCGTTCGAGATCAAGACGCCGCCACGGGCTGACAATGTGATCGAGATGCAGCAGTGGCGCCAGGAACACAATCGCTGGCGCAACTGAAGTTGGGGCCGCTTTGCGGGCAAGCCCGCTCCCACTGGAGCAGCGCAATAGCTGTGGGAGCGGGCTTGCCCGCGAAGGGCTGCGAAGCAGCCCCAACCGGTTAACTGATCAGGCACCGAGCAATGGCATCCATCAACACCGACTGAGACTGCAGCCGATCGAAGATCAGCTCGATGCGCGAGTCCTTGCGCCAGTCACTCGGCTTCCACTGCGGCAAGTCACCTTCCAGCCCATTGAATGACTGCCATCCATCAGGGCTGTGGATAACTCCCTTCGCTCGCCGCCATGGCCAGCCCGCGAGAAAAGCCTGCAAGCGCTGTGGATCGAATTGCCGACTGGGATGCCAGCGCCAGCCGATACTCCAACCCCCCTCACCTTGCTGAGCCGAACAAATTGGCAGAGAAGGATCTATCCACAGGGCTGAAGGTGCTGTGGATAGACTTGCCCCAGGCAAATTATTCACAGAACTGTCACCATTTTGACTTGTGGATGAAACAGGCAGCATTTCGATATCGACCAAGCCCTGCCGGGTCCAAACCTTGTGGATATTTAAAAACTCTTTATTTATCAACAACTTGATATCTTCATCCACAGCGTCGGCTTTGTTCAGCAAAACCAGCGCTGCTGCCTGCAAGGCCTGTTGTTGAGCCTCCGGCAAAGGCTCGCCCCGCGCCAGTGCCTGAGCATCCAGCACCATCACCAACGGCTGCACTGTCAGCACCCCAACCCAGGGTGCCTGGCCCAGCTGGTTCAGCAACTGCAAAGGATGGCCAAGCCCGGAAGGCTCGATGAACAGCCGATCTGGGCGTACCTTGCGCAGCAGGCGGCCAAGGCCGACCTGGAAGGGTGTGCCGTTCACGCAGCACAGACAGCCGCCCGCCACCTCGCCGATGGCAATACCGTCTTCGTCACGGCTCAGTAATGCCGCATCGAGGCCGACCTGGCCAAACTCGTTAACCAGCACGGCCCAGCGTTCGTTTGCGGGGCGCTGGGCCATCAGCTGGCGAATCAGGCTGGTCTTGCCGGCCCCCAAGGGGCCGGCGATGACGTGGGTAGGGATGTTCTGCAGCATGTCAGGACTTCAATGCGGAATTTCCCCCACTATGCCCCGTCATGCCAGCCAGTCAAGGCTGAGCAACAGTCGCCGCTGTTCACTCGCGGGTGAGCGGTGGATAAGTCCCGCGCCTTCATTACCCAGCCATTTTTCCCCTTTGAGAACAGCCACCTCACCTGCCTTCAGGCGGCGAATGTTATCCACAGGTGCTGCTGCCAGATGCAGGCCGACGCGCTCTACTGCGCCTTCTTCCAGCCATTCGCTGCCGGGGCCGACGTAGGTGGTAAGCAAGCGCAAGGGCACGTTATCCACATGAAAGCGCGGGCACATAGCGCCTTGCAGCACCCGCAGCCGCAGCCCCACCCGCCGCGCACCGAGCAGGCAGGTGTAGGCCGAGACCAGCCACTTCACATCGGCGACAAAGCCCTCGTAGCCGTGCAGCTCCGCCGCCTCGTGCAGCAAGCCAGGCAGTTGCACAGGCGCGTGCTCGTTCACATCGAGTACACGCTGGTCAGCCAGGGACTGGCCGAGGCTGACCACCAGGGCGGCGAAGTCTTCGACCTGTGCAGGCAAGCGGCGCTGCCAGACGGCCAGGTTCACGCCATCCTGGAAGATCTCGGTGAACACCGTTGGCGCTTCAGCAAACGCCTGACGGATATCCACAGGCCGCAACGCCGGGTTCATGCGGCTTCCTCGGCATGCCAGGCACCGAACGGATCAGGCAGGCGCAGCCAGGCCATCGGGCCGAGCGCCATTTCTTCATCCGTCAGCAGGCAGGCCTCCAGCGCTGTGGATAATTGCGCGAAGTCGATGTTCTGCCCGATGAACACCAGTTCCTGGCGGCAGTCACCGGTCTCGGCGTGCCAATGCTTGAGAATGTCTGCGGTACTCTGCTCATCCTGCGGCCACTGTTCGCGCGGCACAAAACGCCACCAGCGCCCGGCCAGGCCATGGCGCATCATGCCGCCGGCTTGCGACCAGCTGCCGGCTTCCTGGAATTTGCTGGCCAGCCAGAAAAAGCCCTTGGAGCGCAGCAGCCGGCCATTGCTCCAGGTACTGTGGATAAAGTCGAAGAAGCGTTGTGGGTTCAGGGGCCGACGGGCCTGCCAGGTGCTTGCCGCGATGCCGTACTCCTCGGTTTCCGGCAGGTGCTCGCCGCGCAGCTCCTGCAGCCAACCCGGCGCCTGCGCAGCCTGGTCGAAGTCGAATAGCCCGGTGTCGAGAATCCGCGCCAGCGGTACCTGCCCCATGACCATTGGCACGATCTGCGCGCGGGCGTTGAGGCTGCGCAAAATGGCGGTGAGTTCTTCGCGCTCATGCTGGCTGATCAAATCGATCTTGCTCAGCAGCAGCACATCGGCGAACTCGACCTGTTCGATCAACAGGTCGCTGATGGAGCGCTCATCTTCTTCGCCCAGCGTCTCGCCACGGCTGGCCAGGCTCTCGGCCGCCTGATAATCGCGCAAGAAGTTCAAGCCATCGACCACGGTGACCATGGTGTCCAGGCGCGCCATGTCGGACAGGCTACGGCCTTGTTCATCGCGGAAGGTGAAGGTCTCGGCGACCGGCAGCGGCTCCGAAATGCCGGTGGACTCGATCAGCAGATAATCGAAGCGGCCTTCCTCGGCGAGCCGCGCAACTTCCTCCAACAGGTCTTCACGCAGGGTGCAGCAGATGCAGCCGTTGCTCATCTCGACGAGTTTTTCTTCTGCTCGGTTGAGGCTGACGTTGCGTTGCACTTCGCTGGCATCGATGTTGATTTCACTCATGTCGTTGACGATCACCGCGACCCGGAGGTTATCGCGATTACGCAGCACATGGTTGAGCAAGGTACTTTTGCCGGCGCCGAGGAAGCCGGAAAGCACGGTGACAGGGAGGCGATTGGACATGGTGAAACCTCTTCAGGCGGACGCACTCGAAACGATGCATTGCATAATGTTATAAAGTAACAATACAATTTCGCCAAGTCGTACTCGTCGGATGTGCACTTCGGAGATGGAAATGAGCCTGTCACCTGCTGCCCTGTTGCTGCTGCTTCTCACGCCCATGCCTGCAATGGCATTGGCGCAGGGCAACTCGCTGGCGCTGTGCACCCGTAGCGCAACGCTGCTCGCTTGCCAGGACAGCAACGGCAGTTACTACAGCGTGCGTACCGAAGGCAGCCATTTTTACCTGCGCGGCTTCGATACGGCGACGCGCCGGCTTTGGGCGCAGACCAACAGCCGCTACGGCACGCTGACGTTTTTCACCGGGTTGGCCAGCGATGGTGAAGCCTGGTTCGGCTACAGCCGACGTGTTGGCTGGACCACCCTGAATCGCGTTTCCAGCTCCAGCGGCCAACGATTCAATTTGCATTGCAGCCTGGTCGGCGGATGTCGCTGACCTCTTGCCTGGTATCCCGCATGACTAGCCTGACGCTTCCGGACATCGCCACACAACCTCAAGAGCACACCGTCCCGCTTGATTGGGTCGGCATGTGCGGTATCGCCTTGCCCATCCAGTTCGGCGGCCGTCATGTACCGGCAATGGCCAATGCCGGCGTCAGCCTGGTGGATGGCTCCGCGCGGGGTATTCACATGTCTCGCCTCTACCTCGCGCTGGAGTCGCTAGAACAGCAGCCGTTGACGCCCTTGGCCATCCGCCGACTTCTGGCAGACTTCCTGGCCAGCCACGAGGGGCTTTCCAATGCGGCTTATCTCAACCTGGCTTTCGAGCACCTGCTGAAAAGACCCGCGCTGGTCAGCCCACTGGCCGGGTGGAAGCGCTATCCGATCACCCTTGAAGCAAAAATAGAAAATGAAATGTTCCACGTGGAACTATCCATCCGTGTGCCTTACTCCTCAACCTGCCCTTGCTCGGCAGCGCTGGCCAGACAATTGATTCAACAACAGTTCCACGCTGATTTTGCAGAGCCGCATCTGGAGCGCAGTGAGGTACTGGAATGGTTGGGCAGCAGCCAGGGCATCGTCGCGACACCCCATAGCCAGCGCAGCCAGGCGCTGATCAGCGTGCGCCTGCAGAACAACATGGCGTCGTTGCCGATAACCGAACTGATCGACCTGGTTGAAGCGAGCCTGGGTACAGCCGTGCAGACCGCGGTGAAGCGTGCAGACGAACAGGCGTTCGCCTTGGCCAATGGGCAGAACCTGATGTTCTGTGAGGACGCCGCTCGGCGACTGCATCAGTCGCTACGACAGTTGGAGTGGGCTACCGCCTTCAAGGTGCGCGTGGAACATGCAGAAAGCCTGCATGCCCACGATGCGGTAGCCAGCAGCCAGTGGCTGTGGTGAAACTCAGGTACGCGGTTTGACGGTGCCACAGTCGTTGCCGAGCCATACGGCCCGGGTGTTCATGCTGCCTTGCTGCTGAACGCCCGAGGCATTGAATGTGCCGTTGACCTGTGTGGTGAATTCCTTGTCACTGAGGAAAGTCGCTTGGCCGGTACCCTGGGCTTTCGGGCAGCTGAACTGAAACTTCCAGACATTGCCGGTGCGGTCGGTAATCTTCTGCGTGCAACCGGACTTCGGATCCTGCAACGGAATGTCGTTGGTCTGGACCTGCTCAGGCGTCAGGCACGAACGCACGCCATTGCCGCCAATGGTAACGCCCTGCTTGGCCAGCACCCCTTCCATCATGGCCCGCTGTTCCGGTGGCAGGTTCTTCAATTGCCCGAGCATGAACTGCATGTCGGGTAACGGCTTGCCATCGACCTGCATGTTGCTGGTAGTCAGCTCCCACAGGCCAGGTTGCAACATCTGCGCATGCACCAGTGGGCTGCTCAGGCCCAGGGCCAGAGCCAACAGTGGCAGACGAATCTTCATGAACGAACGCTCCTCAAAAACCGGCCAACGGGCCGGGCTCAGCCTTAGACGCCAAATCCGCTTTCAGGTTGCAAGGCGGACCTGGAACGTGTTCTGTTATCCGCTGTGTATTCGCCAAGCAGGATGCGTATGGATTACCACAGCCCCTACTTCTTCGGCTACGTGCTCGGCCTGATTCACTTGCTTGGCATGATCGCCGCGTTGCATGCAGTGTTCACCGTGCGTACCGCCCAAGGCGCCATCGCCTGGGCCATGTCGCTGCTCTTCATTCCCTACCTCACGCTGATTCCCTACCTGATCTTTGGTGCGCGCTCCTTCTACGCCTACATCCAGGCCCGGCGCCAGGCCAACCAGGAAATGCACGTGGCCATGGCCAGCCTCAACTGGCGGCCCTGGGTCGAGGAAGCCCTCACCGCCAGAGAATCGGAAAGCTATGCCGCCTTGCGCGCCATGCCGAAACTTGGACGAATGCCTTGCCTGGCCAATAACCAAGTGAAGCTGCTGATCAATGGCAAAGCCACCTTCGACGCGATCTTCGCCGCCATCGAGAAGGCACGCGAAGTGGTGCTGGTGCAGTTCTTCATCATCCATGACGACGGCCTTGGCAAAACCCTGCAGCAACTGCTGCTGCGCAAAGCCGCCGAGGGGGTGAAGGTATTCGTGCTGTACGACCGGGTTGGCAGCCACGCCCTGCCCTCCAGATACAGTCAGGTGCTGCGTGACGGTGGTGTGCAGATCCACGCCTTTGCGACCCGCCGTGGGTGGTTCAACCGCTTCCAGGTCAACTTCCGCAACCACCGCAAGATCGTCGTGGTCGATGGCCTGCTCGGCTTCATCGGTGGGCACAACGTGGGTGATGAGTACCTCGGCAAGAACCCGCACCTGTCACCCTGGCGTGATACCCATGTGCAGATCAGCGGGCCGGTGCTGGCCTGCCTGCAGGAGTCCTTCGCCGAAGACTGGTACTGGGCCACGCGCCAGCTGCCACCTTTGATCCTGCCGGACGCCTACCCCGACAATGGCGTGCTTTGCCAAGCCTTGGCCAGCGGCCCGGCAGACCCGCAGGAAACCTGTTCACTGTTCTTCATCGAGGCCATCCACTCGGCGACCAAACGGGTATGGATCACCAGCCCCTACTTCATTCCGGATGAAGCCGTGTTCGCCGCCTTGCGCCTGGCGGTGCTGCGTGGGGTGGATGTACGCGTGCTGATTCCGTCTCGGCCCGATCACAGGATCGTCTATGCAGCGTCCAGCCTGTTCGCATTCGAGGCGGTTCGGGCGGGGGTGCGCATGTTCCGCTACCAGCCGGGCTTCCTGCACCAGAAGGTGGTGCTGGTGGATGACGAGGTCAGTGCGATCGGCAGCGCCAACCTGGACAACCGCTCGTTCCGGCTCAACTTCGAGATCACCTTGCTGACGGTGGACCGCCCGTTCGCCGACCAGGTAGAGGCGATGCTGCGGGACGACTTCGAGCAGGCCCGCGAGATCAGCGCCGAGGACAGCCGCGATACCCATCGTGTTCAGCAGTTGGGGATGCGCATAGCACGGCTGATTTCACCCATTCTCTGAATTAAAAAGGGGCCGCTTTTGCGGCCCCTCTTCATTCAAAGGCAGGTCACCGATAAAGGTCTTCCCGCGTCCAGGGCAGGTCATGGTGCCCATCGGCATAAGGCTTCACAGCCAGAATCTGATGCAGGTTGATCCAGCCCTTCTGGAACGCGTAGGCACACCCGGCCAGGTACAAACGCCAGATTCGCAGGGTCTTCTCCGGCACCAGCGCCGCCGCCTTGTGCAACTGGTTCTCCAGGTTCTCGCTCCAGTGATGGAGGGTCTTGGCGTAGTGCAGGCGGAGGCTCTCGACGTCCACCACCTCCAACCCCGCTTCACAGATGCTGGCAGTGATCATCGACAAATGCGGCAGCTCACCATTAGGGAATACGTAACGGTCGATGAAGTCACCTGCCCCTCGCCCGACAGGTCGGCCATCGATGTGCTTGGCAGTGATGCCATGGTTCATCACCACACCACCTTCCCTCACCGCACCGAACAGTTTCTGGCAATACAGCGCCAGGTTGGCGTGCCCGACGTGCTCGAACATGCCAACGCTGACGACTTTGTCGAAGCGGCCGTCCTGAGGCAGGTCGCGGTAGTCGAGAATCTGCAGGTCGACCTTGTCGGCCAGGCCCTCGGCTTTTACCCGCGCGCGCCCAAGCTTGAGCTGCTCCTTGCTCAGGGTGATACCGAATACCTTGGCGCCATATTCGCGCGCAGCGAAACGCGATAGCCCACCCCAGCCACAGCCCACGTCGAGCAGGTAATCACCGGCATCCAGGCGCAGCTTGCGGCACAGGTGGTCGAACTTGTCCTGTTGAGCTTGATCCAGGGTGTTGTCCGGCTCACGGAAATAGGCGCAGGAATAGGCCATGTCCTGGTCGAGCCAGAGTTGATAGAAGGCATTGGAGACATCGTAGTGGTAGGAAATAGACTTGGCGTCTGTGCGCTTGTCATGGGACAGGCGCTCTGGCGGGGTGTCATCCTCGTCGAGCAGCAGTGCTTCGCTGAGCTCGTCGCACACGCGGATGGCTTCACCGATATCACCTTCCAGTTCCAGCTTGCCCTCCACGAATGCGGTACCCAGCTGGTCCAGGCTTGGGTGGGTCAGCTGGCTGATCAGCTGTGGCTCCTTGACCAGGATGGTGACCTGCGGGCTTGGGCCCAGATCGAACTGGTTGCCGTCCCACAGTTTCAGCCGCAGCGGCAGGTGCAGGCTTTGCAGTGCCGGTGGAAGTTGAGCAAGCATGAACACTCCTCCTATCCCTAAAGGCCACGACGCCTGATATTTCGAACGTCGCCGGAACAGAGTAGTTCATTCGTGGGAGCTTTCCTCTAAACGAGACCAAGGTCTAGAACCAACTGATCTGATGAAAGCAACAGATTGTATACAATCTGCCCTTCTCAGCTTAACCTTATGCCCCTCTCGCGCTTCCTCATCTGGAGTACAAAACCCATGAAATCCTATGACGTGGTGATCATCGGCGGCGGCCCTGGCGGCTACAACGCAGCGATCCGCGCCGGCCAGCTCGGCCTGAGCGTCGCTTGCGTGGAAGGCCGCTCGACCCTCGGTGGCACCTGCCTGAACGTCGGTTGCATGCCGTCCAAAGCGTTGCTGCACGCCTCCGAGCTTTATGAAGCCGCCAGCGGCGACGAGTTCGCCCACCTCGGCATCGAAGTGAAGCCGACGCTCAACCTCGCCCAGATGATGAAACAGAAGGACGAAAGCGTCACCGGCCTGACCAAGGGCATCGAGTACCTGTTCCGCAAGAACAAGGTCGACTGGGTGAAAGGCTGGGGCCGCCTGGATGGCGTCGGCAAGGTCATCGTCAAGGCGGAAGATGGCAGCGAGACCGCGCTGCAGGCCAAGGACATCGTCATCGCCACCGGTTCCGAGCCCACTCCCCTGCCCGGTGTGACCATCGACAACCAGCGCATCATCGACTCCACCGGTGCCCTTGCCCTGCCCCAGGTGCCCAAGCACCTGGTGGTGATCGGCGCGGGCGTCATCGGCCTGGAGCTAGGTTCGGTATGGCGCCGGCTGGGTGCACAGGTCACCGTCATCGAGTACCTCGACCGCATCTGCCCAGGCACCGATGAAGAAACCGCCAAGACCCTGCAGAAAGCCCTGGCCAAGCAAGGCATGGCCTTCAAGCTCGGCAGCAAGGTCACCCAGGCCAAGACTGAAGCCGACGCTGTCAGCCTGACGCTCGAACCGGCCGCAGGCGGAGCCGCAGAAACCCTGCAGGCAGACTACGTGCTGGTTGCCATCGGTCGCCGCCCTTATACCAAGGGCCTGAACCTGGAAAGCGTAGGCCTGGAAACCGACAAGCGCGGCATGCTGAGCAACGATCACCACCGCACCTCGGTCCCTGGTGTGTGGGTGATCGGCGACGTCACCTCTGGCCCGATGCTGGCGCACAAGGCAGAGGACGAAGCGGTCGCCTGCATCGAGCGCATCGCCGGCAAGCCGCATGAAGTGAACTACAACCTGATCCCCGGCGTGATCTACACCCGTCCGGAACTGGCTACCGTCGGCAAGACCGAAGAGCAACTGAAGGCCGAAGGCCGCGCCTACAAGGTCGGCAAGTTCCCCTTCACCGCCAACAGCCGCGCCAAGATCAACCACGAGACCGAAGGCTTCGCCAAGGTCATCGCCGATGCCAACACCGATGAGGTGCTCGGCGTACACCTGGTCGGCCCGAGTGTCAGCGAGATGATTGGCGAGTTCTGCGTGGCCATGGAGTTCGCCGCCTCTGCTGAAGACATCGCCCTGATCTGCCACCCGCACCCGACCCGCTCCGAAGCCCTGCGCCAGGCAGCGATGAACGTACACGGCATGGCCATGCAGATCTGACCCATCTGGCTCCGCCGGTTTTTTCGAAATACCATTGATGCACGCTTTCGATCAAACCCGCGGAGCCACCGGTTGAGCATCAACTTCGATCTGAATGACCTGCAAGCCTTCCGCGCTGTCGTCGAGCAAGGCAGTTTCCGCCGCGCCGCCGACACCATTCGCATCACCCAGTCGGCGTTGAGCCGGCGCATCGAAAAACTCGAGTCGGCGCTGGGCGTAAAGCTGCTCGAACGCACCACGCGCAAGGTGTCGCTGACCAATGTCGGGCGTGCCTTCCTGCCCCAGGTCGAGCGGCTGCTCGACGACCTGGACCTGGCCTTGCTCAGCGTTGGCGACGGCGGCTCACTGCGCACCGGCACCTTGACCATCGCCTGCGTGCCGTCGGCGGCCTACTACTTCATGCCTCATGCGATCCGCGCCTTCCATGCGCAGTACCCGAAAGTCCGCATCAACCTGTACGACGCCTCCGCCAACGAAGTCAGTGCAGCCGTGGCATCCGGCGAAGCGGACTTCGGCCTGAGCTTCACCGGCAACCTCGCCCCGGAGATCGAGTTCAGCGTCTTGCTCGAAGAGCGCTACGTTATCGCCTGCCGCCAGGATCACCCATTGGCCAAGCAGGACAAGGTGACCTGGGCACAAGCCTACGAACATGACTACATCACCCTGGGCAAATCGTCAGGCAACCGCCTGGTACTGGATCGGGCGTTGGCCGGGATGCCAGTCAGCAAAGAGAGTGTGTGCGAAGCCAGGCATGTGACGACCCTGCTTGGCCTGATCGAAGCGGGCCTGGGGATTGCGGCGGTGCCATCGATCGCGCTGCCGATGACGCCGCATCCGATCCTCGCCAGCATTGCGCTGGTGGAACCTGAAGTCAGTCGCAAGATGGGGCTACTCAAGCGCCGCGGCCGCACGCTGACGCCAGCGGCGCTTGAGATGGTCAGGTTGATTCGCGAACTGCCCGGGGTGTTACCGGGCGACTGAATCCAGCCCAGTGGCACGCACGGCAGGCTGCACGTCGGGCGAAGCGAGGTACTTCAGCAGCTGCTTCGCTTCGGCCGGGTGCTCGGCGGTTTTCGGGATGCCGGCGGCAAAGCGGGTCACCGACTGCAGGCTCTCCGGGATCTTGCCAACGTAAGTGACACCCGGCACCGGCAGCAACTCGGCAACCTGCTGGAAGCCAAGCTGATAGGTGCCCTTGGCGACCTGCGAGGCCACCGGAATGCGCTCTACCATGGTGCTCTTGCCGACGAGCTGGTCCTGAATGCCCAGCTTCTTGTACAGCTCCTTCTCGATGTAGACACCGCTGGCGCTGTCCGAGTAGGCCACCGACCGGGCCGCCAGCAAGGTCTGCTTCAACTCGTCAGCAGTACCGATTGCGGGCTTGGCCTGGCCCTCCCTGACCACCAGACCGATACGCGAGTCTGCCAGCTCGACCCGCGATGCCGGGTCGACCTTGCCCTGACGGATCAGCTCGTCCAGCGCATAGCCGACCATGATCACCACGTCGGCGTGCTCGCCGCGTGCCAGGCGATTGGGGATCGCCTCGGGGGCCTTGCCCATGGACGGCCCCAATACGGTGACCAACGTATCGCCGCTTTGCGCCGCATACTGCGGACCCAGCTGTTTGTAGGCAGCAGTGAAACCGCCCGAAGTCATTACAGTCAGTTGCGCAGCCTGGGCAAGGCTGCAACCAGCGAGCAACGTAGCGGCCAGCAACGCTTTCAACGAAGCCCTCATGCGGCCACCGGTGCGCGATGGGCCAGGCGACGATAGAGCATCCAGGTGGCGACGAATGCACACAACGCGGCGAACATCATCCAGTAAGCCGGTGCGGCCTTGTCGTTGGTGACGTGAATCATCCAGGTCGAGATGGCGGGGGTGAAACCACCGAACAGCGCAGTCGCCAGGCTATAGGCCAGCGAGAAACCCGCCACACGGACTTCCACCGGCATGATTTCGGTCAGCGCCGGGATCATCGCGCCGTTGTACATGCCGTACAGGAACGAGAACCACAGCAGTACTTCGAGCATGTGGCCAAAGGTTGGCGACTGGGCCAGATAGGTCAATGCCGGGTAGGCAGTGATCACGGTCATCAGCGACATGGCCAGCAGCAGCGGCTTGCGCCCGAAGCGGTCGCTGAGGGTGCCGCCGATGGGCAACCAGATGAAGTTCGACACCGCCGTCAGCAAGGTCACCAGCAGTGCATCACCGGTACTCAGTTGCAGCACGGTCTTGCCAAAGGTCGGCGCATACACCGTGATCATGTAGAAGGCGGTGGTGGTCATGGCCACCATCAGCATGCCGAACAGCACCATGCCGGAGTTGGCGGCAAGGGTAGCCAGCACCTGCTTCATGGTAGGGCGATGCTCGCGAGCGGCGAACTCCTCGGTTTCCTGCAGGTTGCGGCGCAGCAGGAAGATCACCGGGATGATCATGCAGCCCACCGCGAACGGTATGCGCCAGCCCCACTGGGCGATTTCGGCGGCTGATAGCCATTCGTTGAGGGCAAAGCCCAGCGCTGCGGCAACAACGATCGCCACCTGCTGGCTCGCGGACTGCCAGCTGGCGTAGAAGCCCTTGTGCCCTGGCGTTGCCATTTCGGCCAGGTACACCGACACCCCGCCCAGTTCGGCACCCGCCGAGAACCCTTGCAGCAGGCGCCCGATCAGTACCAGGGCCGGCGCCAACAGCCCGATGCTGGCGTATCCGGGCACCAGCACGATCAGCAAGGTACCGCTGGCCATGATCGCCAGGGTGACGATCAGCCCTTTGCGTCGGCCCACGTCATCAATGTACGCACCCAGTATCACCGCACCCAGCGGGCGCATGAGGAAGCCTGCGCCGAACACGGCAAAGGTCATCATCAACGAGGCGAATTCATTGGACGCGGGGAAGAAGGCCGCCGCGATGTGCGTGGCGTAGAAGCCGAACAGGAAGAAGTCGAACTGTTCGAGGAAGTTTCCGGACGTTACCCGGAAGACCATACCGGCCTTGGACTTGCCCTCGGAAACCGAGCGTGACGGCAGACTCATGGTGGATCTCCAGCGTTTCTTAATAATTGTAAGTGCTTATTTCCGGAATGATCGTCGAAAGCGGCGCTGGAGATAATCGTTCATTTTTCATTAATTGATGCGCAAATGCGATCAATGAGCGAGTGAAGCTTTTGCCTTGGCAGAAATGAAAAGACGCTGATGAACTGAGTCGGTCTGGGTGCAGTGTTGTAGCCGTCAGCCGACGCAAGCCTCAGCCGGAATACGCACCGAACGGGTCCAGAAGTTGATCGACAGCGACGTCGTTAACGAAGAAACTTGATGAAACCAGCCTTCAGGCAAGAACAGAAGGTCACCGGGGCCCAGTCGAACGCGTAGGAAGTCCACATTCCGGGCTGCCGGGAAATCTTTCCAGTTCGGCTTGTCCGGATTGAAATCACACCCTTCCAGGCCGCCATCCGGTGAAGTCGCCCAACTGCCCAAAGCCTCGCGATGGTGCGGTGCGGCCAGCAATATCGATTTCTCACCCCAGACCTGGGCAAACAAATTATCGGTGTCATCTCGGTGAAGTGGCGTCAGCGTGCCCATGGGCCCTAACCAGAACCTTGGCGCTATGTACTGAGAGCGTTCAAACAACTCGGGGAACCGGATCAAGTGCAGCCATTTCCGCGGCAATTGGTTGTTTCCCATGTACGCTGCTGGTTCGTCGCTGGCCGGTTGACCTGCCTGTTCCATCCCGGCGACAAAATCCACCACACTTAAAGCCTTGAACTCACGCCCAGAAGAGAACGGATGATCGGCGTAGTTCCCGTGCCGACTGATGCCCTGTACGTCGGCAAAATGCTCCAGGGCTTGCCCCATCGACATCTTCGCCAATGGCCAATCGTCGAGCGCCGAGCTGAGCACCAAGGGTTTACCGACTGCCCGGTACTGGGTTGTGAATTCGTGTACCGAAAGCTGTCGCGCCGCACGCCGCTCAATTCCGCCACGCATGTCCAGACTAGGCGATAATTGCTCGCTGAAGCGAGGCCGGGCCGGGTAGCGGCGGTCCATCTCCACCCGCTCCCCATCGCCGCCATGCAATGCTCCACTGACCAGGCGCGGAAGCAATGTCGCCAGAGCGAGGCGGCCGTCGATTTTCAGCTGCCCTTGGGCAAAGAGCGCTTCGATATCGGACTGCCCCCGCATGATTGCGAGAAACACTGATGTGTCCATGGCGATAGTCACATCTGCCTGCGGATGCATGCCGGTATGGACCTGGGTGCAAGCCGGCGCACGCACCCAGAAGTGTTGCTGCCCGGAAAACACGAACTGGAAGGTGCCGGCAACCCCCACTTCATTGGCTCGCGCAAATAATGAGGACAGCGCGGATTGCACTAACATTTCGACCTCCGATCAAGTTGCCTCAAGCTACTTTGCGAATACAGCTCCGTGCCCACGCGCCACACCTTTGATTGCGCAGCGTTCGGCCAATGCGCCATCGAACGAGATCAACCGGTCCGTCGTGGCTTTCCAGTCCGCCAGACGGTGGTAAGCATTGATGAACCAGCTGAGGTTCTCGCAAAGGTTGCCGAACGCCGAGTTGATCTGCATGACGTCACCAAACTGGATGGCACCGGAAAAGAAGCGCGGAACCGCCAGCAGGCTGCTGAACACCAGCGAGAGCTGGCTGTAACTCTCGGTGAACAACGAAAGACGCATCTTCACGCGGATAGTACGGCGCATATTGGCCAGGCTGGCATCAAGCTTTTCACTGATGCGGTCTTTTTCGCCACTGCGGCTTGACTGATCCCCCTGCTCGCAGGAGTGGTCGCGGAAGCGGATGAGGAAATATCGCAGATCCGCCTCGGAACGCTGCTGATTGTTGCTCAAGGAGACCAGTTTGAAGCCGATTTTCTGACTGATGAAGGTGCCCAGCAGCGCGTAGAAAATGGCAGCCCAGAACATGTAGGCAGGAATACTCAAGCCCCACAGATGCGCATTGCCTGAAATGCTGATCAGCACCACGCTGAACGAGACCACGCTGGCCAGGGTGTAGAACAGGCCACAGGCCAGATCAATGGTCTCGAACGTGAATTTGTTGATGTCCTCGGCGATGCGCTGATCGGGGTTATCGACCTGCTGCTCGATCTGCTCGGGGCGATTCGACTCGACCACCCATGCGCACAGATAGTGATTGGTCAACCAACGCCGCCATCTCAATGCGAAGACATCGACCCAATAGGTGATCAAGACGGAGCGCAATACCGACAGCAGCACGATGGCAACGAATACCAGCACCAATTGATAGAAGGAATAGGCATCGAGCGCTTGGATGGCATTGTAGAAGTGCTTGTACCATTCATTGATAGCCAACGTGGTGGCCACGGCCAGAAGAGACAGCACCACTAGCGAAACCAATGAACACCAGGCGAACAGCTTTTCTTCACTTTTCCAATACAACGAAATCACAAAAAAGGTCTTACGAAAAAATGACATTTCCTTAGGGATATCGCAATCCCTCGTGGTGATTTTTAAACTCATCGGCATCACGAAATAGGTAATTAATTATTGATGAGGCAAGCATCACCTCTTTATATATTCTGAACAAAACATCTGGCACACGCACTTAGAATGGTGCCCCACAACAAAAGATGGCGTTAAAACCAGACAATCAGGAGCGGCAAAGGCGCGATCGGATAACTACAGCTCAAGTCAGCACAAACCCAATGACTTGTGCTGAAATGGCCCGCTCAGTCATTTGCTTTTTGCAAATTACCGTCGAGCATGCGAGTTAAGCCGCACTGCCACCGCCCATCGATGCCCCCCATGGAATCCCGCTGGTGCTGACGGAGCCTACTTCGCGTGTACCCGTGGTCAGATAGTTGGCCACTGCACCGCCGACAACAATGCCTATTGCTCCTACGCCTGTCGAGACCAGGGCGCCGAGGTAGCCACCAATTGCGCCACCTACGGTCTCCGGGGAGACCGTCAAGCCACCGGCACCCGACACCATTAACAATTCCTTCTCAGTCAGATCTCTCATACTACTTTCCTTAGTTACGTTAACATCACACCTTGCGCTACAAGAATCAGGAATTTTCCTCCTGACCTCTCTTGCCCTTCAATACACGATGGGCAGTAGCAATTGCCACTGCCATCAAGGCGTACTTAATGTAGGTATTAAGCTCCCAGTAGTCAGCAGCTGTACCCGCTGCTATTCCGGTCGAAATAATTACGATCATTACGACAAAAGCCTTCATTAAACCCGCCCTCCAGAGCACTTCTCGGACATTTTTTGACGCTTGCGCCTGCATTATTCTCAATATTTTTGTGGGCGTAATACGTTGACTTGACGACGCGCTGCCAACACATCAGCGCTTTACCCGAATAATGCTAAACACTTAGTAAAAAGGCACACTGCAGCGTCCAGAATGCCTCATCCGGAGGCATCATAACCGACTTAGACTACTTCTACGGAGTCAAAGAAGCAGGCCAATGGCCATTATCAAGACGAAGTTTATCGCCATCTATTCGCCCCTAACACCCTACAGGTGTAGGGATGAGTCTCTGCCGGATCACTGCATGCAGCACATGCCACACAGAAACCTTTCATGCTCGTTTCTTCCCAGATGGCGAACCGTGAACCTTTACAGCGCCCAGAGGCGGAAGAAGCGTTGAGCAGCTCGATCATGCTGCCCACTCCAAAGCGATAACGGCCCCGGACCACGGTCAGGGCGAGCATTGACTGCTCGACCCACTCGGCGGTTCTGTCCAGGGCCTGGGTTTCGACACTCAGGCCCTGGTAACTGGCCCACAGCTCCAGCGCCACACGCTGCCGAGCATCGGCCAGTTCGGCTTCCTGGGCCTGCACCCTGGCCCGGGCACCCCGAACCTGATAGGTGCGACCGAACCCTTCGAATAGCGGGATGCTGACCTGAAGCCCAATGCTGTTGTCACGAATGTGGCTATCGCCGTTGTACGCCATGGCTTGATAGGTCTTTACATCCGACAGCGAGGCAACCAACGACAGCGATGGGCGGCCAGCAGCTTCGCGCTCGGCGAC
>Ga0207713_1000714_pt1 | contig 31005 bp, 25 predicted proteins | sample KBSS64metaG_FD_184404 | JGI IMG/M metagenome (GOLD analysis project Ga0207713, IMG submission 184404) | Switchgrass rhizosphere microbial communities from Kellogg Biological Station, Michigan, USA - KBS S6-4 metaG (SPAdes) (version 2) | ecosystem: Host-associated > Plants > Roots > Rhizosphere >... | reverse complement strand
ACGTCGAACGCACCAGCCTCAGCGGCAACATCACCCACGACTTCGACAACGGCTTCGTGCTGCGCAGCAACCTGCGTTACAGCGAGCTGAGCGATGACTTCGGCTACGCCTACCTGAGCGACAGCCCCACGCGTGTTGGCACCACGATCCCACGCTACGTGTTTGGTACCGACAGCGATGCCGACCAACTCAACGGCAACCTGATGCTGCAATATGATGCCCAGTTCGAGCACATCGACAGCAGCACCCTGGTGGGCGTGGAGTACCTCGACTCCACCACCAAGCAAAGCTCCGTCTACGGCCTGGCGCCTTCCATCGATATCGCCAACCCAATCTTCACCGGCGTGCCGGGCGATATCTCGCCGTATACCCGCAAAAAGAACGACGCCACGACCAAGGCTGTTTTCCTGCAGCAGAACTTGTCGTTCTACGACCGCGTTATTGCAACTGCCGGTGTGCGTAACGACTCCATGGACCTGTCTAGCAAGGAGTACATCGGCGGCGCCTCGAGTGAAAACGACAGCTTCTCCGAAACCTCCTACCGCGGTGCGTTGACCTACATCGTCAACGATGAAGTGTCGACCTACGTGAGCATGGTGGAATCCGTTTCGCCGCCACAGGTTGGCGTTACCCCGCAAACCGGCCGGCAGTACGAAGTGGGTGTGAAGTATTCGCCCATGGGCATGGATGCGTTGTTCTCTGCAGCCATTTATGACCTGACGCAGGAAAACGTCACCATTGCCGTGGTGTTGCCGAGCGGCATCATCGAGCAGCAGACCGTGGGTGAGTCTCGCGTGCGCGGCCTGGACCTGGAAGCCAAGGCGCAGGTGACGCAAGACATCAGCGTGATCGGGGCTTACTCGTATATGGAGTCTGAAGTGCTGCGTGGGTCGTTGTATGACGGCTCGTCGCTGAAGGGTAAGGAATTCACCACGGCGCCGAAGCATTCTGCTTCGCTTTGGAGTTACTACAGCATTCCTGATACTGACGTGAGCGTTGGGCTGGGCGCGCGGTATGTGGGCGGGTATTACATGGATGCGGCCAATACCAAGAAAAGCGATGGCACCACGCTGTTTGATGCGGCTTTGAATTACAAGATTGCCAAGGGGACCGACCTTGCGCTGAATGTGAGCAATCTGTTTGATGAGCAGCATGTGGTGGGGTCGGGGACGGCGAATTATTACAACCCGGGGCGGGAGGTTACGGCTAAGTTGAGTTATAGCTGGTAAGGCGATTTCTGGATTGTGAAGTGCCCGCCGTATGGCGGGCACTTACGTTTCTTCAGAGGTTTTAGAAGCTTTGCATGGTGCGGCATTTCGGAAATGCCGAGCAGCCCCAGAACTGTTGCCCCGCCTTGGCACCTGATTTCACCTTCCGAACCAGCAGGGTGCTGCCACATTTCGGGCATTGCCGTTCGGCTGTTGGATCGCTACGACGTTCAAGGTTTTGCACATGCTCGCGGTGAGTGGCGAGGGTGGGCGCACGGCGACCGCTCTGTAGGGTTTGTACCATCTCATCAACATCGTCCTCGCTGAAAACCGGCTGCTGGAAGGACTTCATGTAGCGAATGAATTGGCTGCCTTGCGTGACGTTCGCCGGCATTTCGGTTTTAAACGTGCTGCCACCGACAAAGGTGATCACTGAATGAAGGTGCTCGGTGCTAACGCCTAGCGTTGCCTCCAGTGCTTTGAGGTGCTTGTAGTTCTGGCGCAGTGGATTCTGGAATTTGAAGGTGCGTTTGTAGAGTTTCTGCGTCCACTGTGCTTGCTTCTCGCCGCCGAAAATCCAGCCGCTCATGTTTTTTGTTTCCAGCACGAAAATGCCGTAGACCGAGATGAAAACGTGATCGATTTGCGTGGTGCCGTCGGGTGTGTCCAGGGTGACGTTGTGCAGACGGCGATAGGTGTGCTCGTCCAGTTGTAGCCTTGCTAAGAGGCGTACAAGAAGCTCGCCGAGATAGCCCTTGGCTGCTGGGGTTTTGAGAATGGAAAGCAGGATTATGACGGGGAGGAACCAGCTAAACGTTGTCCAGTACTGGGTGATGATTGTGGTGAAGTCCATTTCTTAAGCCTTTTGGAGATCCTTGGTCGCTGGGGATCATACCGAAATCGGTGTGAGGGCTTGATTGGACTGCGTCGCAAATTGCTGATTTATCTCGGGATTTAGGAGGGGTGTTTTTGGGTTTTCTTGGTTGATGATTTGCTGGGCCGGGGTAATCTGAATTGATTGATTATCTTATTGAAATATATGATAAAAATTAGGTTTTATATTCTTGTGGAATACCGTTTGGAATACCGAGTGGCTGGATTTGCTCAGGATGCCGTGGCGCTCCTAATAGCTGATTTCGTGATCTCTGCCGGTGGATCGGTATTCAATCATCAGTGAGGTATACGCCTGCGTCAGCCTCCATTCTCACCAGGCTCTCAATGATTTGGGCACGCTTCAGGCCATGCTTCTCTGCTAGCGCATCCAGCTGGGTAATCACCGCTTTCGAGAGCATAACGTTGACCTGCTTCTTGTCGGCGGCACGCTCATCGAATTGCTTACGGCTCCATCGCCTCTTGATCTCTCGAATCATGGCCGTTCGTTCGTTACGGCCTATATCTTCTTGGTCGAAGAATATCAGCAACTCTTGGTGGTTGCTGATGGGGGGCTGTCTTGAAAATGACTTCAGATACTTCTTCTGGAACCACTCCCAGGCGCAAGCACATCGCTTCTCGCCGTCTTTTTTATCTGCGAACCACTCGAACTCGCTGTCCTTTGCCTTATGCCTGCGCCAGTCTCGGTGAAGGTTTTCGACCTCGGATGCCTTCTCAGCAATATCGACATCCCAAAGGTCGACCATGGCGATGAGACGATCTCTGCCAGTGAGGTGGACTAGACCGCGAGGTAGGCGCAGGCCAGTCATCTGCTCGATCTCGCGGAGTAGCCACTGATACTGCCGTTCATCCTCTTCGATCCACTCCAGCTTTTCGTTTGGAAGTAGGAGCCGGTCCTTCTCTCGAGGGATGCGGGACTGGAAGAGCTTCTGGTCCTTCAGGGCTCGGGCTATCTCGTCACGCATCGTGAGGCCGTTGCAGGTATTCAGATCAAGCCTGGCCTCTCTGTAGCAGTCAAGGTACAGCCACAGCCAGATGTCGTGACGATGGTTTTGATGAGGTTCTTGGAGCAGTTCGCTCAGCCTGTCCGCATCCTTGCTGTGCGCACGATTGTCAGCTTTCACGTCATTTCAACCCAGATCTGGAGGCGGTTTGGAGGCACATCTTGAAAATTCTATACTAATTCTATAGAAGTTCTATCAAGATTTATTTGAGTTTCTATAGGAGTTCTATGGTGATTCTAGTAACAAACTGTTCTTTTATAGCTTGAATTTACTGGGTTCCAGTGAGTTTTTAGATAGGATTATGTACTTTTAATCCTGATTTACCTTTGCATGAGGTAAGAGCTCACCACGGGGCGCCGGTCTGGAAGCTCGGCTTTGCTAGCCGTGCTCAGGCAGGCAACAAAATGATCTGGAAATTGGGGGCTGGATTGGGCCGATGGTCAAAACGGCTATCTAGAACACAAGCCGGATGTCCTGCAGGACGTGGTGTGAACCGGGGGGCGGTTGCGGAGTGCAGCTGGCTCTAGTCACGAGGTAGGACTAGCGCCAGAGAGCTGTACGTTCACAGCTTGGCTAGGTCTCCCCGGTCTTGGGGATGTTGGTAGGTGCCTTGGAGCTGGGCTTGTGGATCAGTTCTTCAGTGTTTTTTTACTGGTTTTGCCAATCCTCTGAACGAACACGAGGAGCCCGTTCATGAGGATCATTCGCTTGAAAGAAGTCATCGATTCGACCGGTCTGGCACGGTCGACCATCTACAAGTACATCGGGGAAGGTACCTTCCCGAAGCCCGTGTCTCTGGGCGACCGCTGCGTCGGTTGGGTCGACAGTGAGGTGCACGACTGGATCCTGGCTAGGATCGAGAAGCGGGATCTGGCAGAGGGTACTGCGGTGCGCTCCATCGGCCACCTAAGTATGGCCAGCTAGAAACGATCATTTGCGCCATGACTGGCTACGGCTGGTCATGGCGTTTATGCCGTTTGGGAAGGTCCAGTGTTCTCAGCTAACTCTCCCAGCATGCGATTTGGCAAATCTCTCTGGCAGGCAGGTAATGTTGCTCCCTATTGGCAGCTCTCGCCGGGAGGGTTAGTAGTGGGGTGGGCTGCTTCTAGTGATATAGCTACTGCATATCAATGCCTAATCATTTAATAGCCATTGACACTCACCCAGTAGGCGCCTACTGCACAGGCAGGGATAGGTCATCGGTTAAAAAATACACAGCGCGTGCCTGGTATGCACAACAACCAACCAGGTGCCTATCCATGACCAGTCGCAAGACTTACACCCATCTTTCCCAGTCCGACATTGCCCTCCAGATTGAGCGGCTTGTCCAGGCCATCGGAGATTCAGATTTACCGGCATTCCGAATCAAGCAAGCCCGGACAGGTTACGAACGGACCCAAGAGACCAAGCTCTCTCGGTACTTCGATCACATCCAGCAGATGGTCGACCTATTCGAAGGCCGTATCGAATACAGCTACAGCGAGCACCTGCAAGCGTTCAGGGCTGCATGTCAGGACATCGGGCTGGAGCACCACCCTGATGGCCCTGCCTGTCTGAATGAAGAGGGTACGGCCTACCTGAATCATCATCACAGCATGAACGTCTTGGTCGTCCGGATCCGTCAATTGACTCGTGAACGGTGGTATCTCCGCAGGAAGCATGACCTCCGCCACCAGGCCAAGGAACAGGAGATCCAAGTCTGCAACTACGCCGATGCCTTATGTGAGCTCTACTCACGCATCACTATCGTTAGGGTCGACTTCCACTACCGTTCTGAGGCCCAGGTCAGGCTGCGAGTCGAACATGTCTTCGATGACCTGGATGAGCTGATTGCCAAGCACAAGCGCAACACGATTTTTGACCACCTCATCGGCCACATTTATTCGGTGGAGCAGGGAGATAGGAGTGATGGTGGGTGCTATCACATTCACGCTGCCTACTTCTTTAATGGCAATGAGGTACGTGGAGACGTCTTCAAGGCCATTCAGCTCGGCGAGTTGTGGGAGGGCATAACGCATGGTCAGGGCTACGTGCACAGCTGCAACCACGACAAGGAGCAATACGGGGGCGAGTGTGGTATCGGGCGCATCGAGAGGCGTGACCGGTCGATTCGGCGTCATGTGTACAAGGTCGTGAAGTATCTCGTCAAAGATGCTCAGCACCTGCGCTTGAGGCCTGAGGGTACACGATGTCTGCGGGTGGGGCAGCTGAAACGTCTTCGCCGAGGGTAAACCTCAGGCGTGCTAGCAACCTGTGCAAGGCAGCCTTGAAGTCCTGCGGGGATCACCTTGGGGGGCTTCAATGCAGTGGTGACGGCTTCCTAGATGGGTGGCAGCTCGCGCAGTCGTATGCCTAAGAAGCGGCTCGAGCACATGTCCTGCATCGGCTCGATCTCGTGCTCAAAATCCAGGTAGGCCACATCGTGCAGCTCACGTACGATTTTATCCAGCACCACGTTGAAATGCTTGCGCAGCGTCCAGGCGTCCATCTTCGCGATGTCCCAGACTGTTTTGATCTCTGTGCCGTCTAGGTGCGCAGCCTCCAGCCTTATGTAGAGCTGCTACTAACCTGATATATTCATCCAGGATTTCTGCCCCAAATCGATGCATTACCCCTTATGATTCAGTAATTTGCCAGTCGAACGACGAGATGCCACCTATGATCAAGGACGCCAAGACCATTGCCGAGCTGCGAGTGCTCGTCGGTTACCTCGGTGAGCAGCAGCCAGCCTGGTGGCCTAGCCAGTTCTACAGCCCCAACGCCGCAGCCTTCCTGGGGCCGGTATTCGCCCGTTCTACTGCTCTGGCGCAATACCAGGGCGTGACCGCTGCCGCCGCACGCAAGCATGACGAGCACATCGGGGAGGGGCGCAGCTTCCACCTGTTCAGGCTTCCCGAGATTTTCGAGCAGTCAGCCGCTGGCGTGTTCGCTGACAAGGCCTCCGAGGCCAGCATCCGTACCACAGTCACCAGTCGTGATCAGGCGCTTGCGCGCCTGGCTGAGCTGGCAGGGCAAACAGCCAGTGCCAGTGAGGGACCGGTGGTCATGGGCGATCTGGCGGATGGGTTGGGGAACTCTCTGAAGTCCTGTGCTGCGCTATACCTAGATGCCTTCAACAAGGGGATCCAGTGTTTCCCATACCTGCGGGAGGCGCAGTGAGCGCAACACGTTTCTATACCACCCAGCTCCAGGCTGGGTTGGGGCTCATCGAGGAAACACGGCTGTTGCTTGGGCTGTACGAGCCCGGTATGACTACTAGTGAGCTGTCAGAAAAGGCTTTGACCTCTGGGTTGTTCCCGCTGGTCTCGGCTCGCCGCCTGCGCAACATCGCCAGTGAGTGCTTTGCACCGCGCTTCCTACGTGAGCCGGGAACGGCTGCTGCGCTTAAGGTCTTGGCCGGCAGACTGACGCGCCAGGAGTTCAGCCAGTTGCTATTCCTGTACACGGCGAGAGCCAACTTGATCCTGGACGAGTTCGCCCGCGAGCATTACTGGCCGCGCTACAGCGCTGGGCAAGACAGCCTGACCTTGGACGATGCGCGTGAGTTCGTGCTGAAAGGTGTCCGCGATGGTAAGACTCAGAAATCCTGGTCTGACACCACCATAAATCGGATCGCCTCCTACCTGATGGGCTGCTGCGCTGACTACCAGCTCCTATCTGCCAATACCCGGGGGCTTCGTCGAATTCTGCCATTTCGCATCCTGCCCAGAGTCGCTGCCTATCTAGCCTACGACCTGAAGTTTCAGGGCCTGGGAGATAATCAGATTATTGGCCATAGCGATTGGCAATTGTTTGGCCTTGAGCGTGAAGACGTGCGTGAAGAATTCAAGCGTCTCTCGCTGCAAGGCTTTCTGATCATGCAGTCCGCTGCCGACGTTACTCATATCAGCTGGACTCACAAGCACATGGACGAGGTGGTCGATGTCCTCACTCAAGGCTGACTTTAATGAGCTGATCGAGCGCATCCGCCAGGGGCGCGAGTTCGGTCACGCCAGTTTCGAGCCGATTTTCTATCTGGTGTTTCACCCGGAGCAGACCCTGGAGGTGAAGCGTCAGCAACCGGCTTGGGAGGCGCGTCTGCGCAACGATGGCTGGGATGTACACACATTTTCCATCGCAGAAGAAATTGCTGACATTCTCGGCAAAGCGCCGCTGCGCAAGATCTGGCTGGCGGCAGACCAGCGTGCCCCTCAGTCTTGGGAAAAGACCAATGCCTCCCTGGCTAACGCGATAGCGAACGGTACACTCCAGGATCGCCTTGAGGCCAAGCTAAGCACTCTGGAAGGGAAGCCCAAGGCCATCTTGTTGGTCTCCGATTTAGAAGCCCTGCACCCTTTCATGCGCATCGGTGTGATCGAAGGGAAGTTGCAGGGCAAATTCCATGTGCCCACCGTGTTTTTCTATCCCGGCGTGCGCACTGGCAAAACCCGTCTGAAGTTCCTCGGTTTTTATCCCGAGGACGGTAACTACCGCTCGGTACATGTCGGCGGCTAAGGAATAGAGGCAAGTATGGAAATCAAACAGGTTTTCGACCCCAGCAAAGACATCTACCGCAGCATCGAAAAGGTCATCACTTATGGCGTCTCTCAGGAGACACGACTCAAGGCGGAGATCGCCGAGTATGTGGTGACTGACAGTATCGATGAGCAATTCAACAAGCTGCTGCTCAAGATGCAGGCTGCTATGGATGCGGGCGGTGAGAACGAGGTGGGGGTCTGGGTTTCTGGCTTCTACGGCTCGGGTAAGAGCTCGCTGACCAAATACCTAGGTCTGGCTTTCGACGACAGCATCAAGATCGATGGCGTTCCGTTCATTCAGCACCTGCAAGACCGTCTGAAGAAGACCACTACACGCCAACTGCTAAGTACCGTCGCCAAGCGCTTTCCGGCGGCTGTGCTGATGCTTGACCTGGCCAGTGAGCAGGTGGCGGGAGCCACCATGGAAGAGGTCTCCACTGTCCTCTATTACAAGGTGCTGCAATGGGCTGGCTACTCACGCAACCTCAAGGTTGCGGCGCTGGAGCGCAGACTGAAGAAAGAGGGGCGTTATCAGGAGTTCCTCGATCTGTTCAAGGACATTGCCGGGGGCGAGGAGTGGCACAACTACCGCAACGACGAATTGGTCGTGGACAGCCTGGTTCCGGCCCTGGCTCATCAGCTTTACCCAAACCTGTTCAAGACTGAGAGCTCGTTCAGCACCGAAGCCAGTGAAGTCATCCGCTTTGAGAACGACCGTGTCCAAGAGATGCTGGAAATTGCCCGCGAGGCATCGGGCAAGGATTACATCATCTTCATCATCGACGAAGTGGGGCAGTACGTCGGCTCACGTCCCAACCTCATTCTCAACCTTGATGGCTTGGCCAAGAATCTGAAGGCATTGGGTGATGGCAAGGTCTGGATTATCGGTACGGCACAGCAGACGCTGACAGAGGACGACCCGCGCGCATCGCTTAACTCGCCGCAGCTGTTCAAGCTCAAAGACCGCTTCCCGATCCAGATCGATCTGGAAGCTAACGACATCAAAGAGATCTGCTACACCCGCTTGCTGGGCAAGTCACCACAAGGTGCTGCTGAGCTGGGGACGCTGTTCGACCAGCATGGTCAGGCACTACGTCACCACACCAAGCTGGAAGACGCTCGTGCGTACGGTACGGATTTTGACAAGGCTACCTTCGTCAACCTCTATCCTTTCCTGCCTGCACACTTTGACATCCTGCTTCACCTGTTGGGTGCCCTGGCGCGCTCTACCGGTGGCATCGGCCTGCGCTCGGCAATCAAGGTGATCCAGGATGTGCTGGTCGAGCCAGGCGAAGGCAAGACCCCCATTGCTGATCAGCCGGTGGGCTGGCTGGCTACCACTGTGACCCTATACGACGCCCTAGAGAAAGATATCCAGCGAGCTTTTACCAGCATCCACAAGGCAGTCGACAGTGTCTGCAAGATTCGTTTCAGCCACTCGCCAATCCACCAGAACATCGCCAAGACCGTGGGTGTTTTGCAAATCCTCGGTAACCTGCCGATTACCCGGCAGAACGTCAGTAGCCTGATGCATGACAGCATCGCCTCACCCAGCCAAGCGGAAGCGATCAAGCAGGCAGTTGAAGAACTGATTTCTGACCCCATCGTGCCTTTTGGCGAGCAGGACGGTTTTCTGCGTTTCTTCAGTGAAAAGCTTAACGATATCGAACAAGAGCGCAGCCAGATTCCGCTGCGTGCCGTTGAGCTCAAGCGCCTTGCCAACAATGCCCTGACGGCTGCTTACAACCCGCTCCCGAGCACTCAGCTACATGGCTCTCTGGCTGTTCAAACCGGACTCAAGGCGCAGACTCAAAGTGGTATGCCGGTGGCGTTGGCGGGGGATCGCAACACCATCCAAACCATCGTAGAGCTTGTTGATCTCAAGGATTACGACATCACACGCACCCGCCTGGTGGATGAGTCGCGATACAAGCAGGCGCAATACCTGATTTTCCTGGTGGGCCGTACCACTCCGGAAATCGACGATCTGACTGCGGAGATTTATCGCTGCAAAGAGATCGCTAACAAGTACCGCACCGATCCCGACCAGGAGATCAAGGAGTACTGCAACGGCCAGGCGGATCGTGCCAACCGTCTGACTACAGAATTGGAGCGCCTGATCAAGCGCAGTTTGCTGCAAGGCTCATTCATCTTCCGTGGTCAAATCAACGCGGTGGAAAACCTGGGTAGTGAGCTGGTTGATGCTGCACGTAAGCATTTGGCCGAAGTCGCTGAGCAGGTCTTCGATCGCTATGGTGAAGCTCCTGTGCGTGCGGCCACCGAGCTTGCAGAGAAGTTCCTGCGAGCTGGTAGCCTTACCGCTATTTCAACGCCAATCGATCCTCTGGGCATGGTGCAGGTTAACGCCGGCAAGGCGAGTATCCGCACCGACCACAAGGCGTTGGTCAGCATTCGTGACCATATCGACCGGCTTGGTGTCGTTGAGGGCAAGAGCCTTAGTGAGAGATTCGCAGATGCGCCGTTTGGCTGGTCGCAGGACACGCTGCGCTATCTGTTGGCCGCTTTGCTACTGGCAGGGGAAGTGAAGCTGAAGGTGGGGGGGCGCGAAGTCACCGTCAATGGCCAGCAGGCCATTGACGCGCTGAAGACCAACAACACCTTCAAGAGCGTCGGTGTCTCCCTGCGCGAGGACAAGCCCTCCATGGAGATGCTCGCTCTGGCTGCGACAAGGCTGACGGAGCTTTGCGGTGATCTGGTGGTGCCCCTTGAGGATGCCATCAGCAAGGCGACCACTAAGCTGTTCCCCAATCTGCAGCAGCGTTATGCGCCTCTGGCGGAAAAGCTTAAAAGCCTAGGTCTGCCAGGTATAGATCGTCTGGATAGCATGAGTCGCGATATTGCCGATGTATTGCTAACGGATGCATCTGATGCGCCCCAACGCTTTGGTAAGCAGAACTCAGCACTTTACGAGAGCCTGAAATGGTCAGCCGAGGTACGAAACAGTCTGGAGCAGGGGCTTGAGCAGACCCTACAAGACCTGATTCAGCATCGCAGTGCCATTGAAAGGCTGCCGCAGACTGATATCCCTGCTCAGTTGAAGGAGGAGCTGGCCGAGCCCTTCGCTCAGCTAGAGCAGCGTTTGCAACAGCTGGATTTCCATTGCCATTCAGCCGACTTCAATACCCGCCTGACCCACCTACGTGCCCAGGTAAGTGCTGCCGCCACCTCCATGCAGTCTGCCCAGGACGAGCGTCTGAAAGAGGCTGAAGTCGATTTGCAGCGCGTGCCTGAGTGGGTCGAGTTGACCCTGCAAGAGCAGCAAGATTTGCTCGGTAAGCTGGAGGGTTTGATTCTTCAGGTCCAGCCGAACATCTCTGGCCTACAAGCACTGGTGAACCGCGACTATGAGATTCACAACCAGGTGCAACAGCTCAAGCAGCGTATCGAGCGTTTGGGTCGCGAGCGCCTGCAAGAGCGGATCAAGTCCGAACAGCAGGAAAAGGAGCAGGAGGGCACTCAGGAAGCCAAGACCATCACCCGCAGCTTCAAGGCTCGCGCTCGCATTACTTCGTTGTCTGACCTGGACGCCATGATCCAAGCGCTGCAAAAGCTCAAGAGCGAACTGAAGTTTGCCCACGCCTTTGAGCTGGATATGCAGGTGGAGGAGTAAAACGTGGCCTTTGATCAAAGCACGCGCAATCGGCTACAAAAACTGGTCAGCAATTGCCGCAGGCTGCTCAGTGAAGAGTTCAGCATCCAGTTGCAGCAAACCTATGGCATTGATCCGTATAGTGGTGAGGTTGCAGACCCTGATCGGTTGGCTCACCTGAGTGACTGGGATCGGCAGGCTGCCCAGCTGCTACGCGATACCCTCGCGCACTATCTGGCCATTGATGAGGATGACAAAGCTCATCGTATCGCCGCAATTGACCGCATTATTCGCGAACAGGCTTTTACCGTACTCAACCGTCTGGCGGCCTTGCTGATGATGGAGGCACGTGGCCTGCTTGCTGCGGCTGTGGTCAGTCAGGGGCAGAAGTCCCAGGCCTTTGAGTTGTACAAGATGGTCTCGGGTAGTTCGTTGGGTGAAACCGGAGAAGCCTACCGTATCTTCCTCTTCAGCCTATTCGATGAGTTCGCCATAGACTTGCCGGCATTGTTCGACCGCTATGCCGCTCAGGGGCGCCTGTTCCCTCGCGAGCCTGCGTTGCTTGAAGTGTTGGACGCGCTGAACCACCATGAGATTCAGCCGCTGTGGGCTGAAGACGAAACCATTGGCTGGATCTACCAGTACTTCAATTCCAAGGAGGAACGCAAAGCCATGCGCGACGCCAGCCAGGCGCCGCGTAACAGTCGTGAGCTGGCAGTGCGCAACCAGTTCTTCACTCCTCGTTATGTGGTGGAGTTCCTAGTCGACAACACCTTGGGGAGGATGTGGTTCAACGCCACGGGTGGGTATACCGAGTTGCGCGAGCGTTGCCAGTATTTGCTGGTCAAACCAGATGAACAGCCGCAGGCTAACGCTCGCTTGCGCGACCCGCGCACTCTCAAGCTGCTCGATCCGGCCTGTGGCTCTATGCACTTTGGCCTATACGCCTTCGACCTATTCTTGCAAATCTACCAGGAATCTTGGGATTGGGAGCAGACTCATGGCCCCGGTTCACTGGATGTGTCTACCCAACCGAATGCTGGCCTGCTTCCCCTTTGTCAGACTTATGATGATCGCGATGCCTACCAGCGTGATGTCCCGCGACTGATCGTCGAACACAACATCTACGGAGTGGACATCGATCCTCGCGCCGCGCAGATCGCTTCTTTGGCACTATGGCTTCGTGCGCAGCGCGCCTGGCACGACGCTGGGGTCAAGGCACAGCAGCGTCCAGATATGGGGCGTGGCCATGTGGTGGCTGCTGTGGCCCCGCCGGCTGAGCGAGATCTACGGCAGCAGTTCACCGCGGCCCTCGATAAGCGAGACGCCGAGTTGTTCGATAAAACCCTTCAACTGCTCAAGGGTTTGCCAGAGCTGGGCGTGCTACTGCAAGTGGAGCGCGAACTGCCCAGCCTGATTCGCCAAGTTTACGTCGGGGCCGGTACTGGCTTATTTGCTGCTGAGGAGCAGGAAAGCTGGGAGCAGGCCGAGTCTCGTCTGCGAGCGGCGCTGGCCGATTTCGCCCAAGAGGCGAAATCGACGTATCAAGGTCGCTTGTTCGCTCAGGATGCCCTGGAAGGGCTGCGGCTGATTGACCTATGCCGTGAAGTGTTCGATGTGGTGGTAATGAATCCGCCGTTCGGTGCTTTGGCCTCCAGCACTAAGGATCAGTTAGTTAAAGCCTTCCCACGTAGTAAGAACGATTTACTCGCGATTATGGTGGAACGTGGAATCGAACTTCTGCGGAGCGGTGGGCGTATAGGGGCTATCACTTCTCGTACGTGTTTCTTTCTATCTAGTTTTCAGAAATGGCGGGAAGAGGTTGTGCTAGGGATAGCTCTGCCTGAGGTGATGGCTGATCTGGGCTTTGGTGTCATGGATGATGCGATGGTGGAAGCAGCCGCTTACGTTTTGGAGAAGCAAGCATGACCACTTTCCTCCGCCTTTTGGTAGATAAAGATAAGGCTCCAAACCTACAGGCCAGTTGTAGAGCTCTGCGTACAGGAGAGAAGGACTCACGAACATTTGAAATCAGTCCAGGATCTTTTCAATCTGTTCCGGGGGCTCCGTTTGCATACTGGGTGAGTGAGGCTGTGCGGGGCCTTTTTAAGGCTGCTCCGAAATTTGAAGGCGAAGATCGTACAGTCCGGCAAGGTGTTGCAACGGCTGACGACTTTCGATTTGTTAGGTGTTGGTGGGAGGTATTACCGAGTGAGGGAAGGTGGCCAACCTTTTCAAAAGGTGGTGTATTTTCTCGCTTTTACGATCCACTGCCTCTTGTCGGCAACTGGAATGAAGATGGCAAAGAGCTTCGCGCATTCAAGGGTAGTGCCGTTAGGAATCCAAGCTTCTATTTGAGACCAGGCTTAACGTGGCCACTCCGCTCACATACATTCTGTCCACAGATTCTGCCGTCACAAACAGTATTTAGTACCCGTGGCTCAGCAATCTTTTCTCCAGATCCACTGTTGTACCTCGGTCTGTTTTCTTCAAGTGTTATTGACCTTCTACTTCGCCTGCTATCAGGGCGCGAAGGGCACCCCCAGTACGATATGGGTGATATTTCATTATTGCCAGTGCCGGTCATACCCTCAGAGAAAGCTGCGAAATTGCGTCAGTTAGCTGAAGCGGGTTGGCGTATGCAGCGTGGGCTCGACACCACCAATGAAACATCCCATGCCTTCTTACTACCTGCGGAATTACGACCCCGACAAGGGGGATACGATGCATCCGCTATTGAAGCTAATTTGGCACGTATCCAGGTTGAAATCGACGATATTGCCTTCGAGGTATATGGTTTTTCCGAAGCTGATCGAGCTGCTCTAGAGGGTGTTAAATGTTCTGAGGCTTATGAGCATGACTCCAAAGATGGTGAGTCAGATGAAGAAGAATCGTTTGATATCGTACAAAGTGAAGATGCGCTGGTGTCTTGGGCTGTTGGTGTAGCATTTGGTCGGTTTGATTGGCGCTTAGCTACCGGTGAGCGCACCTTGTCTCCCGACCCTGAGCCATTCGATCCTCTACCGGCGCAGAGCTCTGGCATGTTGCTGGACGGTGCCAAACCTTTCCATAAGACTGCTGGTGTTCTGGTCGATGATGAAGCCCATCCTCATGACTTGCCAAGTCTAGTCGATCAAGTGTTGGATACAGTCGATGCTCAGGTTGCTGTAGACGTTCGTCGATGGCTACAGAAAGAGTTCTTCGCTTATCACTTGAAGAATTATTCAAAGAGCCGCCGCAAAGCACCAATCTACTGGCCGTTGGCGACAGCATCCGGTAGCTACACGCTGTGGTTCTATTATCCGAGTCTGAGCAGTCAGACACTATTCAGCGCAGTCAACGACTTTATTGATCCCAAGTTAGACGATGTTCGCAAGGAGCTGCAAGACCTGCGCGACAAGGGCGCCAGCCGTAACTCGCAAGACGAAAATCGTCTGGAGGCGCTGTTCAGCTTGGAGCAAGAGCTGGCTAATCTGCGCGATAGCCTGCTGGAAATAGCCCCCAACTACCGGCCCAATCATGACGACGGCGTTCAAATCACAGCCGCCCCGTTGTGGAAGCTATTCCGTCACAAGCCATGGCAGTACGTGCTGAAAGACACGTGGGCGAAGCTTGAAAAAGGCGACTATGACTGGGCGCACCTGGCGATGAACTACTGGCCAGAGCGCGTGCGCGACAAGTGTGTCATCGACAAGTCATTGGCTATCGCACATGGGCTGGAGCATCTGTACGTTGAGCCTAAACCAGTCGAAAAGAAAACACGGGGCCGTAAGAAAGCAGGGAGCGCCGAATGAGCATCATGCAGCAGTCGAGCAAAGCTCAGGACAGAGCACTGGGCGTCTGGTTCCAGAGCATCCAGCAAGGCCTGGTAAAGCTCCCGCGTTTCCAGCGTTTCGAAGCTTGGGATCGCAACCGAGTTACCGGATTTCTCAACACCATCATTAACAACCTGCCGGTTGGCGTGACCTTGGCGCTTGAGGTGGGGGATCAGGAAAAGTTTGAGTCGCGTTACATCTCCACTGCCGAGCCTGCGGTAGAAGGGCGTGTGAACCAGCACCTGTTGGACGGCCAGCAGCGCCTCACGGCTTTCTGGCGCTCGATGCATAACAACTACCAGTGGGAAACCTACTTCCTCTATTTGCCGCAGTTTGATCGCTACTACGAACAACCTGGTGATGAGGTTGAGGTGTGCAGTATTCCCCGCTGGATCAACAAGAATGGTCTGCGTATGCCGCGCTGGGCAGATGATTCGCGCAGCAGCTTCGAGCGTGGGTTTGTGCCCATTTCCCTGCTGCGTCCTGGTGATATGGTGAGCGAGATTGATGCTTGGTTGGCCAACGCCACTAACCATTTGCGCCCCAGTAAGGACGACGCCGATGCGTGGGACAAGATGGAGAGCTATAACGCATTGCGTGAACAGTTCAAGAACGAGCTCAACACTCTGCGTGAGCGGGTGACGCACTTCAACCTGCCATACCTTTCGCTGCCGGCTGACACGTCCAAGGAAGTGGCACTCCAGGTGTTCATCAACATGAATACCAACAGTAAGCCTCTCTCGCTCTACGACATCATCGTCGCTGAGGTTGAAAACGTCGCTGGCCGTTCATTACACGAGCTTCAGGTAGCACTGGATGAGAAGTGCCCGCACGTAAGTCGCTACAGCGATCTGAGTGACCTGATCCTTTCCACCTCTGCTTTGCTTCAGGACAAGATCCCCAATACACGCGGGATGGTGGAAATGTCCAAGCAACTCATGTTGGACAACTGGCCAACGCTTGAGCGTGGCCTGGAGCGTATGGCTGCGCTGCTCGCTAGCCAGGGGGTATATGACGCCGCTAGGTTGCCGACCAATGCGGTGCTGGCCGTAATAGCAGCTAGCTATGCGTTGATACCTGAGCATGGAGATTTCTTGGGTAACGCTGAGAAGCTGCTTCGTCGCTATCTGTGGTCTTCCTTTTTCAGTGACCGTTATGAGAATTCAGCCGCGTCACGAGCCTTTGCAGATTTCAAGGCGATGAAGATGCTCCTGCTAAAGCAGGGCTTTAAGGATGGGGATCTCACAGCGGTACCCGTGCTGGATCGCGCTCAGCATCCGCTGGCCACTCTCGATGAGCTGATGAGTGCAGGTTGGCCGAAGAGTAGTGGTATCGAGGCACGAGCCATCATGGCCGTGACAACCTACCTCGGGGCAGTCGACTTTGCTGATCACAAGTCGGCCTCGTACGAGAGTTTGCAGGGGCGTGAGTACCACCACGTCTTCCCTGATGCTTTGCTGGCTGAGGCCAATATCCCAAGCTATCTGGCGCTCAACTGTGCGCTGATCACTTGGAAAACTAATCGAAGCATTGGCCGTAAGGACCCTCTCGATTACCTGAAGGATCGCGTGGAGTGGGCCGGTGAAGACACTGTGCGCAAGCGTCTTAAGACGCACCTGATCGACCATGACGATCTGGCGAAGGCGCATTATGGCGCTGTTAGCGGTGACGAGTTCGTGGAGCTCTTGAATGCAGACTTCACGGCATTCCTACGTAATCGAGCCCTGCTGGTTGAGGCTGCAGTTAAGCAGTTGGCTGAGGGCGAATCCCCTGATGTACCCGGCCTCTGGTCAGTGCTCAACGCTGTTGAAGAGGTTGTTCTCTGATGAGTATTCAGACCTTCATCCAACAGGAAGTCCTCGCGCTGCGGTTGTCGAAGCGTGGCGTATTGGTTGTTTACGACCCGGAGCGGCGCTATAGGGAAACTTGCCTGGCGCTGTCTGATGAGCGTTGCGAGGTGGTGGATGCATCCGAGAGCAGCATCCTCAGCCGCGAGCAGGCAAGCAAGTCGCTGGTCGCACTGGGCAAGGGGCAGTTGGACAAGCTGCTGGTCTATGTCCCGGTCACTCAGCCACTGACCGAGGAGGCCAAGCAAGCCGATCCTTTTGCGATCTATAGCGCCTGTGGCGAGATTTTCCCGAGCGGTGACAGCGACAGCTTTCTCAGCCTGTGTCTGAAGGCCAAGCCCGATCAGTCCATTGCAATTCGCCAGATCTTCGAGGCTGACCCCAACCCGAGCTTTGCGGTGATCGATGCCGTTGGGGGAGGGCTGGGTTGGCCGAATCTGCGCGCCTTGCTCAAGGTGGAGTCCAGTCGTGACATCCTCTTCGCTCTGCTGGCACCGAGTGCCTTGCAAGAGGCTGACCTCAAGAACAGCGATACCTGGGTAGGCGAGGTTCGTGACTTACTGAAGAACAGCATTGGTCTGTCGCTGAAGACCAAGGGCAAGACTTGGTCTTCGATTGCCAGCGAGCTGTGGCGTTTCGTACTGTTCAGCGAGTTTGTCTTCGATTTACCCGAGCAGTTGCCAGCGGCATTGGCCGACATTCCACGCGCCGATAGTATCGCCAGACCGGTGATCGAGGGACTGTGCGATGACCTGCGCAATGACCGGCGGACCCAGAGCCTGTACATCGACAGGGCCGAGGAAGTCGAGGCTGAGTTGGGGCTGGTCGATCACTGCGCCCAGTTGGTCGATCTAGGCCAGCGGGACACTTTCCCCTTCGAGGAGCGCACTTTCCTCATTCGTGCCGTTGCGGCCGTCCTCGGCGATGACACCGATCAAGTAAGGCGGATTCTTGAGCAGCACCAGCGCTCTGTATGGACTGGTAAGGGCGAGAGCCATGGCCAGTGGGATCTAGTGCGCTCAGCTTTGGAGCTGATGCAGAGCTGTGAAGACCTGGATCGTCAGTTAGGCGATCACACTCGTAATATGGAAGCCTTGCTGGAGTTCTACGTGGGCTCGCTGCGCGAGGTGGATCGTCTGCATCGCGAGTTCGAACAAGCCGTCAGCGATTTCGAGTGGCAGGATGCCGATGGCGTGATGACGCCCGTCAAGCAACAGGCCCGCAAGCAGTACGGCAAGCTGGCTGAGAAGGTGCAGGTCGTCTTCACCCGCCATTTGCAGGGCAGCGGCTGGCCATTGCCGGGGTATCTCGCCAACGCGGATGTATTCGATCGCCTGGTTGCGCCCAGGCTTCAACAGAACGGTCGCAAGGTCGCATATTTGATGATCGATGCTCTGCGCTACGAGCTAGGCGTGGCGCTGGAAAGGCAGCTGGCTGAGGATGGGGTTGTTGAGCTGAAGACCGCCCTGGCGCAGTTGCCTAGTGTAACTTCGGTAGGCATGGCCAGCCTGCTGCCGGGTGCTGGCCAGCAGCTGTTCCTGCGCAATGCTGACCAGAGCATTCAGCCCATGCTGGGCGATCAGGTGGTCAATACCGTTGCGCAGCGCATGGAGGTGTTCAAGAAGCGTTACGGACAGCGTTTTGCCGAAGGACGGCTGGAGGACTTCGTACGGGATCGGGTCGATTTTGGCGCCGATATCGATCTGCTAGTGTTGCGTGCAGTGGAAATTGATAGCCACTTCGAGAACCATCCGGATACCGCGCCTGCGGAAATCACCAACGCGCTCAAGCGCATCCGGATGGCCGTCCATAAGCTGACCCAGCGTGGTTTCCATGAAGTCGTTATTGCCACTGATCATGGGTTCTTCATGAACAACCATGCGGGGGCAGGGGACGTATGCAAAAAGCCGAGCGGTAACTGGCTGGTTGTGCATGACCGTTGCGCTCTGGGTGATGGCAGTGCAGACGCCATTCACCTGATGATTAGCTCTGAAAAGATGGGTATCCGTGGTGATTTCGCCAAGTTCGCTGGGCCGCAGACGCTGGCTGCATATCGCAGCGGCCTGCAGTACTACCACGGTGGTGCTTCACTACAAGAGTGCGTGGTACCGGTCATCACCATGCAGCTGAAAGCCCAGGAGCAGCCGAGCCTCAACAAGGCCGCGATCAGCATATTCTACAAAAACGGCGCCAAGCGCATTACCACGCGAGTACCTGTGATCGATGTAGCTGTTGATACCGCAGACATATTCTCGACCGAGAGCGATTTCGAGATCCTGCTGGAGGCTCACAACAGCAAGGGCGAGGTGGTGGGAGAGGCCAAGGCAGGTGGTGCTGTGAACCCAGCAACTGGTACGCTGACGCTCAAGGCCGGGGAGAAGGTGCAGGTCACCCTGAAGATGCAGATGGAGTTCGAGGGCAAATTCAAGGTGAAGGCACTGAACCCGAAGACCAACGCCATTTACAGCCAGATCGAGCTGGAAACGGACTACGCGGTGTAAACCATGGATACCCTGGATCAGAAGCTTACGTCGGCGTTCGACGGCAAGGTGGTGCGCAAGGATTTGCTGCATCGGATCAAGAAGGGCACCAACGTGCCTACCTTCGTACTGGAGTTCCTCCTGGCGCGCTTTTGTGCCAGCGACGATGACTCAGAGATCCAGGCTGGCCTGGAAGCTGTGCTCGACACCCTCAACGAGAACTACGTGCGGCCCAACGAGGCGAACGCAGCCCAGTCGAAGGTTGCCACCAAAGGCAAGCATCGCTTTATCGACAAGGTGCACGTCAACTACGTGGAGAAGGATCGCCGTCACTGGGCGGCTCTGGAGAACTTCGACTCACGCAAGGTGGCGATCAGCGAGAAGTACTACCGCGACCACGACCGTCTGTTGCAAGGCGGTCTGTGGGCTGAGGTGACCCTGGCCTTTAACGAGATCGAAGACGACGACTACGCCTTTTACGTCGAGGATCTGCGCCCGATCCAGATGAGCCGATTCGACTTCGTGCGTTACTGCGAGGGGCGCGAGCAATTCTCTCGAGACGAGTGGCTGGACGTGGTGCTGCGCTCTGTGGGGTTGGAGCCGAGCAAGCTGTCACAGCGACTCAAGCTGCACTTCATTGCCAGGCTGGCCCCGCTGATTGAGCCGAACTACAATTTCATCGAGCTGGGGCCGCGAGGCACCGGCAAGTCCTACTTTTTCAGCGAGTTCTCGCCGTACTCGACGCTGATCAGCGGTGGCCAGGCCACCAAGGCCACCCTGTTCTACAACAACCAGCGCCACAAGATCGGATTGGTAGGTTACTGGGACACGGTGGCATTCGATGAGGTGGGCGGAATCAAGGTCAAGGACCAGGACACCATCCAGATCATGAAGGACTTCATGGCCAACGGGCGTTTCTCCCGTGGTGTTGAGGTAATTGCCGATGCCTCCATGGCCTTCGTGGGGAACCTGGATCTTTCGGTCGAGCAGGTCGTCAACTCGGAAGTTCATGATCTGTTTCAGCCGTTGCCCAAAGAGTTCGACCTGGCGGTACAGGATCGTTTCGCATGCTACCTGCCGGGCTGGGAAATGCCGAAGAACAGCAGTGAATTCCTGACCAGTCATTACGGCTTCATCACCGACTACCTGGCCGAAGCCTTCCACTACCAGTTGAAGCAGACCAACCGTTACGAGGAGGTCAGTAAACGCATCAAACTGGGCAGGGCGGTTGAGGGTCGTGACGAGAAGGGCATCAAGAAGACCGTTTGTGCCTTCCTGAAGATCCTGCATCCCAATGGCCCACCGACCGACCAGGAGTTCGCTGAGTACGTGGCCTACGCGGTAGAAGGCCGCCGACGCGTCAAAGAGCAGATGAACAAGCGTAAGACCGATGACGAGTATGCGCGGATCAATCTTTCTTACCTGGATGCTTCAGGCAACGAGGTGGTGGTCTACTGCCCTGAGTCACGTAATGCACCTGCCACTCAGGAGCCGACCCGCAAGAGCATTCACGCCAGCGCCGGGGAGGAGGGGCGTGTTGCGCCTGTGTCCGTCGATCAATCGGTTGTGGCAGCTATCGTCAGGGTTGAGCAACCGCTTGTAGTCGCGTCTTCAGGCGACGAAGCAGAGTTGCAAGAGCAGCATTACACCATCCACTACGGTGATACTGGCTACAGCTACGAATCGATAGTGCTTCCCTACCTGAGGGAAGCGAAGACCGTGGAAATCGAAGATCCCTATATTCGAGCCAACCACCAGATCCACAACTTCGTGCGCTTCTGCGAGGCGGTGATCAAGTCGCCCACGGTTCGAGCCATAAAGCTGACCACGAGCTATGACCAGGACACCGACCTCAAGGATGTTGCGGAGCGCCTGGAAGAACTTAAGCAGAGCTTGCTGGAGATGGATATCGCACTGGAGGTCAGGATCAACGAGAACCTGCACGACCGCGAGATCCGCATCGACAACGGCTGGGTGATCAAGATCGGCCGTGGCCTCGACTTCTTTCAGAAGCCGGACAGCTGGTTTGGCATTGGAGCGAACGACCTGACTCTGCGGCGCTGCCTGGAGACTAAGGTCGATATCTTCAAGGCGAAGGGGTGATTGCGGGCTGTCCGAGCGGAGCTCTCGTTGAGGGCTTTGCTCGGGCAGTCACAGCCAGTGCTCTGGCAACTTGGTTCCGTAGTTCTTCGCCACGGTCTTCAGCATAGTGAGGATCTCGGCATGGTGAGTTTGATCGGCGGGATGCCATGTGGCACGGCGCTCCAGCAGCCTCTTCAGTTCGTCCAGGTTGTACATACCCAGACGGTGGAAGTTGCCCCAGCTGGGAATGCCGAAGAGGTTGTAAATGACCACGGTGGCGTCGCGTTCGCTGGCCAGGCGTTTGTCCCCGCTAAGCTTTTCGGCAGCGGCTTCGGCTTCGTCCCGGTCGTCGTAGGTGTTGAGTAGTTTCATCAGTGCTTGGCTATAGTTCAGTTGGGCGCTGGATTCTGCCTGACTGGTAAAAAAAGAACATCCCAGGATCTGTTCAGGTAGAGTCGCTTGTCTGCGACTCTACCTGAACATGTGCCTATCGAATTAACCCCGCTGCAGCCGGCTTAGCATCCAACACGCCAGCAACACAACGAAGAGCAGTGGCGGAAAGCGCACCATCAGAATCACCAGCAGCATAAGCGCCAGGCAGCCTGCAAGGATGCCTGCGAACATGAAAACTATGGTAAAGACACGCAGTAGCTTCATTTTCGTTTTCCTTACAGGTAGCCCAGTTCGGTCAATGACACACAGCCTTCGCGGCCCACGATGATGTGGTCCAGCGTCCGCACCCCGACCAGGTTCAGTGCCTCCTTCAGTTTCTGGGTCAGGTTGCGGTCCGCCTGGCTGGGTTCAGGGTCCCCAGAGGGATGGTTGTGCACCAAGACTATGGCGGCGGCGTTGTGCTCCAGGGCTGCCTTAACAACCTCGCGTGGATAAACGCTGGCGCCGTCGAGCGTGCCCCTGAACATTTCCTGGAAGACGATAACTCGATGTCGGCTATCAAGGTGGAGAAGGGCAAAAACTTCATGCTCGTAATCGCTCAACAGCGCCTGCAGGTGGCTGAACACCACCTTCGGTGAAGTCAGTGCTCGCCCCCGGCGCAGGCGCAGATTCGCCAACTGGCGGGCCATCAGCAGGATGTCAGTTTCGGTGACCGGTGACTCGATCAGGTAGGTGCCGGTCGAGTCACTGGCTTTCAGTTTGTGCAGGCGCATGCTGGGCTCCTTGGCGGTGATCAATCGGTGGGGTATGGCGCTGGGCTTGTGCCTCCAGCTTCTCGGCCAGGCTGTTTTTCACAGATCGCTGGGGAGTGTTGGCGATAGGGGATTGGCTTTCCTCGATGGGGTAGAACACCTCGACGATGGTGCCGGCGTCTTCCTCGCTGTCCTCGAACGCGCCATTGGCGAAGCCACGCTGCGCCGCTTCATCCAGCGCGGCTTGATCGAAGCCTGCTGCTTGCCGCTGCGCATCGAGCTCATTGGCGGCCTGCAGCGCCTCGGCCATGTCCATACCGCCACGTACTGTCAGGTCGACGTAGAAGATCGGCGTGCCGTGGCTCTGGCGAGTGGATTTGCCACGCAGGCGTAGTTCCAGCGGCAGGCACGCCAGGCGATTGCCGGAGATGGCTTGGAAGTAATGCAGCCGGGCGGCGAGGGTGCGGATGCTGTTGAAGCCGGTGGTGCGAAACACAAAGCTACCGAGCGGATCCTCATCGCCAATGACCACGTTCATCCGTCCGTAGGGCCTGCAGGCATTACCCTTGGCCAATGGGCAGGCATCCGGCGAAGGGCAGGGTAGGGACTGCATACTGTCTTGGGCGACGCGCTTGCAGGTCTCACCGTTGCCCACGCACAGCGGTCGTCCGGACTGCCGATCAAACAGCGTGTAGTCGGCACGAAAGTTCAGCTCAGGCTTGTTAAACAGCAGGCGCACCGGAATGCTGCGCAGTTTGTCGTCCTTACCCTGACGCAGCCCGTCGTTGAGCGTGTGCAACAGCCAGCCGTCCTTGCCTTGTACCTGGGATGTGATGGTGAACTGGTCATCCTTCTCCGGCAGTCGCTTGCCGTTCTTCTCGATGACCTTACCGATGGAGATACGCCCGAGCACTGGGGGCGTCAGGGCTAAGCCTTTCAGCATGGTGGTTCTCCTGGAAATGAAAAAAGGCCAGCCACGCAGCGCGAACTGCATAGGCTGGCCAAGGGGGAATGGAGTGAGGGAAGTGAAAATCAGCCGACCAGGAAGCGCCGCGCACCGGGCTTCAGCAGTGGGTACTTGGCTTGTAGGTAGGGCTTGTCCTGGAGCAACTGAGCCACATCGAGGCCAACACTGTCCTTGGCTTTGCGCCAGCTGACGTAGCCGCTGGTGAACTCCGCCCGGCTGGCATCACCCATGGCCTGCTGTAGCATTTGCTTGAGCTCGGCTTCACACTTTTCTTTGTCGGCAATCGACTGGCGGACGGCCTTGAGCTCGATGTAGGCCGCCGTTAGCCCAGCATGACTGCTGAAGTCGACGAGCTGGCCATTGTCCTCCGGATAAAGGCAGCGCAATGCGGATTCAGCAGAGGCGGTGCCATCGGCTGGCGGTGGCGTATCGGTTTCCACGTACTGCCAGAACTTGCGCTCCAGTTCGATCAGGCGCGCGATGAGTTGTTCGTCCCTCTCAATTCGATGGACCTCCAATGTCTGGCCGCCGAGCAGCACCGCCACATCTGCAGACTGTTTGCCGGTGACGGCGAGTTGGTGCATCACTTGCAGCTGAACATACTCGGGGACGCCCTCTTTCCAGAGGCGTGCCCCGTTTATGCCGGCGGTCTTGCATTCGAGGATCTGAACATCGTCGGCACCGATCACCTCGCGGTCGATGTTGGCCAGCATCCAAGGCAAATCCGGATCCGGATGCTGCAGCACGGCGTTGATGCGACGGACCCTGTTCTTGGTGCGTTTGCTGTAGTGCCAAGCCACGATGGGCTCCAGGACATTGCCCCTGTACATCGGGCTTTTCTCATCGTGGGGATCGATCTTCGGAAGCGTTGTATCTCGGCCGGTTTTCTCAAGCCACAATTCCAATTGTGACTTGTAGGGGTTCAGTCCCACGGCAGCCGCAGCGTCCGAACTGCCGATGCCTTCCTTGCGGATCTGTAGCCAGTCCTCGCGCGGCAGCTCCTTGGTACTGACCAGGCGCAGGGCAGGGCGTTTCTTGCTGGTGCTGCCGTTCAATGATGTTGCTTTCATGCTATTCACCTGCAGACATAAAAACGCCCGACCAGCACAAGACTGACCGGGCGCGAGGGTTGATGTGAGTGAGGGTTAAGCGGCGAGCTGCAGCGCGGCATCCAGGGCTCGCTGCTTAATCTGAGCGCCCTGTCCGAACCAGGCCGAGTCCATGCGGTATTCGTTGCTGCGCGCACGGCGCTCGTGGTCGACAAACTCGGTCACGGCATTGAGCAAGCCCCAGGCGGTGCCGCGTGCCGAATCCAGCTGACTGCCCCGGCCCCGGCCCTCGTACAGCTCCTGGACTTTGCGCAGGGCACGCTCGTTGGGCAGTTGCTCCGGCAGCGCACCGGTGGGACTGGTTTCGCATAGCACGCCCATAAAGAACCCCAGTGCCTCATGCCACTGCACCTTGCGCTCGGCCAGCGCGCGCATGCGGTACATGAAGTCGTCCCATTGTGAGGTGGCGATACCGAGTTGCTTCTTCATCACTTTCGGATCGAAGCGCGTGTTGTGTGGCACCTTGATCGCCCGGCTGGTGCCGTCCAGGGCGATGGTCAGGGTGTTGTTGCACACTACGCGCACCGTGGTTGGCGTGGCTGTGGTGGCCAGGGTGCCGTCGCAGGAGGTCGCCAGCAGCAGATAGCCATTCATCTGGTCGTTGCCCTTGAGCGTCGCGCCTTGCCCGGTACGCGCCAGCGCCCAGAACTTGCGCCCACCCTTGAGCACGCCGGCCGTTTCCAACTCGTAGCCAGAAACCTCGGTGAGGTCGCGATAAAACTCCAGCACTTCCCGGGGTTGCACCGTGTGGTAGCGCTGAGAGACCACCGATAGCGGTGCCTTGGTGTCCGAACGGAACAGCACCTTCTGTTCGGGAAAGGAGTGGATCGCACCCAAGTGGCCGACTGCATCCGATTTGTAGTGCACGGGGCTTTCCAGGATCTGCCAGGACATGCCGGCTTCGCGTTGCCAGATTTCGATGGGCTGTTTCTGAGTGAGTTGATTGCCCAGGCCGTGCCAGGGAGTAGCGCCAGCGTAGGCCATGGTTTCGATGAGATGTGCCATGTGTACAATTCCTTTGGGTGCAAGTCGGCATAAAGCGCTGCGCGAGGCGCAGCACCGACCGGACGAATGAAATGAGGGGAGTGTGGGAGCCGGATCAGGCCGGCAGGTTGAAGCGGTGACCGCAGAGTAGACAGAGGTTGTGGGCCAGGACGTGACGGTCGAGCGTTTCGCCGAGTTGAGCTCCGAGCGCACAGCCACCAACCCCACCGGCCAGGCCGCCGAGGATGGCACCCGAGACGGAACCGAGGGTGATGCCGACTGGGCCGGCTAACGCGCCGATAACTGCGCCAGCCTGACCACCGGCGAGGGCTGCGCTGACGCCGCGTGCAACACCGCCCACGGTGCCGACGACCGCACCGACTTTCATGGCGTGATGGAAAGAAGCGACTTTGGGGGAATGACAGCGAGGGCACTGCAATGACATGGGGCGAACCTTCTTGGTGGTGGTGTCAATGCGATCATGTAGGGCTGAGATTTTTTTGAATTGAAAGTCTCTGTTGCTAGCAGCTCGCCCAAGCGTTCGACAGGCTTCAGTCGAGTCGACGCGGGAATTCACCAGCGATTTGGATAGACAGGGCTTTACCAGACCCACTTTGCGTACCGACATTCGACGGCTGCTTGCGATGCCCGGCATCTCTAGGCGTGGCTCATTTCGCCCAAGTAGTCGCATCCATGTTGAAGCCACTTCGTCCTTGCGATGCTCCCGCGCGAAGGAACAGTGCCGATGTTAAACAGGTGATCACCTTGAAGCTGACTCGACCATCGTGTTTACTTGGCCAGTATTAGTGCCATCATGGTGCTGGCGCCGCTTTGACCAACATTATTTAAGAGCCTAGGGAATCATGGCCGAGACGATCAACATCGCGAAGATGGCGGAGAAGCTGTCGAAGGGGATTTTCAACGAGTTTCTCTGGGGCCGCATGGAGCACACCAACATCAATTGGCCGTGCGAGAACCAGGAGGCACACGAGGTCAAGACCCATCCCTCCGATGTCGTTTTTTGGTACAACGAGCCCTACTCTCAGTCCCGCACCTATGTGAACTGCGACCTCAAGAGCTACGCGAAGGGCACCATCAAAACACAGGCCATCCGCGAGGCGATCGAGAGTCTGGCCAAGAGCCTGCGATGCGCCGAGATCAGCCAGGAGTTCAGCGACACCTACATCCATCCGGATGTGTCGGCGAATATCCAGGGGCTGCTTTTCGTCTACAACCACGACAACGAGTATGACAAGGACTTCACCAAGATCCTTGAAAAGGTGAAGTGCGACGACTTGGACATCCCGAAGGGCTCCAAGATCGTTGTGATGGGGCCTGAGGATATCTACTGGCTGAACAACGTTCACCACGAGATCATCCACCTGCGCGGAGGTGCAGGTCTAGTGCCGGAGCGGGATTACTGCAAGTTCTACTACCCCCATCTGGTTCGCAGGAAAAATGTCCAATTGGAACACGCCAAGGCTGCGACGCTGGATATGCTGACCGCGCCTTGGATCATCTTGTCCTATGTGAACCCCAAGAATGGGAGCAAGCAGGGCTTCGTGATCTTCATGCGTAAGCGGGGATTCACGACCGATGAGTTTCTGTACCTCATCGAGTACCTGATGCACTACCAGGTAATAAAAGCCGAAACGGAGGTCACGATTCGCATGGTTGACCCGCACCAGAATGCTTCGGCCAATTTCGCCAAAGCAAAAGACCAGTACATCGCTGACTATCAGGGCGGCGGCGACCTTAGGCAGATCCTGGACTCCATTGACTTCGGCAAACTTGAACACGTACGCACCACCTTCTGTGAACTGGAGCTGTCTCGGCAATGAGCAAAAACGCGCTTCAGTACTGTGCTACGGATAAGGAAATCTACGACGCCTTGATGTCGGCTAAGCAGAAAATCAACGAAAAGGTTCTGCTTGAACTCGCGAAGGACAGGGGAATCTTCTATTCCGCCAAAGACAGCCGGGATGACCTGGTCAGTGCCATCTCGCTCCTTCCGCACGACTATCATGATCTGAACACCCTGCTGGAGCAGCGGGAGCACTCCGGCCGACAGGAAAAGCTCACCTCGGTGACGCTGCCAACCGCGCTGACCGTGGAAGGAATCCGGGAGGTCCTTCGGGAATACATTGAGGAATCTCCTGAGGACGAGAAAGTCACTCAGCAGATCAAGGACGGTAACCAAGTGGTCGCCAACATTAAGTACTCCGACGTCGACTACGGCAAGACGCGACTCGTCCAACGCACACCCAAAGAAGCCTCGATCGAGTTCCACGTCTCGGCGGATAAGACGGTTATTCGGATGCCTGCCAACGACCGTGTGAAGACTATCTACACGAAGCTCAAGGACAAGCTGGATACCAAGGCCAAGGCTGAGATTCCCGCCATCCGCATTGAACTCGGTGAGTTTCAGTCTTCTGCCCTGCGCACAGAATTCTTTACGTCCCTGATCAGAGATCTCACGGGTTTCTCGCTCAAGAACGTCACTAGCGTGAAGGTTGAGCGCTTGCCCCAGGAGCCTGAGGAAGACGAGCTCGACCTGGACGATGACCAGGAAGCTGAGGTGGCCAAAGAGGAGGCCTTGGCTCTAGTCAAGAACGTCGCACTGAAAGGCGAGACACTTCTGGCGTCTGAGGAGTACCAGAGTCTGACCCGGAAGGGCTTCTTCATCACGTCGATTATCTGGCGCTCGGTGCTGAACAAGGCACCACAACCGATGGTGGAGTTCGAGGCTGCCTTTGAGGATCCGGTACAAGGGAAAGGCTTCAAGTACTTCGTCCGAGGTGCCTATCGGATCGTCGAGCTTCAGTACACCAAGACGATCCGTCCGGTCAGCGCCGAAGACAAAGAAACCTATCTGGGCATCATCGAAGAAACCGCTGCGAAGGTTATCAGGGAGCTCAGAGCGCACGCTCAAGCGGGCGCTGAGCCGCAAGGAGAATCGACATGAACAGGGTGAGATGGCTGAATGCCCAATGGCCCTCGTCTATTCGAGCGGTTGGGAAGAGGCTCATCGAGATGCCATTCACGGATGAAAGAATGGATGGCTTCGCCATAGAGCGAATCCGGGATGACTTCATCGAGGGACGTTACATTGAAAAGTACAATTACCAAGAGGTGATCTCGACTCCTTTTGGTAGTGAAGAGGTGTTCGATCGGATTGGGTATCGGACGACAGAGTTCACTCTTTTTGATTCGCCGCCCCACATCGAACTAAGAAACTACCAGCGTAGTATCAAGGAATTGATCAGTCGCCTGCTCGAAGCTTGCAGTTTCAACCTAGTAGTAACGCCTCCTACGGTTAACTTAATTGAGTGGGTCTCAGCTCTGCAGGTTGCCGTGGATCAGGACATCACTGTCGACTCGCTCCAGGTCTCGGGCGTCGAAATAGACGAAGGGGTGACGGGAAAAATCTTGCTCAAGGGGGTAAAAGATGTGCGCGAAGCCACTGATATCCTGCTAGCAGGCCGCAAACATATGCTGGAAAAAGTCCAAGTGAAATTCGCCGGCCTTAACAGGACCGTCGCCATCCAGCTGTCCAATAACGGAACTGCGAAGCTCCCCGCAGTGCTACCGAACGATATTCTTCGTCATTTGCGAGTGTCCTTTCCTCGCGGCGTCAGCTGAAACAGTTCCTTTAGGTGGCTCTCGATTGTATCGACTGCTTGGCATATACACCGAGAGTGTGGGGGCGAGCCCGATGCACAGTCCAGGCAGCCGGCGGTCATAGTCGAGTGATTGCTTATCACTGGTTGAAGCCACTTCGTTAGCGTATTGAGACGACTTTTCGATCTTGGTTCTGACTGAGTGCTGACACTGACAGGCTCCCAGTGGCTGCTCCCTGAATGTGCTTGCTCCACCAGTCCATCATAGGGCGTCTGCGTTCGATATAGTCCGCCCGGTTGTAGGCACTGCGAACCTCGTCCTTGTCAACGTGGGCAAGTGCTACTTCGATCAGCTCCGGATCCCAAGCGTGTTCGTTTAGAATGGTGCTTGCCATGGAGCGCATGCCGTGGCTAACCAGACGCCCTTCAAAGCCCATGCGTTTCAGTGCCATGTTAGCGGTCTGGCTGTTACAGTGGGTTCGTGGATTACGATCCGCAGGGAACACGTACTCTCGGTGTCCGCTGTAAGGCTTGATTGCATCAAGCAGAGCTAGGGCCTGGTCTGTTAACGGCACGATGTGTGTCCGGCGTTTCTTCATGCGTTCAGCGGGAATTGTCCAGATCTTCTTCTCGATGTCGATGTCCGCCCAACGGGTAGTTGCTGCCTCGACTGGCCGAGTCATGGTGTGGAGCTGCCACTCGATCAGACAGCGGGTTGTTCTTTTTATGCTGGCATTGGCTATTGCCACCATGAGCTCTTTCAGCTCATCGGGGGGTAGTGCTGCCATGTTTTTCTTTTTCGGTTTCTTGAAGACGGAGCGGATGCCGCTGAGCGGGTTCGCGTGGACCAGTCCTGAGTTGACCCCGTAGGTCATGATCTCGTTGAGCCGCTGCGTCAGCCGTTTAACGGTCTCGAGGCTGCCCTTGGTTTCGAGCGGCCGGAGCAGGTTGATGACCTGCGGTGCATTGATGGCGGAGATTGGGGTGGTGCCCAGGTCCGGGAAGATGTGCAGTGTCAGGGAGCGCCAGATGTCCTCGGCGTAGGCCTGCGTCACTGAGTCCTTTTTCAACTCGTACCAAGCCGTCGCGATATTCTGGAAGGTGTGTTCGGTGGCTGCTTTTTTCGCTTGCCGATCAGCGTTGCGCCGTTCCTTTGGATCGATCCCTTGAGCAACAAGCTCTCTAGCCTCAACGGTTCGCTTGCGTGCCAGAGCCAGGCTCACTTCGGGGAAAGTACCTAGACCCATGTTGATCCGTTTCTTCGTTACGGGATGGATATAGTTAAAATTCCACAGCCTAGAGCCATTGATTCTCACTCGCATCTGAAGGCCGTTACCATCAGTTAGTGTGTAGTCCTTTTCCTTTGGCTTGGCGGCTTTGACTTTGAGGTCAGAGAGGCGCGTGGCTTGGGCACCCATGATGTATTCCAGAGCTGGTTGTGTATTCCAAAAAATACCAGCTGAGTGCTTGGAATACCACGTGGAATACACGAAAACGTAGATGCTGCTGGACGCTATTGGATCTTTATGGTCCTGAATGCCCCGTATTTACTGGGTTTCAGGCACAAAAAAAGACGTCCGTGGACGTCTTTAGATGATTATTTGGTGGAGCCGGGGGGATTTGAACCCCCGTCCGCCAGTACTCCGCTGTCGGTACTACATGCTTAGCCGTGTCTACTGATTTAATCCGCAGCCGCCCGACGGGCAGGGTGCTTTGGATGAGTTGG
>Ga0207713_1000710_pt1 | contig 31158 bp, 25 predicted proteins | sample KBSS64metaG_FD_184404 | JGI IMG/M metagenome (GOLD analysis project Ga0207713, IMG submission 184404) | Switchgrass rhizosphere microbial communities from Kellogg Biological Station, Michigan, USA - KBS S6-4 metaG (SPAdes) (version 2) | ecosystem: Host-associated > Plants > Roots > Rhizosphere >... | reverse complement strand
CCCGGTCTCCTCGCCGATGAAGATGCGCACGCCCGGCGCGCGGATGGTGCGCTCCAGCAACTGCAGGATCTCGCGCTTGCTGGCGAAGATCTCGAACAGTTCGCGCAGCCGGTCCAGGTCCGACAGGTCCTGCACCCCCATCAGCTTGGTCTGCCCGGCCAGCACCATGTCGTCGCCGGCCGGGGCCAGGGCCTGCTCGGCCAGCTCCACGCTGTGCGCCAGCAACTGCTCCATCGCGTCGCGCGCATGGCGCAGCTCGCGCAGCAGGCTGGCGCGGATGTCGGCCAGCGCGCGGCCGGCGAAATGCGTATTCAAATAGTTGGCGACGCGTTCCAGCTCGGCCGGCTCGTAGGCCTTGCGCGGCTCGATCACCCGGTTCTGCACCTCGTTGTCGGCGAACACCAGGATCGCCAGCACCCGGCGCGCGTCCAGCGGCACGAAGTCGATGTGCCGGAACGCGAACTGCTCGCGCTTGGGCGCGCTGACCACGCCGACGAAATGGGTCATCGCCGACAGCAGCTCCGAGGCGCTGCCGAGCAGCGCCTGGGTGCCGGCGGCGTTGGCCATCTCCGCGCGCAGCCGCGCCACCTCGCCCTCGGCCGGCGGGCGCATCTGCACCAGGCTGTCGACGAACACGCGGTAGCCGGTGGCGGTGGGCACGCGCCCGGCCGAGGTATGCGGCGAGCTGAGCAGCCCGGCGTCCTCCAGGTCGGCGAGGATGTTGCGGATCGTCGCCGGGCTCACGTCCAGCCCGGCATGGCGCGCCAGGGTCTGCGAGCCAACCGGTTCGCCATCGCGGATGTAGCGCGAGATCAGGGTGCGCAGCAGTTGCCGGGCACGCGGATCGAGCGAGGAGTGGACCGGGGAGACGCGCATGGAATCAATCCGTGAGACTGGACACTAGATAATGGCTGCCTGCCGGCTTGGCAAGTCATTGGCCCACCTACCCGCGCGTGCTAGCGTTGCGCGGCCCTGGATTTGCGACCCCCATGCTCAGACATCTCTCGATCAAGGATTTCGCCGTGGTCCGCGGCACCGAACTGGAATTCGGCCCTGGCATGACCGTGGTGTCCGGCGAGACCGGCGCCGGCAAATCGCTGATGGTGGACGCGCTCGGCTTCCTGTCCGGGCTGCGCGCCGACAGCGGCGTGGTCCGCCACGGCGCCGACCGCGCCGAACTGTCGGCCGAATTCGCCGTGCCGGCGGACGCCCCGGCCCGCGCATGGCTGCGCGACAACGAACTCGACGACGAGGACCAGTGCCAGCTACGGCGGGTGATCCGCGCCGATGGCGGCTCGCGCGCCTGGATCAACGGCCGCCCGGTGACCCTGTCGCAGCTGGCGGAACTGGCCGGGCGCCTGGTCGAGATCCACGGCCAGCACGAACACCAGGCGCTGCTGTCGCGCGGCAGCCAGCTCGGCCTGCTCGACGCCTACGCCCGCAACGAGGCCGAACGCGCCGCGGTGCGCGCCGCCGCCACACGTTGGCAGGCGCTGCTGGCCGAGCGCGAGGCGCTGCTGGCGCAGGGCGACGTCAGCGACCGCATCGGCTTCCTCGAACACCAGTTGGCCGAACTGCAGCGCGAGGACCTGGAGCCGGCGGCGATCGCCGCGCTGGACGCCAACCATCGCCGCCAGGCCCATGCCGCCGCGCTGATCGGCGCCTGCGAGGCCGCCGCGCAGCGGATCAACGGCGACGAGGCGCCGGCGGTGCTGGACCTGCTGCAGCAGACCCGCCACGACCTGGGCAAGGTCGGCGAGTACGACGAACGCCTGGCCGAGGTGCAGGCGCTGCTCGACAGCGCGGCGATCCAGTTGGAAGAGGCGTTGGCGCTGATCGACCGGGTCCGCGACGACCTCGATGCCGACCCGGCGCAGTTCGAGGACATGGAACGCCGGCTCGGCCGGCTGCACGACCTGGCGCGCAAGCACCGGGTCACCCCGGACACCCTGGGCGAGCACCGCGACGCGCTGCTGGCCGAGGTCGAGGGCCTGCGCGGCGCCGGCGAACGGCTGGACGCGCTGGACGCGGAGATCGGGCACGCGGCGCAGGCCTGGCGCACGGCCGCCGCCGCCCTCACCGGCACCCGCCAGCGCGGCGCGCAGGCGCTGTCGCGCGACACCACCGCGCTGATCGGCGAACTGGGCATGGGCGGCGGCCGCTTCGAGATCCAGCTCGAAGCGCAGGAGGTCGAGCGCCCCGATCCGACCGGCGCCGAGCGCGTGGAATTCCTGGTCGCGGCCAATGCCGGGCAGCCGCCGCGCGCCCTGCGCAAGGTCGCCTCCGGTGGCGAGCTGTCGCGCATCTCGCTGGCGATCGAGGTCGCCGCGCTGGGCCTGGACGCGGTGCCGACCATGGTCTTCGACGAAGTGGATTCGGGCATCGGCGGCGCCGTCGCCGACATCGTCGGCAAGAAGCTGCGCGCCCTCGGCGAGCAGCGCCAGGTGCTGTGCGTGACCCATTTGCCGCAGGTCGCGGCGCAGGGCCACGCCCACTACCGGGTCAGCAAGGCGCCGGTCGAGGGCATGACCCAGAGCGCGGTCGAGCTGCTGGGGCCGCGCCAGCGCGAGGAGGAACTGGCGCGGATGCTGGGCGGGGTCGAGGTCAGCAAGGAAGCCCGCGCCGCCGCCAAGCGGCTGCTGCAGAGCGCCGGCTGAGGCCACCGTCTGTTGCGCGGGGAAGCCCGCGGATCTCGGATCGGATCCGCTCGGGGCCAAGCCGCCCCTGTCCAGCCCCAACCGCAACCCCAGCCACGACCGCGCCCACTGTGGGAGCGGCTTCAGCCGCGACGAGCGGAGCCGTCAAACCATAAAGGCGTCGGAAACTGCCGGGACTGAAGTCCCTCCCACACTGCACCAGCCGCCCTCTCGCGAGCTCCTGTAGGAGCGGCTTCAGCCGCGACGAGCGGAGCCGTCAAACCATAAAGGCGTCGGAAACCGCCGGGACTGAAGTCCCTCCCACACTGCACCAGCCGCCCTCTCGCGAGCTCCTGTAGGAGCGGCTTCAGCCGCGACGAGCGGAGCCGTCAAGCCACCCGGTCATCGGAAACCGTGGGACTGAAGTGCATCCCAGACCGCAATTGTGCGCTCCTGTGCGAGCCCTGTGAGAGCCGCTTCAGCGGCAAAGAAGAAGCCGTCAAACCATCCAGGCGTCGGCAACTGCCAGGACGGCAGTCCCTCCCACACTTCAGCAGCCCGCCCATCGCAGCCGCAGATGGGAGCGTCCTGCCTGTCGCAGTCCCCAATGGAAAGCAATATCAGCTGCGACGAACGGCGCCGGCGCCGTCTCGGGCTTGCAGCCATGCCACAGGCGAGGTTCGAGATGCCCCGCCCAGGCGCCGCGCCTCAGCCCTTCTTGCCAGCCGGGCGCTTGCTGCGCACGTACAGCACCAGCGAGTGTTCTTCCAGCTCGTAGCCGTGATCGGCGGCGATCTTGCGCTGCAATTCCTCGATCTCCGCGCTTTCGAACTCGATGACATTGCCGGTGTCCACGTCCACCATGTGGTCGTGGTGGCCGCCGCGGTCCAGCTCATACACCGCCTGCCCGCCTTCGAAATTGTGCTTGAGCACCAGCCCGGCCGCTTCGAACTGGGTCAGCACCCGGTACACCGTGGCCAACCCGATCTCGTCGCCGTGATCCAGCAGCTGGCGGTAGATCTCCTCGGCGGTCATGTGGTGGCGCGCCGATTTCTGCTCGAGCAGCTCCAGGATGCGCATCCGCGGGTGCGTCACCTTCAGGCCGACTTTGCGCAGGTCGTGGGATTCCATGGCGTCTCCGTTCATAGCTGGTTTAGCGCCAGCTGCCTGGGAATGGGTCGCGGCGGTCGCCAGAAGTGTATCATCGACCTGATTTCCCTCAGTACTGTCCCCGATGCGCAATCTCTTGCTGGTCGCCGCTGTTGCCCTGTCCACCGCTGGCTGCGGGATCATCTACAAGCAGCCCATCTATCAAGGCAACCTGATCAAGCAGGGGGCCGTCGACCAGCTCAAGGTCGGGCAGAGCAAGCAGCAGGTCAGCGCATTGCTGGGCACGCCGTCGATTCCGGATCCGTTCCATGCCCAGCGCTGGGACTACACCTCCACCGAGCGTGTCGATCGCCTGGGCAAGACCGAGATCAAGAACTTCGTCGTGTACTTCGACAACGACACCGTGACCCGCTGGGAAGGCGACTATTTCCCGGACCGCGATTCGGAGCTGGCCAAGAACAGCGTGCGCCAGTTCGGCCGCAACCTGGCCAAGGACAAGAAGAAGCAGCGCCGCGGCGAGTAAGCGCGCAGTGGCGCGGCGCTAGCGCGGTTTCGCGCGACGGCGCCGCGCCTCCTTCGGATCGGCCAGCAAGGGCCTGAGCAGTTCCACCCGGTCGCCGTCGTGCAACGGCTGGTTCGGCGCGGCGATGCTGCCATGCACCGCGCAGGGCATCCCCGGTGTCGCTTCGGCGAAGTCGGCCGCCGCCACGGCATCGGCGACGGTGGCGCCATCGGGCAGTTGCAGGTCGCGCGCGAGGAAGCGCTCCGGCCAGGCCAGCACCACCTGGACCCGCAGCCCGCTCACGCGTCTTCGCGGTCGGCGACGCGGACGAAATCGTTGACCATGCGGTCGGCCAGGCTCTGGAAGCCCAGCGCCAGCGCCGGCCCGAGCAGCCGCGAGGCCGGCTCGAAGTCCAGCATCAGGCTGACCTTGCTGGCCTGGTCGCTGAGCTCCTGGAACTCCCATTGGCCCTGCAAGCGCTTGAACGGGCCGTCGCGCAGCAGCATATCGATGCGGTCCGGGCGTTGCAGCCGGTTTTCGGTGGTGAACCAGGTGCGGAACGAGCCCAGCCCCAGGTCCAGCCGCGCCACCACCAACTGGTCGCTGTGCTCGAGCACGTGCGCCGCATCGCACCAGGCGAACCGGCGCGGATAGGCGGCGACATCATTGACCAGGTCGAACATGCGCGTTGCGGGGTGTTCGACCAGGGCGCTGCGGCGGATGATAGGCATTCGGTGCGGGGAAAGTGGACCAAGACGTTCGGGAGGACCCCGAATCGGAGACAATAGCAAGATGAGCAAGAAACCCGCCAAGGATAAAGCAAACGGCGCGACGGCCAACAAGACCATCGCGTTGAACAAGCGCGCGCGCCACGAATACCACCTGGAGGACCGCTACGAGGCGGGCCTGGCCCTGCAGGGCTGGGAGGTCAAGTCGATCCGCGCCGGCCGCGCCAACATCGGCGAGAGCTATGCGTTCGTGCGCCAGGGCGAACTGTTCCTGTTCGGCGCGCAGTTCACCCCGCTGATCCAGGCCTCCACCCACGTGGTCGCCGACGACCGCCGCACCCGCAAGCTGCTGCTGCACCGGCATGAGATCGACAAGCTGATCGGCCGGGTCGAGCGCGACGGCTACACCCTGGTGCCCACCGCGATGTACTGGAGCAAGAACAAGATCAAGCTCGAGATCGCGCTGGCCAAGGGCAAGCAGGACCACGACAAGCGCGACGCCGCCAAGGACCGCGACTGGGCCCGCGACAAGCAGCGGATCATGCGGCGGCATAACAAGAATGCCTGAGGGGCTGGGATTTGGGAGTCGGGAATGGGGATTCGCAACGGCGGGTCCCTGCCCGCCTTTGCTTTCTTGCCTGCCTCGCCTTTCCTGCCCGACTCGCTTTTCATGTAGGAGCGGCTTCAGCCGCGACGCGACAGAGTCTGAATCGCGACGTGAAGCCCTGTGATTCGAACGCGCCGGCGGTAAGACGCAAGGGAACCGCCGTTGCGAATCCCAAATTCCGAATTCCCAATCCGGGCCTCATCGCGTCGCGGCTGAAGCCGCTCCTACGCAGGAGGCCGTGCCGGCAAGGGATTCGCTGTCGCGACTCCCCAATCCCGACTCCCCGGCTTTTCAGCCGCCGAATGGCTGATCATCCCGGCCCCACACTCACGTCCCCCCAAGCATCCGCATCAAACTCGGCAGTCCGCTGCCCTGCATGTAGCGATCGCGCTGCAGGTCCAGGCACTGTGCCAGCACCAGTTGCTTGACCCGGTCCGGGGCGCCGATGAATTCGCGGCGCGCCGACAGGAACCCGGCGAGCAGCCCGGAGACGTGCGCCGCGGCCATGCTGGTGCCGCTCATCTCCACCATCCAGGTGTCTGGCTCGTCGATCGCAAAGCCATGGTGCGCCGACAGGATCTTTTCGCCCGGCGCGACCAGATCGGGTTTGTACCGCCCATCGGCGGTCGGGCCGCGCGAAGAGAAATACGAAATGCCATAGCTGTGCGGGCTGCTCTTGTGCACCGAGCCCACCGCCAGCGATTCCTCCAGGTTTGCGGGATCGCCGATGCTCAGGTCCAGGTTCAGCGGGTAGGCCTCGCCATCGCCCTGCATCAGCCAGGCCAGGCCGTCGTTGCCGGCCGCGATCACCACCACCACGCCCTGCCGCCAGAGCCGGCGCAGTTCGTTGCACAGCGGGGTGAAGCCGCAGCCGTAGCTCTCGGCGTCGAAGTAGCCGCCCAGGCTCAGGTTGACCCCATGCACCACCAACTCGCCGGCGCGCTCGTTGAGCTCGGCCACCTGCTGCACGCCCTTGATGATCCAGGAGTCGCGGCCGTTGCCGTCGTCGTCCAGCACCTTCAGCCCGTACAGCCGCGCCAACGGCGCCATGCCGGCGAACTGCAGCGACGCCGCAGCCGGCGCGCCGGGCAACGGCGCGGCGCATTGCCCGGCGATGATGCCGGCCACGTGGGTGCCGTGGCCATTGCCGTCGAGCGCGTCGAAGCCGGCCTCGCCCGGGCGCAGCGCGCGCGGACGTCCGCGCTGGGTGCAGTCCCATTGGGCCAGCACCGTCGGCGGCTGCCCGGCGGCATGGAAGTGCGGATGCGCCGCGGCGATGCCGCTGTCCAGTACCGCCCAGCCGATACCGGCGCCGAGCGCGCGATAGGCCACCTGCGCCGCGTCCACCTGGATCGTGCTGCGCGACTGGTAGATCAGCGCGCGCTTGCCCGCGTCGCGCCACAGGCGCTTCAGGTTGAGGTCGCGATAGCGCTCGCGCAGGCTCTCGATCTCGAACCGGGTCAGCCGCGCCGACACGTAGCGCTGCATGGTGTCCTCCAGTTCGATCTGCGCATCCAGCGCCTCGCCGCTCAGGCCGGTGGACGCCTTGGTGAGCGCACGCACCGCCGCGATCAGGTCCTGCTTGAGCTGCGCCGGATCGCCGCCATCGGACAAGCGCTCCAGTTCGATCAGCACCTCGTGGCGATACTCCGGCGCGCGCGCCTCCAACTGGTCGGACAGGTCCTTGATCAGCACCGGATGCGCGATCGGCTGATCGAAGCCCACCCCCACCGCGCGCCGCACCTCGGCCCGCACGTCGGGGATGGACAGATAGCCGGCGGCGGAATGCGGGTTGCGCTGCCAATCCGGGTTGATCTTCGACCCGGCGATGTTGTGGAAGCGCCCGGCGGCATCGGCGATGTCGTCGCCGAGATCGTCGTCCAGGGCCACCGGGTCGCGCCGTTCGGCGACGTTGACCCAGCGCGCCACGCAGGGCGGAAACGGCAGCTTCGGCGTGCCGGTCCACTCCTTGAACATGCTGCGCACCACCGGCAGCCCCAGCGGCGAGCCGAGCGTGAGCAGCAACGACACCTCGCAGTCCTGCGGCTGCAGCTCGCGCAGCACGTCATAGGCGATCAGCGAGCCCTGGCTGTGCGCGATCACCACGAACGGGCCACCGCCGGCGCGGATCCGCTGCAACAGGCTCTCGCGCATCTGCGTGCGTCGCGCCGGCACGAAGAACAAGTCGTGCACGTCCTGCAGCAGCGCCGCGGAGATCAGCTTGAGCAGCGCGCGGTTGAGCACGTCGAACACGCCCTGCGCATGCACATCGGCGGTCGCCGCGGCTGGTGCCGGCGCCGCGGTCTCCACCTCGTCCAGCAGTTGGTGCAGCCGCGCGCGCTCGGCGTCGCTGCCGGCCAGCGTGTCGGCGAGCTGGCGCAGATCGGCCAGTTGCGGAGACACACCGAGCGCGCTCAGTACGCGCTGTTCGGCCTGGTTCAGCACCGGGCCACGGTCCTGATCCTGGCAGTCCCCCGGCTCCGGCGACGGATAGCGCTCGCGATTGACCCAGTAGGCCATGCGCGTGCGCTCGCCCATCGCGCGGCCGAACAGGGCGCGGTCCCACTGACAGCGCAACACCTCGGCCGGCGGCTTGTTGCCGATGCCGTGGATGTAGACGACCGTGCGCGCCCTGCCCTGCGCCAGCGAGCCTTCGCCAGTGGCCTTGGGACGGGGCATGCGCGGCGACGGGACGGGCGGCCCGGCGGCGGCCATCGCGGCATCCGTGGAAGCAGGCGCTGCGTGCCTGGTCGCGGCGGCGGCCGGCCGCGGCTTGCGCTGCGACGGCGCGGCGGATCCGGGCTTGGCGACAGCGGCATCCGTAGCGGCAGGTCGCGCGCGTTTGGCCGCATCTGCCGTGCTGGCCGTCTTCGCCATTCGCGGCTTAGGGGCCGCAGGCTTGATGCTGGCCGTCGCCGCCGCGCGCGCCCGGCCGCGCTTGTCCGCGCTGGTGGCTGCCGTTTTTTTGGTGGGCTGCGCGCGGGTCGGCCTGACAGCGCTCTTGTTCGGCGGTGCCGCCTTCTTGGCCGCGTCGCCCCGCTTCGCCGGCGGCGCGCGGTCGGCGGGCGCGACGGCGCCGGTCGCAGTCGATGATGCCGCCTGTTCGGTGGCCGCGGTTGCCGCGGTCGCACGCTTGCGGTCGCGCCCGCCGCCGCGCGCGCGCTGTTGCCTGGTCGCCATCGCGATGCTCCATGTGGGGAGAGCCCTCGGAACGCGCCGGGTGCCGGCCGCCGAGTGAAGCCAGCTTAAGCCGGCCCAGTCGCAAGACTTGTGACTGGCCTCCCCGATCCCTACACTGTGCGATGTCAGCGTTTGACGTTGTCCCCGGGGGTGCACTGGTTTCGACGGGGGTTGCAAAATCGCTTGGCGCATGCCGAGGGGGCAGCTTTCCTCGTAAATCCAGCCGCAAACTTATAGTTGCCAACGACGACAACTACGCTCTGGCCGCTTAAGGCCTAGCCCCGAAATCGCTTGTGTCCGTGCTCGCGACGTAGGGTCATTATCACGGAATCGCCGGTGGTGGCTGCCTGTCAGCCATTGGCTAAATCAAGCAGGCTGGTCCCGGGATGCGCTTCGCACATCGTGCTGTTCCGGGGCGAGATCCAACGATGAGCTAAGCATGTAGTGCCGGGGATGGAGTGCCTTCGGACGGCGGTTCGATTCCGCCCACCTCCACCATCTTGAGAACCCCTGATTCATCAGGGGTTTTTTTATTGCCCGGCGCCTGCCACGCGACCGGTTTGCCCACTCCAATCGCCGCGTACAGGTGCCCTGATGCTCCACCATGTTTCCTTTGGCGTCCGCGACCTTGCCGTGGCAGGCGCGTTCTACGACGCGGCGCTGCAGTCACTGGGCTATCGCCGCGTCTTCGAGGACGCGACCGCGATAGGCTACGGCGTCGCCGATGGTGCCGAGGATCTGTTCTGCCTGAAGCGCCATGACGCCGCCACCGCGCCAGGCCCCGGCTTCCACCTGGCATTCGCCGCGACAACGCAGGTGCAGGTGGACGAGTTCCACCGCGCGGCGCTGCGGACCGGGGGCCGCGACAACGGCCCTCCCGGCCTGCGCCCCGACTATGGGCAGGCGTATTACGCCGCGTTCGTGGTGGACCCGGATGGCCACCGCATCGAGGCCGTCTTCAATCCTGCCTGTGCGTAAGCCTGCGATGTAAACCGCGCGCGCGACCGGTCAGCCCTGCTCGCGTCGTCGACGCAAGACCACCAGGCAAGTGGCGGCGACCTCATCAACCGGCGGCCACCGCGAGATGCGGGAAAACGCGTCCGATTGACGATGCCATCGCGTCCGCGGCCATGCGCCCTCAGCTCTACGCTACCGCGGCATTGCCTGCCAGTGAGCCAGCCCTTCAGGCCCAAGCGCCGATATTCGACCGCAGCGCGGCGCATACCGCCACGACTGGCGCATCGCGAACGCACTGGACGTGGCCGGACACACACAAACGCACCGGCAGGCGAGGAGCCTGCCGGTGCACAAGGAAAGATGGTCCAGCCGCGGATGCCTGCATCCTTGAAGCAGCCCCGGAATGACCTCGGCCGCACAGCTGGTGAACCCATGATGGGTCGGCAGGCGTTACGATGATGTCCTCGCGGCGTGTCCGAACGGTGTCACAACCGGCAGGCGGCACGGCACGAACGGCGTGCATGGCCGCGGCAGCGGCGACATCCCCATCACGCTCGGCCTGTACGGTATTGCCCTCGATTCGCCGACCATGGTGCGCCATGCAATTGACCCGCGACCAGCTTCGCATCCTCCACGACATCCATGCCACCACCCCGGTCAGCGAGGAGGAGGCGAACTGGGCGGTGCGGCAGGGCTATGCCGCGCAGGGCGAGGACGGCGACCTTGCGCTGAAGCAAGAGGGGCTGCGATTGCTCGACAGCGCCGAACCGTAACCGCGTCGCCGCCACGCCGGCCATTCATGCGCACGCCCGCCCTGCTCGACCAGCGCCGCCGGCCAGCGGCCAACGGCGGTCGTCGGGCCGTGCGCGCCGACCTGGATCCGCTGCCGCCGTGAGCGTCTCGATGCAGCACCAGTTCCGGCTCGGCCTGATCAAGATCCTCGGGCCGACCACGGCCGGGCTGTTGCTGTTGTTCGGCATCTACCAGTTCTCGAACGCGCAGCCGTGGACGGCCGCGGCGGGAATCGGCGTGGCCGCGCTGGCGGCGCTGGCGACGTGGCTGGCGCTGCGCCGCGCCGACACCCACATGGACGCGCTGCTGGCGCTGAGCTGGCTGCTCGGCAGCGCGCTGGTCGGCCGCGCGCTGCATCAGGCCGCGATTCCGTGGCTGTACCTGGCGATGATGAGCAATTTCTTCATCGTCGCGCGCAATGTGGGACTGGCCTGCAACGTCACCTTGATCGTGATCCTGCTGTTCACCTCGAGCGGCCCGGGCGCGATCCCCGGCACCGAACTCGCCTTCTCGCTGATCGCGGTGTCGCTGCTGATCACCGGCCTGGGCTACATGCTGTCGCTGCGCCTGGAGGACGATCGCCTGCGCCTGGAACAACTGGCGTCGCACGACGCGCTGACCGGGTTGCCGAACCGGCGCATGCTCGAGCGCAGCCTGTCGCAGCGCATGGCCGATCCGCGCCACACGCAACGCCGGCACGGGTTGGTGGTCCTGGATATCGACCACTTCAAGGTGGTCAACGATCTCTACGGCCACGCGGCCGGCGACGCGACCCTGGCCGAACTGGCGGCGCTGCTGCGCTTCGAGGTGCGCGCGCCGGACGAAGTCTTCCGCTTCGGCGGCGAGGAGTTCGTGGTGGTGGCGCGGCTGCAGTCGCGCCAGGAGTTGATCCGCTTCAGCGAGCGCCTGCACCGGGTCGTACGCGAGACCTTGCGCGGTCCCGGCGGCAGCATCACCGTCTCCTTCGGCGCGGCGATGCTGTGCGACGAACTGCATTGGCAGGATTGGTTCTCGCGCGCCGACGCGGCGCTGTATCAGGCCAAGAACGGCGGCCGCGACATGTACGTGGTGGCCGAGGACGTGCCGCAGGACGGCCAGCCGCCGCAGCAGCCATGACTGCGCGCGGCGCGGCGGCCGGCGCCGGACGGTGCCGCAATGCGACCACAGCGACGCACTGCGGGTGCCGCCGTGTGCGCCCCCGCGCGAGCACTGCGGCATTGCCGCCGCAGCGCCCTCGCCTGCCATCCCACCGCGATCAGCGCGGCCGGGCCATCGGCGCCGATGGCGGCGCCAGCGCCACGTCCTGCGGCATCACCGCGTCCTGGCCCCAGCCGCCCAGCGCCTTGTACACCCGGACCACGCCGACGTTGACCTGCGCCTCGGCATCGGCCAATGCATCGTCGGCCGCCAGTTGCGTGCGCTGGCTGTCGAGCAGGGTCAGGAAGTCCTCCGACCCCTCGCGGTAGCGGATCTCGGCCAGCGCCGCCGCGCGCCGCGCCGCCTGCGCCTGATCGACGACGATCGCCAGCCGCGCCTGTTGCTTGGCGTAGGCGGTCAACGCGTTTTCGGTGTCCTCCAGCGCGCCGAGCACGGTCTTCTCGTAGTCGGCCGCCACACCGTCGGCCTGCGCTTGGCTGGCGCGCAGCCGCGCCCGCACGGTGCCGAAGTCGAACGCCGCCCAACTGATCGACGGCGTCAGCGACCAGGCCTTGCTGCTGCCCTGCAAGAGCGAGCCGGCATCGCCTGACAAAAAGCCGACGAAGCCGCTGAGGCTGATCCGCGGAAACAGGTCGGCGGTGGCCACGCCGACCCGTGCGGTCGCCGCCGCCAACCGGCGTTCGGCGATGCGCACGTCCGGGCGGCGGCGCAGCAGCTGGGTGGTATCGCCCAGCGGCAATGCCCGCGCGTAGGCCGGCGTGTCGCGTGGTGCCAACAGTGCGTCCAGCGCACCAGGGGTGCGCCCGAGCAGCACCGCCAGGCGATGCCGCGCCTGCGCCTCGCTCACTTCCAGCAGCGGGATGTCGGCCTCGATCGCCTTCAGCCGGGCACGGCTGCTCTGCACGTCCAGTTCGCTGCCGGCGCCCAACTGCAGGCGGGTCTCGGTCAGGCGCTGGGTATCGCGCAGGTTCTCCAGCGTGGTGCGCGCCACGGCGATGCGCTTCTGCGCGCCACGCAGCTCGAAGTAGTTGCGCGCCACTTCCGCGGCCACGGTCACCTGCGCATCGGCCATGCCGGCCTGCTCGGCTTCCAGGTCGGCGCGCGCCGCTTCGCTGGCACGGCGCTGGCGCCCGAACAGGTCCAGTTCCCAGCCCGCATCGAAGCCGAGGCTGTAGCTTTCGGTCAGCACGCGCGCGCCGCCGGCGTTCGGATCCGGCGCCTTGCCGCGGCTGTAGCTGCCGTCGGCGGTGACGTGCGGCGCCTGGTCCAGGCGCCGCTCGGCGAAGGCCGCGCGGGCCTGGTGCACGCGCGACAGGGCGATGCGCAGGTCGAGGTTGGCGACCAGGCTCTCGTGCACCAGTTGCTCCAGCACCGGATCGTCGAACTGCGCCCACCACGACGCCACCGGCGAGTCGCTGGCGAACACCGGCGCCGCCGCGCCCTGCAGGGTCACCGGCGCCGGTTCCGGCGCGCGGTAGTTGGGGCCGACGCTGGCGCAGGCGCTGAGCAGCGCCAGCGCCAGCGCGCCGATGACAGGACGGATCACCATGGCAGCACCTGGCCGACGTGGGTGTAGCTGCCGGTCGGGCCGTCGGCGTCGAGCAGCGCCATCATCACGCTGCTGCGCGCGCCGTCGGCCACCTCCAGTTCGCCCTCGCCGGCATTCATGTCGGTCTTCACGTAGCCGGGGTGGATGGTGTTGACCTTGATCGGGGTGTCGCGCAGTTCGTAGGCCAACTGCACCGTCCACGCGTTCACCGCGCTCTTGGAGACGTTGTAGGCCGGCACCTTGAAGTCGTAGATCGGCGAGCCGGGCTGGCTGTGCAGCGTCAACGAGCCGAGCAGGCTGGAGACGTTGACGATGCGCGCGGCCGGCGCGGCGCGCAGCAGCGGCAGGAAGGCCTGGGTCACCGCGATCAGGCCGAACACGTTGGTGTCGAAGGTGGTGCGCCAGGTGTCCAGGCTCTGCTGCGAGACCGCCAGCTTCATGTCGTCGATCATGATGCCGGCGTTGTTGACCAGGATGTCGAGGCGGCCGTGGCGCGCCTGCACCGTCGCCACCGCGGCGGCGATGCTGGCGGCGTCGGCGACGTCCAGGGTCAGCGCTTCCACCGGCAGGCCTTCGCCCTGCAGTTCCAGCGCGGCGGCCGTGGCGCGGGTGGAATCGCGGCCGGCCAGCAGGGTGTGCACGCCGGCTTCGGCCAGCTGGCGCACGGTGTGCAGGCCGATGCCGCGGGTGGCGCCGGTGACGAGGGCGATTTTCTGGGTCGTGCTCATGCGAATGTCCTTGAATGCGGGATGGAAGGGATCAGGCGTGGCTCGGCGCATCGGCGGCGTGCGCCGGCGCATGCGACACCAGCGGACGCCCGGCCAGCTTGCGCAGGGCGACGTAGAACACGGGAGTGAGGAACAGGCCGAACAGGGTCACGCCCAGCATGCCGGCGAACACGGTGATGCCGGTGGCCGAGCGCACTTCCGCGCCGGCGCCATGCGAGAACACCAGCGGCACGGTGCCGGCGATGAAGGCGATGGAGGTCATCACGATCGGACGCAGACGCAGGCGGCAGGCTTCCAGCGCCGATTCGACGATGCCCTTGCCCTGCAGTTCCAACTCGCGGGCGAACTCGACGATCAGGATCGCGTTCTTGCACGCCAGGCCCATCAGCACCACCAGGCCGACCTGCACGAACACGTTGTTGTCGCCACCGGTCAACCACACGCCGAACAGCGCCGACAGCAGCGTCATCGGCACGATCAGGATCACCGCCAGCGGCAGCGTCCAGCTTTCGTACAGCGCGGCCAGCACCAGGAACGCGAGCAGCACCGCCAGCGGGAACACCACCAGCGCGGCGTTGCCCTGGGTGGCCTGCTGGTAGCTCAGGTCGGTCCACTCGATCTCCATGCCGTTGGGCAGCACCTGCTTGGCGAGCTGGGTGATCTTGGCCATGGCCTCGGCCGAGGACAGCATGCGCGCATCCGCCTCGCCGGCCAGGTCGGCCGCCGGATAGCCGTTGTAGCGCAGCACCGGGTCCGGACCGAAGCTCTGCTTGATCGTCACCATCGAGCCGATCGGCACCATTTCGCCGGCGGCATTGCGGGTGCGCAGCCGCGCGATGTCCTCCACGCTCTCGCGGAACGGCGCGTCGGCCTGGGCGATCACCTGCCAGGTACGGCCGAACTGGTTGAAGTCGTTGACGTAGGCCGAGCCCAGGTAGGTCTGCAGGGTGTCGAACAGGTCGGTCAGGGCCACGCCCTGCGCCTTGGCCTTGACCCGGTCGACCTCCGCGTCCAGCTGCGGCACGTTGGCCTGGTAGGTGCCGATCGGGAAGCTCATGCCCGGGGTCTGCGCCACCGCGCCCTGCATCGCGTTGACCGCGTTCTGCAGCGCGCCGTAGCCCAGGTTGGCGCGGTCCTCGATGAACAACTGGTAGCCGTTGCCGTTGCCCAGGCCCAGGATCGGCGGCGGCATGAAGGCGAACGCCATGCCCTCGCCCAACTGGGAAATGCGCTGGTTGATTTCGGCGTTGATCTCCAGCGCGCTGCGATGGCGCTTGGCGAACGGCTTCAAGGTCAGGAACACCACGCCGGTGTTGGGCGTATTGGTGAACTGCAGCGCGTTCAGTCCCGGGAAGGAGATCGCGTGCTCGACGCCGTCGGTCTGCATGGCGATGGTGGTGACCTTGCGCAGCAGCGCGTCGGTGCGTTCCAGGGAGGCGCCTTCGGGCAGCTTCACGCCGGCGATCAGGTACATCTTGTCCTGGGTCGGGATGAAGCCGGCCGGCACCGCCTTGAACATCACGCCGGTGGCCGCGAGCAGGCCGAGGTAGACCACGAACACCACGCCGCGACGGCCCAGGATCTTCGACACGCTGCCCTGGTAGCGATCGGAGCTGCGGTTGAAGAAGCGGTTGAACGGACGGAACAGCCAGCCGCCGAACATGCGCTCCATCAGCCGCGACGGCGCGTCCTTGGGCGCGTCGTGCGCGCGCAGCAGGCGCGCGGCCAGCGCCGGCGACAGGGTCAGCGAGTTGATCGCCGAGATCACCGTGGAGATGGCGATGGTCACCGCGAACTGCTTGTAGAACTGGCCGGTCACGCCGGACAGGAACGCCATCGGCACGAACACCGCGCACAGCACCAGCGCGATCGCGACGATCGGGCCGGACACCTCGCGCATCGCCTGGTGGGCGGCGGCCAGCGGGCTCAGCCCTTCCTCGATGTTGCGCTCCACGTTCTCCACCACCACGATCGCGTCGTCGACCACGATGCCGATCGCCAGCACCAGGCCGAACAGGGTCAGGGTGTTGATCGAGAAGCCCAGCACGTACAGCGCGGCGAAGGTGCCCACCACCGACACCGGCACGGCGATCAGCGGAATGATCGAGGCGCGCCAGGTCTGCAGGAACAGGATCACCACCAGCACCACCAGCAGCACCGCTTCCAGCAGGGTGTGCACCACCGCGCTGATCGAATCGCGCACGAAGATGGTGGTGTCGTACACCGCCTCGTACTTCACGTCGTCCGGGAACTGCTTGGTCAGCGTGTCCATCTCGGCGATGACCTGGTCGCGGATCTGCAGCGCATTGGCGCCCGGCGCCTGGAAGATGCCGATGCCGACCGCGTTCTTGCCGTCCAGCTGCGAACGCAGGGTGTAGTCGCCGGCGCCCAGCTCCAGACGCGCGACGTCGCCCAGGCGCACGGTTTCGCCGTCAGCGCCGACCTTGAGCACGATGTCGGCGAACTCGCGCTCGCTGCGCAGGCGGCCCTGCGCGTTGATCAGGGTCAGGAACTTGCTCTGCGGCATCGGCTCGGCGCCGAGCTGACCGGCGGAGACCTGCACGTTCTGCTCGCGCATCGCCGCGACCACGTCGCCGGCGGTGAGCCCGCGCGCGGCGATGCGCTCGGGGTCCAGCCAGGCGCGCATCGCGTAGTCGCCGCCGCCGAACACCTGCGCATCGCCCACGCCCTGGATCCGCGCCAGCGCGTCCTTGACGTGCAGGCGCGCGTAGTTGCGCAGGTACAGCGTGTCGTACTTGCCCTTGGGCGAGGTCAGGTGCACCACCATCAGGAAGGTCGGCGACTGCTTCTGCGTGGTCACGCCCTGCCGGCGCACATCCTCGGGCAGGCGCGCCTGCGCCTGGGCGACGCGGTTCTGCACCTTGACCGCGGCGTCGTCGGGGTCGATGCCCGGACGGAAGGTGATGGTCATCTGCAGCACGCCGTCGGAGCCGGCCACCGACTTGAGGTACATCATGCCTTCCACGCCGTTGATCGCCTCTTCCAGCGGCGTGGCGACGGTCTCGGCGATGACCTTGGGGTTGGCGCCCGGATACACCGTGCGCACCACCACCGAGGGCGGCACCACGTCGGGATACTCGCCGATGGGCAGCATCGGGATCGCGATCAGTCCCGCGGCGAAAATGACGATCGACAGCACGGCGGCGAAGATCGGCCGGTCGATGAAGAATCTGGAAAAGTCCATGGTGGTGGTCCTGGAAACGGGATGGATCGGGTGGCCGAACGGAAACGTGGGCAATGCGGCGGCGGCGCCGGACCACCGCAGCGGTCCGGCCGGCTACGGCCGGCCGCCAATGCGGCCGGCCCGCGGCGCTGCGCGCGCCGTCGGCGTCAGTCGGGACGACTCAGTCGAGTGCGACCGCCTTGCGTGCGGCCGCCGGCGAGGCGGTGGCCAGCGCGATCGGCTTGGCCTGGACCGGCATGCCCGGCATGAACACCTTCTGCACGCCGTCGACGATGACCCGGTCGCCCGGATTCAGCCCGCCCAGCACGATGCGCAGGCCTTCGGCGTCGCGCCCCAGTTGCACGTCGCGGCGCTGCGCCTTGCCGTCCTTGTCGACCACGTACACGTACTTGCGGTCCTGGTCGGTCAGCACCGAGCGGTCGTCGATCAGCAGCGCCTTGAAGCGGCCGCTGCCGAGCAGGCGCACGCGCGCGAACAGGCCCGGGGTGAAGCTGCGCTCGGCGTTGTCCAGCACCGCGCGGACGCGGATGGTGCCGGTGCTGCGGGCGATCTGGTTGTCCAGGAAATCGACCTTGCCGGCATGCGGGAACCCGTCCTCGCCGACCAGGCCGACCTGCACCGGCAACTGCCCGTCGCGCTCGCTCGGCCGCTCGCCCTTGCGCGCCATCTGCGCATAGCGCAGGAAGGTGCCTTCGTCGGCGTCGAAGTACACGTGCACCTTGTCCAGCGACACCAGCGTGGTCAGCACGCTGGCGCTGTCGCCGGCGCTGACCAGGTTGCCGGCGGTGACCATCGCGCGTCCGGCACGGCCGTCGATCGGCGCGCGCACCTGGGTCCATTCCAGGTTCAGGCGCGCGTTGTCCACCGCCGCCTGCGCGGCGAGCACGTCGGCCTTGGCCTGTTCGGCGGCGGCGTGGCGCTGTTCCCAGCTCTCGGTGGAGATCGCCTGCTGGTCGGAGAGCTTCTTGGCGCGTGCCGCCTCGCTGCCGCTGAGCGTGGCCTGGGTGCGCGCCCGCGCCAGATCGGCATTGGCGCGCGCCAGTTCGGCGCGGTAGCTGCGCGCATCGATGGTGAACAGCACGTCGCCCTTCTTCACTTCCTGGCCTTCGACGTAGTTGACCTTGTCGATGTAGCCGGACACGCGCGGGCGCAGGTCGACGTGCTCGACCGCCTCGACGCGGCCGTTGAACTCGTCCCACTGGCTGATTTCCTTTTGCAGGACGGGGGCGACGCCGACCGCCGGCGGCGGCGGCGCGCCCTGTCCATCGGCCTTGCCGCCGCAGGCGGCCAGGGCCAGGGTCAGCAGCGCGATCGCCAGCGGGCGCCAGGCGCGCGGCGGGGACGGGAGAGACATGGGAATGGGGTTCATGGAAACACCTGGTGAGTGGAAGGGGAAAAAGGGGCGGCGGTCATCAAGGAAGTGCGTGGCTGCGCGTACTGGCGTTTGTCGACCTCGACGACGGCCTGGCCGGGCACGCCGTCGTCGGCGAGCAGCGCCACCGCGGCGCGGCCCACGCTCAGCGCGGTGAACCACTCGGGGCAGTCGTCGGCGGCGGCATCGCCGCGGCACACCGGCTGGGTCAGCGACAGCAGCTGCACGCGCACGCCCAGCGGCTTGGCCTCTTCGTGCAGGACCTGGGCGAGCATGCGGATCGCCGCGGTGGCCACCGAACTGTCGCCGTGCCCGGCCCACGCGCGCAGCGCGCAGGGGCTGCCGAGTAGCAGGTAGCGGCCGCCGCGCTCGGCCTGCGCCAGCAGCGGCAGCAGGTGCCGCGCCGCGGCCAGCTGCGGCAGCAGGTCGGCGTCCAGGCGCCGGCGCAGGGCGCTCAGCGGCTGGTCGAGCAGGCGTCCGGCGCGCAGCGGGCTGCCGAGACAGGCCACGATGCCGGCCAGCGGCCGCGTACGCTGCGCCACCGCCGCGGCCAGGGCCGCGGCGGTGGCGTCGTTGGCCACCGAGCCCGGCAGCGTGTCCAGCGCCGGCTCGTCGCTGTAGCGATCGCGCAAGGCGCGCAGGCGGCCACGGTCGCGCGCCACCGCCAGCACCGGGCTGCCGGCTTCGAGCAGGGCAGCGACCACGCCGAGCCCGATGTTGCCGGTGCCGCCGAGCACCAGCACCTCGGGGTCCAACATCCCGCTCACGGGACTTTTACTCCCGCAGACGGGACAATCGCGATTCGCCCTAGTCGGCCGCCGGCGGACTGGCCCAACTGCAGCGCGCTGCCGGCCTGCCGTCGCGGCGGCGGCGTGAATTCACGAAATGCGCGCGGGTAACCGGTTTCCATGGCGCCGAACGGCGTACCATCGCGCTGGTTCGGGCGGCGAACGCCCAGGAAAAACTGGAACAGAGTGCGCATCGACATGAGCAAATGGCCTGGCTGGCGGCGGATGCGTACAAATTAGGCGTCAAAGCCGCACTTGATTAGTCCGAATTAAGGGGAATAATCGTCCCGTCACCGGTCCAATCCTCCCATTCCTCAGGAATCCGCCATGACCCACGATCTGAACGACACCCTGATCTTCGTCAAGGTGGTCGAGCAAGGCAGCTTCATCGCCGCGGCCAATGCGCTCGGCCTGCCCAAGACCACCGTCAGCCGCAAGGTGCAGGACCTGGAGGCGCGGCTGGGCGCGCGCCTGCTGCACCGGACCACGCGCCGCCTGGGGCTGACCGAGGCCGGCGCGGTCTATCACGAGCATTGCCAGCGCATCGCCCGCGAACTGGAGGAAGCCGAAAGCGCGGTCGGCCAGTTGCAGGCCGGCCCGCGCGGCTGGCTGCGTTTCAGCGTGCCCTACTCCGCCGGCATTTCCTGGGTCGCGCCGATCCTGGGCGAGTTCCACAAGCAGCACCCGGAAGTGCGCCTGGAAATGGTCATGACCAGCGACAAGGTCGATCCGATCGCCGAGGGCGTGGACGTGGCGCTGCACATGGGCGCGCTGCCGGATTCGACCATGGTCGCGCGCAAACTCGCCACCTTCCGCACCCAGGTATTCGCCAGTCCGTACTACATCGAGCGCCACGGCGAGCCGTTGCACCCGGACGACCTGCAGCACCATCGCACGCTGGCGCTGAGCAACGGCCGCAACGGCGGCAACCGGCTATGCTGGCCGCTGCGCAACGGCAAGCAGAGCGGCGAGTTCCCGATCCAGCCGATCCTGCTGGCCAACGATTCGGCGGCGCTGATCGGCGGCCTGGTCTGCGGCGAAGGCCTAGTGCTGGCCAGCGATGCGACGATCAAGCCGCTGATCGAGGCCGGCAAGGCGCGGCGCGTGCTCGGCGGCTGGGTCGGGCCGGACCTGGACTTCAACGCGGTGTTCCCGGGCGGGCGCATGCTCTCGCCGAAGGTGCGCGCCTTCGTCGATTTCCTGGTCGAGAAGCTCAACTTCGACGTCAGCTACATGATGGCGCAATGCCCGGCCAAGCTCGCCAATCAGTTGGCCGACGATGGCGCCGAGTTCACCCTGTGCGGCGGCGTGGCGATGACCACCCAGGCGCCGTCGCTGGCGCAGCCGCGGGTGCGGGAGGACGCCGAGGCGGTGCCGGAACTGGAGGAGGAAGCGCTGGCCTGATCCTCAGCGCCGCGCATCGCGGCGGCGCTGCTCGCCAACCACGCGAGTCTACCGGCGACAACGCGAACGGGCCGCTGCATGCGGCCCGTTCGCGTTGTCGCCAGCGCAGGCCGCGCTCAGGAGCGCAGCGGCACCACGCGGATCTCGACGCGGCGGTTCTGCGAGCGCCCGGCCTCGGTGCTGTTGTCGGCGATCGGATACTTCTTGCCCGCGCCCAGCGTCTCGATGCGCTCGCTCTGCACGCCCTGCGCGGTCAGGTACGCCGCCACCGAGGCGGCGCGCTGCTCGGACAGGCGCTGGTTGACCGCATCGCTGCCGATGCTGTCGGTGTGCCCGACCACTTCGATCATGGTCTGGTTGTATTCGCCCAGGGTCTTGGCCACGCCGTTGAGCGCCGAATAGAACTGCGGCTTGAGCGTGGACTGGTTGAAGTCGAAGGTGATGCCGTCGGGCAGGTTCAAGGTGATGTTGTCGCCGTCGCGGCGCACGTCGATGCCGGTGTTGGCGGTGCGCTCGCGCAGCGCGCGTTCCTGGCGGTCCTGGTAGTTGCCGATCGCCGCGCCGCTGAGCGCGCCGATGCCGGCGCCGATCATCGCGTGCTGGCGGCGCTCGGTGGCGCTGCTGCCACTGAGCAGGCCGGCGGCGACGCCGACCGCGGTGCCGATCAGCGCGCCGCGGCCGGTGCGGTTCTGCTGCTCGGTCGGATTGCCATACTGGTCGCGCTGCACGTAGGAGCCGCCGGTGGCGCAGGCGGACAGCACCAGCGCGCTGGCCAGCGCCACGGAAATGCCTTGGATGGCGGTACGTTTCATCGCGCTCTCCCGAACCTGAATTGAGGTGGGAGCAAGCATAAACAGTGGCCCGCGAGATCCGCATGAACGGATCCGTTGGCGCGGCGCGGGCGCAGACGCGGCGTTCAGGAAAGCGGCAGCAGGGCCTCGGCGTCCGCCGCCCGCAGCGGATGGTCCCAGTCGCCCATCAGCGCCAGGTACAGCAGCTTGTCGAACTCGGCGCCGATGCGGCGCATCACCGCATCCGGATCGGGAATCAGCCGCGCATCGCCGATCAGGCCGAAATGCACGCGATGGTTGTAGCTCATGATCGACACGCCGACCCCGATCGACCCGGTCTGCGGCACCCAGAACATCATCTCGCGCACCCGGCTGCCGGCCAGGTACAGCGGCTGCTGCGGTCCCGGCACATTGGTCGCCACGGTGCTGGCCTTGCGGCTGAACAGATCCAGCGCCGCCGACTGCAGCGCCGCCGGCGCCATGCCCACCGCCGCCAGCAGGCCGAACACCACCATCGCCTGGCGCGACTGCTTGAGCTGCTGCATCGCCGCGGCGACGCGTTGCAGGCGCCGCACCGGATTGGCCTCGCCCACCGGCAGGTCGAGGAACACCAGCCCGAAATGGTTGCCGAGCTTGCGCGCATGCTCCAGCGGCCGCAGGTTGACCGGCACCGTGGCGCGCAGCGTCACCCCGTCCAGTTGTTCGCCGCGTTCGAGCATGTAGTCGCGCAGCGCGCCGGCCATCGTCGCCATCAGCACGTCGTTGACCGTGCAGTCGCAGGCGCGGCCGACCGCCTTGACGTCGTCCAGGCGCAGCGGCTCGGCCCACGCCACCCGCTTGCTGACGCCCAGGCGCCCGCGCAGCAGCGTCGGCGGATCGTCGGACAGCAGCAGCGCATTGGCCAGTTCGCGGCCGATCAGGCCGCCTTCCCTGGCCAGCATCTGCGCCAGGTTCGGGTCCTGGTACATCTCGCGGCCCTTGTCGAGCATGCGCCCGCCCAGCTTCAGGTAGCGGTCGATCGCGCCGACCCGGCGCACCACGTCCTTGCCGTCGTCCTTCAACCAGGCCCGCCCCAGTTGCGCGGACGGCTCCGGCACGCGCTGCAGGTCGGTCAGCGACAGCAGCACCTGCACCAGCGCGATGCCGTCGGCGTAGCTGTGGTGGATGCGCGCCACCAGCGCCGAGCCGCCTTCGTAGCGCTCGATCAGGTGGAACTGCCACAGCGGCTTGGTCTTGTCCAAGGGCGTGGACGCCATCTGCCCGGCGAAGCGCTCCAGCGCCTTCTTGCCGCCGCGCCCGGGCAGGGCCGACAGGCGCACGTGCCAATCCAGGTCGAAGTCGTCGTCGTGCTGCCAGTAGGCGCCGGTGGCGGTGTCCACCGGCTTCTGCTGGAAGCGCGGGAAGGACAGGAAGCGCTTGCGCACCAACTGCTTGAACTGCGGCAGCGACAGCGGCTCGTCGAGCATCAGCACGCCGGTGATCATCATCGGATTGGTCGGCCGCTCCATCCGCAGCCAGGCGGTATCCACACGCGACATCGGTTCGCGCCGCGGCTTGCGGCGGGCTGTGCTGGCGGCCATGCATGCTCCCTGTGCGTGGCCGGAGTGAATCATGGCGCGGCGAAGGGCGTCAATCGCGGCACGCGGCGCGGTTCACCCGGCGGCGCGCCACTGCCGCGCCGCGCTCAGGCGCCGCCGGTGGCGCGGTAGGCCGCCAGGGCCGCGTCGCGCCCGGCGGCCAGGTCCACGATCGGTTGCCGCGGATAACGCGGCGCGCTCGCGGCCAGGCGCTGCGGCGACAGCCACGGCGCGAAACGCTCGGCGACCGGCAGCGCCGCCAGTTCCGGCACCCAGCGCGCGATGTAGCGACCCTGCGGATCGAACTTCTGCGCCTGGGTCACCGGGTTGAACACGCGGAAGTACGGCGCGGCGTCGGCGCCGGTGCCCGCCACCCATTGCCAGCCGAGCGTGTTGTTGGCCAGGTCGGCATCGACCAGCGTGTCCCAGAACCAGCGCGCGCCTTCGGACCAGTGCACGCGCAGGTGCTTGCACAGGTAGCTGGCGACGATCATCCGCACCCGGTTGTGCATCCAGCCGGTGCGCCACAGCTCGCGCAGGCCGGCATCGACGATCGGCACCCCGGTGCGGCCGCGTTGCCAGGCCCGTAGCTGCGCCGGATCCGGCGTGGCCCAGCGGAAGCGGGCGAAGCGCGGATTGAGGTTGTGCTCGGGCGTGGCCGGGAAATGGTGCAGCAGGTGATGGGCGAAATCGCGCCAGCCGAGCTGGCGGATGTAGCCGTCGATCGCCGCGCCGCTGGCGGCGCTGCGTTGCGTTTCCAGTTCGGCCACGATCCGCCACGGCGCGATCTCGCCGAAATGCAGGTGCGGCGACAGGCGCGAGGTGCCGACCTGGTCGGGACGGTCGCGGCCGGCGACGTAGCCGCGCAGCGCGCCATCGACGAACACCTCCAGCGCCTCGTGCGCGCCCGCTTCGCCCGGCTGCCACACCTCCCAGAAGCCGCGGTCCCACCCGAGCGCGGGCGCCAGGCCGAGCCGCTGCAGCGGCAGGCTGTGCAACGCGGCCGGCGGCGGCGGCAGCGTCTTCGGCGCGGGCAGCGGCGCCGGCAGTTGCCAATGGCTCAAGGCGCTGCGCCAGAACGGCGTGAACACCTTGTACGGGCCGCCCTGCTGGGTCGCCAGTTGCCACGGTTCGAACAGCAGCGCGCCGTTGTGGCTGCGCACTTCCAGGCCCTGCGCGCGCAACTCGGCCTTGAGCCGGGCGTCGCGCGGCTGGGTGGCCGGTTCGTAGCGGCGGTTCCAGTGCACCGCGACCGCGCCGCAGTCGGCGATCAGTTCGCGCAGCACCGTGTCGGCCGGCCCCTCGCGCAGGATCAGGCGCGACCCGAGGGCGCGCAGTTGCGCATCGAGCGCGGCCAGCGAGCGCTGCAGCCAGCTCAGCGACGCCGCTCCGGCGGCCCAGGCGCCTTCGTCGCCGGGGCTGTGGATGTAGACCGGCACTGGCGTGTGCCCGGCGGCCAGCGCCGCGTGCAGCGCGGGGTGATCCCGCAGGCGCAGGTCGCGCCGGAACCAGACGATGGCGTAGCTCATGGACGCAGATGGGCCGGGAAAGGACGCGCAAGGATACGTGCGGCCGGCGCGCAGCCGGCGTGAGCGCGTGCCGCCGACCGCAGCGCCCCAGGGCGTGTCACCAACCCTCCGAGCATGCCGCGCTGCGGTTGCGCGCGCCTGTGGCAAGCAAGAACGAGGACGTGGACGTGCGTCCACGCCCGAGTGATGACGCCGCCACGGGCGCGCGCAACCGCGGCCCTTCGGGTTGGGCCTGGCAGGCCCAACGCGGCATACTCGGTAATTGGTGACACGCCCTAGGCCGCGACCGGCGCTCCGGCCTGTTCCTCGCCGCCATAACTGATCAGCAGCGGCTCGACGATGGCGCCGGCCGCCTGCAGGTTGCGCAAGGCCAGGATCGAGGTGAGGCTCAGCTCGCTGCCATGCGCCAGCAGCATCATGCCGCGCTTGGACACCACGTCCTGTTCCAGGCGCCAGCCCGGCACCAGATCGCAGACCTTGGCCTTGCGGATGCCGCTGCGGGTATTGAGCTGCAGGTCGGCGAGCGCGTCGATCAAGCCGCGCGGCAGCGGCGGCTCGACCTTGCGCAGTTCCTGCACCGCGTGCGCCAACGGCAGCTTGCGCGCCAGCCCGCGCACCAACAGCAGCGCGGCGCGCAGCAGCTGCGCGCCGCGGACCACGTCCGGCGCCGCATCGGCCGGCGGCTGCAGCGCCTGATAACGCACGATCTCGGCCACCGCCTGCATGCGCGGGATCGCCGTCAGCAGTCGGTACGCGACCAGCGGATGGCCATCGATCAGTTTCTGCTCTTCCTCGGACAGTGCGTCGCCGGCGATCTCGCGCTGCACGATGTCGCCCGGCACGCTGACGCAGCCGATGTGGCTCAACGCCGCGGCCACTTCCACCATCCAGCGGTTGGGCCACGGCAGCTTGGCGGTGACGTGGTTGACGCAGGCCTGCAGTTGCGCCGAGCGCTGGAACGCCCACGGCGCGACCATCGACAGCACCTCGGTGAGCATGCGCGTGGTGCCGGCCAGCGTGGTTTCCAGCAGCTCGCGCTCCAGCAGCGTGGCGCGATGCAGCGCCACCGCCTGCTCCAGCGCGGCGACCAGTTCCTCGGTCGGGCACGGCTTGCACAGGAAGCGGAAGATCGCGCCCTGGTTGATCGCGGCGATCGCCGAGCTCGCATCGGCCTGTCCGGTCAACAGCAGGCGCACGCTGTCCGGCGCGCGGGCGCGCGCCGCGGCCAGGAACGCGGCGCCGTCCATGCCCGGCATGCGCATGTCCGACACGATCGCCGCGAACGGCGGGCCGGCGGCGATCGCGGCCAGTCCGGCCTCGCCGCCGTTGGCGGTGACCACGTCGAACTGGCCGAACAGGTTGCGCTCCAGCGCCGCCAGCAGATTGGGTTCGTCGTCCACACACAGGATGCGCGGCAGTTCGGGTTCGCTCATGACAGGTGCTCCGCTTCGCGAATCTGCGCGCACGCCGCCTGCCATTGCGGCAGCTGCGCGGCCACGCCCATCGACAGCAGGTATTCCAGGTCCGGCGCCCGGTCCTGTGCCAGCGCCACCGCCACGTGCACCACCCCGATCGCGTCGAACTGGCGGTGCTCGACCCGGCGCGGGGTCCGGTGGTGGGCGACCGCTTCGACGATCGCGCCGGGCAGGCCCCACACGCCGAGCAGGTAGGCGCCGATCTCCGCATGCGACGGGAAGCCGCGGCCGAGCGGATCGGCATCGCGACACAGCCGCTCGATATCCGGCAGCAGCGCGCCGATGTTGGCGAGCAAGGCCGCGGTCGTCACCAGGTCCTCGGCGACATGGCCCTTGCCGACCACCGCGGCCAGCCGCGACGCGCGCACCGCGTCGGTGCGGATCGCGTCGGCCGAGTCGCCGGCGCCGCTGTGGAACACCTCGCTGGCCAGCACCAGCGTGCGCAGCAGGCCCAGGCCGATGCGGTTGACCGCATCCTTGATGTCGGCCACATGATGGCCGTTGCCGAAGAACGCGCAATTGGCCAATTGCAGCACCTTGGCCGCCAGCGCCGGGTCGCCCTCCACCACCCCGGCGACCTGCCCGACGCCGGCCGCGGGATCGACGAGCAGGCGATTGAGCTGCGCGAACATCCGCGGCGCCGACGGCAGCCCGCCGATGTATCCGGCCACCGCCTGTACCGCCGGATCGTCCAGCAGCGCCTGCAGCGCCACCGCGCGATCGATCGCCTCGATCAGCGCATCGCCCTCGCAGGGCTTGGCCAGGAACTGGTGGGCGACGTCCAGCGAGCGCAGTGCCGCTTCCTGTTCGGTATGCCCGGACAGGATGATGCGGATGGTGCGCGGGCAACTGTCGCGCACCTGGCGCAGCAGTTCGGCGCCGTCCATCATCGGCATGCGCATGTCCGAGACCACCACGTCGGCCGGCTGCGCCCGCAGCGCGAGCAGCGCCTCGGCGCCGCTGTTGGCGAAGGCCACGTCCCAGTCGCGATCGGCCATGAACATGGTGCGCTCCAGGCCGGCCAGCACCTGCTTCTCGTCATCGACGAACAGCACGCGCATCGCTCAGCCCGCCACGACGTGCAACGGCAACCGCACCACGAACGTGGTGCCGCGCTGGTTGGGCGACGGTTCGAAGAAGATCTGGCCCTGGTGCTTTTCCACCACCGTCGAATAGGCGATCGCCAGGCCCTGGCCGGTGCCCTTGCCGACCGGCTTGGTGGTGAAGAACGGATCGAACACCTTGTTGCGGATCGCCTCGGGAATGCCCGGGCCGTCGTCGCTGACGCACAGGTCCACGTGGCTGTCGCCGGCACGGCGCAGGACGATGCGGATCCGGCCCTGCTCGCGCTCGCCCGGTACCAGCGTGTCGCCGATCGCATGCGCCGCGTTGACCACCAGGTTCAGCAGCACCTGGCCGATCTCGTCGCGCAGGCACGGCACCCGTGGCACATCGTCGGCGAAATCGGTCTCGACCTCGGCCACGTACTTCCATTCGTTGCGGGCCACGGTGACCGTGGTGGCGACCAGTTCGCGCAGGTCCACCGGCTCCTTCTCGCCGGCGGAAGGGTGCGAGAACGCCTTCATCGCGCTGACGATCTTGGTGATGCGGTCCAGTCCTTCCAGCGACTGCTGCAGGGCCTCGGGCGTCTGCTTGCGCAGGTACTGGAACTTGGACGAGCCGATCTGCGCGTCCAGCGCGGCGACCAGCTCCGGCGCCACGCCCTGCGCGCGCGCGGCGTCGACGATGCCGAAGGTCATGTCGAACACGTGGTCGAGGATCTGCTTGGCCTTGCACACGAACGCCAGGTTGTCGCGCACGTACTGCGCCGGGGTATTGATCTCGTGGGCGATGCCGGCGGCGAGCTGGCCGATCGATTCCATTTTCTGCGCCTGCAGCAGCGCCGCCTGCGCCTTGCCCAGGTCGGCGAGCGCGTGCTGCAGATCGTGCCGCTCGCGGCTCAGTTCCTGGGTCTTCAGCGCCACGACCTTGCCCAGGGCGATGTTCTGCTGCAGCGTCGCCAGCGGCGAGGCCACCGCGTCGTCGCGCGCGGTGACCCGCTTCTTCAGCACCGCGATCACCTTGTCGCGCGCGGCCAGTTGCCGGCGCAGCTCGGCGACGAGCGCGGCGTCGCCGCTCTGCAAGGGGGTGGCCGAGGCATGCGCCGGGAACGGCGCCGTCGCTGCATCTGCGGACATGCTCATCTCCCGATCGCCACGCCGGTGAAGGTCTGGTTGACGTGCAGGCCGTTGAACTGCTCGCCGTAGGTGGAAAAGCCGAACACGCGCTGCCGCGCCATGAACGCGCCGACATGCTGCTGCATCTGCGACTGGCCGAACTCCAGGCGGCGCAGGATGCAGTCGCAACCGATCACCAGCGCCGGATCGGGCACCGTCTCGTGCACTTCGGCGAAGGCATGCTGCAGCGTTTCCATCACGTCCACCGCCTTGCCGACCGCCACCACCATGCCCTCCTCCACCGCGCAGTAGCAGGTCATCGACAGGTCCTCGTTGACCCGCAGGATCGAGCGCACGTAGGGCTCGCCGCTCAGCGTCAGCAGCAGCGGATAGGTGGAGAACACATGCGGGTCCAACGCCTGCAGCGGCACCCCGATCGCCTCGGAATAGGCCAGCGCCGCCGGCTCGCCGTTGATCTCGCGGATCAGGCGCCGCTCCGGGTCGGCGTCGGTGACCACCAGTTCGATCTCGCTGGCGACGAAGTGCTGCAGCTTGAACACCACGAACGGATGCCGCGAATGGAACAGGGCCAGCACCGCCGCATCGGCCAGGAAGCGGCCGTCGTGGTAGACCAGGGTGCGCTCGAACCGCAGGTTGTCGCCGGCCGAGCCGCCGAGCAGCGGCACGTTGCCGATCATCCGGTACAGCGCCGCGGCCAGGTATTCCTCGCAGGTGGACAGGCCGTCGACCAGCAGCAGCGCGAAGCACTGCCCGGCCTTGTCGACGGTCGCCGCCTGCACCGTCTCGGCGACCACCGCGACCTGCGCCTGCAGGTCGCCGAGCGGCGCGATCAGCAGCGGCTGCGCCTGCAGCACGCCGCCGCGCAGGCCGGCGACCAGGATGCCGTTGCTCTGAAAACCGCCTTCGCCGATCTGGCCGGCGGCGGTGCATCCGATCACCGGGCAGTCGAAGCCGGCCTTGAGCGCCGGCCCCAGCGCGTCCAGGTCGTATTCCGCGTCGCAGAACAGCAGCAGGGCGTCCAGCGGCGCGGCGCCCAGTTGCGCCTGCAGCGCCGCCACCGCGGCGACGGCGTCGCGCTCGGCGGTTTCGGCGTGGGTGACGGTGAGCGGCATGGGCGGGTCCGGGAGGGGTTCCCACCTGGTATCGACTGCAGCGCCAGGCGATTGAGCGCCAGCCTGGCGCTCTGTGACAGAAGTATCGCTGTGCCCGGCTGAATACGCAGGGCGCGGAAAATGCCTCGCACTGCAGCAATCGCGCGACCGGCCTCGCGGTCGCGTGCGGCGCTTATTCGAACGCGCCCACCGAATCGTGCGCCAGATTGTCGAAGCGGGTGTATTCGCCGAAGAACTTGAGCTTGCACGACCCGGTCGGGCCGCCGCGGTGCTTGCCGATGATGATCTCGGCCAGGCCCTTGTCCGGCGAATTTTCCTTGTTGTAGTAGTCGTCGCGGTAGATGAACACGATCATGTCCGCGTCCTGCTCGATCGCGCCGGATTCGCGCAGGTCGGCCATCACCGGGCGCTTGTCGGTGCGCGTTTCCAGCGAGCGGTTGAGCTGCGACAGCGCGATCACCGGCACCCCCAGTTCCTTGGCCAGGCCCTTGAGCGAGCGCGAGATCTCCGAGATCTCGGTGGCGCGGTTCTCGCTGTTGCCGGGCACCGACATCAGCTGCAGGTAGTCGATCACGATCAGGCCCAGGTCGTGCTCGCGCTTGAGCCGACGCGCCTTGGAGCGCAGCACTTCCGGCGACACGCCGGGCGTGTCGTCGATGAAGATCTTGGTCTCCTTGAGCATCTTGATCGCGCCGGTGACGCGCGCCCAGTCCTCGTCCTCGAGCTGGCCGGTGCGCAGGCGCTGCGCGTTGATGCGGCCGTTGGAGGAGATCAGGCGCATCGCCAGCTGCGAGGCCGACATTTCCATCGAGAACACCGCCACCGCCTTCTTCGACTTGATCGCCGCGTACTCGGCGATGTTCAGCGCGAAGGTGGTCTTGCCCATCGCCGGACGCGCGGCGAGGATGATCAGGTCGGTCGGCTGCAGGCCGGCGGTCATCGCGTCGAAATCGCTGTAGCCGGTCGGCAGACCGGTGATGTTGCCGCCGTTCTCGAAGCGGTTGCGCAGTTCCTCGAAGGCGTCCTTCAACGCGCCGGGCATCGCCACGAAGTCGCTGCGCCCACGCGCGCCGGCCTCGGCGATCTGGAACACGGCCTTTTCCGCCGATGCCAGCAGTTCGGCGCTCTCGCGGCCCTCCGGCTGGAAGCCGTCGTTGACGATGGTGGTGCCGACTTCGATCAACTGCCGCAGCACCGCCTTGTCGCGCACGATCTCGGCGTAGGCGGCGATGTTGGCCGCCGACGGCGTGGTGCTGGCCAGTTCGATCAAGTAGGCGCCGTCGCCGACCATGTCCAGCTTGCCCTGCGATTCGAACCATTCGCCCAGGGTCACCGCGTCGAACGGACGGCCCTTTTCGGCCAGCTCGCGGATCGCGCGGTAGATCAACTGGTGATCGCGCCGGTAGAAGTCCTTGTCGGTGAGCTGGTCGTTGACCCGGTCGTAGGCGTCCGGGGCCAGCATCAGGCCGCCGAGCACGGCCTGCTCGGCCTCGGTCGAATGCGGCGGTACCCGCAGTTGGTCGATGCGCATTTCGCTGCGCTCGCCACGCTCGCTTTTGCGGTCGCCGCGATAGCCGGGACGGGCGGACATGGGCTGGATCTTCTCTGCTGGGGGCGCGGGACGCCGGGCGGCGCGGACGGCGCGACCCGGTCGGGCATCTTAGTCAGCGCGGCGCGGCGCGGCTAGGGACAAGTCTGTGGACAACCCGTTGAGAACCGCCCGCGCGCCCCGCGGCGCAACGCGCCGGCGGCCGCCGACG
>Ga0207713_1000709_pt1 | contig 31159 bp, 23 predicted proteins | sample KBSS64metaG_FD_184404 | JGI IMG/M metagenome (GOLD analysis project Ga0207713, IMG submission 184404) | Switchgrass rhizosphere microbial communities from Kellogg Biological Station, Michigan, USA - KBS S6-4 metaG (SPAdes) (version 2) | ecosystem: Host-associated > Plants > Roots > Rhizosphere >... | reverse complement strand
GAGCTGCCCCCCTGTAGGAGCGGCTTCAGCCGCGACAGAACAACGAAGCCGTCGCGATGCCAGGCCCCACATGGGAATGCAGCATTGCCGTCCCAGCCAAGCCGGTCGCGGCTGAAGCCGCTCCTACAGAGGCGCAGGATGTTTCCCGGCCCACAAAAACAAAGCCCGGCGCGAGGCCGGGCTTTGCTTGAAGCATGAAGCGTCCGATTAGTTCTGGACGTTCAGCTCGGTACGACGGTTCTTCGCACGGCCTTCCGGGTTGTCCGAACCATCCGGATTGGTGTTCGGGGCGATCGGGCGGCTCTCGCCGTAGCCGACCGGACCGATCAGACGCGAAGCGTCCACACCGTTCTTGGTCAGGTAGTCGTACACCGCGGTGGCGCGACGCTCGGACAGCTTCTGGTTGTAGGCGTCGGTACCCTTCGAGTCGGTGTGACCGGCGACCTCGACCTTCAGGTCGGGGTAACGCTTCAGGATCTCGGTGGCTTCGCTCAGGATCGCGATCGCGTCCGGACGCAGGGTCGACTTGTTGAAGTCGAAGTTGACGCCCTTCAGGTCGATCGAGACCGGCACCGGGCAACCGTCCGGACCGATGGTCTGGCCAGGCTGGGAGGTCGGGCACTTGTCGTCGCAGTTGTTGACGCCGTCACCGTCGTCGTCCAGGTCCGCGCAGCTCGGGGCAGCGGTCGGAGCCGGAGCGGCAACCGGAGCCGACGGCGGCGGGCCGAGCGGGATCACGACGCCGACCGAAGCCAGCACGTCGCCGAACCAGTTCTCGGACGGAGCGGCAACGCTCTGGTCGTCGAAGTCAGCGCGGTAGGCCACTTCGGCACGCACGGCAACGCGCTTGTCGAAGGTGGTCTGCAGACCGACGCCGGCCTTGGCGGCAAAGTTGCCGTCCTTGCGCTGGCCCGGGGACACGGCGCCGCCGGTGTCGAACTCTTCTTCCGAACGCTGGTAGCCCAGGCCGAACAGCAGGTACGGGTTCCAGCCGCGGCCTTCCTGGATGAAGTGGCGACGCAGGTCGAACGAGATGCCGTACTGGCTCCAGTTCAGGTCCTGGTTGGCGTCGAAGTTCGGGTTCTGATAGTTCAGTTCACCGTCGATCGACCAGTTCGGGCTGACGAACTTGCCCAGGCCCAGGGTGACGAACGGGGCGTCGTTGGTCAGACGGTCGTTGTCCTGGAAGTTGAAGCCGGCCGAACCGGTCAGGTACCAACGGTCGTCGAATTCCTGTGCGGACGCTGCCTGGGCGACGGCCAGACCGCCCAGCAACGCGGCGGTGAGAATTTTCTTGTTCATTAATACAACTCCTTGTTTCGGGGAGATAGAAACCGGTAGAGGCATGGTTCAGTACAGATGTCTCGTCACATCCAGACGGCCGTTTCCGCACGCCATCGCCGCGCACATTATGCTCGGCAAGGTGAAGACGGCGTTAACAGGCGCGTAACATGTGAAAGCCACAGCCACTCCCGCAACGGTCGTGGATACACCGTATACAGCTTCATGAAATCATGCAACGCGGCGCCTTGGCCGCTGTCTGCCCCTGTAGACAGTACGCCACCGTGCTGTCCGGCCCGGTTCATCCTGGGCGCCGCCAAGGCGGTGGGTCGGCCAGTTCGGCCTGCATGAAGTCGACGAAGGCCCGCACCCGCGGCGGCACCAGCCGGCGCTGCGGCATCACCGCGTAGATGCCGGTCTCGGCCAGCGGATAGTCGGCCAGCACCTGGCGCAGCCGCCCCTGGCGCAGATCCTCGGCCACGTGCCATTCCGAATGCAGGGCGATGCCCTGGCCGTTGACCGCGGCATCGCGCAGCACCTCGCCGAAGTTGGTCTCCAGCGGCCCGGCCACGCGGACGGCAATCTCGCCGTCGGGTCCCTGCAGCCGCCAGGTGTCCTGCCTGCCGTCGCTGCCGGTCAGCAGCAGGCAGGCGTGCGCGGCCAGGTCGGCCGGCGTGGCCGGCATGCCGTGACGGCGCAGGTACTCGGGCGAGGCGCAGAGCATGCGCCGATTGCCGGCCAGGCGCCGCGCGACCAGGCTGGAATCGCGCAGGGTGCCGATACGGATCGCCAGATCGAAGCCTTCGCGGACCAGGTCCACGACGTTGTCGCTCAGGTGCACGCTCAGCCGTACCTGCGGGTGCAGCGCCATGAAGCGCGGCAGCAGCGGGGACACGTACAGGCGTCCGAACGCGGCGGACATGGTCACCCGCAAGGTACCGGCGGCGGCGACGCCGGCCTGGCGCAGGCCGCCGGCCAGCGACTCCAGGTCCTCAACCAGGGGCCGCCCCTGCTCGGCCAGTTGCAGGCCTTCCGGAGTCGGATGCAGGCGCCGCGTGGTCCGGTGCAACAGGCGCACGCCGAGCGCGCGCTCCAGCCGCTGCAGGCGCTGGCTGGCCACCGCCACCGACAGGTCCAGGCTGCGCGCGGCGGCGCTGATCGAACCGAGATCGAGCACGCGCAGGAACAGGGCGATGTCGCCGATCCGGTCCATTTTATGGATTTCGTTGAAATTCACTCAATATAGTGCCAGTTACCGCTGATAAAACGCGGACCTAGGCTGTGCGTCGTCCAGCCATCCGGATCCCGCCATGTCCCTGCCCCCTTCCGTTTCATCCGCGCCAGCGCGGCCGCCGCTCGCGCTGTTCGCGCTGACCGCCGGCGCCTTCGGCATCGGCACCACCGAATTCGTGATCATGGGCCTGCTGCTGCAGGTGGCCGCCGACCTGCAGGTCAGCGTCCCCGCCGCGGGGCTGCTGATTTCCGGCTATGCGCTGGGCGTGTTCGTCGGCGCGCCGTTGCTGACCGTGGCCAGCCGGCGCTGGCCGCGCAAGCGGGTGCTGGTGGCGCTGATGCTGGTGTTCACCGCCGGCAACCTGGCCTGCGCATTGGCGCCGGACTACGCCACGCTGATGGCGGCGCGGGTGGTCACCTCGCTGGCGCACGGCACCTTCTTCGGCGTCGGCGCGGTGGTCGCCACCGGTCTGGTCGCGCCGCAGCGCAAGGCCTCGGCGATCGCCACCATGTTCACCGGCCTCACCGTCGCCACCCTGCTCGGGGTGCCGGCCGGCGCCTGGCTGGGCCTGCACTACGGCTGGCGCGCCACGTTCTGGGCAGTGGCGGCGATCGGCGTACTGGCCACCGTGGTGATCGCCGCGCTGGTGCCGGCCGATCGCGACACCACGCCGGCGCCGTCGTTGCGCGAGGAACTGGGTGCGGTCGGTCGCGCCCCGGTGCTGCTGGGGCTGGCGACGACGGTGCTCGGCTTTGCCGGCTTGTTCACCGTGTACACCTATGTGCAGCCGCTGCTGACCCGTGTCACCGGCATCGCCGACAGTGCGGTGTCGCCGCTGCTGCTGGTGTTCGGCGTGGGCATGATCGTCGGCAATGTGCTCGGCGGACGCCTGGCCGACCGCCGGCCACGGCAAGCCTTGCCGCTCAGCCTGGGGGCGCTGGCGCTGGTGCTGACGGCCCTGACGTTCGCCTTGCCGTCGGTGCCGGCGATGACTATGGGCATCTGCCTGCTGGGCGTGGCCGCGTTCGCGACGGTGGCGCCGCTGCAGATGTGGGTGCTGGGCAAGGCCGGCGAGACCGGCCGGCATCTGGCGTCGAGCCTGAACATCGGCGCGTTCAACCTGGGCAATGCGCTGGGAGCCTGGCTCGGTGGCCTGGTGCTCGGCCATGGCGGCAACCTGACGCAGTTGCCCTGGGCGGCGGCGCTGGTCACCGCGAGCGGCCTGGCGGTGGCGCTGCTGGCGCTGCGCCTGGCGCCCGCGCCGGCGTCGCCACCGGCGGCGGCCTGCGTCACGGGCGGTGCGGCATGAGCCGGCCTTCGCGCCAGGCTGTGCTGGCGGCGACCTTGCTGGGCGCGCTCGCGGTGCCCGCCGGCGCCGCCGAGCAGGACTGGATCGCGACCTGGCAGGCCAGTCCGCAGCCGCTGTGGGCGGCGGACTTCCCGTTCCCGACCCAGACCCCGTTCAACCTGTGGCGGCAGACCGTGCGCCAGGTGGCGCGGATCAGCCTGGGCGGTGGCACGGTGCGCGTGGAGCTGAGCAATGCCTACGGCGCGGCGCCGCTGCAGATCGGCGCCGCCTCGCTGGCGCTGGCCGGCGACGGTGCGGCGACCGTTCCCGGCACCGAGCGCACCCTGCGCTTCGGCGGACGGCGCACGGCGACCATTCCCCCGGGCGCGCCGCTGCTCAGCGACCCGGTCGCGCTGGACGTGCCGGACCTGGCGCGGCTCAGCGTCAGCCTGTACCTGCCGCAGCCGACCGCGCCGTCCACCTTCCATTGGGAAGGCCTGGGCAGCACCTGGCTGGCGCCGGGCGAGCGCACCGCGGACGCGACGCTGGCCGACGCCAGCGCGCTGCCGGTGCGGCTGTTCGTCAGCGGCATCCAGGTGCGTCGCGCCGATGCCGCCGGCGCGGTGGTGGCGCTGGGCGATTCGATCACCGATGGCGCCGCGTCCACCCCGGGCGCCGACCAGCGCTGGCCCGACCACCTGGCCGCGCGGCTGGCGCCGCAGCGCGTGGCGGTGCTCAACGCCGGCATCTCCGGTGGCCGCGTGTTGCGCGACCGCATGGGCCGCAATGCGCTGGCGCGGCTGGATCGCGACGTGCTGGCGCAGCCGGGAGTGCGCACCCTGGTGCTGCTGATCGGCATCAACGACATCAGTTGGCACGCCACGCCGTTCGCCCCGGACGACGCGCCGGTGTCGGCGCAGGAGCTGATCGCCGGCTATCGCCAGTTGCTGCAGCGCGCGCAGGCGCGCGGCCTGCGCGTGATCGGCGCCACGCTGACGCCGTTCGAAGGCGCATTGCCGGACACGCCGATCCACGGCTACTACAGCGCGGACAAGGAGCGGGTGCGGCAGCAGGTCAATGCCTGGCTACGAAACGGCAACGGCTTCGATGCGATCATCGACTTCGACGCCCTGCTCCGCGACCCCGCACACCCCAACCGCATGCTGCCCGCCTTCGATTCCGGCGATCACCTGCACCCCGGCGACGCCGGCTATGCCGCCATGGCCGAGGCCGCCGCGGACGTGCTCGGCGACGCCATCGCCACGCCGGCCGGCGCCGCCTCGGCGCGCTGATCGCCGCCCCCCTCGTTTCCCGCAAAGGAGTTCACCATGGAATACCGTCATCTCGGCGCCTCCGGCTTCAAGGTCCCCGTGCTCAGCTTCGGCACCGGCACCTTCGCCGGTTCGAACGCCTTCTTCGCCGCCTGGGGCAATTCGGACGTGGACCAGGCGCGGCGCCTGATCGACATCTGCCTGGAGGCCGGGGTCAACCTGTTCGACAGCGCCGACATCTATTCCGGCGGCGCCGCCGAGTCGGTGCTGGGCGCGGCGATCAAGGGCCGCCGCGACCAGGTGCTGATCTCGACCAAGGCCACCTTCCGCTTCGACCCGAACGATCCGAACAGCGTCGGTTCCTCGCGCTTCCACCTGGTGCGCGCGGTCGAGGCCGCGCTGCAGCGGCTGGGCACCGACTACATCGACCTGTTTCAGTTGCACGGCTTCGACGCGAAGACGCCGGTGGAGGAAACCCTGTCCACGCTCGACGACCTGGTCCGCGCCGGCAAGATCCGCTACCTGGGCGTGTCCAACTTCTCCGGCTGGCACCTGATGAAGTCGCTGGCGGTGGCCGACCGCTACGGCTGGTCGCGCTACGTCGCGCACCAGGCCTACTACTCGCTGCTCGGCCGCGACTATGAGGAGGAACTGATGCCGCTGGGCCTGGACCAGGGCGTGGGCGCCGTGGTGTGGAGCCCGCTGGGCTGGGGCCGCCTGACCGGCAGGATCCGCCGCGGCCAGCCGCTGCCGGAGGGCAGCCGCCTGCACAACCAGCAGGTCACCGAGGCCGGTCCGCCGGTCGAGGACGAGCGCCTGTACCGGGTGATCGACGCGCTCGAGGCGGTCGCCGCCGAGACCGGCAAGAGCGTGCCGCAGATCGCGCTGAACTGGCTGCTGCAGCGGCCGACGGTGAGCAGCGTCATCATCGGCGCGCGCAACGAGGAGCAGTTGCGGCAGAACCTGGGCGCGGTCGGCTGGAATCTCGACCCGGCACACGTCCAGCGCCTGGACGAGGCCAGCGCGGTGATGCCGACCTATCCGTACTGGCACCAGCGCGGCTTCGCCGAACGCAATCCGCGCCCGGTGTGAGTCCGGCGCAGCGCCTTCCTCCCTCCCCCATTTCCGGAGCCATCATGAAAGCCGTCGCCCTCACGCATTACCTGCCGATCGACGATCCGCAGTCGCTGCTCGACCTGGACCTGCCGCAGCCGCCCGCGCCCGGCGGCTTCGACCTGCTGGTGCGGGTCGAGGCGGTGTCGGTCAATCCGGTGGACACCAAGGTGCGCGCGCCCAAGCCGCAGGTGGAAGCGCAGCCGAAGGTGCTGGGCTACGACGCGGCCGGCGTGGTCGAGGCGGTCGGTGCCGACGTCGCGGGCTTCGCGCCCGGCGACGAGGTCTACTACGCCGGCGACATCACCCGCGCCGGCAGCAACGCGCAGTATCAACTGGTCGATGCGCGCATCGTCGCGCGCAAGCCGGCCACGCTGGACTTCGCCCAGGCCGCGGCGCTGCCGCTGACCACGCTGACCGCGTGGGAACTGCTGTTCCAGCGCATGCCGTTCGACTTCGACGACGAACGCAATCGCGGTCGCCGTCTGCTCATCATCGGCGGCGCCGGCGGCGTCGGCTCGATCGCGATCCAGTTGGCGCGGCACGCCGGCTTCGAGGTCATCGCCACCGCCTCGCGCGCGGAGAGCCGCGACTGGTGCCTGCGACTGGGCGCGCAGCACGTGATCGACCATCGCCAGCCGCTGGCGCCGCAATTGCAGGCGCTGGGCATCGCGCAGGTGGACGCGGCCTTGAACCTGGCCGACACCGACCGCTACTGGGATGCGCTCGGCGAACTGGTCGCGCCGCAGGGCCACGTCGGCCTGATCGTGGAGCCGGCCGGCGCGCTGCGCATCGGCGATCCCTACAAGGCCAAGTGCATCGGCATCCATTGGGAAATGATGTTCGCGCGGGCGCGCTTCCAGACCGCCGACATGATCGAGCAGCATCGGATCCTGGCGCGCGCCGCCAGCCTGGTGGATGCGGGCGAACTGCGCACCACGCTGACCGAGACGCTGTCGCCGATCAATGCCGGCACGCTGCGCGAAGCGCATCGCCGGCTGGAATCGGGCAGCACCATCGGCAAGCTGGCGCTGGCCGGCTGGGGCTGACGCGGGCGCCGAGGCGAGCGCGGCGCGATGCCGCGACCGATTGCGCGCGCCGCGCATGCGGCACGCGGTCACACGCATGCGCTGCCGCTCGCAGGCGCGGCCGCAACGAGCGGCCGCGCCCGCGCGCTCATTCGACCGACACGGTGCCCGAACGCGGATAGACGCGATAGACGCGGTTGTTGGTGTTGGAGCGGATGCGGATCTCGTCGCCGGCCACGCCATCGAGATTGGCGTAGCCGAGCAGCGTCCACGAGCTGCCGAAGCTGCCGGCGCCGTTGATGGTCTGCAAGGTGCCGCTGGCCGGGCGCAGGATCAGCAGGTTGCCGCTGCCGCCGCCCTGCGCCATCGCCACGTCGTTGCCGGCCGCGCCATCGAGATCGCGCACGCCGTTGTCCAGGGTCGCGTACTGGCTGCCGATCCAGTAGCTGTTCAGCGCGCCCGACTTCAGCGAGTACACCTTCACTTCGCTGGGCAGCGCCAGCAGCAGTTCGGCGCCGGCCACGCCGTTCATGTCGCTGGCGCAGTTGGCGATGTCGGCGCAGACCTTCCAATTGCTGCCGTTGGTGATCCAGGTCGTGCGCAACCCGCCGTTGCGGCCGTACACCACCAGGTTGCTGCCGGCTTCCAGCGGGATCTCGTTGCCGGGCAAGCCATCCATGTCCGCGATCGCGCCGGCCACCACCCGCGAGGCGGTGCCGATGAAGTGGTCGGTGATGCCGCCGGTGCGCGGCGTGACGATCCGCAACAGGGTCGGCGTGGTGATCGCGATCTCGCTGCCGGCCACCGCGTCCACGTCGGTGAACGCGCCGATGTCCCAGGCGCCGGTGCCGATGTAGAGGCCGGCCGTGGTGCGTGCGTAGTGCTTGACGATGGTCAGTTGGTTGCCCTGCTTGAGCACCACCTCCGCGCCGGGCGCGCCGTCGACGTCGGTGACCGCGGCCAGCGTCCACGGCGTGTTGGTCAGCGGGTAGCGGGCGGCGGCGCTGCCGCTGACCACATTGATTTCGCTGTAGCCGTTGCAGACCGCTTCCAGGGTGCCGTTGCCGTCGAGGTCGGCGGTCTGCAGCAAGTCGCCGTAATACGCGGTCGAGGTCGTGCACGACTGGGCGAAGGCCAGGGAAGGGATGGTGGCGGCGGCGGCCACGCACAGCGCGACGCCCAGTGCTCGGATCGAATGGCGCATGGAGAACTCCGTTTGGGTGGTTGGAGGGTCCGGGCCGGGCGCAGGCGCCCCGCCCGTGCACGATGACGAAGCACGGCCGACGCCCCCTTCCCGCCCCGCTGGACAAAACCCGCTTCTGGGATCGCCGTCGAGCTGCGGGCGCGCGCGCGCCTGCACACGCCAGCGCCCCCGGCCCAGGCGCCCCCTCTTGCCGTGGCCCGGGTTTCGCGGCACCCTGCGCGCTTCCGTACGCCAGCGTATCCAAGCCATGTCGCCCGCCTCCGGCCAGCCCGATCCGACCCCCGCCGCCTATCCGCACCTGTTCGCCCCGCTCGACCTGGGCTTCACCCAGTTGCGCAACCGGGTGCTGATGGGCTCGATGCACACCGGCCTGGAGGACCGCGCGCGCGATTTCCCCAAGCTGGCCGCCTATTTCGCCGAGCGCGCCGCCGGCGGCGCCGGGCTGATCGTCACCGGCGGCTTCGCGCCGAACGTGGTCGGCTGGCTGAAGCCGTTCGGCGGCAAGCTGTCGTGGCCATGGGAAAAAGGTCCGCACCGGCTGGTGACCCGCGCGGTGCACGCGCACGGCGCCAAGATCTGCCTGCAACTGCTGCATGCCGGCCGCTACGCCTACCACCCGCTGTCGGTGGCGCCGTCCAGGCTGAAGGCGCCGATCAATCCGTTCACGCCGCGCGCACTGTCCGCGCGCGCGGTCGAGCGCCAGATCGACGCCTATGCGCGCGCCGCGCGGCTGGCGCGCGAGGCCGGCTACGACGGCGTCGAGGTGATGGGCTCGGAAGGCTATTTGATCAACGCGTTCGTCGCCCCGCGCACCAACCGCCGCAACGACGCCTGGGGCGGCGACGCGGCCAAACGCATGCGCTTCGCGGTGGAGATCGTGCGCCGCATCCGCGCCGCCTGCGGGCCGGACTTCATCATCATCTACCGGCTGTCGCTGGTGGACCTGGTCGAGGACGGCAGCGACTGGCAGGAGATCGTGGCGCAGGCGCAGGCGATCGAAGCCGCCGGCGCGACCCTGATCAACTCCGGCATCGGCTGGCACGAGGCGCGCGTGCCGACCATCGCCACCTCGGTGCCGCGCGCCGCGTTCGCCGGCGTCACCGCCAAGCTCAAGCCGCACGTGCGGGTGCCGCTGATCGCCACCAACCGCATCAACATGCCCGACGTGGCCGAGCGCATCCTCGCCGGCGGCGGCGCCGACATGGTATCGCTGGCGCGGCCGCTGCTGGCCGATCCGCAGTGGCCGAACAAGGCGCGGCGCGGCCAGGCGCAGGCGATCAACACCTGCATCGCCTGCAACCAGGCCTGCCTGGACCACGTGTTCGAGAACAAGACCGCCAGTTGCCTGGTCAATCCGCGCGCGGCGGCGGAGACCGAACTGAACTACCTGCCCACCACCGCGCCCAAGCGCATCGCCGTGGTCGGCGCCGGACCCGCCGGACTGGCCTGCGCCACGGTCGCCGCCGAACGCGGGCACCGCGTGACCCTGTTCGACAGCGCCGCGGAGATCGGCGGCCAGTTCAACGTGGCCAAGCGCATTCCGGGCAAGGAGGAATTCCACGAGACGCTGCGCTACTTCCGCCACCAGTTGGACGCCACCGGCGTGGAGGTGCGGCTGCGGACCACCGCCGATGCGGCGCTGCTGGCCGAGTTCGATGAGGTGGTGCTGGCGACGGGCATCGTGCCGCGCAAGGTGGACTTCCCCGGTGCCGACCATCCGCATGTGGTGAGCTATCTCGACGTACTGCAAGGCCGGGTGCAGGCGGCGGACACGGTCGCGATCATCGGCGCCGGCGGCATCGGCTTCGACGTCGGCGAGTTCCTGGTCCATGCCGGTGAATCCACCGCGCTGGACCCGGCGCGCTGGATGGCCGAATGGGGTGTGGACCCGCAGTTCGAGGCGCGCGGCGCGTTGCGCAAGCCGCAACCGGAAGCGCCGGCGCGCAAGGTGTGGCTGCTGCAGCGCAGCCCGGGTCGGCCGGGCGCGCGCCTGGGCAAGACCACCGGCTGGATCCACCGCGCTACGCTCAAAGCCAAGGGCGTAAGCATGCTCGGTGGCGTCGAGTACCTGGAGATGAGCGACGCCGGCCTGCGCATTCGCGTGGACGGCGCCGAGCAGTTATTGCCGGTCGGCACCGTGGTGGTCTGCGCCGGCCAGGAACCGCGCCGCGACCTGCACGACACGCTGCAGGCCAGCGGCCGCAGCGTGCACCTGATCGGCGGCGCCGATGTCGCCGCCGAACTGGATGCCAAGCGCGCCATCGCCCAGGGCAGCCGGCTGGCGGCGCAACTCTAGGGCGTGTCTGGTCACCGGGCATGTCGCGCCGTGCGTGCGCATGCCCGCGACCAGGAAAGGGATGCCGTTCCACACACGGACGATGGGTGGCGACGATCGCACGCACCACGGCCTTCGGGATTGAGCCCGCCAAACCCCGGCGCTGCCTGACCGAGCCGACGCGCTGCTGTCGCATCGCCCGGTTATAAGGCTATGCGCATGCCGCATCCCTCGCCCCTGCCCGCCCTGCCCCGCCTGCCGCCCGCGGCCCTGGCGGCCTATGCCGGCGCGCATTTCGGCAAGAGCCTGCTGTGGTATGCCGGCGAACTGCTGCTGATCTACTCGTTGACCGAACACGCCGGGCTCGGCGCGACCGCGGCCGGGCTGGTGCTGGCACTGGGCCTGCTGCTCAGCGCCGCGATCGGCCTCGGCGCCGGTTGGGGGTTGCGCCGGCGCCTGCGCGACGTGGGCGGCGCCGGACGCCTGCAATGGCACGGCCTGGCCGCGGCGGCGCTGGCGCTGTTGCTGGTGTTCGCCGCACCGTTGCTGCCGGCGCCGCTGCGGCTGGGCTACGTGCTGGTGGCGAGCCTGCTGTTCCGGCTGGCCTATGCCACCTGCGATGTGGCGCAGAACACCTTGCTGAGCCTGGCGCAGTGGCCCTGGCGCGGCCACGACGGCGCCAGCGCGCTGCGCCTGGCCGGCAGCGGCGCCGCGGCGCTGCTGGTCAGCGGCGTGGTCGGCGCGGTGCTCGCGCGCGGCGCCGACGGCGGCCGCCTGGCGCTGCAGGCCAGCGCGGCGCTGGCGGCGGTGGCGATGCTGTGCGCCTGGCATCTGCAGCAGGCATTGCAGCGACACGCCAGCGGCGCTCCGGCCAACCACGGGGACATCGCCGAGGCCGACACCGGCCTCGCGCCCTCGTGGCGTGCGATCCCCTGGCAGCCGCTGGCGCTGATCGCGGCGATCTCGCTGACCCTGCCTGCCTTCACCAAGCTCGCCCCGTACGTGGCCGCCTACGGCCTGCTGTCGCCCGGATGGGGCAGCGCGGTACTGATCGCCTACGCGCTCGGCACGGTGCTGGTGCAGCCCCTGGCCGCGCGTTGGGACCGGCAGTGCACGCCGGCGCAGCGCCTGGGCTGGCTGGGCATGGCCCTGCTGCTGAGCGCGCCGCTGTTCGCGCTGACGCTGCCCGCGCAGCCGCTGCTGAGCCTGGCCGCCGCGGCCTGCATCGGCGCGATCGGCGGCAGCGGCGGACAACTGGTGTGGGCCTGGCATGCACGCCGCACCGCCACCCGCGCGCTCGCCCAGCGCGCGCTGTGCTTCGCCGCGCTGACCGCCGCCGCGCAGGTCGCGCTGGCCACGGGGGTGGTGCTGATCGGCCTGCTGCTGGATGCGCTGGCGTACCGCGACGGGGATTGCACGCTGCTGTGCTGGGCAATGGCGGCGGGGCCGCTCCTGTGCGGAGCGCTGTGCCTGCTGCTGGCGCTGCTCACCGCACGCCGCCGCGCGCTCCCGATCGGCACCGGCATGGCCGCGAACGCCAGCAGCGGTTGAGGCATCGGAACGCGGCCGCCGCGCTCGCCAGGCCCACGCCGCTGCCAGGCAACGCGGCGCGGCGACCGCGCCCGACCGTGCGTGGCTCAGGCGAAAAACGCCCGCTGCAACGGCATCAGCGCCGCGCCCAGGGTCGCCGCGTCGCCGACGGTGCGGGCGATGCACAACTGCGGCAACGGCGGCGCCAGGCCGTGCCGGTTGGGCGCACGGGGGATGCGGATGCGCTCGATCAGGCGCGCACCGATCGCCGCCGGCAGGCGTCCGCCGATCACGATCGCCTGCGGATCCAGCGCATAGGAAAGGTACGCGCACAACTGCGAGAACGGCGCCTGCGCCATGTCCAGCCAGGCGTCCACGCCCGGGGTGTGCGCGTCGATCGCACCGAGCATCTGCTCGACCCCGGGGTAGTCCTGGCCGGCGGCCCGCACCAGGGACAGCAACGCATCCAGGTTCGGATAGGCCATGCCGCCGACGGTCCAGATGCCGCCGAACTCGCCGGCATTGCCGCGGTAGCCACGGAACAGCCGGCCATCGGCGATGATGCCGCCGCCAAAGCCGTTGGTCAGATGCAGGTAGACGAAGTCGCGGCAGTCGCGGCCGACCCCGTACAGACTCTCGGCCACCGCCGCCGCCGCACCATCGTTCTCCACCGTGACCGCGCCGCCCAGGGCCTCTTCCAGGATCGGCACCAGCTCCACCTGGGTCCAGTCCTCCAGCGCCGGCGGCCCGGCCATCTGCTGGCCCTGGCCGGTGAAGAACGCCGAGATCGCCATGCCCACGCCGACCACCCGCGCCGGATCCACCCCGGTCTCGGCCAGCAACTCGGCGCGGAACCGCTGCAGTTGCGCCAGCACCGGCGCACGGCGCATGTCGGCCAGGCCGATGCGGCGCTGGCCGCGCACGTTGCCGGCGAAATCCACCAGCGCCAGTGCCACCACGTCGCCCATCAGGCCGATGCCGAAGGCGTAGGCGTAGTCCGGCGCCAGCCGCACGTCAACGCTGGGATTGCCACGGCCCCCGGCGGCGCGGGCGCTGAACTGGACCATGCGCTCCTGCACGAACCCCTGCAGCAGCCGCGCCACGGTGGGCTGCGAGAGATCCAGGTCGCGGCTCAGCGCCGCCTGGGTCTGTACCCCGGTCTTGAACACACGATCGAGCAACTGGCGGCCGCCAGCACTGACGCGCGGCGGGAAATCGGGAGGCGGCATAGGTGGACGGAAAGCGTGATGGATGCACGAACCGCTACAACCTAGCATGTGGACACAGAAGTTTCATACATGGTAAATAGTATTACCCCCACATTCTTTTACTGGGGGTCTTCATGCGTACCGTTCACCCACACCAGAGCCTGCTGGCACTGGCGCTCGCGTCCATCCTCTTCAGCGCCGCCACCGCCCATGCCGAGGACGCGCCGGCGCCGCCGGCCGACGCCACCACCACGCTGGACCAGATCGTGGTCACCGGCACCCCGCAGGGCCAGTCGCAGAAGGACGCACCGTTCGCGATCAGCGTGGTGTCCAAGCAACGCCTGGAGCGCAGCACCCCGAGCAGCAGCGTGGACATGCTGCGCGCGGTCCCCTGCTTCTCCGCCGAACCCTCCGGCGGCCAGGGCGGCGGCCAGAACCTGTACGTGCGCGGCCTGCCGGCCGGCGGCTGGTACTACGTGCAGTACCAGGAAGACGGCCTGACCCTGTTCGACGAGCCGCAGGAAAGCTTCTTCAACGTCGACACCCTGTTCGCGCTGGACATGATGACCGAGCGCCTGGAAGTGGTGCGCGGCGGCACCTCGCCGCTGTTCGCGACCAACGCGCCGGGCGGCACGGTCAACGCCATCACCCGCCACGGCACCGCCACCCCCGAGGGCGCGGTGCGCATGACCGTCGGCAGCGACGGCCTGCGCCGCGAGGACGCCTACAGTGCCGGCCCGCTCAGCGAGAACGTGCTGTACAGCATCGGCGGCTACCACCGCAGCGACGACGGCCTGCGCCGCACCGGCTACACCGCCGACCAGGGCGGCCAGTTGCGCGGCAACCTGACCTTCCTGATGGGCGATGCGATCCTCGACGTCGACGCCAAGTACCTGAACGATCGCACCGCCTTCTACAACCCGATCCCGCTCGCCGACCCGCGCAACCCGTCGCAATCGCTGTCGGCGCTGCTCGATCCGCTGGACGGCACCCTGCTCTCCAACGACCTGCGCCACACCACCGCGCTCACCTTCGACGGCAATGGTCCACTGGCGCGCAACCTGGACCTGGCCGACGGCATCCACAACAAGGTCAAGCAGCTCGGCACGCATCTGGAATGGGATCTGGGCGACGGCCTGACCCTCAACAACCGCATGCGCTTCGTCGATGCGGAAGTGGACTACACCGCGCTGTTCTCCGGCGCCGCACCCTACGACGCCGGCGCCTACCTCAACACCCAACTCGGCCGCGCGCGCAGCGGCTTCGGCGCGCGCGTGGCGCGTGCCGGCTACGTCACCACCCGCAACGGCGCCGCCTACGACCCGGCCGCGGCCGACGGCCTGGTGCTGGAGAGCGGCCTGTGGAACGCCCGCACCCATCTGCGCACGCTGTCCGACGACCTGCGCCTGAGCAAGGCGTTCGACGATACGGCGCTGGGCAAGCACACGCTCACCGCCGGCCTCAACGTGCAGCACTTCGAGTACCGCCAGGACCGGCTGCAGAACACCGTGCTGACCACGCTGCAGAACAACGCGCAGCGCCTGGACGTGCTGGCCTACGACGCCGCCGGCAACGTGGTCGGCTCGGTCACCCAGAACGGTTTCGTGCGCTACGGCAACGGCGTCACCAGCGGCGTCGCCAACGGCACCTACCTGTCGCCGTACCTGTGGGATTCGGTGCGCTTCGGCCGCCTCGGCCTGGATGCCGGCGTGCGCTACACCCGCTACAACGCCAACGGCGGCGTGTACGCCAACACCACGCGCAATCTCGGCGACCCGACCACGCTGGCCGACGACAACGTCGGTGGCCTCAGCGGCGCGTTCAGCCCGCGCACCGATCATCGCCACGCCACGCAGTGGACGCTGGGCGCGGAGTTCGCCCTGACCCCGCAGTTGCAGACCTTCGCCCGCTACACCCAGTCGCAGCGGCTGCCGCGGCTGCAGAACGTCTACCAGACCCAGAACGCGGACGTCACCGACATCGACCAGGCCGAGGCCGGCCTGCGCGGCAGCTTCGGCGACACCTTCTCGTTCTCCACGGTCGGCTTCTGGAGCCGCTTCAACGATCTGTCGATCAGCGCCATCGTCCTCGACACCACCGGCGCGGTGCAGAGCCTGGCGCTGGTCGGCAAGACCCGCACCCTGGGCCTGGAGTCGGAATTCACCTGGCGGCCGTCGCCGCTGTTCGGCCTCACCGGCTCGGCCACGCTGCAGGACCCGCAGACGCGCGGCCTGAGCAACGCGACCACCAGCCTCAGCTACGGCGACCTGGACGGCAAGCAGATCTCGCGCATCCCCAAGTTCATGGCGTCGATCAGCCCGACGCTGTACTTCGACATCGACGGCCGACCGCTGGAACTGTCGGCCACCGCCTATCGCATGGGCCAGCGCTACGTCGACTACACCAACGCCACCGCCCTGCCCGCCTACACCACCTACGACCTGGGCCTGTTCGCGCGGCTGAGCGAACACCTGGAACTGCAACTGCACGCGGCCAACGTCAGCAATGCGCGCGGCCTCACCGAAGGCAACGCGCGCGTGGACACGCTGTCGGGCCAGGGCACCGCCGACGCGATCTACGCACGGCCGATCTTCGGCCGCAACTACAACGCGTCGCTGACCTGGAGGTGGTGAGCATGCGCTGCCGGAGACTGCTGATGAGTGCGGCGCTGTCGTTGCCGATGCTGGCCATGGCGGCGACGCCGAGCCTGCCCGAGCGCCTGCGCGACCCGCATGGGCCGGCGCTGGTGGTGTCGCACCGCGCCTGCTGGACGTTCGCCTCGGAGAACACCCTGGACGGCATCGCCGCGTGCATCGCGCGCGGCGTGGACATGGTCGAGATCGACGTGCGCACCACCCGCGACGGCGCGCTGGTGCTGATGCACGATGAGACCGTGGACCGCACCACCGACGGACACGGCGCGGTGGCCGACTTGGAGGCGGCGCAGATCGCCGCCTTGCGCGTGCGCAGCCAGGGCGGCGGGCGCGACAGCACGCTCACCGCGCGGCATCCGCCGACGCTGGCGCAGGCGTTGGCCCTGGCGCGCGGCAAGGTGCTGGTGAACCTGGACGTCAAGGCCGCATCGCTGGACCAGGTGATGGATGTGGTCGAGGCCGCCGGTGCGCAACGCGACGTCCTGCTCAACGTGCCGCTGGACGTGCCCGCGACGGTGCTGCAGCGCGCGCGCAAGGCCGACATCGCGGTGCAGGCGCTGTACCTGCAGCGTGACTCGACCCTATCGCCGCAGCAGGCCCTGCGCCGTGCGGCGGCGCTGCGGCCGGCGGTGGTGCAACTGATGTTCGACGACCCGGCGGTGCTGGACATCGCGCAACGCGACCTGGCGCCGCACGCGCGCCTGTTCGTCAACACCATGACCAACGACATCGCCAGCGGCAAGCCGATGCGGCTGTCGGCGGACTACACCGACCAGCGCGCCTTGCGCGATCCCGCCGCGGTGTGGGGCGGACTGCGCAAGCGCGGCGTGAGCATGATCCAGACCGACGAGCCGGCGGCATTGCAACGCTACCTGCACGACGCGGCCACACCACGGTAGCCGGCATCGGTCTCAATTCCGGTGATGCCGCGCGATGGCCACGCGCGGCGTCGCCAGGAGTCCGGTTTCAGACGGGCGGCATGCAATGCCAGGACGATGCCCGTCGCTTCGAGCATTGCACTGCAGACGACAACGCCCGTGGGCGCGTCGGTTGCGGTGCGCTGCGTTTGCTTCACTTCATTCCATCCACCCCAGAACGGAAGAGAGCACATGAAATTGCCCAAGAAACCCGCCCAGGCCCTCGCCCTGGCACTGGCCTGCGCGTCGCTGGCCACGTTGTCCGGCATGGCGTCGGCCGCCAACAACTGGAATCCCCAACACATCCTCAACGCGATGAAAGGCCCGTATCAGGGCAACCGCGCCGATGTCGCGGTGATCGCGCACCGAGGCCTGGTCGCCAACGGCTGCCCGGAAAACTCCACCTGCTCGATCCTCAACACCTACAACAACAACATCGAAGCGATCGAACTCGACGTCAAGCAGACCTCGGACGGCATCCTCTGGCTGTTCCACGACCAGAACGCCGGTCGCGTCGTCGACCACGATCCGCCGTTCAACATTTTCCAGAACGCGACCAATCCATCGGGCTGGAATCCGGACATCCGCACGTTGACCAGCCATGAACTGGTCAATGAAAAGCTGCGCGACAAGAACTTCGCCAGGACCAACTATCGCCCGGCCTCGCTGGCCGACGGCCTCAACGCCGTGGTCACCAGCGCCAACCATATGGTGGTGGTGCTGGACCTGAAGACCCTGGACGCGGTGTCGCGCGCGGCCGATCAGGTGCATTCGTTTCGCATGGAGAACCAGGTGGTGCTGAAGTTCAGCGCCTCGCTGCTGCCGAAGACGCCGAGCGACATCACCCGCTTCACCAAGGGTGTGGCCTTCGCGCCGACCATCTACGCCGGCGACATGGACAACCTCGCCGATGGCGGCTACCTGGGCCTGTGCGGTTCTACCAGCCCCAACACGCCGTTCTGCCGGGTCAACGCCTGGATCAACGAAGTGCGCGGCCAGAAGGGCTTCGCCTGGCTGGAGATCGGCAACAAGCAGCCGCGCCGCAGCGATCCCACCGCCGAGCTGCTGGCCGACAACCAGGCCCAGAAGCGCGCGATCGGCGCGTTCTCGCCGGTGCCGGAATACCGCCTCAGCAGTCATGACGGCCAGCACTACGTGCGCAGCAACGGCACCTGCTGCGCCTCGCTCGACAATTACCTGAGTCGTACCAAGTACTTCGGCAACGAGACCGCCGACGACCGTCCGGATTTCCGCGGCCAGGTCACCGCCGGCTTCACCAGCATCATCACCGACGACCCGCTCAGCGTGATCCGCGCCAACGTGCCGCGCGATACCACGCGCTACAACTGACCATCGCATGGTCGCGCCGGGGAGGCCGCTCCCCGGCACTGCGCGGCACTCCGCGCCGCGCAGCACGCCCTTACGCCTCCAGGAGTTCCCATGCGTTCCGCCCCACGTCCTCGACACCTGCTGCTTGCGCTGCTGGCCGCCGGCGCATGCGTGCCGCTGCTGCAACGCGCAGCGACCGCGCGCGGCGCACAAGCCACAGCGCCCGCCTCCCTCGCGACGCATTCCTACACCAGCGCGGCTAGTGCGCAGGCGCCGGTGCCCACGCCTGCCGCGTCGACCACCGGCGTCGCCATGCCCGGACCACCCGCAAGCGCGGTGCTGGCCGCGACGCAGGCGCTGCCGGCCGACTTCCAGGCCGACGTGCTGCTGCGTCTTGCGGCATCCGCCGATCTGCCGGCCGATGCCGGCGGCGACCGTACCGCTGCCGCGCAACGCCTGACGCAACAGGCCGCAGAGCTGGCCAGGCACGCGCAGCGGCGCCTGCCCGGCCTGGCGCGCGTCGGCTACATCAGCGCCGAACGCGACGACGAATTGCGCGCGCCACGCACCGCCGGCCTGGACCAGTTGACGCTGCAGACACGCGCCGCGCAGCGCGTCACGCCGTCGCTGTTCGCCGCGCTACCGGCGCCGCAGCCCGGCAGCTGCGACGCGGCCTATCTCGACGACCCCAGTCCGGCTTATGCATTGGCCACCGCGTTGCAGCCGACGCAACCGGCGGCGCGCGCCAGCGCACTCGCCGCACGCGTGGACGCGGCGCAACACGAAACCGACATGGCACCGGCGCTGAAGATGGCGCTCGCCGCCGCGCCGCTGGACAGCGCCGGGCAAGCACAACTCGCCGACAGCCTGGCCCGCATGTTCGAACGCATCCGCGGCGACGATGCCGGCTTCACCGCGACCGAACTGAGCGTGGCCGGCGACATGCCGCTGGTGCTGCAGCAGCTCTCCGACAGCGCATTGCGCGAACGGCTGCACGGCGCCTATCGCGACTACGTCGCCGCGCATCTTGCGCAGCCGCGTTGTCCGTCCAGCGTGCTGGGCAACCACTGGCTGCTGGAGCAGCGCTTCGTCGCCGAACTGCCGGCCGAACGCATCGTGCCGGCGCCGCCGGTCGCCGCGCTGCCGGTCGACGAGGACGCGATTTCGCTGATCCGTCAGGCCGGCTACAACATCCGCACGCAGTTGCTGGATCCCGCCGCTACCGCCGGCGATCCCGCGACGGAACAGGCATCGCTGGAGTTCCTCGATCAGCTCGACCACGGCGTGCTGCAGCAGACCGCAGCCGGCGACGGCAGCGGCCGCGTGCAACGCGCGCGCCTGCGCGAACTGCTGCGCTATCTCGAGTACGCGCCGGCCGGCGCCGCGCGCGATCGCGGCATGGGCCTGCTCGCCACGCTGCTGAGCGGTTCGTACTACGCGCAAGACCACGACACCTGGTTCGGCGATCTGCGCGTGCTCGCCGAGCAGGCGCAGCGCTGGCCGGATCGCGAACAACGCCTGACGCAACTGGCCGGACACCCCGATCCGGTGGTCAAGGTCTACGCCATGCTGATGCAACGCGGACAGTTTCCCTGAGTTGCACGCCGTCGCGAGGACATGCCCAATCACTCGCTTGCCACGCAACGGAACACGTCGCTGTCCCTGTAGGAGCGGCTTCAGCCGCGACAGGCACTGAGGGTAAAACGTCGCGGCTAAAGCCGCTCCTACAGTCGGGCCATCCATTGCTACCGGGAAGGCGCCCAACAATCGCCGCGACAGAGAACGTGAACTCTGTCAACGCTGGGGATTCAGTTGCGATTCGGGAAGCGGCCCCTATCGTTCGCGCCTCTTCCTGATCCGCCCATCTTGGTGGATCCGCCGGCCTCCAGATTGCGCCGGCACCCGGGCGGCCCGTGACAGGCCGCCTCCCCATGACGCCAAGCCGCATCGTCTTGCCGCGCCACCCGGCGCGGCGCCGATGAGGGCCCATACGGAGCAAGGAGTTCTATGAAGCTGGCCTGGATACTCTGGCTGTCGCAGTTGTTGCCGCAACCCGCCGCCGATTCGTTGTGTTTGAGCACCACCGTGTACCTGGAAGCGCGCGACCAGACCTTGCGCGGCCAGCAAGCCGTCGCCGAAGTGGCGCTGCGGCGCCTGGACAGCGGACTGTGGGGCAACTCGATGTGCCAGGTGGTGACCGCGCGCAAGCAGTTCGCACCCGGACTGGTGAAGCCCGGCACCGAACTGAAGAACGACGACGCGTGGGCCGATGCGGTCAACGTCGCCTTCGCCGCCGAGCGCAACTGGGCACTGCCGGAAGGCCAGCGCAAGGAGATCGTGCCGGGCGCCAGCCATTTCGCCGCGCATGCGATCGCCAACCCGAGCTGGCGCAACGCGTATCAGGTGGCGACGATCGGCGATCACACGTTCTACCGCGTGCAGAAACTGCGCCCGCGCAACGCATCCTGATCCGCGCCGCCGCGGCGCTCGCCAACCGCATGCAGGGCCGGGTACGCTTCCCGGCCCTTTGTCTGTGCGGAGCCGCGCAATGAAACTGTTCACCAAACCCGGCGCCTGTTCGCTCGCCGACCACATCGCGCTGCGCTGGGCGCAATTGCCGTTCGACCTGCAGGTGCTCGATGCCGCCGCGATGAAGGCGCCGGCCTACCTCGCCCTCAATCCCGCCGGCGCGGTACCGGTGCTGCAGGTGGAAGACTGGGTGCTGACCCAGAACTCGGCGATCCTCACCTACATCGCCGACATCGCGCCGGCCGCGCAACTCGCCGGCGACGGCAGCGCGCGCGGCCGCGCGGAAGTGCAACGGTGGGTTGCGTTCCTCAACGCCGATCTGCACACCGCATTCCATCCCCTGTTCGGCAGCACGCGCTATCTGGAAGACGCCGCGACGATCGCGCGCACCCAGGAGCACGCGCGCGAACGCCTGCGCACGCTGTTTGCGCGCGTGGACGCGCACCTGGCGACGCAGGACTGGCTCGCCGGCGCGCAGCGCTCGATCGCCGATGCCTACCTGTTCGTCACGCTGCGCTGGGCGCGCGCGCTGAAGATCGAACACGGCGCGCACCTGCAGCGCTTCTTCGAGCGCATGGCGGCCGACCCGCAGGTGCAGGCGGCATTGCAGGCCGAAGGACTGCAGTGAGTCCACGAAGCTAGCGCGTCCGCTCCGCTGCCCGCATGCAACGCCCCCGTAGGAGCGGCTTCAGCCGCGACAGATTCCCTGACGAAAGCTGTCGCGGCTGAAGCCGCTCCTACAACGGCGCGCTACAGCGGATCGACGCCCAGCGTCTCCTGCAGCCAGCGCGCGGCCAGCGCCGGGCTCTTGGCCTTGCCGAGCGCCGCGGTGAGTTCCGGCAACAGGGTCTCGAGCGCGGCGGCATCGCCGCAGCGTTCGATCTTCAGTTGCATGAAGTAGCCCTTCAAGCCCAGATGTTTGCGCACCGCCTCGCTCATCGCCTCGTACAGCTGCGAATAGCGATGCGCCGCCTCGCGCGACACCGGCGCATCGCTTCGCTCGGCCGGCGACAGCGTCGCATCCGCCCGCATCGGCGGCGCACTCGGTGCCGAAGCGGATGAGGCAGACACGCTGGTCACCGCATCGCCCCCGCGCGCAATCAATCCCATCTGCTGCAATTGCGCCAAGGCATCGTCCGGCGCATGCAGGCCGGCCACGATCTGCTGCAGCGCGGCGTCGTCCTTCTGTCCATCCACCACCAGCAGGATCGAGCGCAGTTGCGCCGGCAGGCGCCGCGCGCGGTCCGCGATCTCCTGCCGCCCTGCCTCGGTCTTGGCGTACCGCCCGCGCTCGCTCATCCCCACTCCCCCTGGTTACGCATCGACACCGACCACCGTGCGCGCCGCGTGCACGCGCGGCACTGCGTCTCAGCGCTGCAGCACCTTGCGGATCTCGTCCAGCGCGCCCGGATCGTCCAGCGTCGACAGATCGCCGGGATCGCGTCGCTCGGCCAATGCCTGCAGCGAACGCCGCAGCAACTTGCCCGAGCGCGTCTTCGGCAGCGCCTGCACCAGGTACACCTGCGCCGGCCGCGCGACCGCGCCGAGTCGCTCGACCACGCATTGGCGCAACTGTTCGGCGATGCCGGCGACCGCCTCGGGCGCGGCCTGCGTCTTCAGCGTCGCGAACACCACCGGCACCTGCCCCTTCAGTTCGTCGTGCATGCCGATCACCGCCGCTTCGGCCACCTGCGGGTGACCGGCGATGGCCTCTTCGATCTCGCGCGTGCCGAGGCGGTGGCCGGCGACATTGATCACGTCGTCGGTACGGCCGAGGATGAAGGTGTAGCCCTCGTCGTCGCGGATCGCCCAGTCCAGCGAGCTGTACAGGAGTTCGTCGAAATGGCTGAAGTAGCTGCGCAGGAAGCGCGCGTCGTCGTTCCACACCGTGGTCATGCAGCCCGGCGGCAGCGGCGGCTCGATCACCAGCACGCCCTTGCGCCCCGGCGACACTTCTGCGCCGTGCGAATCGACGATCTTCATCTTGTAGCCGAGGTTGGGAAAGCCCGGCGACCCCGGCTTGACCGGGCGCATTTCCACCCCAGGCAGCAAGGTCAGCGCCGGCCAGCCGGTCTCGGTCTGCCAGTAGTTGTCGATGACCGGCTTGCCCAGCGCCTCGCCGATCCACAGCGCGGTCGGCTCGTCCAGCGGTTCGCCGGCCAGGAACAGGTACTGCAACGCGCTCAGGTCATGGTCGCGCAGGTGGCTGACCGGATGCTTCTTCAACACCCGGATCGCGGTCGGCGAGGAAAACATCGTGCGCACCCGATACTTCTCGCACAGCGCCCACCACACGCCCGGATCGGGCTGCACCGGCAGGCCTTCGTACAGCAGCGAGGTGCAGCCGGCGATCAACGGACCGTACACGTTGTACGAATGCCCCACCGCCCAGCCCACGTCGGAGGTGGAGAACATCACCTGCCCGGGCACGCAATCGAACACCGTGCGCATCGACAGCGCCAGGGCCACCGCGTAGCCGCCGACGTCGCGCTGCACGCCCTTTGGCTTGCCGGTGGTGCCGGAGGTGTACAGCAGGTAGCTGGGTTCGTTGGATTCCAGCCACACCACCGGCACCTGCGCATCGCCGACCTCGGCACGCAGCGCGGCATAGTCGACGTCGCGTCCGGGCACGCGCGGCTGCGCCGGATCCAGCCCGCGCGAGACGATCAGCACCCGTGGCGGCGGCGCGCTGGCTTCGGCGCAGGCGGCATCGACCAGCGGTTTGTACGGAATGATCTTGCCGCCGCGGCTACCGGCATCGGCGGCGATCAGCAGCTTCGGCGCCGCATCGTCGATACGCAGCGCCAGGTTGTGCGCGGCGAAGCCGCCGAACACCACCGAATGCACCGCGCCGATGCGCGCGCAGGCCAGCATCGCGAACACCGCTTCGGCCATGTTCGGCATGTAGATCACCACGCGGTCGCCGCGCTGCACATCCAGCCGCAGCAGCACCGCGGCGAAGGCGTTCACCTCCTCGTGCAGTTGCGCGTAGGTGAACTCGCGGGTCTGCCCGGTTTCGCTGGACACCGCGACCAGCGCCAGTTGCGCGGCGCGCTCGGGCAGGTGGCGATCCACCGCGTTGTGGCACAGGTTGGTGAGCCCGCCGGCGAACCAGCGCCGGAACGGCGGGTTGTCGTACTCGAGGATGCGCTGCGGCGGCCGCTGCCAGTCGATGGCCTTGGCCTGCTCGGCCCAGAACTCCTCCGGCTGCTCGATCGAGCGCCGGTACAGCGTCGCATAGTCCATGCCGCCCCTCCCAAGGCCGGTGCACCGGCTCCGAGCATAGTCCTTCGGCGGCGTGGACGTCGTTCAGACCTTGGTCGAAGGGGCAGGCGGGAAGGCGCCCGAATCCGTGGCGACGCGAGGCGCCATCGGTCTGAATGGATGACTGGCGCCCGCTACTCCTTCAGAGCCTCCTTTTCGCCATCAACCGCCCATCGCCCAGGCCGCCGGTCAGGCTTGAAGCGCAGCGCCTTTTTCTCAAGCAGATGCCAGGACGCGGCCGCCAGCGCAAACGTTACAGGAATGGTAATGGCCAGGAGTTCGAGACAAGGCGCCCCCCTTCCCATGAGTGCGACCTCGATTTGCTGCACGGGCCACGCATAGATGTAAACGCCATAGGACAGATCGCCGAATCGCGAGAGGTCACGCATGCCAATCCACGATCGCGTGCCGATCGCGATCGTCAGCGGCGGGACGATCAAGGCAAGGCCAAGCTTGGTTTGATCGATGCGTATCAAGCCATAGCCTGCCAGCGCAAGGACGAGACCCGGCAAGGCGGCGCAAAGGATCGGATACGCTCGCAACAAGCTGCCTGCCGCGAAGAAGAGCCCGAAGTCCGCCAGCATGCTCGCTCCCACCTGCGCGCCCGTCAGCACGAAACCGCACAGCATGCCGATCGCCAGGACGACGGCTGGACGTCGGGTGGCAACGCCCGCCAGGAGAAGCAGCGCGTAGCAGCAGACCTCGTACTTGATCGTCCAGAGAGATCCATTCGTGAGGTGCCTGGGGTTGTCGGGAAAACCGGTCAACCCCAGCGCACCGATCACCGCCCACGTCAGCGGAATCGACACGCACAGGGCCGGCAGCATCCGCAAGGTTCGGCGCACGCAGAACCGGAGGATGTGAGGGTCGCTTAGCCAACTGGACGTAACCAGGTAGCCGCTGATCGCGAAAAACACGAGGACACCCAGGTTGCCGAACGAGTGATCGCCAACCAACATCGGCTCTCTCCGCCCCGATAGCGCGAACTGGTGGCTGATCAGAACGAGCAACGCCCCCAACAGGCGCAGCGCATCGAAATTGTTGCGCGCGGGCGTGCGCATCCTCGCTCCTTCCCGGATTCCAGCCATGGAACGCGTGCCGCCATGCAACGCCGGCACCGGCACTGCGCTCGATAGGGGTCACGGCGCCGGTTGCACGAAGCAGGCCGCCCCACGCCGACACGGCGGTTTCCTGGCAGGGGCGTACCGACCTGCCGGCACGCCCCAAGCAAGACCGCTCCCGCTACAAGATCCCGATCTCCTTCAGCCAGCGCTCCACGAGGCCGGGCCACAGCTCCACGACGGGATGCGGCGATGGACGCAGACCGAACGCGTGGCCACCCTTGGCGAACAAGTGCACTTCGGCCGGCACCTCTGCGTCATACAGCGCCTGCGCGTACACCATGCTGTTACAGACGTCATCGACGGGGTCGTCCCAGCTCTGCAGAATGAACGTCGGCGTGGTGCGGCTGGTGACCTTGAAGCCGGGGTCGAACTTCCCATCGCGACACAGGTGTCCTGGATACGCCGCGATCGCGAAGTCGGGCCGGCTGCTGAGCCTGTCCGCCGCATCGACCGGCGCGTAGCTCGATTCGAAGATGTTGCTGGTCTGCGCCACCAGAAACCCGCCGGCGGAGAAACCGATCACCCCGATACGCTTGGGATCGATGTGCCATTCGGCCGCATGCGCACGCACCAGCCGGATCGTGCGCTGCGCGTCCTGGAAGGCGAATGGCTCCTTGGGCGTCACCGCGCAATTGCACGCCTTGTCGTAATGATGATTTCCGCCTGGCACCCGGTACTTGGACAGGATGCAGGTCATCCCGCGCGAGGTGATCCAATCGCAGATTTCCGTCCCTTCCAAGGTCATGGCCAGCATGACGAAGCCGCCGCCGGGGTACACCACCACGGCCGCGCCGGTATTGGGTCCCTTCGGCGGGTAGACGGTCATGGTGGGCACACTGACATCGAAAATGCCTTGCGAGCTGTTGCCGCCCAGTGCCTTGGGATCTTCGTGCGTCGACACGCTTTCAGGCTTGCGCGTGGTTTCCTTCGCATCCGGCACGGCATGCGGCCAGATCGGGATCTGCGTCAACCCTGCAGGCGCCTGCCAGACTCCGACGGTTGGCGCCGGATCGGGGGTCGCGCCATTCGGCGCCGCCGATACGGCGCACGCTGCAAAAAGAGAACCGACTACATACGTCATGCGCCACAGGTTTCGAGTCACGTCCATGCCTCCGATAATTGCCCGGCGCTATAGTGTGATCCGTCAGGCGTGCGCGCAAAGGATGTTATCTCTTGGCAGCTTCAAGTAAATCTAACAGCACGGCCATGGGGGTGGCGGTGTCGTTGAATGCCCTGAAGGCCTTTGAAAGCGCCGCGCGGCATCTGTCTTTCACCCTGGCTGCCGAGGAACTGTCGGTGACGCCGGCCGCCATCAGCCACCAGGTGAAGTCGCTCGAGGAGCGCCTGGGCGTTCGCCTTTTCCGTAGAACCTCCAAGGGCTTGCTGATCACCGACGAAGGACTCGCCCTGGTCCCGACACTGAGCGACACCTTCACCCGGCTCGGCAGGATGCTGGAGCAATTCGAGCGCGGTCACCGCCGCGAGGTGCTGACCGTCAGCGTCGTTGGCACGTTCGCAGTGGGATGGCTGCTGCCCAAGCTGGAAGACTTCGAGCAGCTCTATCCGTTCGTCGATCTGCGCCTGCTCACCAACAACAACCGGGTCGATGTCGCCGGCGAGCGCCTGGATTTCGCGATCCGTTTCGGCGATGGCGCCTGGCATGGCGTGCAGGCGGAACATCTCATGGATGCGCCGCTGTCGCCGATGTGTTCGCCGACGGTTGCCGAGGGCCTGCGAACGCCGGAGGATCTGCGGCGCGTCCCGCTGTTGCGCTCCTACCGTCCGCAGGATTGGGCGGCGTGGTTCGATGCCGCGGGCGTGGCGCCGATTCCCGCGCGCGGCCCCATGTTCGATGCCTCCGCCCTGATGGCGCAGGCGGCCATCGATGGATACGGCGTGGCGTTGGTGCCGGCGTGCATGTTCGAACGCGATCGCGACAGCGGACGCCTGGTCCAGCCGTTTCCCGTCTCGGTGAACACCGGCGCCTACTGGCTGACCGCGCTGAAGAGCCGGCCTGTCACGCCGGCGATGGAGGCATTCAAGCGATGGCTTCTGTCGCACTCAACCCAAGGCGATGCTTGATCGTCCATGCCGCCCTTCCCAAGGCCGACGCGTCGGCTCCGAGCATTCGTCCTGCCGCAGCGCGGAGGTCGTTCTGACCTTGATCGAAGGATCCGGGGAGGCGAACGAGGCAACCAAGCGGGCGCCAGGGCGCAAGCGTCCACACGCGCTCCGGACCGCCTACGTGTCGACCGTGAAAAGAACGTGCCGGCCCTCGGAAGCTGCGGCCTGGTACAAAGCGCGAACGCTTTGGAACCATTCCCATGTGTACTGGAAGTCCTCGTCCGTCAGCTCAAGTCCGTAATCTTCCGAATCGATGCCGTCGTACAACGCCCTGAACTGATCCGCCGTGATCTCCATGGCTGCCAAAGCCACATCCTTGACCTGCGCGGGTGTTTTCAGACTGATGATGTAGTCGTCTCGGCCATAAAGGGACTGGCCGCCGAGGACGACATGATTCAGTGGATATTGGCCTCCGTCATCGCTGAGCAGCCCGTCGGAAAGCGCACGATGCATGGCATCCCACGCTGATCAGCGCGAGGCGTTCGTCATCCGTTTGCTTGGACAACAAGGACGCGACGTCGTCGGCAGACAGAGCAAAATGCACGCCAAGATACGCCATGGATTCCCCTTGGAAGTCTGAGACTCACATCAAGCGGCACCGCGAATGTGACCGCCACATTCTTCGGCGCTTGCTGGAAGCGAGTGGCCGCAGAGTCCGTGCTGAGTTGCACGAAAAGTCAATCGCTTCATGCTCTCCAGATCAGTCAACTACTGTTTCTGCACGGCCTCCTTCGCCGCCGCCGCACGCGGCGGCGCATTCTTCACATAGCGATCGAACCATTCCAGCATTTCCGCCACCACATCCTCGTTGGATTCGCGCGCGGTGTACCAGTGCGGTTCGAACGGCAGCAGCACCAGCCGCGCGGTGCCGCCGTTGCCGCGGATCGCCTGGAACAGGCGCGGCGCCTGGGTGGTCTCGGTGCCGGGATTGGCATCGTCCATGCCGTGCACGATCAGCAGCGGCTCGTTGATCTTGTCGGCATGGAAGAACGCCGAGGCCTGCGCGTACACCTCCGGCGCCGCCCAGAACGAGCGCCGCTCGTTCTGGAAGCCGAACGGGGTCAGGGTCTTGTTGTAGCTGCCGCTGGTGGCCACGCCGGCACGGAACAGGTCGGTATGCGCCAGCAGATTGGCCGCCATCAGCGCGCCGTGGCTGTGGCCGGTGACGCCGATGCGGTCGCGGTCGACCACGCCCAGCGCCACCGCCTTGTCCACCGCCGCCTGCGCGTTCTCCACCAACTGCTGCAGGTAGGTGTCGTAGGCGTTCTTGGGGTCGCCGACGATCGGGAACGCGGCATCGTCGATGATCGCGTAGCCGGCCAGCAGCAGCAATTGGTAGGAAGACAGGCGGGTGAAATCGCGCTCGTTGGCGCCGCTGACCTGGCCGGCCTTGGAGGCTTCGGCATAGTCCAGCGGATAGGCGTAGAGGATCGCCGGCACCCGCGTGCCTTCCTTGTAGCCCGGCGGCGTGTACAAGGTGAAGGACAATTCCACCCCGTCCTTGCGCGTGTAGGTCACCAGCCGCTTCTTGATCTGCCGCACCAGCGGGGTCGGGTCGGGAAAGCGGGTCACCGGCGCCAGGCTGGAGGCGACCACCGCCTCCCCCGCCGCAGCGGCCGGCTGTGCCTGGCCCAGCGTGCGCAGGTAGACGTTGGGCGGCTCGCTCGGCGACTGCCGCCAGGTCAGCAGGCGGGTGGTGTCGTCGCCGGCGAATCCGGCGAAGGCTTCGTCCACCGTGGCGTCGCTGCGGAACAGGCGCTGGGTCTTGCCGGTCGCCAGTTCGTAGCGGTCCAGGAACGGCCGGTCGCCGGCCGGGGTGGCGCCCTGCCCGTTCAGGAACAGCGCGCCGTTGTCCTCGCGCAGCACGTACTCGCCGTTGCCCAGGCGGCGCAGCTCGGGGTTGCCGGGATCGGCGTACAGGTCGTCGGTGGACAGGTCGAACAGCACCCGCCCGGGCGTGCCGGGGCGATCAGCGTCCAGCAGCGTGGTGCGGCGCCAGTGGCGGTTCTCGTCGTACTCGTCCAGCAGCACGTGGCCGCCTTGCGCGAACCAGGACAGGCCGGCATAGCGCTGGGTGACCTTGGCCAGTTCGCGCGGCTTGCCGGTGAACGGCGCCGACAGGGTCAACAGGCGGTCGCGCGCGGGAACGGTCGCCTTCCAGTCGCCGCCGTCCAGCGCTTCGGCCCAGACCAGGGTGGCCGGCTGGTTGGCGCGCCAGCCATAGGCGCGCGGCCCGGTCGGCACGCCCTGCACGGGCACCCGATCGGCGACCGGCAATGTGGCCAGCACGCGTTCGCCGCCATCGGCCAGGTCCAGGACCGCCACGTCGTGGGCGAAACGGGCGTAGGTGGTGACGTAGGAATACGGCCGCTTCAGCCGCTCCACGCGCACGTGGCGGCCATCGGGCGCGCCATCGACCACGCTGTAGACCGCCGGCGCGCCGACCTTGGTCTGCCTGCCGCTGGCGGCATCCACGGTGAGCAGCTGCGAGGTGGCGTAGTAGGCGAACAAGGCCTCGTCCTCCGGGCTGGACAGCGTGTCGCGCGCCTCGTAGGTGCTGCTCTCGCCCTTGCCCTGGATGCTTTCCTTCACCTCCGGTCCCGGCGGCACCGCCGGCTTGACCGGGGCCGGACCCAGGTCCTGCGGGACCGTCCGCACCAGCAGCGTGTCGCTGCCGCCCAGCCACTGGATCTCGCCGCCCAGCACCGGGTTGAGCTGCACGCCGTCGATGCGCCGCACCGCGCCGCTGGCGACGTCGCCCAGCCACAGTTCGACGCGGTCGGCGGCGGTGTTGTTGAAGGCGAAGCGGCGCCCATCCGGCGACCACACCGGCTGCGCCGGGCAGGCGCCGGCCGGCAGGGTCACCGCGGTCTGCCTGCCGCTGGCCACGTCGACCAGCGAGAAGCCTTCCAGGCAGGCACGGATGCCGTAGCCGTTGGACATGTCGTGGCGGGCGTGGGTGCGCGGTTCCACGCGCACGCCGGCCAACTTCAGGTACGGCTCGGCGACGCGCGCGATCGGCGGATACTGGGTGCGTTGCACCAGCAGCAGGGTCTTGCCGGTGGGATCGAGCCGCGGCGAGGGATTGAGCGGCGCGCGCATCACCCCCAGCAGCGGCTCGGGCGGCTGCCGGTAGCCGCTCTCCGCGGCGCTGGCGGCCAGTGGCAACAGACTGGCGAGCGCCAGCCCTCCGATCCAACGGTACGGCGCGCGCGTCATGCTGTGTCCCCCAATCGATGGCCGGAAAAACCTAGCACACCCGCGAACGGTGGCGCGCGGGAGCAAGGTCATGGTGCAGTCGCCACCGATGCGGCGATCGAGCGGCTACGCCTGGCCGAGGCCGCGCCGAACGGCGAAGACACCCCGCCGAGGCCGGCTGTCGCGCGCGCAGTCGTGGAATGGTTTGCGGCGCACGGCCATCGCCGCCGCGCCAGCATGGCGCCTCCGCCCTGTGCGCTGGCGTAGCGACCGCGTGCCCCGCGCGGACACGCCCTAGGGGGCATGCCTTTCAACGTCTTCGATGCGCCGAACTTGTAACCCGCTGATTTCCTGCTGATCGTGTTAGAGGATGCGATAGGTTGTAGCGAATTAGGCGCACGAGACGTGGCTGTAACCAATTGATTTTACTCATCCATCCAAAGACGTTGAAAGGCATGGCCCTAGGGTCTGTCATCAATTGAGCACAATGACCGAGGCAATCCAGTAGATCGCGCCGAGGAAGTTGCAGGCGGTCTTGTCGTATCGGGTGGCGATGGCCCGGTACTGCTTGAGTTTGGCGAAGAAGTT
>Ga0207713_1000707_pt1 | contig 31256 bp, 22 predicted proteins | sample KBSS64metaG_FD_184404 | JGI IMG/M metagenome (GOLD analysis project Ga0207713, IMG submission 184404) | Switchgrass rhizosphere microbial communities from Kellogg Biological Station, Michigan, USA - KBS S6-4 metaG (SPAdes) (version 2) | ecosystem: Host-associated > Plants > Roots > Rhizosphere >... | reverse complement strand
GGGAGATCCACATGCGCATGTCGCCGCCGAAGAACCAGGTTTCCAGGTACGGGCTCATGTACAGCGAGAGCCAGCCCACGAACAGGATCACCGGGATCAGGATCGCGCTTTCCCAGCCATCCGGTACGCGCAGGCGCAGGGATTCAGGCAGGCGGCTGAAGATGAAGCCGGCCACCAGGATGCCGATCGGCAACAGCATCAACAGGCTGAAAATGCCCGGTAGATGCCCTTCCACATACGGCGCCAGGAACAGGCCGGCGAAGAAGCCGAGGATCACCGTCGGCATCGCCTCCATCAACTCGATCACCGGCTTGACCTTGCGGCGCAGGCTCGGGGCCATGAAGTAGGCGGTGTAGATCGCGGCGGCAACGGCCAGTGGCGCGGCCAGCAACATGGCGTAGAACGCGGCCTTCAAGGTGCCGAAGGTCAACGGGGCCAGGCTCATCTTGGGTTCGAAGTCGGTGTTGGCGGCGGTCGACTGCCAGACGTATTTAGGCTCGTCGTAGTTTTCGTACCAGACCTTGCTCCACAGCGCACTCCAGGACACTTCCGGGTGCGGGTTGTCGAGCATCAGCGGCTGCAGCTTGCCGCCCGCCTCCACGATCACGCGGTTGGCCCGTGGCGACATGCCGTACACGCCTTGGCCGTCGACCACCGGGTCCACCAGCAGGGTGCGGTGGGCGGTGCTGTGGAATACGCCGAACTGGCCGGACGCGTCGAGGGCGGTGAAGCCCTTGCGGCGCTCTTCGGCGGAAATTTCCACGATAGGCGTGGTGCCCATCTGGAAGGTACGGATCTGCTTGAACCGCTGTTCGCCATCCGGGTCGCGGGCCATGAACCACTGGGCCAGGCCGCCCTTGGAGTTACCGATGATCAACGAGATACCGCCCACCAGCTGCGTGCTCGCGGTGACTTCGGCAGTCCCGTCTTCCAGCAGTTTGTAGCGACCATTGAGGCTCTTGTCGCGCAGGCTGAACACATCGGCCAAGGCACGGCCGTTGATCACATACAGCCATTGCTGGCGCGGGTCGATGAAGATTGCCTTCACCGGCTCGGTCATTTGTGGCAGCTCGATGCGCTTCTGCTCGCTGGTGACTTCGCCGGTCATCATGTTTTCTTCGCGACTCAGGGACAGCACATTCAAGTGCGAACCTGCGGAGCCTGCCACCACCAGGGACGAATCCGTGGCGTTGAGGGCCACGTGTTCCAGCGGGCGGCCGGCGTCATCCAGCACGATCGGCGTTTCACCGTAGGGGTATTCGATCGCCGGCGTGATGGTTTTCTTGCCGTCCGGGTAGGACACCTTATAGGTGTGGCGGAATACCAGGGACTGGCCATTGGATAGACCGAGGATCACCAGCGGGCTGCCGGGCTGGTCTTCACCGATAGAAGCAACGCTGGTGCCGGCGGGCAGGGGCAGGTCGACACGCGTGAGCTCGGCACCGGTCTCGACATTGAAGAACAGCGCCTGGCCCTTGTCGGAAACCCGCATGGCGACCTGGTTCTGTTCTTCGAGGGAGATCATCAGCGGCTTGCCCGCGTCCTGGATCCAGGCCGGGGTCAGTGCGTCTTCCTTGGTCAATGAGGCGCCTTGAAACAGTGGCGCGACGACGTAGGCCAGAAAGAAGAAAATCAGGGTGATGGCGCCGAGGACGGCGAGGCCGCCGACCAGCACGTACCAACGGGTCAGGCGATCCTTGAGCGCGCGAATGCGGCGCTTGCGTTGCAGCTCAGGCGTATTGAAGTCAATGCGCTTGGGGGGAGAAGTCGTCGTCATGGTGGAATTGGCCAGATCATTCATGCGCACACCCTAGCGATCCTGTATGACAGAAAGATGACAGTGCAGTGACGCAACAAATCCGCCGCGAAGCAAGGCTGGCAGCGGACTAGAAAATTCGGATGCGGGGCCGGTACGCCGGCCCCGCAGAGGCAATCAGTTGCCTTCTTTCAGACCCAGGTCAGCCAGGGCCTTGGCGGCGACTTTGGCTGGCAGTGGGATGTAGCCGTCTTTCACGACAACTTCCTGGCCTTGTTTGGACAGCACCAGTTTCACGAACTCGGCTTCCAGCGGGGCCAGAGGCTTGTTCGGCGCTTTGTTGACATACACGTAGAGGAAACGCGACAGCGGGTATTTGCCGTTCAGGGCGTTTTCTTCGCTGTCTTCGATGAACTCAGTGCTGCCTTTCTTGGCCAGGGCCACGGTCTTCACGCTGGCAGTCTTGTAGCCGATGCCCGAGTAACCGATGCCGTTCAGCGAAGAGCTGATCGACTGCACGACCGAAGCCGAGCCTGGTTGTTCGTTCACGTTTGGCTTGTAGTCGCCTTTGCACAGGGCTTCTTCCTTGAAGTAGCCGTAGGTGCCGGACACCGAGTTACGACCGAACAGTTGCACCGGCTTGTTGGCCAGGTCGCCGGTCACGCCCAGGTCACCCCAGGTTTTCACGTCGGCTTTGCCACCGCACAGGCGAGTCGAGGAGAAGATCGCGTCGACTTGTTCCATGGTCAGGTGCTGGATCGGGTTGTCCTTGTGCACGAACACGGCCAGGGCATCCACCGCAACCGGAATAGCGGTTGGCTTGTAACCGTACTTCTGCTCGAAGGCCGCCAGTTCAGTGTCCTTCATCTTGCGGCTCATCGGGCCCAGGTTGGAGGTGCCTTCGGTCAGCGCTGGTGGCGCGGTGGCCGAGCCGGCAGCTTGAATCTGGATGTTGACGTTCGGGTATTCCTTTTTGTAACCCTCGGCCCACAGGGTCATCAGGTTAGCCAGGGTATCGGAACCAACGCTGGACAGGTTGCCCGACACACCAGTGGTCTTCACGTACGCCGGGATTGCCGGATCAACACCAGCGGCCACCGCGTTGGCGGTCGCAACGCCAGCAGCGACAAAAGTCATTGCCGCCATCAAACGTTTCAGTTTCATGCCTTGCTCCTAGCAGATAGGGATAATTGGATCGGGGCCAAGTATCGGGAGGCCGTGTGAACACTCTATGTCTGGAATGTGACAATTAGATGAAAGGCCACTATTCAACGACGCCACGAAAAGCGCGCAGGCACGAGGCCCGGGAGGGAGAGATTAAGGCTTGGAAATACGTTGAAACGTGATCGTTCCCAGGGCCGGGAACGATCGTCATCCATGGCTTAGCGCGAACGCTTCCACAAATACCCACCCACCACCATCCCCATCACACACAGGGCGGCAACGTAGTAGGCCGGACCCAGCGGGCTTTCCTTCATCAGCAGCGATACCGCCAGCGGCGTCAGCCCGCCGAACACGGCGTAGGCCACGTTGTAAGAGAACGACAGGCCGCTGAAACGCACCACGGGCGGGAAGGCCTTGACCATCACGTAGGGCACCACGCCGATGGTGCCCACGAACAGACCGGTCAGGGTGTACAGCGGGAACAGCCAGTCAGGATGGTTGAAGAGGCTGTGATAGAGCGTCCAGGATGTGGCCAGCAACAGCGCACAACCGATCACCAGTACCCGGCCGGCACCGAAGCGATCAGCCAGGGCGCCGGAGGCGATGCAGCCCAGGCTCAGGGTGACGATGGCCAGGCTGTTGGCCTGTAATGCCACGGTCGGGCTGAAGTGATAGAGGGTCTGCAGCACGGTCGGGGTCATCAGGATCACCACCACCACGCCGGCCGACAGCAACCAGGTCAGCAACATCGACAAGACGATGGCGCCACGGTGGTCGCGCAGCACCGCGCGCAACGGCAACTCGGCGGCCAGTGCCTTGCGCTGCTGCATCTCGGCGAAGATCGGCGTTTCATGCAGCCAGCGGCGCAGGTACACCGACAACAGGCCGAACACACCGCCCAGCAGGAACGGGATACGCCAGGCGTAATCCGAGACTTGCTCCGGGCTGTAAATAGTATTGATGGCGGTGGCCACCAGCGATCCCAGCAGGATTCCGGCGGTCAGGCCGCTGGTCAGGGTGCCGCAGGCGTAACCGATATGCCGTGGCGGTACGTGTTCGGAGACGAACACCCAGGCGCCGGGTACTTCGCCGCCAATGGCCGCGCCCTGGATGATGCGCATGAGCAGCAACAGGATCGGCGCCCACAGGCCGATCTGCGCGTAAGTTGGCAGCAGGCCCATGATCAGGGTGGGCACGGCCATCATGAAGATGCTCAGGGTGAACATCTTCTTGCGGCCCAGCAGGTCGCCGAAGTGCGCCATGATGATGCCGCCCAGGGGGCGCGCGAGGTAACCGGCGGCAAAGATGCCGAAGGTCTGCATCATGCGCAGCCATTCGGGCATGTCGACCGGGAAGAAGAGTTTTCCGACCACGGTGGCGAAAAACACGAAAATGATGAAGTCGTAAAACTCCAACGCCCCGCCCAAGGCAGACAGCGACAGGGTTTTGTAGTCGTTGCGGGTCAGCGGGCGCGAAGGTTGCGCACTGCTTGCGGGCACGGAGGACATGGCAAGGCTTCTCTTATAGTAGTCAGGACGGCAAGCCCGGGACTTGCGGCAGGCTTGGCAAGATAGCAAATCGCTTGAAAAAGCACAGCGTTGGGCCGTTAACAGTTCAGATAAGCGAAATATTCCCGTAGCAGAAGCGCAATTAGCATGAGCAGGAGCACAGTTGCCGGAAAAAGCCGCGATACAGCGTCTATTTACCGACCAAATGAGCGACGGGAGGTCGTCGTGGCGCCGACGGCTCGATATACTCGCCCATTGCAAGCGCCAGACCCGCATCCTTGAGGGGCTGCTGTGCCAAAACGCCGTTGGTGTCCCTCCAGCCGATTTGGCAGAGTTTCCCTTTAGTACGCCTTACGAGAAACGCATCGAGCGGTGTATGTTGGTGCTGAAACGTTTTTCCAGAGACGGCTATCCACTTGAAATACCCATAAAGCGTCACGGGTCAGAGGCACCGGCATGATCGAACTCGAACAAGAAGATCCTATCCCGCAAGGCGATCTCGCCCTGCAAATTACCGCACTCCCGCGTGAAACCAACGGTTTCGGCGACATCTTCGGCGGCTGGCTGGTCGCGCAGATGGACCTGGCCGGCACGGCCATGGCGAGCAAGGTTGCCGGTGGCCGCGTCGCGACCGTGGCGATTGATCGCATGGCATTCCTGGTGCCAGTGGCCGTCGGCGCGCAGTTGTCCTTCTATACCCAGGCCCTGGAAATCGGCCGCAGCTCGATCCAGATGATGGTCGAAGTGTGGAGCGACGACCCGCTGTCCAGCGAATGGCGCAAAGTCACCGAGGCTGTGTTTGTGTTCGTTGCCATCGATGGCAGCGGTCGCACCCGGTCGGTTCCGTCGCGGGCGCGTTAAACATCGCGACGTTTTGACGGTCCATTGCCCCATTGTCTGCCATTGAGAGCGCGCGCCTATGTCTACGCCTAACGTTGAAACCGTAAAACTGGATGAGCTGAGCGCTTGGCGCATCCACCATAACGGGGCCGAATTGGTGGTGGCCCAGCAAGGCGCGCATATCGTCAGCTACCAGCGCGCTGGCGAGAAGCCAATCATCTGGCCCAACGATCAGGTGGTGTTCAAGAAAGGCAAAGGCATTCGTACCGGCGTGCCGGTGTGCTGGCCATGGTTTGGCGTGTTCGACCGCAACCCGCAAAGCGTCAAGGCCATGTACCAGGGCGACGAGCCGGCTGGGGCGCATGGTTTCGTAAGGACCGCCGACTGGACGTTGGCTGGTGTTGAAGCTGAAGGCACGGCGTTGCGGGTTGAACTGGAACTGCCGGTGCCTGAAGGCGGCTTCCCGGGTTGGCCGCATCCAGTTGACCTGAAGATGAGCATCCTGCTGGATGATCAACTGCACATCCGCCTGACCAGCCATAACCGTGGTACCGAGACCGTCAGCCTCAGCCAGGCGCTGCACAGCTATTTTGCGGTCAGTGATGTGCGCAACGTGCAGGTCGACGGCCTGGACGGGCGGGCCTATATCGACACCGCCGACGGCTGGACCCACAAGCAGCAATCCGGGCTGCTGCACTTCACCGCCGAGACCGACCGCATCTACCTCGACACGCCGGCTCAGCTGAACATTGTCGATAAAGACTGGCAGCGCCGCGTTCAACTCACCAGCACAGGCTCGCATTCGACGGTGATCTGGAACCCGTGGACCGAACGCGCCAAAGCTTTCGCCGACATGGCCGACGACGGCTGGCAGGGGATGCTGTGCATCGAGACCGCAAACGTGCTGGATGATGCAGTGACACTGGCGCCGGGTGAAAGCCATAGCTTGGGCGTGAGCATCGCCGGTATTGCCCTGTAAACCCAATCAAAAATGTGGGAGCGGGCTTGCTCGCGAATGCGCCGTGTCAGTCAATACATGTGCTGACTGACACACCACTTTCGCGAGCAAGCCCGCTCCCACATTAGGTTCTGCGTCAGATCAGAGATCCGACTCCTTAACCGCCCGCACTTTCCCCGCATCCAGCGCATACGCCGCATCGGCCAGGTCATTGTTGACCTTCTCCACCTTCAGCGTGCCCGTCACCCACAGCGGCGTGTAGATGTCATCCAGCTTCAAACCCTTGGGATAACGCACCAGCACCAACTGGTTGGGCGGCGGTGGCGGCACGTGGATGCAGGCGCCCGGGTAAGGCACCAGGAAGAACAGCGTGCTGCGGCCCTTCGCGTCGGTTTCCAGTGGCACGGGGTAGCCGCCGATGCGGATGTTCTTGCCGTTCATGGCAGCCACGGTCTTGGTGGAATACATCACCGCCGGCAAGCCCTTGCTCTGCTTCAGGCCACCCTTTTCGGTGAACGTGCCTTGGGCTTCCGGGGAGTTGTGGTCGATTTCCGGCATTTCTTCGAGGGCTTTCTGGTCCGACTTGGGCATCAGTTCCAGCCAGTCGGTTTCCGGCAGTTCGCCAGCGTGGGCCAACCCGGTGCATAGAAGAAGGGATAACAGAAGACGGCGCATGGAGAGGCTCGGCATGGATTACAGTGCCGGCATTCTAGCCCTCTGCGCCTGCGCAGCGCAGAGGGCTTGGTCGCTAAATTACTTCTTTTTCAGCAGACCGTAGATCACCAGCAGCACCACGGCACCCACCAGCGCACCAATGAAGCCTGCGCCTTGGCCCGCCTGATAGATGCCCAGTGCCTGGCCACCATAGGTCGCAACCAGCGAACCGGCGATACCCAGCAGGATGGTCATGATCCAGCCCATGCTGTCGTCGCCTGGCTTCAGGAAACGCGCCAGCAGGCCGACGATCAAACCGATAAAGATGGTCCCAATGATACCCATGGCATTTCCCTCTGATTGAAGTGAGCTAAGTCAAAGCCTAGTCAGACTTTGGCTTCCTGCAATCAGAGGGTAGCGGGTACCAATGGTTCCGCCCGGCCTTGGGTTATTGCTCGGCGATCAGCGCTTCGACCTTGAGGATCTGCGCTTGCAGCGTCGCGCGGTCCTTGCAGCGCAGGTTGGCGTGGCCGACCTTGCGCCCGGCCTTGAACGCCTTGCCGTAGTGATGCAGATGGCAGTCATCAATCGCGATCACGCGATCAACCGGCGGCACCACGCCGATGAAGTTGAGCATGGCGCTCTCGCCGACCTTGGCCGTGGAACCCAACGGCAAGCCCGCCACCGCCCGCAGGTGGTTTTCGAACTGGCTGCACTCGGCGCCTTCGGTGGTCCAGTGCCCGGAGTTGTGCACCCGCGGAGCGATTTCGTTGGCCTTGAGGCCGCCGTCGACTTCAAAGAACTCGAACGCCATCACGCCGACGTAATCCAGTTGCTTCAGCACACGGCTCGAATAATCTTCGGCCAGGGCTTGCAGCGGGTGGTCGGTGCTGGCCACGGACAGCTTGAGGATGCCGCTGTCGTGGGTGTTGTGTACCAGCGGGTAGAAACGGGTTTCACCATCCCGTGCGCGCACGGCAATCAGCGAGACTTCACCGGTGAACGGCACGAAGCCTTCCAGCAGGCAGGCAACGCTGCCCAGTTCGGCGAAGGTACCAACCACGTCATCAGCGGTGCGCAGGACTTTCTGGCCCTTGCCGTCGTACCCCAGGGTGCGGGTCTTCAGCACGGCCGGCAGGCCGATGGAGGCGACTGCGGCGTCCAGGTCAGCCTGGGACTGGATGTCGGCGAAGGCCGGCGTCGGGATGCCCAGGTCCTTGAACATGCTCTTCTCGAACCAGCGGTCACGCGCGATGCGCAAGGCTTCGGCGCTCGGGTACACCGGCACGAACTGCGACAGGAAGGCCACGGTTTCAGCCGGGACACTTTCGAACTCGAAGGTCACCAGGTCGACTTCATCGGCCAGTTGGCGCAGGTGATCCGGGTCGCTGTAATCAGCCCGCAGATGTTCACCCAACGCAGCCGCACAGGCGTCCGGCGCCGGGTCCAGGAAAGCGAAGTTCATCCCCAGCGGCGTACCCGCCAGGGCCAGCATGCGGCCCAGTTGGCCGCCACCGATTACACCGATTTTCATCAATCAACAACCTCAGGCAATGCGTGGGTCTGGATTGTCCAGGACGCTGTCTGTCTGTTCAGCACGGAATTTTTTCAGCACCGCGTGGAACTGCGGGTGCTTGGCGCCGAGAATGCTGGCGGACAGCAAGGCTGCGTTGATCGCTCCGGCCTTGCCGATCGCCAGGGTGGCCACCGGAATACCGGCGGGCATCTGCACGATGGACAACAGCGAATCCACGCCCGAGAGCATCGACGACTGCACCGGTACGCCCAGCACTGGCAGGTGAGTCTTGGCGGCACACATGCCTGGCAAGTGAGCTGCACCGCCGGCACCGGCGATAATCACCTCGATGCCACGGGATTCTGCCTCATCGGCATACTGGAACAGCAAATCCGGAGTGCGGTGGGCGGAAACCACCTTCACTTCATAGGGAATGCCGAGTTTTTCCAGCATATCGGCGGTGTGGCTAAGGGTGGACCAATCGGACTTGGAGCCCATGATCACGCCAACCAATGCACTCATCGTCGTGCCTCTTCTCTCTGGGCGCCCGCAGGCGCGTCAAAAAACAACAAGCCACGCGGGAAATCCAGCGTGGCTTGTTGTACGAATTAAGGCCGGTTGGACCGGCCGAAGGCCGCGCAGTATACCGTAATAACGCAGATAAACAGCCCCTGGAATGACCATCTGTCTTACACCTCAACAGGCGGTTTTATTGACTTCCAGGTCAGCGAACACACCACAAAACTAATGTGGGAGCGGGCTTGCTCGCGAATGCGGTAGATCAGCCACAGATGGGTTGACTGACACTACGCTTTCGCGAGCAAGCCCGCTCCCACATTTGATCTGTGTGGGCTCAGGTATTCTGCGCCGCACCACCTTCCAGCTTGCGCCACAACAACCGCACGTTCGCCTTGCGCACCAACGCGCAGCGATACAGCCGGATCTCCAGCGGCACATGCCATTGCGGGCCGCCGCACACCACCAGTTCGCCCCGGGCCAGCTCGGCGCGCACGCTCAACTGCGGCACCCAGGCGATGCCCAAGCCTTCGAGGGCCATGCTTTTCAAGCTGTCGGCCATGGCGGTTTCATAAATCGTGGTGAAGCGCAGCGCCCGCTGACGCAGCAGCAGGTTTACCGAGCGCCCCAGGAAAGCTCCGGCGCTGTAGGCCAGCAGCGGCACGCTGCCCTCGCCTTCCAGGTCGAACAGCGGCTTGCCGTCGGCATCGGCGGCGCACACCGGCAGCATCTCGGTGTTGCCCAGGTGCAGCGACGGGAAGATCTCCGGGTCCATCTGCATCGCCGCATCCGGGTCGTAGAACGCCAGCATCAAATCGCAACCGCCTTCGCGCAGCGCATGCACGGCGTCGCCCACGTTGGTGGCGACCAACCGCGTGGCGATGTTCAGCCCTTCGTTGCGCAACTGCGCGATCCAGCGCGGGAAGAAGCCCAACGCCAGGGAGTGCGCCGCCGCGACTTGCATGACTTCGCCCTGCCCGCCTTCCAGGTGATGGAGGTGGCGGAGCACTTCACCCAGTTGCTCGACCACGGTACGCGCGGTGACCAGGAATAACTGCCCCGCCGCCGTCAGTTCGACCGGCGTGCGCGAGCGATTGACCAGGGTCAGCCCCAGCGCGGCCTCCAGGCTGCGGATGCGCCGACTGAACGCCGGCTGGGTGACAAAGCGCCGCTCCGCCGCCTGGGAGAAGCTGCGGGTGGCAGCCAGGGCGCTAAAGTCTTCCAGCCATTTGCTTTCAAGGTTCATCACATCCTCCCGGGGCATGCACCATTTTGGCACACACGACCGTTATGGTAACGGGGTCACGCCGACATTATGCCGTTTATGCATAGGCCAGTGTTTAACAGCATTGGCCCTAAATCTCCTGCAAGCCTAGCATTCACAGCGTTCCGGCCTAGCCCGGGTCCCTATCGAGATGATTTCCGTCATGTCCTCCGCTGCATCTTTCCGCACAGAAAAAGACCTGCTTGGCGTACTCGAAGTACCCGCTCAAGCGTACTACGGCATCCAGACCCTGCGAGCGGTGAATAACTTCCGCCTCTCGGGCGTTCCGATTTCGCATTACCCGAAATTGGTGGTCGGCCTGGCAATGGTCAAGCAGGCAGCTGCTGACGCCAACCGTGAGTTGGGCCAGCTCAGCGAAGCCAAGCACGCTGCCATCAGCGAAGCCTGTGCCCGTCTGATCCGCGGCGATTTCCACGAAGAGTTCGTGGTGGACATGATTCAAGGCGGCGCTGGCACTTCAACCAACATGAATGCCAACGAAGTCATCGCCAACATCGCGCTGGAGGCCATGGGCCACAGCAAGGGCGAATACCAATACCTGCACCCCAACAACGACGTGAACATGGCGCAGTCGACCAACGACGCCTACCCGACCGCGATCCGCCTGGGTCTGCTGCTGGGCCACGACGCCTTGTTGGCAAGCCTCGACAGCCTGATCCAGGCGTTCGCTGCCAAAGGTGAAGAGTTCAGCCACGTCTTGAAGATGGGCCGTACCCAGCTGCAAGACGCCGTGCCGATGACCCTCGGCCAGGAATTCCGTGCCTTCGCCACCACCCTCGGTGAAGACCTGGCTCGCCTGAAGACCCTGGCGCCTGAGCTGCTGACTGAAGTGAACCTGGGCGGCACCGCCATCGGTACCGGCATCAACGCCGACCCGCGTTACCAGGCCCTGGCCGTGCAACGCCTGGCCACCATCAGCGGTCAGCCGCTGGTACCGGCTGCCGACCTGATCGAAGCCACGTCCGACATGGGCGCCTTCGTGCTGTTCTCCGGCATGCTCAAGCGTACCGCGGTGAAGCTGTCGAAGATCTGCAACGACCTGCGCCTGCTGTCCAGCGGTCCACGCACCGGCATCAACGAAATCAACCTGCCGGCGCGTCAGCCAGGCAGCTCGATCATGCCCGGCAAGGTCAACCCGGTCATCCCGGAAGCCGTGAACCAGGTCGCGTTCCAGATCATCGGTAACGACTTGGCACTGACCATCGCGGCCGAAGGCGGCCAGCTGCAACTGAACGTGATGGAGCCGCTGATCGCCTACAAGATCTTCGACTCGATCCGCCTGCTGCAACGCGCCATGGACATGCTGCGCGAGCACTGCATCGTCGGCATCACCGCCAACGAAGCCCGCTGCCGCGAACTGGTGGAGCACTCCATCGGCCTGGTCACCGCGCTGAACCCGTACATCGGCTATGAAAACGCCACCCGCATCGCCCGTATTGCCCTTGAAAGCGGCCGCGGCGTGCTGGAACTGGTGCGCGAAGAAGGCTTGCTCGACGACGCCATGCTCGACGACATCCTGCGCCCCGAAAACATGATCGCTCCACGTTTGGTCCCGTTGAAGGCCTAAGCGTTTGTTGCACCGCTCACCAGGTTGAGGGACTAGACACCTCTCACCTTTTGAGGGCCTGAAGGCTCGTTCTTCAGGCCCTTTTTTTTGCCTTACGGTTGCGAAATGATGCCTATAAAAACTCCAAGATCGCCCCACAAACCCGCCTTGCCCGTAACGCCTTGGCTGAAACCTTTAATCGCCTCGTGCAGACGGATCACACACTCCTAGGTATAGTGCCGCCCCTCTTCGCGTCAGCGGTCGTCGGTAACGAGATCCTGGGAAGCGCGAAACCGCATGAATAACAACACCCGCAAAAGGATTGGGGTCGAAGCGTCGCGCACTGCCTGGTGCCGAGCGATGCGCCGGACCGTCCTGCGTTTGCCATTAGAAAAATCAGCGAGGAACACTCCATGCTAGAAGTCATCAACGACTTCCTCTCAGGGAAAGTATTGATCGTGCTCATTGTCGGGCTCGGTGGTTACTTCACGATCCGCTCGCGTTTCGTTCAGTTGCGTCACTTTTTCCACATGTTTTCGGTTTTTCGCGACAGCCTGAAAAGCAGCGCCGGCCAGCTCAGTTCGTTCCAGGCGCTGATGCTCAGCCTCGCCGGGCGCGTGGGTGCCGGCAACATCGCAGGCGTCGGCATTGCCGTGACCCTGGGTGGCCCGGGCGCCGTATTCTGGATGTGGGTCACCGCACTGGTGGGCATGTCTTCGAGCTTTATCGAGTGCTCCCTCGGCCAGCTCTACAAACGCACCGACGCTGAAGGCACCTACCGTGGCGGCCCGGCGTATTACATCCAGCACGGCCTGCACAAGCGCTGGTTGGGCATGGTGATGGCGTTCCTGCTGCTGGTGACCTTCGGTTTCGCCTTCAACGGCCTGCAAGCCCACGCCGTCACCCACTCGCTGAACAACGCGTTTGGCCTCGACACCACCTACACCGGCCTGGCCCTGGCGGTGCTGCTGGGCCTGGTGTTTATCGGCGGGATCAAGCGTATCGCCTCGATCGCCGACCTGCTGGTGCCGGTCAAGACCCTGGTCTACATCGCGGTAACCCTGTACGTGATCGTGCTGCAATTCGACCACGTGCCGGCCATGCTCGCGACCATCGTCAAGAGCGCCTTCGGCCTCGACCAAGCCTTCGGCGGCCTGGTGGGCAGCGCGATCATCATGGGCGTGAAACGCGGCGTGTTCGCCAACGAAGCCGGCCTGGGCAGTGCGCCTAACGTGGCGGCAGTCGCGTCGGTAGAACACCCGATCGCCCAAGGCGTGGTGCAAGCGTTCAGCGTGTTTCTCGACACCTTCGTGATCTGCACCTGCACCGCGTTGCTGATCCTGCTCTCGGGTTTCTACACCCCGGGCTTTGAAGGCGACGGCATTGCCCTGACCCAGAACTCCCTGGCGGCAGTGGTCGGTGACTGGGGCCGGATGTTCATCTCGGTGGCCCTGGCGTTGTTCGTGTTCACCTCGATCATGTACAACTACTACCTCGGCGAGAGCAACCTGCGCTTCATCGTGGGCGACAACCGCAAGGTCCTGATGGGCTACCGCGCGCTGGTGCTGGTGCTGATTTTCTGGGGTTCCATCGAGAACCTGAGCACCGTGTTCGCCTTCGCCGACATCACCATGACCATGCTGGCGTTCGTCAACCTGTTCGCCCTGGCGTTCCTGTTCAAGATCGCCATGCGCATCCTGAATGACTACGACGGCCAGCGTGCCGCAGGTATCAAGACTCCGGTGTTTGATTCCAGCAAGTTCCCGGACCTGGACCTGGACCGCAAGGCCTGGCCGGCGAATCCGGTGAAGCCTGAGCCAACCGCTCAAGCATCGGCTGAACTGAGCGCTCAAACGCAACGCTAAACCTAGATAGATGACACGCCGCCCGGCCTTGGGCATGCTCTGGGCCCGGCGGCGTTTTTCGTTCAGGAGATTCTTCAATGCAACCAGCCAACAACGTCATGGTGCTCTACACCGGCGGCACCATCGGCATGCAGGCCAGTGCCAATGGCCTGGCCCCCGCTTCGGGTTTTGAAGCGCGCATGCGCGAGCAACTTGCCCACCTGCAAGCACCCGCCTGGCGCTTCCGGGAAATGTCCCCACTGATCGACAGCGCCAACATGACCCCCGCCTACTGGCAGCGCCTGCGCGCCGCCGTGATCGAGGCAGTGGACGAGGGTTGCGACGCCGTACTGGTACTGCACGGCACCGACACCCTGGCCTACAGCGCGGCCGCCATGAGTTTCCAACTGCTGGGCCTGCCCGCGCCGGTGCTGTTTACCGGCTCGATGCTGCCGGCCGGCGTGCCCGACAGCGATGCCTGGGAAAACGTCAGCGGTGCGCTGGTAGCCCTGAGCCAAGGCCTGGCGCCGGGCGTGCAACTGTACTTCCACGGTGCACTGATGGCCCCGACCCGCTGCGCGAAAATCCGCAGTTTTGGTCGCCACCCGTTTGCCGCGTTGCAGCGTAACGGCGGCGTCGCCAAGGCGGACATGATTCCGGCGGCGCTGCATTACCGCCAGCCCAAGGCGGTGGTCAATGTGGGCGTGCTGCCACTGGTGCCGGGCATCGCCGCCGAGCAGTTGGATGCGTTGATCGACAGCGGCATCCAGGCGCTGGTGCTGGAATGTTTCGGCAGCGGCACCGGGCCGAGCGACAACCCCCAGTTCCTCGCCAGCCTCCAGCGCGCGCAGGATAACGGCGTGGTGGTGGTGGCAATCACCCAATGCCATGAAGGCGGTGTGGAGCTGGATGTGTACGAAGCCGGTAGCCGCTTGCGTGGCGTGGGCGTGTTGTCGGGTGGCGGGATGACCCGTGAAGCCGCGTTCGGCAAGCTCAATGCGCTGTTGGGTGCCGGCCTGCCCGTGGCAGAAGTGCGTCGCCTGGTAGAACTCGACCTGTGTGGCGAGCTGGGCTGACCTACATATCCACCGCTCTCCCTGGCGTGCCGCTCCCTAGCATGGGGCCTGTTTCCATGCACGCCAGGCCTCCCCATGAGTTCACCCGCCGCACAGCCCAACGCCAACACCGCCACCCAAGCCCTGCTCGCACAACTGTGCCTGGGCCCTTCGTTCCTGGAGGTCGCAGCCGCGTTGCTGCGCCCGGAACTACGTCGTTTGTACCCCGCGTTGGATATCGACCCGGACATCGCCATGGTCTGCACCCCAGGCTGGGTGCTGATGGACGACCAGATCCAGGCCACCACGCCGCAGTATCAGACGCTCACCGGCATTCTCGCCCGGCAGGCGGTGCTTGAAGTGCCTCGCCTGTACATTGAAGGCGAACACTTCCTGACCCAGCAGCCGCTCACCACGACGCCCATTCACCTGCCGGTGCGTATCGCCGAAATCGCCCAGGTTATTAATGTGCTGGCGCCAGTCATGCTCAGCGCCTATCAGGAACAGCAAATCGCTTTCTGGAACAGCGCCAACAAGGACGGCCCGCAATGGCATACCCTGTCCAACCACCTGCGAACGCTGTGGAATGTCCAAGGGGTAACCGGGTGGAGCGCGGTGGATTGCGCCATGGCGCGCCAGCTCTATAACGCACCCGACCTGAAGAGCCGGCAGGCCAAGCCTCTGCTTAACGGCAAGGCCTACCTGATCGACATCAGCCTGATAGAGGGTGAAACCGTCACCCCACTGAGCCTGATGCCCATCGCCGTGCTGGTGGGCACCCATGAATCGCGCACGGTGATCCTGGTGCACTCGCTGCTCAACGGTTATGAAAAGTTCACGTCCTTGCAGCAGCTCGGCGCCTCCCTGCCCGGGCACCTGAACCCCGGCCTGTCTTACACGGGCCTGCACTGGCGCTTGCTGGAACCCGAAGGCGATTTTTTTGACCAGCAAGCCTGCTCGCTGATCACCCTCCAGATCAACGCCATCGGTGCCATTGATTTCTCCGCGCTCAAGCACAAGGATGCCAACCCGGCCGCCCTCGGCTCACCGCCGGCGATCGCCAGCTTCGTCGCGGACCAGGGGCCCGACCTGAGCCAGTATCAGGACGCTATGCCCGCCTGGCTGAACACGGCATCCAGCAGCGACCTGAGCCTCTATTCCCGTCACCTCAAGGACCTGGCGGCCTTGCACAGCCTTAACGCCGGCAAGGGTTACCAGGACGGGATTGCGCCCATCCGCGAGTACACCCTCAAAACCCTCAAGGATTTGATGGTCGCCGACCACGCCGAAGCCGCCACACTGCATCTGGACGATATCGAAATACGCGTCACCAGCCAGGTGGTATGGGGCACATTCCCCGTGCCCGGCAAAATCGAAATGACCACCTTTAACCTGGTCGACCTGGCGCTGCAAAACCTGATCGCGCTGCCCCTGGGAGACAAGAGCCTGCGCCTGCGCAATGCCCGGGCGCTGCCCGCCTGGCTGACCGTGAGCTATGTGGAGACGCTGGTCCAGCAAGCCGACATCGGTCGCCAATATCCGGCACTGGTTAAGGCCAAACTACTGGACGACCCACAGGAATCGCTGCGCCGACAGCAACTGTACGGCCAGCACCTGCGCATTCAGCTGCCGCTGCTGGCCCTGCAATACAAGATTCGTCAGCAGGCCGGCATCGATGAGCGTGGCTACCGCTACATCGTGGCAGTGCTGGAGTCACAGGCCGGCAACCGTCAGGTAGATGGGCAAACCATCGTGTTGCGCCCCCTGGCCTTCGTCCCCCTGCGACGTGCGGGCGGTGCGGCCGATGAGGTGGCCAATATGTTCTTGATCGGTCCCCAGGACCCTTCCGCCGGGCCTTGCCTGTTGTATCGCCCATTGTTCGACCAACCGCTGACCCAATATCCGTCGCCCGCCAACGTGCTGTATGCCCTGCAAGAGGACGCCGACCTGCGTGACTCGGTACTGGCCTGGCTGCCCGACGCGGTGCGCAGCGACTACAGCAACTATGTGTTTCCCGGCGCGCTGCCTTCGCCCTGGGCCATCATGCGGTTTATCGTCGAACCCAGCAAACTCTGGGTCATGTGCGGCCCTATGCGCCTTGGCGGCGAGGCCATCAACGATGATCTGGCGGCCCACCTTTTCAAGGCCAACGCCAACGCCGTGGTGGAGTTGGCGGACCGCCAGTCGGTGTCCAATCGTGAGAACCGCTGGGCCACGTTCAAGCAAGCCGGGTGGCTGATCTTCAATGCTGCACTGCCCTTTCTCGGGCGCGGTGTGGGGGTTGCCGCCTGGATCTGGCAAATTCTCGATCAGTTGCAGCAAGCCGCCGAGGCACGCCGACGCAACCATTCACAGCAGGAGTGGGCAGCCCTCACTGACGTACTGCTGAACCTGGCAATGGCCATTACCTTACACTTGGCCAGCCGCAATCAGCCGGCCAGTCGTCGACTGCCCGGCTACCAGGCGGAAAAAAAACCTGCGCCGCCCACCTCAACGCCCACGGCGCCAATCATCCAGCAAGGCCCGACCATCCTTCCCCACGAATTGCCGCCAGAGTTGCCGCAATCGGTATATTCCCTAGGCGCCGTGGCCCGCAAACCCGAGACCCTGGCAACCGTGCTGGAACGCTTCAAACTCCCCAGGCCCTCCGGCCTGGGCAACGTTGTCACGCCAGTGGGGCCCCACCAATACCTCTACCCTCTGGGTGAAAAATGGTACGCACCGGTGGGTGAGCGTTGGTTCGAAGTACAGGTAGGTGAAGACGACGCGGTGGTGATTGTCGACCCCAGCCTACCCACCCGCACCGGCCCGCTGCTGCTACACAACCTCAAGGGTGAATGGTTCGTCGATACCCGCCTGCGCCTGCGCGGTGGCGGGCCCAAGGTCGTGAAAAACAAAGCTCAGAAGGAGGCCACCCGCAAGGCCGCCGAGGTACGCGCGCGCCTGGAGCAGTTCGAAAACGACAAACAGCGAGCCCAGCTCGAACTGCAGCAGGCCCGCCAAGCCCTGAGTGACGCGCCGGGCACCTCGGCGCAAGCCGCGCGCCAACTCTACCTGGACAAACTCGTAAGCCAGCGCAACGACTATGAAACCGCCCTGCAACAGCTGAAGACCCTGAATCTGTTTGCGCCCATGAGCAATTATCAACCCAAGGCCCTGAGCTACCTTAAAGCACAGCTGGACCTCACCCAGGCCGGCATTGCAGAAGTCCAGACACGCTTCACCCCCAAGCTTCGGACCGTACTCGACCAGATCGAACGCCAAGCGACGGCCCCTCAGGAGCGCCATATTGAAGACGCGCGGCAAATGACCGAGTTGAGCCAGGACATGCTGACTCGCCTGGACTACGCCCAGTCACGCTTCACTGAACTGAAGGCCCTGGCCCGGGATGGGTTGCGCCTGATCCAGAGCACCCGGCACCTGCTGCCCTCCTACAGCAGCGATGATCTCAAGGCATTGCAGGTAACGATGGCTCGCAACCTGTGCCTGTCTGAAACCAGCCTGCAAACCCATCCCCAGGCCTGGAGCACTCTCGACCGGATCGTCGACGCCGCCGACCTGGCGGTGCAAACCCTGCGCGACACCCTGCACGAACGCAGCGAATCACGGCTCGATGAGCGCATCGACAGCCTCGGCAGCCTGATCGACCAGTTCAAGGTGATCGATGAACGGTTGCAGGACTTTTCCGCTGACTTTTCCGAGCACGCCCTTGGCGAACCATTAGGCCAATTACGCGCACAAATCCGCAGCTATTTGCAACGGACGCTGAACAGCCTGGCGCTGCTGCATGCCGAGCGCGACCTCATCAGGACCCGTCCCACCCCCCCGCCGACTCCGCCACGCCCGCTGAAGAAGTTCATCAGCACCCGCTTCAACGGCGTGCTCATCGGTGAACCGCGACTGACCGAAGCCGGGCTGGAAACAAACATGGTGGATATTCGCTCTCCCCTGACCCATAACGTCCTGGCCACCTTCCATGAGAAGCAACCGGGGATCTGGGTCCAGCACGTCAAGGCCAGTGTGCCAGCGCCAGCGCCCGACCTTGAAACCAGCCTGCATGCCGGCGAGACCCTGCTCCTGGAACTGCCGGCGTTCAACCGGCGCGCTGCGGAGCAAGTAAAAAAACCCGACCGGACCGTCGTCGGCATCGAGCAGATGTTTCATCAGCACGCCATGCTGCTGGAGCAGGCCGAGCAAGACCTGGAGAGGGTACTGACAAACGCCAACGTCACTGACAGCGATTCAAACTCGGCCGCCAGCCTCTCGAGCCAGCTCAACAACGCCGCCCAAAGCCTTTACCTACAGGCGAAGAATCACCGGATACAAACGACCAAGCAACGCCCACCGACTATCGACGGGGTTGAATGGCTAAAAACCCACAACGAAATCACGGTACGCAAAACCATCACCCGCCGTCGCCTGAAGGCGGCTCAACCGGATTATCTCGACGAATACACCATCAGCGAGCAATCCAGCGGCAAGGTGCTCTGGTACGCGCACCTCCACTACTCCACCAGTTGGACGCCGCCCAAGGCATTTATCTCGGCCCGCCTGAAAACTCCCGAGGAGGCGCGCCGCGGCTCGGCAGCCGACAGCACCGGAGGCTTGAACGAGCAGCAATTGACGGACTTCTACCGCAGTGAATTTGGCCTGGAGCAAGCCCGGCGAGTGTTCTTCGACGCCGGCTGAAACCGGCGGCACACAACTTGCTCGGCTCCTGTCCACCACGGTTGGAGCCGCCCATGCTGCATTCGCACCTCACCACCCTCAACGCCGTGTCGCTGGTGTTGAGCACGTTCCGCGCCAAAGGCCTGCCGAGTACCGCGCTGCTCGCCGGCAGCGGCATTTGCGCCGCGGACTTGAGCCGCACCGACACGCGCATCACCACTCACCAAGAGATGCGCGTGTGTGCAAATGCCGTGGCCTTACAGTGCGACATCGGCCTGGAATTGGGCCAGCGCATGCATGTTTCGTCCTACGGCATGTTGGGCTATGCGTTACTGACCAGTGCCACCTTCGGTGACGCTTTGCGCCTGGCCCTGCGTTATCCGGCGCTGCTGGGAACACTCTTTGAACTGAGCCTGGTGCAGGACGGTGAGCGTATCTGGTTCACCGCCAGCGATTACCGCGAGAGCGCCGCGCTGACCCTGTTTAACGTCGAGCTGTGTCTGGTGTCGTTGAAAGTCATCTGTGACGACTTGCTCGGCCACCCACTTCCTCTGCTGGGCGCACGCTTTGAACACGATGCGCCGGCTTACCAGAGGCGTTACACCGAGCGTTTCGACTGCCCCTTACAGTTCCAGGCCACAACCAATGCATTCGCGTTTGACCCACGCTGGCTCGAACAACCATTACCCTTGGCGGACGCCGTGACGCACCAGGCCATGGCCGAACGCTGCCGTAAACAGAACACCGAATTTACCGGGCGCGAAGCCTGGCTGGGGCGTATCCGTCAGTTACTCGCGACGCAACTGCACGCCGCTCCCGGGCTGGATGGCCTGGCGCAGCAAATGAACTGTTCAGCCCGCACCTTGCGCCGGCACTTGCAGAACCTGGGGTCCAGCTACCAGGAACTGCTCGACGAGCTACGCTTCGAGCGGGCCAAGCAATTGCTGGGGGAAGGCGCGCTGCCGATCCATCGGATTGCCGAGCAGTTGGGTTTCAGCGAGACCGCCAGTTTCCGCCATGCATTTGTACGCTGGAGCGGCGTCGCGCCCAGCCAGTTCCGGCCTTGATCCATTCAAGGGCATGGCTGCGCCATTGAGGGGCGAATTGCGGACAGATAATTTGGCCATATCGGTCCCCTTTTGGCCGCTCCTGCCATTCTCATAAATCCCACCCACCGCAAGACTGGACCTCACCGATTCAGCCTGCGGAGAACAACAATATGCTGACGATCTACTCGGACGATCACCACCTGCACCATGGCCGGTGCGAGTTGATGGACGGGCAACTGATGCCCTGTTTTGAAATGCCCTCCCGCGCCGACCACGTGCTGCAACGCGTCAGAGACCGCGAACTGGGACCGGTACAAGCGCCCAACGATTTTGGCCTGGCGCCGCTGCAACGTATTCACAGCGCCGCCTATCTGGACTTCTTTAAAGGCGCCTGGGAGCGCTGGACCACGTTCGGCCAGGATGGAGACTTGCTGCCCTACACCTGGCCCGCACGCACCTTGCGCCGGGTCATCCCCACCAGCCTGCACGGCCAGCTCGGCTATTACAGCTTCGACGGCGGCGCGCCGATCACCGCCGGCACCTGGCAAGCGGCCTACAGCGCAGCGCAAGTGGCGCTGACGGCGCAACAGGCGATCCAGCAAGGCGCCCACAGTGCCTTCGCCCTGTGCCGTCCACCCGGGCACCACGCCGCCAGCGACTTGATGGGCGGTTATTGCTACCTCAACAACGCAGCAATCGCAGCCCAGGCGTTTCTCGACCAGGGCCACAAAAAGGTGGCAATCCTCGATGTGGACTACCACCACGGCAACGGTACCCAGTCGATTTTCTACGAGCGCAGCGATGTGCTGTTCACCTCGATCCACGGCCATCCGGAGGCGGAATTTCCGTTCTTCCTGGGCTATGCCGACGAGTTGGGCGAAGGCGCCGGTGAAGGTTTCAACTTCAACTATCCCTTGCCCGCCGGCTCTGGCTGGGACCGCTGGAGCGCCGCCCTGGAGCAGGCGTGTGAGGAGATTGAACGCTATGGCGCCGACATCATCGTGGTCTCGCTGGGTGTGGACACCTTCAAGGACGACCCGATCTCCCAGTTCAAGCTCGATAGCCCCGACTACCTGGCGATGGGTGCGCGAATCGCCCGCCTCGGCAAACCGACGCTGTTTGTGATGGAAGGCGGCTATGCCGTGGAAGAAATCGGCATCAATGCCGTCAACGTTCTCGAAGGTTTTGAGGGATTCGCCCAATGAACATGCTCAAGCATCTCGTCCTCTGCGCCGCCGTGCTGAGCGGGGCCGCGCACGCCGAAGAAAGAACCCTGCGGGTCTACAACTGGTTCGACTACATCACCCCCAAGGCCCTGGAAGATTTCAAGGCGCAGAACCCCAGCGTCAAGCTGGTCTACGACATCTTCGACACCAACGAAGCCCTGGAGGCCAAGCTGCTGACCGGCAACTCCGGCTATGACGTGGTGGTGCCGTCCAACGTGTTCCTGGCCAAGCAGATCGAAGCCTCGGTGTTCCAGCCGCTGGACCGCAGCAAACTGCCCAACTGGAACCACCTCGATCCCAAGTTGATGAAGCTGATCGAGGCCAACGACCCGGGTAATAAGTTCGCCGTGCCCTACATGTACGGCACCATCCTGATCGGCTTCAACCCGGACAAGGTCAAGGCCGCGCTGGGTGCCAACGCCCCCGTGGACAGCTGGGACCTGATCTTCAACGTCGAGAACATCAGCAAGCTCAAACAATGCGGCGTGGCGCTGCTGGATTCGCCGTCGGAGATCCTGCCGCTGGCCTTGCAGCACCTGGGCCTGGACCCCAACAGCAGCAACCCGGCGGACTATGTCAAAGCCGAAGCGCTGCTGATGAAGATCCGCCCGTACATCACCTATTTCCACTCGTCCAAGTACATGGCCGACATTGCCAACGGTGACATCTGCGTGGCGGTGGGCTATTCCGGCAGCTTCTCCCAGGCCGCCAACCGTGCCAAGGAAGCCAAGAACGGCGTGATCGTGGACATGCGCCTGCCGAAAGAAGGTGCACCGATCTGGTTCGACATGCTTGCCATCCCCAAAGGTGCCAAGGACCCGGAAGACGCCTACGCCTTTATCAACTACTTGCTGCAACCGGGCGTGATCGCGCCGATCAGCGATTTTGTCGGCTACCCCAACCCCAACAAGGACGCCACCGGGTTGGTGGATCCGGCGATTCGCAACAACCCCAACCTGTACCCGACCGAGGCGGCCATGGCCACGCTGTATACCCTCAAGCCCCTGGGACGTGACGCCGAACGAGCCAGGACCCGCGCCTGGACCAAGATCAAGTCCGGCACCTGATCGGTTGCCGCCGGTTGCGCCTCAGCGCGTAACCGGCGCGCGCCAAACCTGGCCCAAGCGCTTCAACGCCTGACTGATCTGCGCCTCGGGCACGGCAGCAAACCCCAACACCAATCCGGCACGCTGATCCTGCGGCGTGAGCGAGTCCGGCAACCAATAGCTGCTCAAGCCATTGATCTCCACACCCACTGCCGCCGCCTGTTGGATCAACGCCTGTTCCCGCGCCAGGCTGTCGACCCGCACGGTCAAGTGCAGCCCGGCTGCCACTGACGGGAGGCGGCCAACGCCGTCGATACCGGCGGGCCATTCGGCCACCAGCGTATTGAGCCGGCTCTGCGCGGCGCGGCGCATACGGCGTACATGGCGTTGGAAGTGCCCGGTCGCCATGAACTCCGCCATCACCGCCTGAGTGCTGACTTCCGAGTGGCGCACGTCCACCGCACGGCGACGGGCAAAGGCCTGGACCAGGCCGACCGGCAACACCAGGTAGCCCAGGCGCAGCGCCGGAAAGGCCACCTTGCCGAAGGTCCCGACATACAGCACCCGGCCAGTCCGATCGAGGGCCGCCAGCGGAGCCAGGGGCGCGCCGCTGTAGCGGTACTCACCGTCATAGTCGTCCTCGACGATCCAGCCGCCCGTACGCTCGGCCCAGGCCAGCAGTTCCAGGCGCCGGGCCAGGCTCATCACCACGCCGGTGGGGTATTGATGCGACGGGGTGACGTAGGCCAGGCGACAACTGCCGAGGCCGTTCAACGCGGCGCAGTCGATGCCCTCGCTGTCCACCGTCACGCCATGCAATTGGCCACCCGCCACCGCGAACGCATGGCCCGCCGCCCGATACCCCGGATTTTCGATGGCAACCGCATCGCCGGGCTCCACCAGCAACTGTGCACAAAGGCTGATTGCCTGCTGCGCGCCGCTGGTGATCACTATTTGCTCAGCCGTGCACTGCATGCCGCGAGAGCTGCGCAAATAGGCAGCAATCAAGCCACGCAGGCGCGCGTCGCCCGCCGGGTCGCCATAACACAGTTGCTGCAAGTCCGGCTTGCGCCAGAAAGCCGCACTCAGCTTGGCCCACACGTCGAAGGGGAACAGATCAAACGCCGGTACGCCCACCCTGAAAGCCCTCGGCGGACCGCTGGGTGGAAGTGCCAAATGATTGTTTTCTACCCGCGTCAACGCGCCACTGTGGATAACTTGACTGGACGAAACCCCAGGCAAATCCGGTCGTTTTGTGGATAACCCTGGGGATAAGCCTGTTGATAACCCTGTGGGCACTTTTGTGGATAGTTTTTTTGCGGGCGTCGGCGTCTGCGGCAATTGCGCCACGTAGGTGCCATCCCCCACGCGGCCTTCGATAAATCCTTCGGCATACAGCTGGTCGTAGGCCCGGACCACGCTGTTGCGTGAGATCGACAGTGCGGCCGCCAGGTCGCGGCTGGCCGGGAGCCGGGTGCCACTGACCAATCGGCCATCCAATACCCGCTGGCGCAGGGCCTGATAGAGCTGGCGCGTGAGGCCCTGGCGGCGGTCCAACTCGATACCTGCCGGATTGAACGAGAGCGGTGGTTCTAACGCAGGCATGGAATTGGACCTATGAAATTGACTGTAGATGGCTCTTACAACGAACCAATAGCCTGCCTAGGATGCAGGCATTCGCCAAGGAAAATCTTCATGTACACACCACGTGCCTTTGCCCTCGATGACTTGCCTGAAATCCAGCAACTGATCCAGCACACGCGCTTGGCGCAACTGGTGACCTTTGGTGAACAAGGCCTGCAAGCCAGCCACCTGCCGTTGCTGCTCAACCCCGATGAAGGGCCAAACGGCACCCTCTACGGACACATGGCCAAGGCCAACAGCCAATGGCAGGCGCTGCAAAATGGAGGCGAGGCCCTGGTGATTTTTGCCGGTGCCGAGGCCTACGTCAGCCCGTCGTTCTACCCGGCCAAAGCCGAACACGGCAAAGTGGTGCCGACCTGGAATTACATCGCGGTACACGCCTATGGCACCGGCGAAGTGTTCACCGATGCCGAGCGCCTGCTGGAGCTGGTCAGTGCCCTCACCGACCGCCATGAAGGCAAGCGCGCCCAGCCCTGGAACGTCAGCGACGCCCCGGCCGACTACATCGACGGCATGCTCAAGGCCATCGTCGGCTTTGCCCTGCCGATCCAACGCCTGGAAGGCAAACGAAAACTCAGCCAGAACCGCAGCCCGGCGGATATCGCCGGCGTTCGCGACGGCCTGGCCGCCAGCACCGACGTACGCGACCAGACCCTCGCCCGCTTTATTCCCAAGGAGCCAACATGAGCCAGATCGAAATCCGCCAGGTCAGCGCCGCCGACCACGCCGCGTGGCTGCCCCTGTGGCAAGCCTACCTGCGCTTCTACAACACCGAGTTGCCGGACGCCGTCAGCCAGAACACCTGGCAACGCCTGATCGACGCCCATGAGCCGACCCATTCGGCCCTGGCCTGGCAGGACGGCAAGGCCGTAGGCATGGTCAACTTCATCTACCACCGGTCCAACTGGAGCATCGAAAACTCCTGCTACCTGCAGGATTTGCTGGTAGACCCGGCCCAACGTGGCACCGGCGTCGGCCGCAAACTGATCGAGTTCGTCTACGCCACCGCCAAGGCCGACGGCTGCTGCAAGGTCCACTGGTTGACCCACGAGACCAACGCCACCGCCATCCAGCTTTACGAACGCATTGCCGAACGCCCCGGCTTTATCCAGTTTCGCAAAGGTCTTTAAGGAGAAGCACAGCATGACGACATCATTGGCCGACTGGAAAGGCGTCCCGGCGCCTACCGTCACCGTTATCGAAGGGCGCTTCATCCGCCTGGAAAAACTCGACCCGGCCCGCCATGGCGATGACCTGTTCAACGCCCTGCAAGGCCCCGGCGCGGATCCGACGTTATGGGACTATTTGCCTTACGGCCCGTTTCCTGAGCGCGCCGCCTTCGACGCCTGGCTGAACAACCACGCGTCCCACAGCGACCCGTACTTCTTCAGCGTGATCGACAAAGCCAGCGGCGACGTACAAGGCATCCTCAGCCTGATGTCCATCGTGCCCGAGCAAGGCCGCATCGAAATCGGCCACGTGACCTTCGGCGCGCCGATGCAGCGCTCGCCGAAAAGCACCGAGGCGGTGTACCTGCTGGCCAAGCACTCGTTTGAACTGGGCAATCGTCGCCTGGAATGGAAGTGCAACAACGCCAACGCCCGCTCCAAAAATGCCGCCGAGCGGTTGGGATTCAGTTTTGAAGGGGTGTTTCGCCAGCACACCGTGGTCAAGGGCCGCAACCGGGATACGGCGTGGTATTCGATCCTGGATGGGGAATGGCCGGCGATTGGGGCGGGCTTTGAGCGGTGGCTGTCAGATGCCAACCAGACCGGTTCGGGACAGTTGAAAACGCTGGTGGAATGCCGTACCTAATCCACCCTGCCACCCCCTGACAAATGTGGGAGCGGGCTTGCTCGCGAAAGCGGTGTATCAGTCACAAATGTATTAACTGACCCACCGTCATCGCGGGCAAGCCCGGCTCCCACATTGTATCTTCAGCGTATCCGGGCCTTGCGCTCAGCCGAGGCGAATAGGCGAGCCTCTATACCTTGAAATACTTGCTCACGATCAAACACCACGGCATCGCCTTTTCCTACAAGCTTCTGCGAACCCTCACCACTCCCATCTTCAACCCAAACGGCCTGAACACTGCGTTCAACGACTTCAGCGTCTGATTGCCCTCGCCATGTTCGATATGCACCAGCGTGCGTACGGAGATTTTGCACATCTTGGCAAACTGGCTCTGGTGCAGCCCAGTGACTTCCGTTCGCAGGCGGCGTACCGCCTCGGCTATTTCCAGCGTTCCCTCGGCCAATGCATCCTGAATGCTTTCGATCAACCGGGTTCGTTCTTCAACCGTCAGGCTCATTTCAATCCCCGTCACCTCCTCGCCATCATTCTGTAAAAAACCTCCGCTATACAGGTCGACTCTTTTCCAAAAACAAGGTCGCCCGCCATGCCCCCTTCGCCCCAGCGCCTTGCGCTCACTCTCGGCCTGCTGGTCAGCAGCGGTTTTGCCGATGCGGCGCCCGCGCCAACCAAGACGCTGCAGATCGACACGCCCACCACCACCGGGCAAACCCTGGGCGGTAGCGACTCGTTGACGATTTCGGCACCGGGCAGTATCACCACCTCCAAAGTCGCGGTGACCTTGAAGGACGGCACCACCGGTAATGGCGTGGTGATCGACAACTCCGGCAGCATTACCTCCACGGGTGGCCGGGCCATCGACAGCAGCGGCAGCCTCACCGGTACGCGCAACTACAGCATCTACAACCGAGCCGGCGGCGTGATCCAGGGCGCCAACGACGCGCTGCGTATCGATAGCAATTTCGCCAGCGGCAGCCTGTTGATCGACAACAGCGGCACCATTCGCTCTGCCACCGGCCAAGGTCTGGACCTGGATGCGATCCGCAGCTCCAACGTCACCACCACTATCATCAACCGCCAGGGCGGGCTGATTCGCGGTGACGCCAGCGACGGCATGAAGACCGGCGGCAACGCCAGCATCACCAACTACGGCGAGATTTCCACCGGCGACACTCACTCGCGCGATGACAAATTCGACGGCGTCGACATCGACTCCGCCACCGGCGTGACCGTCACCAACTACGGCCTCATCTCCGGCGGGCGCCACGGCATCACTACCGACCTGGGCGCCACGCTGACCAACTACGGCACGGTGATCGGCCGCAACGGCTCGGGCTTTGGCTCCGACGGCGACGGCACGGTGATCAACCACGGCACCATCACTGGCGCATTCTCCGGATTGCAGCCGGATGGCGACGGCGACGGCGTGGACATCGACAAGATTGCCCACATCGAAAACTACGGCGTCATCCAGGGCGTGGGCGCCGGTGGCGTCGACAAGAACGGCTTTGCCAACGGCAGCGAAGGCATCGCCCTCGGCGGCGGTTATGTGTTCAACGGCGTCGGCGCGCTGGTGAGCGGCGCCAATAACGCGGTGCTGGTGGACGACGGCAGCGACGGCCCGGGACTGGCAGCCACGACCTTGATCAACCACGGCACCATCCAGGGCCTGGATGGCTTCGGCGTGAAGTTCGTCGGCGGGTTTGCCGACACGGTGGTCAACGCTGGCTTGATCAGCGGCAGCAACGGCCTGGCCCTGGATTTGGGCGGCGGCGATGACAAGCTGACCCTGCTCGGCGGCAGCCGCTTTGTCGGCGTGGTGGATGGCGGCACGGGATATGACCGCGTGATCATGGACGACGTCGCCGGCGGCAGTTTCGGCAACAGCCGCAACTTTGAATGGCTGGACGTGAAGCAAGGCACCTGGACCTTCTCCGGCAGCGGTGACTTCAGCGATGGCGGCGAGATTTTCAGCGGCGCCAAGCTGATCAACCAGGGCGGGATCGCCGGCAACGTGACTGTCGATGAAGGCGGTATTTATGCCGGTGGCGGCAGCGTCGGCAGCCTGTTGGTCAAAGGCACGTTGCAGACCAACACCGCACTCGGCACCGCCAGCATCACCCGCGACCTGACCATGACCAGTGGCTCGACCCTGGCCTATGGCGTGAATGCCGACGGCAGCAGCGCACCGGTCCAGGTTGGTGGCACGGCCTACCTGAATGGCGCGACCCTGGCGGTCAATCCCGGCACCGGCACCTACCCGTGGCAAAGCCATTACACGGTGCTGCAGGCCGGCAGCATCAATGGCACATTCGGCAAGGTCACCAGCGACTACGCCTTCCTCACCCCCACCCTGGATTACAGCCCTACCCAGGTTGGCCTGACCTATACCCGCAACGACGTGGCCTTCAATCAATTCGCCAACACCCGCAACGGCGCCAGCGCCGCTAACGCCCTGGCGAGCCTGGGCAACAATAACCCGCTGTATAACGCCCTGCTCAACACCACCAACAACAGCGCCAGTGCCGCCATCGAGCAACTGGCGGGCAGCAGCACTGCCAACCTGACCAGCGCCACCCTCGGCGCCAGCGCCCAGGTCGGCAACAGCATGCTGAGCGCCATGCATCAACTGGGCGGCGGCGCAGGATTGCTGGTGGGCCTTGATCAGAAAGACACCCCCGTACTGGCAGCCACTGGCGTACCCGCCGAAGCCCGCAACCTCAATGATCCGAATGCCCGGGGCCGCCTGTGGCTGCAAGGCATCGGCAGCTACGGCAAGCTCGACGGCGACCACGGCAGCAATGGCCTGACCCAGCGCACCAAAGGCAGTGTGCTGGGTGCCGACTGGGCACTCGATTCGGACTGGCGCGTGGGCGTACTGGGCGGATATTCGAAGACCGACCTGGACACCACTGGCGTCGATGGCAGCGTCGACAGCTGGCACGCAGGTGTCTACGCCATGCGCCAGAGTGGACCGCTGGCCTTGCGCCTTGGTGCTGCCTACAGTGGGCATCAGGGCGAGAGCAAACGCACCGTGGCCTTCGACGGTTTCAGCGATCGCCCCAAAGGTGACTACGACGCCAACAGCCAACAAGCCTTCGCCGAACTGGGTTATGCCATGGGCAGCGGGCGTCTGAGCGCCGAGCCGTTCGCCAACCTCGGCTACCAGCGCTATCACCGCGACAGCTACAACGAAAAAGGCGGCGCTGCCGCCCTGCGTGTCGAGGGGCAAACCCAGGACAATTTCAGCAGCACGTTTGGCCTGCGCCTGGCGCACTTGAGCCAGCTCGACAATGGCATCAGCCTCACGCCACGGGTCAGCGCCGGCTGGAAACACACCTACGGCGATGTCGACAGCAGCACTCGCCAGGCCTTCCTGATGGGCGGCACCGCGTTTAACGTCGAAGGCAGCGCACTGGACCGTGACAGCCTGATGCTGGAAGCCGGGCTGGATGTTGGCCTGTCGGCCCGCCACACGCTGGGTGTGGGCTACAGCGGCGAAATAGGCAGTAACAGCCGCAATCACGGGTTGATCGGGCAATGGCAGATGAGTTTTTAATCGCAGTTCACTAGAGACATTCCCCGCAAGCACGAGGGGCGCGGCCTGACAGTGGTCGCCCCCCTACCTCGCTAAATTCCCGGCCTCACATTCATAGGTTGGGATTTCATGCCATTTACCAAACAACGACTCATCTTCGCCATTGCGCTCGCCCTCGGCGCCTCCAGCATCCAACACGCCTATGCGCAGGATGACCTTGGCCTCGGCTCTCAGCACCCAGCCCCCCCTGACGCTTCCTTCGCTAACCATGCAACCACCGCCAATGGTCGCCAGGTCGGCAAAGTACTGGATGGCGCCATCCAGTCAGCGATGGAAAACAGGAACATGTCGCCTGAACACAGGAGGGCTCTGTTTGACCTCCAGGACGAACTCCTCCGGAACCCGAACGCTGCCAGTGAGGCCCTGGAACAACTGGCAGGCAGTCAAAACGCCAACCTGGCCGCCGCCACCCAGAACAGTACCGAGCAAATAACCGCCCACCTGCTTTCAGCCATGCGCGCCATCCCCACCGACTCGGTAGGCGACGATAACGGCCGCCTCTGGCTTCAGGGTCTGGGCGCCTCCGGCCGTCTCGACAGCCAGGGCGGCAGCGCCGGCCTGAAACAAGGCACTCAAGGCCTGCTGATGGGTGTCGATTGGGCTGTCGACCCAGCGTGGCGCGCAGGTCTGATGGGCGGTAAAACCTCCAGCGACTTCGACGCCAAGCGCTTCGACGCCGCGCTGGACAGCTGGCACTTGGGCGCCTATGCCGTGCGCCAGGACGGGCTGCTGGCACTGCGCCTGGGTGCGATCTACAGCAGCCACGACGGCAATAACAAACGCAACGTCGATGTCTTTGGCGAAAAAAATCAGCTCAAGAGCAAGTACGACGCCCAGAGCCAGACAGCGTTCGGTGAAGTGGGCTATCAGGTAGGCCAAGGTACCTTCAGCGTCGAACCATTCGCCGGCATCGGTTATCAACGCTACCACCGCGACAGCTTCAAGGAAAAAGGCGGCAATGCGGCCCTCAACGTCGGCGCACAAACCCAGGAGAATCTCAGCAGCACCTTCGGCATTCGCCTGGCCAGCCTGCATACGCTGGATAACCAGATGAGCCTGACTCCACACCTGAGCTCCAGCTGGAAACACCTCTACGGCGATGTCGGCAGCCAGGTTCGCCAATCCTCTCGCCGGATCAGCAAGATGGACCTCAATGGCAATTTCACCACCCAGGGTACAGCCCTTGACCGTGACAGCCTGGCAATACGGGCGGGCCTGGATCTGGCCCTCTCGGAATACCAGACGGTGGGCCTGACTTACAACGTTGAGACCGGCAACAACAGCCATCAACAAGGACTGATGGGCAATTGGCAGATGGCGTTCTAACCTCGGTGAATTGAGGAACAATCCCGCAAGCATCGGCCCCCTGCACTGACAGTCGGCGCCCTGGGTTCCTCGCTACATTCCGGTCTCTTTCACCCAAGAGGCCGGAACATTATGTCGTCGACAATCCCGTACCTTCCTTCCCTAGGCTCCCTGCTGGCCTACGGCACTCGGTCACTCGCCGAGGCCGTCGCACCTCGTCCACCTTCAGCCGCCCCCGTCGGTGGAAACTTCACCTCCATCTCCGT
>Ga0207713_1000706_pt1 | contig 31257 bp, 34 predicted proteins | sample KBSS64metaG_FD_184404 | JGI IMG/M metagenome (GOLD analysis project Ga0207713, IMG submission 184404) | Switchgrass rhizosphere microbial communities from Kellogg Biological Station, Michigan, USA - KBS S6-4 metaG (SPAdes) (version 2) | ecosystem: Host-associated > Plants > Roots > Rhizosphere >... | reverse complement strand
GATGAAGTGCGTGATGGAATGCACCATGATGGCCGACTGCATGATGTGCAAAATCATGCCGATGCCGGGCATGAACATGGACATGATGAAAAACTGCTGCGCCCTGATGATGAAGATGATGAACGACTGCAGCATGCCGATGATGATGAGCTGCAACGGCATTCCGATGATGTGCTGCACCTGCTGATTTTCGCCAGCGCATGAAAAAGCCCGACCGGGAAATTCCCGGTCGGGCTTTTTGTTGTCTGTTTGTCAGTCCAGGCGTTCGGGGTAAGTCACCACCAGATACGCCACCGCTTCACTGTCGGCGGGGTTGCGGTAACGATGGGGCTGGTCGGCGTAAAACAGAATCGAGTCGCCCGTCGACAGCAGATAGCGCTCGTCGTTGACGCTGATCTCCAGCACGCCCTGAGCCACCACCAGATTTTCCTGCACGCCGGGGCCGTGGCCTTCGGATTGATCTTCGCCCAAGGGGCTCAGACGCAGTTCGTAGAATTCCGATTGGCGCGCCACGTCAAATGGAAACAAGGCGCGACTGACAAACGCGCCGCTGGCACTCACCAGTCGCTTGCTCTGGCTCGCCGACAACACGGCCACGCCTTCAAACGCGCGATGTTCCAGAAACGCTGCCACCGACACCTTCAAACCCTTGGCGATTTTGCACAGCACCTTGATCGACGGCACGCTGCGCCCGGATTCGATCTGCGCCAGCATCGCCCGGCTCACGCCGCACTGGCGGGCGAGGGCATCGAGCGACAGATGCCGCTTGCCGCGCAGACGTTGCAGGTTCTGCGCGACGCGTTCACAGATCGGGTCTTCTTCCAGGGATTCGAGGTTGTTCAGGTCCAGCACAGGTTCATCGGCGCTCGCCAGAAAGCGCGAGGGTTCACGCGCGTTCACGCTTGACGCGTCTCGCTGGAACGCGCGGCCTGCACCCACTGCCAAGCCTGATAACCGGCATTGCGCGCATACATTTCCCACATCAGCCGGGCCTGTTGCTGGGCGTGGCGGCGTTTGCGGTAGACGGCGATGTCGATCAGGTTGTCAGTCGGTTTCATGGCGCACTTCACTGTGTTCAATGACGGGATGAGCTGAGAGTACGCCGAGACTTTTATAACGATAAATACTGTTTTTTTATTTATTAATGCCATCAGCTTCTATGTGAGGCAAGTGACGCGCCGATGGCAGTCGGCGCGCCAAATCCTTCATTTGCTGGCGTTCAACACAATCCGGTACCGCGCCTTGCCGCTGCGCAAATGGTCGACGGCTTCATTGACCTTGCTCATCGGAAACTCCTCGACCTGCGGCAGGATCTGATGCCGCGCGCAGAATTCCAGCATGGTCGCTGCCGTGGCGGGCGAGCCGACCGGGGAGGCTGACAGGGATTTCTGTTGCGGGATCAGGTTGAACACGTGCACCGGAATCGCGTCGGGCACGATGCCGACGAAGTGCAGCCGGCCCTTGCCGCGCAGGGTGGCGAGCATGGCCGTCCAGTCGAGGTTGGCGTTGGCGGTGATCAGCAGAAAGTCGAGGGTGCCGGCAATCGCTTTCAGCGCTTCGCTGTCGGTGGAGGCGACGACCTTGTGGGCGCCGAGGCGTTTGGCTTCGTCCTGTTTGCTCAGGGAAGAGGTGAAGGCCGTGACGTCGCAACCCCAGGCATTGAGAAACCGCAGCGCCAGGTGACCGAGGCCGCCGATACCCACCACGCCGACCCGGTCGGTCGGCTTGATGTCGAATTCCACCAGCGGATTGAAGACCGTGGAGCCGGCGCAGAACAGCGGGCCGGCGAGGGCCGGGTCGAGGTTGTCCGGGAGTTTCAGCGCCCAGGCCCAGTGGGTGCGAAGGCGATCGGCGAATCCGCCATGGCTGCCGATGATCGTCGGTTTGGCGGTGGCGCAAAGGTGATGCGAACCGCCGATGCAGGACGAGCAGTGCATGCAGCTGCCCTTGTACCAGCCGATCCCCACGCGCTGACCGACTTCCAGACCACGTACCTGCGGGCCTGTGCGCACGATGCGGCCGACCACTTCATGGCCGGGAATGAACGGGTATTGGCTGATGCCCCAGTCGTTGTCGATCAGCGACTGGTCGGAGTGACAGACGCCGCAATATTCCACGGCGACTTCGACCTCTTCATCTCCCAGCGGGCCGGGGTCGTAACTGAAGCGCTCCAGCGGCGCGCCGGCCGAGGTGGCGGCCCAGCCGGTGAATGTCGTGGGTTCGGTGCTATTGCTCATGGGACACCTCCAGGTCTGGCGCTGCGGGCGCAGCCTGAAGAGTCTAGCGTGTCATCAAGCGGGCGCTAGCCAGGTGTTCAGCACGCGCCGGTCGAGCTCTTCCCAATCCGCCATGCCCAGCACTCGGGTGGTATTGAGGCCGCGCAGATAACCGCGCAACTGATTGGCCACGGCCCGCACCGACTCTGAATCGTTCGCTGACTGGCCCAGCACGGTTTCGTATTCGACCAGGTATTCGGCCACCCGGTCGCGGAATTCGGGCAGGACGGCATCGCGGATCAGATCAAAGGTTCGCACGGGTAATCCTCATCTGTTTTCGTTGTGATTGAGTGTGCAGCAGTCTGCACGCCGCGCAACTATCGGTTCAAGTAATAGTGACCATCAAGAAACGCAAGTTCTGCTTTGGCGCCGATGGGCGGAAAATCGCCTCCATCGAACACGCTGCTGAAGGAATTGCGCGATGAAGACTTTGACCCGACTGGCTGTAGTCGCCCTGCTGATGGGCGGGGTGGCCACCACCGTGGCTCCGGCTTATGCAGACGATGCCAACTCGTGCCATTTTCTGCCCGTCGCCGCCAGCAGCGCCGCGCTGCAGCACTCGCAAACCGTCGGTGTGCTGTACAGCGAAAACACTCTGGACAACCTGCAATACCTCGAGCGTTACCACGATGTGGCGGTGAACGGCGCCAGGAATGCACTCGATGCGCGGATCCGTGATGCCTTCGTCGACAGCTCCGACCCGGAGCTGGCCATCGACTGGCTGATGAGTTCGCTGCAACAACAGTTTCTCTCGGTGACCATCTACGAAAACCTTGATGCGCTGGTACAGGCCCATCCGGACGTGGTGGTGATGCTCGACACCCACAACCGTCTGCTGACCCAACGCAACAGCCAGGTCGAAGCGCGGTTCGCTGCACGCTTCTACGACGCCAACCTGCAATACATCGGCAAGGCCGAAGGCGCGGTGGAGAAGCAACTGCCTTCGGTGTGGGTACACAACAAGGCCGCGCCTGAAATCGCTGCCGGAATCGAACAGCAACGCGATCTGCAATTGAGTGCCTTGAAGCAGTTCGATGACTCGCTCAAAGCCCTGGTAAGTGCAGGCTGAACACCCCAACCAAAAACGGCAACGGCAGTGCCCGTGACACTGAACGTTGCCGAAGAACCGAACCTTTTATTTTCAGGATTTTATCCATGCGTGCCTTTTTTATCCCTGCCATGGCTTTTGCCAGTTTATTGCTGACCGCTTGCGCCTCCGCGCCGAACGACCCGACGCTGACCCTGCAGACGCACAAGACGCCTGCCCAGTACGCCGAATGCGTGGTGCCCAAGCTGCAGGGCAGCGCGCTGAACCCGACCGTGTCACAGACCCAGCGCAGCTACCGGATCGTGGTACCGAGCAAGGTGGCGGCGGACAACGTGCTGGAAGCCTACAAGGCACAGGACGGCGGCAAGGTGTTTTTGTATGAGCGCCACTTGCTGGCTTCGAGTTTCATGCCGTCGAGTTTTGAACGGGCTGCCCAGGACTGCCTGTAACGCCTGACGGGTAACGCTTTTTGACGATGCTCCTTTGGTTGGCCGCAACCAACCAATTCCTTTGCCCCGCACCTTGCGGGGCTTTTTTTTGCCCGGCGTTTGGCGCAGTCGGCGCTACGCTGGATAGCGGAAAAGGTTTCGGGAGTACAAGGATATGAAGAAGGACAGCAGCGGCGCGGCGACTGAAAATCCCTCTGTGCTGATCGATGCAAGAATCAAGGAACTGAATGACTGGCGCGGCCAGAAGCTGGCCGAGATCCGTGCAATCATTCACGAGGCCGACCCGGAGGTCGTCGAGGAGTGGAAGTGGCGCGGCGTTCCGGTCTGGTCACACAACGGCATGATCTGCACCGGGGAAACCTACAAGGCCGTGGTGAAAATGACCTTCGCCAAAGGCGCGGCGCTGGAGGATCCGTCACGACTGTTCAACGCCAGTCTGGAGGGCAATACCCGGCGGGCGATTGATATTCACGAAGACGACAAGATCGATACCAAGGCTCTGAAAGCGCTGGTGCGTTCGGCTATTACGTTGAATTTGAAAAAATGATATGCCGTTGAGGCAGAGGTAAAATGGAGGAGGGTGAAACGAGGAAAAAATGGCAGGGGCGGCTGGATTCGAACCAACGCATGGCAGGATCAAAACCTGCTGCCTTACCGCTTGGCGACGCCCCTGTAGCTATTGGTTTCAGTCCCGGGAGGACCTCTGCAACAGTGGGCGGCACTTTACCAGCGCTCTTCCATTCTGTGAAGCCCTGAAACAAATAAATTTCAGGGAAAACAGCTACTTATTTCCCGGACGGCAGCGCCGGTCAGACTTTCCGGGCTTTTTCAGCGATGGCCCCGAGAATCAGAGCGACCGAAGAAGCCCGAAAGACGGGCGAACGGCACCCGCCGCCGTCTCAACTCAATGAACTCGGCACTCCCGCCAGTAAACCGGTCAGCGTCTTCATGATTGCCTGCTGCCGGGCCCGGTCGTTCAGGTGCCGGGCCTCGGCGGCGGCGACATCGGCGCGGCAGTGCGGGCAGATCGATTCGTGGGGGTGGATGTATTGCAGGCAGTCGCGGCACAGGGCCAGTTGTGTCGGCAGGCGTCCTTCCTCGGGGGACGACTGGCCCTGATTGATCCAGGCCAGTTTGATCACTTGCCCGCTGTCGCTGACGCTGCTGACTTTTTCGCCGGTGTCGATGCGTTCAGTGATCAGGTCAAAACGTCCGACCGCAAACGAGCGCTGGGCGGCGTCCTCGACTTTGACGATGCGCTCGCGCAAACCCTGTTTCTGCAATTCCAGGGTTCGGTAGTGGCAGTAAGGATTGTTGCCGGGTTTTCCCAGCAGCGAGTGCGACGTCCAGGTGCAGCCGCCCCGGCAGACGTCGTTGTAATAGCAGCTTCGGCAGTAGCCCCACAGATCATCGACCGAGCGCAGGCGGCCGAAGTGCATGCCTTCGCTGTAGTGCCAGATATCGTGCAGGCTCATGTTGCGCACGTTGCCGCCGGAAAAACCGACGGTCGCCAGTGACGGGCAACCTTTCACCGTGCCGTCCGCTTCCAGCGCCAGCACGGTCTGGCCGGCGGCGCAGCCGCTCCAGTGCACGCGCTCATCACCGAAGCCGCGCCACAGATGTTCGTAAGGGCCGTAATAACCGATGTTATTGCCGACGTTCATCAGCAATCCGCGATCCAGTCCTTCGCGATACAACCGGGCCAGCAGCGGCATCACTTCCAGCAGCTTATACGGCTGGAGCAACAGTTCCGGATGGTCGACGGCGTTGCCCATGGCCACCGTGATCTGGATCTGCCAATGGGTGGCGCCGAGCTCGATGATGGTGTCCATCAGCTCCGGCAGGTCCGGCAACGTGGCCGCGCCGATCTGGGTGTTGACGCTCACCGCCAGCCCCGACGCCTTGGCCCGGCGCAGGGTGTCCACAGCCTTGTCGAACGAACCGGACACGTTGCGCACCTTGTCGTGCAGCGGCGCGAGTCCGTCCAGGGAAATGCCGACCCCGTTGAGCCCGGCATCGACCGCTGCCTGCATCTTCGCCGGTGTGAGATTGCGCCCACCGGTCTGGATCGCGCAGTACATGCCATGGTCGTGGATGGCGCGGATCAGTTGCGTCCAGTCCTTGCGCAGATAGGCTTCGCCGCCGATCAGGGTGATCTCGCGGGTGCCGAGGGCGGCGAGGGAATCGATTACCTCGAGGCATTCGCGGGTGTTGAGTTCATCGGGACGCCGATGCCCCGCGCGGGAGCCGCAATGCAGACACTTGAGGTCGCAGGCGAGTGTGATTTCCCAGACCACGTGCACCGGCACGTAGCGTTTGAGATCGGTGTCGCTGAGGTAGCGGGCAGGGCGGTTGTCTGTCATGGGAGATCCTTGCGCACGGGCCTGTGCGCGGCACGATTGGACTGACCTCGATGGGCTGGAAGACCGGGCGCGGTCACCCAGGACCGCGCCCGGGCCGTACGACTTAGCGTGCTTCCAGTCGCGCGATTTCCGCATTCAACTGCTCAAGGGCACTGCGCAAGGCGCCCTCGTGGGCCAGCTGTTGCTCGCCTTGCTGCACGGCGACTTTCAACTGCGCCAGATCACCGCTGGCCTGTGCCGTTTGCACGGCCACGGCATACAGCGGCTGGACGTGATGCTCGGGCGGCAGTGGCTCGACACTTGGTGCCTGATGCACGGCGACGTGCCGCACGTCCTGCCACTGGCCGCTTTCGTTGTAGCGGTAATCGACAAAGCCGCTGGTCCAGTCGCCCAGAATGCCTTTGAGGTGGAAGGTCTGGGCGATCTGACTCAGCGGACCGCTCGGGCTGCCGTCGAGGGTGAGAATGATGTAATTCTCGGCCGACGGCGTCAGCCTGGCCTCGGAATAATCGCCCCAGACCCGGGCATGGAAGTTGACCGGAGGCCAGGTGCTTTGAAACACGCTCGCGGTGCCGCTGACTTTTTTGCGGACAGTATCGACCACGATATCGAGGGTCAGAACCGGTGCGCCCAGCAGTGAATTGCTGGCGATGAGGCGGGTGTGAAAAAGTCCGATCGACATGATGCTGCTCCCTTGTGAAAGAAATGGTTCCTGTAGCCGATCAGCGACTTTGCGAGCGGCTGATTTCTGTCTTGGCGGCGTCCACCGCTATGCGCAATTGCGGCAATTGCTCCAGCTGCTGTCTGGCCTGTGCGGACAGACTCTTCATCTGCGCCAGGTCACCGCTGGCGATGGCGCCCTGAATCGGCGCGGCATACAGCGGCAGGACCGGTTTGTGCGGCTCGATCACCGGGCCGGGATTGAAAGCCTGAAGAACGTTCGAAGGCACCTCCACCAGATGCGCCGGCACGTTGTTCAGTTCGTGCCAGCGCTGGCCGTCGAAGTACTCATAGTTGGCCACGCCTTCGCGCCAGTCGGTGCCGATCACCAGATGGATCTTGAAGTTGATGATGGAGTTGGAACCGGGGCCGCCATGGTTGCCCTGGGCGGTGATCAGGATCTTGCTGACACCGGGCTTCATCACCGTCATGTAGGTGTATTCGCCCCAGACGTCCGAGTCGATGTCGAGCGGCGGATTGGTCGCCTGAGTCACCGCGGCGTTGCCGGTGACCTGCTGCTGTGGCGTGGACACCAGCAGGTTCAGCGCAAGACTCTGCGCCCCCGGCTGGCCCGTACCGATCCGGTAGCTCACCGGGAACAAGCCGACATTTTGCTGAGTTGCTGACATGTTGATTGCCTCCATTGCAATGTGGGAAATGGCCTTAGGGTTTTTCCAGTCGAGAAACTTCTTTGGCCAGTTTTTCGTACGCGGTTTGTAGCTCCTTCGCTTCCGGCTTCGTTGAATCGCGCTGCTTCAACAAAGTCTTCATCTGTTGCAGATCGCCGCCGGTGATCGCGCTCTGGATGGCGACGCCGTAGGGCGGGATGTTGTGGTTTGAACCGGTCATATCGAGGCCTTCCTCGTGGGTGTGTGCCGCTCGACCCCTTGCGCAGAAGGGGCGCCTTTCCTGACAGGCAGGCGAACGACATCCGCCAGAACCACCGGCAACCGGGATTCTCGGCGACGTGACAACCTGATCCGTCGGGATCTGATCAATTCGCAAACAGGGTTCGCGCAGGGGCGACGCCGCAGCGCCGGCTCACGCGCAAGCGTCGTCAGCCAAAACCGTCGGGCCTGACCTCGGGCGTCAATGAAGGGGTTTGCCGAAAGGGCAAATGGGGAAATCTCGCCTGTACGTTGGTCATCTTTCTGTCCTTGATAGAAAGCAACGAAACACAGGGATAGGTCGTTCACTCTTCAAGAGTGCAATACCCGCGCAAGCACAAAAACCATCCCTGATTTTTCTTCCAGTGCCGCTGATGGCGCTCGTCGAGGACGTTTGCCAAGTGGCCAGCATTTTGCCAGCCACGCAACCCTAGACCCGTTTGTGCAGGGCTGCCAGAAAAAGCGCCGAACGGTCATTCTGGCCGTTGCGGTGTGCGCCACCGCAACCGCTATCACTTGGCATTCATCCAGTGTTCAGGCGAAGAAACCGAGCAACAGCGTCGCCAGAATCACCGTCGAGGCGCCGCCGATCCGGGTGGAAATCTGCGCAAAGGGCATCAGTGACATCCGGTTCGACGCCGACAGGATCGCGACGTCGCCGGTGCCGCCCAGACCGCTGTGGCAGCAGGTCACGATGGCCGATTCGATGGGGTACATCTTCATCAGGTTGCCAATGAAAAAACCGGCGACGGTCATCGACACCACCACGCTGAGGCACACCAGCACATAGCCGATCGAAAACACCTTCACCACGCTGTCGAGCGGCACATACAACATTCCAAGACCGATCATCACCGGCCAGATGAAGGCGGCGGAAACCAGTTTGTAGAAAGACTGCGCGCCTTTTTCCAGCTTCTCCGGCAGCACGCGCACGTATTTGAACAGCACCGCCGCGAGAATCATCATCACCGGCCCCGGAATCCCGACGACCTTTTCCAGCAGGCCACCGAGCAAGAAGAACGCACAGATGACCAGCACGCCAGCGCCCATGAGTCGCAGGTCGATGGCGGTGGCGGACTCATCCTTGACCTTGAATTTATCGTTTTCGGCTTTCGCCCGAATCAGCGCCCCTTCACCGTTGATGGCCGGGCGTTTCAGCGCCAGCCGTGCCAGGTAACCGGCGCAGATGATCGCTGCAATGTTGCCGACCACGGCCGCCGGGACCAGTTGCGCGACATAGATGTCCGGCGTGCCGCCGAGGATCGTCGAATAGGCCAGGGACAGCGGCAGGATGCCTTCGCCGATGCCGCCGCCGATGATCGGCACGATGATGAAAAAGAACGTGTGGTAAGCGCTGTAGCCGGCAAGCTTGCCGACGATCAGCCCGCTCGCGACGGCGGCCAGGGTGCCGGCCAGCAAGGGGATGAACATGCGGATCATGCCCTGGACCAGAATGAACCGGCTCATGCCCAGGATGCTGCCGACCACCAGGCTGGCGATCACGAAGTACAGGAAGTTGGCTTCCTTCATCAGCATTTTGGTCGCGTCGATCGTCGGCGCGCCGAAGAAGCCGTAGAACACCAGCACCGACGGCAGCATCAGGCACAGGATGGCGCCGCCACCGATTTCCCTGAGGATCGGCAGACGCGAGCCCATCTGGCCGAAGAACACGCCCATGGTCATGATCACGGCCAGTCCACCGATCATGTTCTTCGGCAGAAAGCCGAGGTGGGCCGACAGAAACACGATCACGGCGATGCCGAGGAAGATCGGCAGCGGGATGACGCCGATCTCGTAGGTGCGCAGGCGCTGGATGATGCCGTCGGCGCGCGGGCCGTCGACGTTCAGGGATTGCTCAAGGGAGTCGCTCATGACGCATGTCCTCATGTTTGTTTTTATCGAGGATTGACGGGAAACCACGGTGCACCGGGCTCGGGTGGCGAGGCGGTGATTCGATGGTATCCTTCGCAAAATGCGTGATAAACAGCGGAAGCATGCGGCCTATGAACACGAATCGTGACCAATTTCCCTTGCCCGAAGACCTCAAGGTGTTCCTTACCGTCATCCGCAAGAACAGCTTTGCCAGCGCCGCCGACGAGTTGGGCTTTTCACCGGCCTACGTCAGCAAGCGCATCTCGGTGCTGGAAACCACGCTGGCGAGCAAGCTGCTGCACCGCACCACCCGACGCATCGCGCTGACTGATGACGGCGAGCGCGTACGAATTTGGGCGGAGAAATTGCTGGGAGATTTCGATCAGTTTCTCGGCGAGATTTCCCAGGCCCGGCACCAGCCGGCGGGGTCGCTGCACATTTGCAGCAGCTTCGGTTTCGGCCGTAATCATGTGGCGCCGGCGATCAGTCAGTTGTCCCGGGCGTGCCCGAAACTCGACATTCGGCTGGACGTGTTCGACCGGGTGGTCGATCTGGTGGGCGAGGGCTTCGATCTGGAAATCCTCGTCGGCGATGACCTGCCGGGCCAGCATCTGGCGCGCAAACTGGTGAGCAATCGGCGCGTGCTGTGCGCCACGCCGGAATACCTCGAACGCCGGGGTACGCCGCAATCTCTCGAAGACCTGAAAGACCACGATTGTCTGGTGCTCAAGGAGCGCAACAACGCGTTCGGCATCTGGACCCTGAGCAAGGACGGGCAAGAAGAGACGGTGCGGGTGAATGGCCCGCTGTCCTCCAACAGCGGCGAGATTGTGCTGGAGTGGGCGCTGAGCGGCGGCGGGATCCTGTTGCGCTCGATGTGGGACGTCAAACCGATGCTCGAGCAGGGCAGGCTGGTGCAGGTGCTGGACGGCTACACCCAGAGCGCCAACGTCTGGGCGGTCTATCCGACCCGGCTCAGCGAGTCGGCAAAGCTGCGGGTATGCGTGGAGTTTCTGGAAGAGTACTTCCGCGATTTGTCCGTGGAATGAAAACGGGCGGTTCAATGAACCGCCCGTTTTTTTGCCATCAACCCAACCAGGGATTGTCCGCCAGATGCCGTGCCTCAAAGGCGCGGATCTGCTCGGTGCGTTGCAGCGTGGTGCCGATGGCGTCCAGCCCGAGCAGCAACGACTGTTTGCGCAACTGATCGATCTCGAATTCGATCAGCGTACCGTCCGCCAGCTCGAGGGTCTGCTGCGCCAGGTTAACGCTGATCCGCGCGGTCGCCGGAACGCTGATCGCCTCGGCTACACGCTTGAACTGCGCGTCGTCCAGCTGAATCGCCAACACACCATTGCGCTGGCAGTTGTCGTAAAAAATCCCGGCGAAGGTGGTGCCGATCAAGGCCCGGATTCCCACTTGCTTCAAGCCCCATACCGCGTGTTCGCGGCTGGAGCCGCAACCGAAGTTGGGGCCGGTCACCAGAAACGCCGCGTCCTGCCAGGCCGGCTGGTTGAGCACGAATTCAGGGTTGGGTTCGCCGGAGGCGAGAAAGCGCAGATCGAAGAACAGCCCGCGATCCAGCCCCTGACGATCGATGCCCTTGAGAAACTGCTTGGGCATGATCACGTCGGTGTCGATGTTGGATGCAAGAAACGGCGCGGCGCTGCCGCTGACGGTGTCGAAAGGTTGCATGGTTCAAGCCTCCAGCGCGACGGTGCGCACGTCAGTCAAATGGCCGCTGATGGCGGCGGCGGCGACCATCGCCGGGCTCATCAGGTGGGTGCGCGCACCGGCGCCCTGACGGCCTTCGAAGTTGCGATTGGTGCTCGACGCACAGCGATCACCTGGCGCGAGCACGTCGTCGTTCATCGCCAGGCACATCGAGCAACCCGATTGCCGCCATTCGAAACCGGCGTCGAGAAAGATCTGCGCCAGGCCTTCGTCCTCGGCCTGATTGCGCACCAACGTCGAGCCGGGAACGATCATCGCCCGCACGTGGGCCGCCACACGCTTGCCGCGCACCACGCGGGCGACATCACGCAAGTCTTCGATCCGCGCATTGGTGCAGGAACCGATGAAGGCATGGCTGATCGTCACTTCGTCCAGCGGCATGCCGGGTGTCAGGCCCATGTAGTCGAGGGCGCGCTGCAGGCCCTGACGCAGGATCGGATCGGGCTGGGCGGCCGGGTCCGGCACGCGCCCTTTGATCGGCGCGGCCTGATCGGGGCTGGTGCCCCAGGTCACCATTGGTTCCAGCTCGGCGACATCGAGGATGACTTCGCGATCGAACACCGCGCACTCGTCGCTGTGCAGGGTTTTCCAGCGCTCGATTGCCTGCTCCCAGACCTTGCCCTTGGGCGCACGCGGCTTGTGTTGCAGGTAGGCGAACACCTTGTCATCCGGTGCCATGAACGCACCCCGGGCGCCGGCCTCGACGGCCATGTTGCAGATGGTCATGCGCGCTTCGACGCTGAGGGCGCTGATGGCCGGGCCGGTGAACTCGATGGCGTAACCGGTGGCGCCGGACGCGCCGATCTTTTCGATCAGCGCCATGATGATGTCCTTGGAGGTGACGCCTGCGCCCAGTTCGCCGTTGACCGTCACCCGCAGGGTTTTCAGACGTTTGTAGACCAGCGTCTGGGTTGCCAGCAGGTGCTCGATTTCCGAGGTGCCGATGCCGAAACCGAACGCTCCCAGTGCGCCGTAAGTGGTGGTGTGGCTGTCACCGGCCGCGACCACCATGCCCGGCAAAATGAAACCCTGTTCCGGCGCTACGACGTGTTCGATGCCCTGGCGCTTGTCCAGCACATCGAACAGCTCGATGCCGAAGTCGCGGCAGTTTTCTTCGAAGTACGACACCTGCCGCGCGCCCCCGGCGTCGGGCATGGTCGCGATGCGTTTCGGTGCGGTGGGGTTCACATGATCGACCACCGCCAGCGTCGCCGCAGGCCGCCACACCGTGCGCCCGGCCTCGCGCAGGCCGCTGAAGGCTTGCGGGCTGGTGTATTCGTTGGCGACCTGGCGGTCGATGTAAAGCAGCACGTGGCCCTGATCATCGAGGGTGCAGACGGTGTGACTGTCGATGTGCTTCTGGTACAGCGTTCTCGGGCTGGGCATGGCTTGCGCTCTTTTCTGTCCGGGGCAAAAACAACATGAGGACAGAATATTGATCGCAGAAATGCCATCAAGAGCGCATTGGTGAAGCGGTTAAACACGAACTGTGAGTAATGGCCTCAGGCTTTTGTACGCATTCCGCGCAGCGGATCGTCCAGCAACTCGAACTGCTCGGCCATGAAGTCGATCAGCATCCGCAGCGACGGCAGCATGCCCTGACGGCTGGCAAACACCGCGTAGATCATCTCCGTACGCGGCGCCCAGTCGGGCAGCACCACCGCCAATTGGCCGCGTTCGATGAAGTCATGCACCAGCGACATTGGCATCTGCGCAACGCCGACGCTGTCGATGGCCGCGCAGCGCAGCATCGGCAGGCCTTTGGTGATCAATTGCGGGCGATGTTGTAGGGTGAACTCGGAACCGTCCTGATGGAACAGCGTCCAGCTGTAAACCTGCTGCGGGCTGCCGTGGTGAGCGCTGGGGAAGCGCGACAGGTCTTCCGGCTCGCTCGGTTCACCCAGCCGGCTCAAGAGCGCAGGGCTGGCGACCAGGCACTGCGGCCGCTGCGACAGCACCCGGCTGACCAGCTCGGAATCCTGCAAGGGCGGCGGCCGCACCCGCAACGCCAGATCGACGCCTTCGGCCACCACGTCGACCTGCCGGTCGCTGGCCTCCAGATGCATTTCGACGCGCGGGTGCATGGCCATGAAGCGCGTGATGATCCCGCCGACGCATTCTTCCAGCAGCGTCGTCGGACAGGTCACGCGCAACACGCCGCCCGGTTCGGCGCGGGTCATGGCAATCGCGGCTTCGGCGGCCTCGGCCTGTTTCAGCATCGCCCGGCAATGGTCGTAGTAGGTCTGGCCCAGCTCCGTCACCGAGAAGTGCCGGGTGTTGCGGATGATCAGGCGCACGCCCAGACGCTCCTCAAGCAAGGCAATGCGCCGGCTCAGGTTCGACTTGGGAATCCCCAGCGCCCGCGCCGTCGGCGCAAAGCCGCCGTGGTCCACCACCATCACGAAATACTGCAGGTCATTGAGGTCTAGCACGGGGCGAGATTCGCTGGAAAAGGGACGCCAACTATACAAGCCCGATTGTCCATTGTGTGGGAAGCAGCGGCCCGTTTTCGGCTCTGGTGGGCGATGCCGGGCGAGCCGTAGATTGCGCCGTCCGAACCTTGCACACACTGGATGTAGAACTTGAACAAGCTTTGCGAGATGCAATCGTTCGTCATGGTGGTCGACACCGGCAGTATCACCGAGGCAGCCCGGCAACTGGGCACCGCCAAATCCATGGTCAGCCAGCGGATTGCGCAACTGGAAAAACGACTCGGCAGCATCGTCCTCGAACGCGGGCGGCAGGCCCGGCTGACGGAGGCCGGGGAGGTGTTTTATCGGTATTGCGTGCGGATTCTGTCGGAGGTCGAAGAGGCGGAAGACGCGGTGCTGGCCTTTCAATCGAGCCTGCGCGGCAGCCTGCGGCTGGCGGCGCCGATGGCGTTCAGCATTCGTTACCTGACGCCGATCCTGTCGTCCTTCGCGGTACGCTATCCCGAGTTGCGCCTGGACATCGAATTCGACGATCGCCACGTCAACCTACACGAAGAACGCTACGACGCGGCGATCCGCATCGGTGAGTTGCCGGACTCCTCGCTGGTGGCGAAAACCATCACCGCCAATCGTCATATCATTTGCGCCAGTCCCGACTATCTGGCCGCTCATGGCACGCCGCAAACCCCGCAAGAACTGTCTGAACATTTCGCCATGCTCTACGTGAACCGCGAACCCCACGGCATGTGGACGCTGCCGGTGAACAATGCGCTGGAATCGTTTCGTGTGCGCTGCCGGATGCGCACCAACAACGGCCATCAGTTGATGGAGGCGGCGAAGGCCGGTATGGGGCTGGCGATTCTGCCGACGTTTCTGGCGGCGCAAGCTATCGTGGACGGTGAACTTCAGGAGGTGTTGGCGCCTTACGCGCCCCGAGGCGGGAATATTTCGGCGGTGTACCGACGCTCCCAGCGGGCTTCACCCAAGTTGCAGGCGTTGACCGATTTTCTCTGCGAACAGATCGGCAATCCGCCGGTGTGGGAGCAATTGCTCGGGGCTCATTCGGCCGGTTAAGGCGTTCGGGAAAAGCGAAACCGCGATTCGTTTTTCCCCGGCTTATGAGCCCTCGAACCCTTCAATAAGCTCTTCCTCAACAGGCGCGCTTTGACGCCTGACAGGGAAGAAACCGATGAACGATACCCTTGTTAATTCTGCCCGGCGTGCCCCGGTCGATGTGATCGTGGTGGGCGGCGGTTCCGCCGGCGCGGTACTGGCCCGTCGCTTGAGTGAAAACGTCCGGCGCCAGGTGCTGTTGCTGGAGGCGGGTCAGAGTTTTGCCCCGGGCAAGTACCCCGAAATCGTCGCCAGTAGCGATGTGGTCGGTGCCAATGGCAATCGCCAGTTCGAGTGGGGTTACACCTCCCGGCCGGGCTATGTCGAACACCCGATCGGCGCGTTGCGCGGCAAAGTGCTGGGCGGCAGTTCGGCCATCAACGGCGCGGTGGCGATTCGCGCCCGAGCCACGGACTTCCAGCGCTGGAATCTGCCGGGCTGGAGCTTTGAGGACTTGCTGCCCTCGTTCAAAAAACTGGAAAACCACAGCGGCGGAGCCAGCGCATTGCATGGCCACGACGGGCCGCTGCCGGTGCGTCAGCTCGGCAGCGCCGACGTCACACCAATGCAGAAAGCCTTCATCTACGCCACGGTCGCCAACGGTTACCGGATGATCGACGACTTCGACGGCGCGAATGCCAACGGCGTCGGCCCGTACCCGATGAACATCGTCGACGGCGTGCGGGTCAACACCGGCATGGCTTACCTCACGGACGAGGTGCGCGCCCGCGACAATTTGCAGATTCGCGCCGACAGCCTGGTGGACAAGGTGCTGTTCGACGGCAAACGTGCGGTGGGTGTGCAACTGGCGAATGGCGAGCAATTACGCGCCAACGAAGTGATTCTTTCGGCGGGCAGTTACGGCAGCGCGGCGATCCTGTTGCGCTCCGGTATCGGCCCTGGCGACGATCTGCGCGCACTGGACATTGAGCCGGTCGCCGAATTGCCGGTCGGGCAGAACCTGGCGGATCACCCGTTCTATTACAATGCCTACGCCGCCAAACCCGACCTGATCGGTCGCCAGTCGCCGGCCATCGGCGCCAAGCTCTGGACCCACAGCCGCAGCGCCGAGCACGGCGATCTGGATATTCACATCACCGCGACCCACCTGTTCCCCCATGACCAGAGCCCGACCCAGGTGGGCTTCGTGCTCGCGGTGGCGCTGACCCGGCCGCTGTCCCGAGGCAAGGTTACGCTGGCCAGCCGCGATCCGTCGGTGGCGCCGAATATCGATCTGAATTTTCTCGCCGAGCCCATGGACCGCCAGCGCCTGCTGGACGGTATTCGTCTGGCACGGCGGATCGGTGCGACCGCGCCGCTCAAGGGTTTGATTCACTCGGAGCTGAATCCGGGGCAGGGCAACGACTCCGACGACGCCTTGCTGGCCAGCGTCAAAGCCACGCTCGACACCTATCACCACCCGACCTCGACCGCGCCGATGGGCCGGCCGGGCGATGCCATGGCCGTGGTCGACCTCGAAGCCCGAGTAATCGGCGTGCAGGGCCTGCGGGTGGTCGACGCTTCCATCTTCCCGGACGTGCCGTCCGTTGCCACCAACCTCACCGTGATCGCCACCGCCGAAAAAATCGCCGGTCTCTACGCCTGAATCCAAGGAAGCTTTCGCCATGAACAACACCAAGGTTTTGAACTGGATCGACGGCCTGTGGCTGGATTCCGGTGACTACAAAGACTCCATCGACCCAGCGACTTATGAGCTGATCGGTCGCTACGCCGAAGGCGGACTGGCCGAAGCGCAGCAAGGCATCGAAGCTGCACAACGAGCCTTCACGCAGACCCCATGGAAAGACGACAGTCAACTGCGTGCCCAAGTGCTGCTGGAACTGGCGGACGTCTTTGAACTCAACGCCGCCGAGCTGATCGACACCCTGGCGCTGGAGAACGGCAAGATCCGTCCCGAGGCCGCCTTTGAAGTCGGCATGGTGCCGTCCAAATTGCGCTATTACGCCGCGCTGGCCCGCACCGAATATGGCCGCGCCGCGCAACCCCGGCCCGGCAAGATCTCCCTGGTGATCCGCCAGGCCGTCGGTGTCGCGGGCATCATCGTGCCGTGGAATTCGCCGGTGGTGCTTATGATCCGCTCGCTGGCGCCGGCCTTGGCCGCCGGTTGCACCACGGTGATCAAGATGCCGGGGCAGACCGCGCAGACCAACGCGCTGGTGGCGCGGATCATGAGTGAAGCACCGTCGCTGCCGCGCGGCGTGATCAACCTGTTCAGCGAGCAGGGCGCGACCGGTTCGATTCATCTGGTGGAGTCGCCAAAGGTGCCGGTCATCAGCTTCACCGGCAGCACCGGCACAGGGCGGGCGATCTCGGCAGCGGGGGCGCAACACCTCAAGCGTTTCGGCCTGGAACTGGGTGGCAAAACGCCGATGCTGGTGTTCAACGACGCCGACCTCGACGCCGTGGCGCCGACGCTGGTCAAGGCGCTCACGGTGTTTTCGGGACAGTTCTGCATGACTGGTTCGCGCCTGCTGGTACAGCGCGACATCGCCCACGTATTGACTGAGCGCCTTGCCGCTCGACTTGAAGCGGTGCGGGTCGGGCCGGCGGCGGATCCGGACAGCGACATGGGACCGCTAATCGACAAACCGAACGTGCAGCGTGTCAATCAGGTGGTGGAAGAGGCGATTGCTGCCGGTGCGCAAGTCATCGTGCGCGGTGGGCCGGTGACTGAAGGGCCGCTGGCCAAGGGCGCGTTCTATCGGCCGACGCTGCTACGGGTCAGCGATCCGGAGATGGCCATCGTCCAGCGCGAAACCTTCGGCCCGGTGCTGACCCTACAGGTGTTCGATAGCGAAGCCGAGGCCATTGAACTGGCCAACAACAGCGAATTCGGTCTGGCCGCCAGCGTCTGGACCCGCGACATCGACCGCTCGCTGCGGGTCGCCCGTGAGCTGGAGGCCGGCACGGTGTGGGTCAACGACTGGGCGGTGGTCTACGACGAGTTCGAGGAGGGCGGTTTCAAACAGTCGGGGCAGGGGCGTCTGAACGGTGTGGCAGCGATGGATGATTTTGTCGAGTACAAACACATCGCGCTCAATCCCGGTCGGCGTCAGGAGTGACCGCGATGCGATTATCCCGACCGTGGATCGTCGCGCTGTTGTCGGGGGCGCTGAGTGCGTCCCCGGCCTATGCCGCTGGCGAACAACCGCTGACTTTCACAAGGACTGATCCGGTGTCTCAGGACAAACTCTACGACGCGCTGCTCGATGCGCTTTACGCTACGTTCGGCAAGCATCCGGGCTTTCGCGCGACCCATGCCAAAGGTCTGTTGGTGAACGGGACTTTCACGGCTTCACTTGCGGCGGCGAGTCTCAGCCGTGCGGCCCATTTGCAGGGGAAACCGGTGCCGGTGGTCCTGCGGTTCTCCAACTTCAGTGGCGTGCCGGCCACGGTTGACGGCGACCCGATGGCCAGCCCGCGCGGGCTCGCGGTGCGTTTCAAGCTGCCTAACGGCGAGTTCACCGACATTGTCGGCCATTCGTTCGACGGTTTTCCGGTGGCCACGCCTCTGGAATTTCTCGGCTTCCTGAAAGGCATCGCTGCAACGGTCGCCACACCGCCGGATCCGCAGCCGTTGCAGGCTTTTCTGGCAGAGCATCCGAGGGCCAGACACTTTCTGGAAACGCCGAAACCGGCGCCGTCGAGCTACACCAGCATCGAATACTTCGGCGTGAATTCGCTGGTTTTCAGCAACCATGAAAACCAGGAGCAGATCGTTCGCTATCGCATCGAACCGTTGACCGGCCAATCGCTTATCGGCGACCAGGAAGCCGCCCGCATGCCAGCCGATTATTTGCAGGATGAAATGACGGCGCGACTGGCGAAGGGCCCCGCGCAGATGCGTCTGATCGCGCAACTGGCAGCGTCGGGCGACGTGGTCGAAGACGGCTCGATCCCATGGCCAAGAAACCGCCGCGAAGTCGAACTGGGCCTCTTCACCCTCGATTCGCTGGTGCCCGCCGAAGACCAGCAAGCCGCCCAGCAACGCCTCGACTTCAGCCCCGGCCGTTTGCTCGACGGCATCGCCCTGAGCCGCGACCCGATGACCCTGGCCCGCGACCGCATCTACCAGCGCGCCGTGCTGCGGCGCCAGCAACCATGACCACCGAGGCCGGCGCCCGCTGGAAGCAATGGCTGGTGTCATGGCTGATCGTGTGGCCGCTGTCGGTGTCCATGCCATGGGCACTGGCGGCGCTGCTGGAACTGGCGGATCTGCGATTGCCGGGGTGGTTGTTCAAGATGCTGGTCGCCGGGTTGATCTCGTTCAACATGGTGTATTGGCTGATGCCGCAGAGTTCGCGGTTGATGGCGCGGTGGTGGGTGCGCTAAGTGTTTCGGGCCTTACTCGGTGGTGTCAAAAGCCTCGTGGTAGCTGACGACTCCGACCGGCAATTCTCCGTCAAACGCCAACGCCTGAAAGTATTCCGCCGGAATCCCCGGCAACTCCAGGCCTGCATGAGCCTTGAGTCGCGCGAGGGCCTGATCGGCGGCGCTTTCGAGTCGTGCTGCGAGCAGCCGTTCGAGCTGAAGATGGGCGTCCGGATCCATCGCCTGCACGCCGCTTTCCCAGCGGGAAATCGTCGACTGGGTGACCTTGAACAACTCGGCGGCATGGCTCTGCTTGACGCGGTGCAGCACTCGCCAGCGACGCAGGGCGATGCCGGGCAGACTGGGCTTCAACAAGGTGTCGGACATGGCGATGGATCGCAAAAGGAATGCGGGCCGACAGTCTGAAGACTGTCGGCCCGTGCTGCAAATCGACGCGATATCAGGTCATTCCGGCAGCTTGGCAATCACCTTGATCTCGAACTGAAAGCCATACAGCCAGGTCACGCCGACCGCCGTAATGGTCGGATGCGGCGCCTCGCCCCAGAACTCGGGCACCACTTCCCAGATGGTTTCGAAGGTCGATTGCGGGTCGACCATGAATACCGTCACGTCCACCACGTCATCGAAACTGCCGCCGGCCGCGCCGAGGATCGCATTGAGATTGGTGAAGGCCAGTCGCACCTGTTGCTTGAGATCCGGTTCCGGCGAGCCGTCCTCAAGGCTGCCGACCTGGCCTGAGACAAACAGAAAGCCGTTGGAACGAACCGCCGGGGAATAGCGGTTGCGCTCGTAAAGGGCATGGCGTCCGGGCGGGAAAACCACGTCGCGTTTTGGCTGGGCAACGGTCATGGGGTTTCTCCTTCAATGGGTTGAAAACCGGTGATGGAGCAACTGTAGGGACTTGCCTCGGCGCGATAAACGCGCAACCTTGGCGATCACTGTTTGCAAATACCAAACAATCGAGCCCCTGTCAGAGGTGGGATATGGACCGTTTTGACGCGATGCAAGCTTTCGCCCGGGTGGTGGAGGCGGGCAGTTTCACCAAGGCCGCCGAGACCCTGCACATGAGCAAGACCACCGTGACCCAGCTGATTCAGCAACTGGAGGCGCGGCTGCGAGTGAAGTTGCTCAACCGCACCACGCGCAAGGTCAACGCCACGGCGGACGGCGCGGTTTATTACGAGCGGGTGATCAAGTTGCTGGCGGACATGGACGACGCCGAGACCAGTCTTCCCGGTGCGGCGGCGCAGCCCAAGGGACGCTTGCGGGTCGATGTGCCCAGCCCCCTGGCCAATCTGATTCTGGTGCCGGCTCTGCCCGAGTTTTGCGCGCGGTATCCGGAGATCCAGATCGACATGGGCGTCAGCGACCGAATCGTCGACATCATCGATGAGAACGTAGATTGCGTGGTGCGCGGGGGCGAGCTGCGGGATCAGTCACTGATGGCCCGGAAGGTGGCGGATCTTCAACTTGGCGTGTACGCCGCGCCGAGTTATCTGGCCCGCTCCGGCACCCCGATGCATCCCCGTGAACTGGAAGACAGCCATCATCGGGTGGTCGGTTTCCTTTGGGCACGCACCGGCAAACCGGTGCCGTACGCCTTGCACAATGAACACGAAGACTTGCAGATCAAGGGCCGTCATGTGCTGGCGGTCGATGACGGCAATGCCTATTTGTCGGCGGGCCTCGCGGGGCTGGGCGTGTTGTGGTTGCCCAAGTACATGTCCAAAGCACACGAGGCGAGCGGTGATCTGGTGCCGCTGTTCGAAGACTGGCGCCTTGATCCGATGCCGCTTTACGTCGCCTATCCGCCGAACCGCCATATCAGCCGCAAGCTGCGGGTGTTTATCGACTGGATCGCCGAAGTGATGGCCCGTCACGCACCGGTCATGGATCGCTCAGGTTCGCCAGCAGCCATTCGGTAAAACTGCGGGCCATCGGATCGTTTTCGCTGTCGCGGTGGGTCAGCAGCGCCCAGTTCGGGCCGCGAATGGTCTCGTCCACCAAGGGCTGCAACAGCCCGTCAGCCCGAGCCTTGCGGCTGAGCAACTGGCTGACCAGCGCGATGCCGAGCCCGCCGCATGCAGCGTCCAGCAGCAGGCCCGGATCAGAGAAATTCAAACCCTGATCCTGCTGGCCGACATCGATCCCTGATTCAACCGCCCAATGGCTCCAGTCCATTTCCCGCTCGCCGTGCAGCGTCGTCCGCTGCGCGCTCGGCACGCTCAGCAGGCTCGGGTGGCACGCTGGATAGAGGCGGTCAGCGTGCAACACCTTGAAGCTGCATTCAGCCTGGGAACTGATGTCGTCGCGCACCGCCAGATCGATGGTCTGGGTCGCCATGTCTGGCACCTCATCGGTGCTGAAAATCCACAGATCGACCTGCGGATGCTGTCGCCGAAAATCCCCCAGGCGCGGCAGCAGCCAGTGCCGGGCAAACGCCGGCGTGGTGTTGAGCACCAGTTGATTGGGTTTCTGGTATTGCCCCAGCCGCCGGATGCCCACCGACAGTTGCTGCAGCATGGCCTGGGTGGTGCTGAGCAGATCGTGGCCGGCGTCGGTCAGGCTGACGCTGCGTCCGCTGCGGAAAAACAGCGGTTGCTCGAGGTACGCCTCAAGGCTGCGAATCTGCTGGCTGATGGCCGACTGCGTGAGGCTCAGTTCCTCGGCGGCCTTGTGAAAACTGCCCAGCCTTGCGGCGGCTTCGAAGCCGCGCAACGAGCTGAGGGGTGGCCAGTGTTTCAGCATGATCGATAAGTTCCTCTAATCAGTTTTCCGCTAAATCCATCGTTTGTTTGCCCTTCAGACCGCCATTAGCATGCACGTCAACGCCGCCGAGGCTGTTTTCATTGAACACAATGGCTTAACTCAAAGGGCTTTTTACCATGCAGCAGAACAAAAACAACAACAGCGGTTGGATGATGCCGGCAGAGTGGGTGACGCACGCGGCGACCTGGATGGTCTGGCCCCACAATCAGGCCCTGTGGGAGTCGGGCTGGGGCGTCACGTTGCCGTTGGTGCAGGAAGATTTCGCCCGCGTCGCCAACGCCATCGCCCGGTTCGAACCGGTGAAAATGGTTGTCGATCCGTCGGCCATCGCCAGTGCAAAAGCCTTGTGCGGGCCGAACATCGAACTGATTCCGCTGGCCGTCAACGACAGCTGGTGCCGCGATTCTGGCCCGAGTTTCGTCGTTCACCCTGAGCAAGGTCTGGCGGGCGTGAGCTGGCGGTTCAACGCCTGGGGCGGCAAGTCGGCCCATGATCTGGACGAAAGCCTGGCGCGCCGCGTGCTCAATCACTTGGGCGGCGAGTGCTTCGGCACTGCGCTGAGCAACGAGGGCGGCGCGATCCACGTGGACGGCGAGGGCACGTTGATCACCACCGAATCGGTGCTGCTCAACCCCAATCGCAACCCCGGTGTGAGCAAGGCCGAGATGGAAGAAATCTTCAGCCGCCTGCTCGGCGTGAAGAAAACCATCTGGCTGCCGGGCGATCCGGATTACGTCACCGGCGACATGACCGACGGCCACGTCGATGGCGTCTGCGCCTTCGCTCGTCCCGGCGTGTTGCTGGTGGACGCGACTCACGATTGCAGCTCGGTGTACGCCGAAGTGGTGCGGGAAAACCGCCGCGCACTGGAGCTGGCCACCGACGCTCAGGGCCGCAAATTCGAGCTGATCGAGTTGTATGAAGCCACCGATGCCGTGGACACCGAAGCCGAAGTGTTCTGCGCCTCGTACACCAACTTCTACATCGCCAACGGCGCGATCATCATGCCGGCGTACGGCATCGAGGCCGACCATGTGGCGGCGCAAACCCTGGCCGAGGCGTTCCCAGGCCGTGAAGTGGTGCCGGTGCAGATCAATCACCTGGCCCATGGCGGCGGAGGTGTGCATTGCATCACCCAGCAACAGCCAGCCTGGCCGGTGGAGGGTTGATCGATGACGATATTGAAAGTCGCCACCACCCAGATGCCGTGCACCTGGGACCTGAAAAGCAACCTTGATCGCGCCGAGCAGTTGGTGCGTGAAGCGGCTGGGCAGGGCGCGCAAGTGATCCTGTTGCAGGAGCTGTTCGCCACGCCGTATTTCTGCATCGAGCAGAGCCATCAGCACATGGCGCTGGCCGAGGCGTACCGCGACAGTCAGGTGCTGTCGCGATTCGCCGCGCTGGCCCGCGAACTGGGCGTGGTGTTACCGCTGAGCTGGTACGAGAAGGCCGGCAACGCCTACTTCAACTCGCTGAGCGTGGCGGATGCCGACGGGCGCCTGTTGGGCGTGTATCGCAAGACTCACATCCCCAACGCCATCGGTTATCAGGAGAAGGAGTATTTCAGCCCCGGCGACACCGGTTTCAAAGTCTGGGACACCGCGTTCGGCCGCCTCGGCGTGGGCATCTGCTGGGATCAGTGGTTCCCGGAAACTGCCCGCTGCCTGGCGTTGATGGGGGCTGAGGTGCTGCTGTTCCCGACCGCCATCGGCTCGGAACCGGGCTGCGCGGATCTGGATTCGCGCGACCACTGGCAGATGACCATGCGCGGCCACGCGGCTGCCAATCTGCTGCCGGTGATCGCCTCCAACCGGATTGGCCGCGAAGTGGCCGGCACCGATGCGGCGTTGCAAATGAATTTCTACGGCTCATCGTTCATCTGCAACCACAAGGGAAAAGTGCTCGCCGAAGCCGACCGCGCCAGCACCGGTGTCTTGGTGCAAAGCCTGGATCTGGCAGCCATGCGTGAAGATCGCCTGAGCTGGGGCATCTACCGCGACCGTCGTCCGGAAATGTACGGCGCATTGCTGAGCCAGGACGGCCGTCACCTTAACGCCCGCTGGAATCCTCAAGGAGTCTGATATGCCTACTTCACACAAGTGGTTGCTGGGCGCTCTGGGCCTGGCGCTGGCCGGCCTGATGCCGGCCGTGCACGCCGAAGACAAGACCTTACGGCTGTACAACTGGGCTGACTATTTCGCTGAAGACACACTGAGCAAATTCACCGCCGAAACCGGGATCAAGGTGATCTACGACGTGATGGACGGCAGCGAAACCCTGGAAGCCAAAATGCTCTCCGGCGGCAGCGGCTACGATCTGATCTTCCCCGGTGACACCGTGGCCGAACGGCTGATGCGCGCCGGCAGCCTGTTGCCGCTGGATCCTTCGAAGATCACCGCGATGAACGACATCGAATCGGGCCTGCAAAAACTGCGCAGCCATTACGAGCATTCGAACAAGGCCACCGTGCCGTACACCTGGGGCACCATCGGCCTGACCTACAACGCCGAGCAGATCAAGCAACGCATGGCCGACGCGCCGGTCAACAGCCTCGGCATGCTGTTCAAACCGGAGCTGGCGGCCAAATTTGCCGATTGCGGGATTTCGATGATCGACTCGCCGGACGAAGTGCTGGCCGTGGTGCTCAACTATCTGGGACGCGACCCGCGCAGCGCCAAGCCTGCGGATCTGGCGGCGGCCAGTGATTTGCTGATGAAGCTGCGGCCGTACATTCGCAAGTTCCAGTCGCAACCGGTGACCGATCTGGTCAACGGCAACCTGTGCCTGTCCCTCGGCTACAGCGGCGACATGACTCAGGCCCAGCGCACTTCGGACAGCGCCGGCAAGCAGACCCGCTTCCAGTACCGCGTGCCGCGTGAGGGCACCACGGTGTGGATGGACACCATGGCCATTCCGGTGGATGCCAAACACCCGGAATACGCCTACGAATTCATCAACTTCGTGATGCGCCCGGAAAACATGGCTGCGATCAGCAATTTCACCGGTTACCCGACCTCCAACGCCAAGGCCCGGCCAAACGTGGATGAGGCCATGCGCAACAACCCGGACATCTACCTCGACGAAGCGACCTATGCTCGTCTGATACCGGGCAAGGACATTCCCCAGGCTGACATGCGCGCCCGCATGCGCACCTGGACCAAATTCAAGACTGCCACTGCCAAGTGATTTTTCCGGGCCGCCCCGGCGGCCCCTTACCCATCAGGAACGTACACATGCCGACTCGTCGCGAGTTCATCAAACAGGTTTCAGTCGCCGCCGGCGCAGGCGCTGCCGTCATGGGCCTTGGCCTGTCCCCGGCGCGCGTGCTGGCGGCCAGTGAGGGGCGCTGGTTCATGCCCGACGAGGGCGACAAGCACGAACGCGCCTACATGGCCTTCGGCGCGCAGGATGCGATCTGGGAAGACTTCACCGAAGACGTCCAGGAAGCCCTGGGCCGAATCGCCCGCGCCATCGCCCGCTATGAACCGCTGACCATCTACTGCCGCAGCGGCGAGCGCAGCCTGGCCGAAGAGATTTGCGGCAGCTCCAACATCACCTACCAGATCGCCAACCTCGACGACATCTGGATGCGCGACATCAGCGCCAACTTCGTCATCGATGACAAGAACGGCCTGGGCGCGGTGGACTTCAACTTCAGCGGCTGGGGCAACAAGCAACAGCATTCGAAGGACGCGAAGATCGCCAAACGCGTGGCGGCCGATGCGCAGGCGACCTACCAGCGCAGCGAACTGGTGGGCGAGGGCGGCGGCATCGAAGTCGACGGTCACGGCACCGCGATCATGACCGAAAGCTGCTGGGTCAACGAAAACCGCAACCCCGGCTGGAGTAAGGCCGACGTCGAGGCGGAACTGAAAGCACGCCTCGGTCTGCGCAAGATCATCTGGCTGCCGGGCATCAAGGGCAAGGACATCACCGACGCCCACGTCGATTTCTACGCGCGCTTCGTCACGCCCGGCGTGGTGATCGCCAACCTCGACACCGACCCGCGCTCCTACGACAACAAGGTCACCCTGGCGCACCTGGAAATCCTGAAGAAAGCCACCGACGCCGACGGTCGTCCGTTGCAGATCCACACCGTGTCGCCACCGCTGAAACCGCGCAAGACCAAGTTCAACAAGGACAACGACGATTTCGCGGCCGGTTACATCAACTATTTCGTGATCAACGGCGCGGTGATCGCTCCGGAGTTCGGCGACAAGGACGCCGACAAGAAGGCCTTCGACCTGCTGAAAAAGCTCTACCCGAACCGCGACGTGGTGCAGATCAACATCGACGCCATCGCGGCCGGTGGTGGCGGGATTCACTGCGTGACCAGTCACCAGCCGGCGTAAGGCTCAGCTTCTGCGCACCGCCACGCATTTGATTTCCACCAGCAACCCCGGGTGAGCCAGTTGGCTGACGCCGATGCAGGTCCAGGCGCAGAAGCCTTTGGGGAATACGCGGTTCTTCACGTCACGAAACACCGGCATGTGTTGGCTCATGTCGACGTGATAGGTGGTCATCTCCACCACATCGTTGAAGGTGCAGCCACCGGCCTTCAGCACTTCGTCGAGGTTTTCCCAGGCGCGGATGAACTGTTGCTCGGGGTCTTCGATGACCTTCAAGTCAGCCGTCCGGCCCACCTGACCGGCGCAGTAAAGCGTATCGCCGACCAGAACCGCCGGAGCGTATCCGGCGCGTTCCACGATGGGTTTCATGGAGTCGGGGATGATGATTTTGCGATCGGGCATCGAGTTTTCCTTCAGTGACGGATTTCAGCGACCGTGCGCGGTCGCTGCCAACTGCTCGGTATCCACTCGCACGAATACCGAATCACCCACTGCCGTCAGCACATCCCCGGCGTAGACCTCGCAGATCACCCGGGTTTTGCGTCCGACTTCTCCCTCGACTTTCGCCTTCAGTGTCAGCGGGACACCCATCGGCGTCGGTTTGATGAACTTGATGCCGAGGTTGCCGGTGACGCAGTTGATGCGTGGCTGGCTTTCGGGTTCGCGTTGCTCGGCCCGGTAGTGATAAGCCATCGCGGTCCAGTTGGAATGGCAGTCCACCAGCATCGCGATCAAACCGCCGTAGACCAGTTCCGGCCAGCCGCAGTATTTGGCCTCGGGCACATGCTCGGCCATGACGTGCACGCCGTCCTCGTGCCAGAAACTCTTGATGTGCAAACCGTGCGGGTTGCTGCTGCCGCAGCCGAAGCAGACGCCCTCGGGGGCGGCGGTGTCTTGCAGGGAGGTGTCGTGGGTGGACATGCGGGGTCATCCTTAAACTGTTAGCCGAACCGCGCGGATTCTAACCTTGATTCAAGGACAAAACGTTGCTTCGAGTGGGGCGCACTGCTGTTTGCGTCGATCCCGGTGCAGGGCTAATTACGCTGCGCCAGATTGCGTTGAAACTCTTCGAAGCTGCACGGCAGGGTCGTGGCCTTGCGCTTTTTCGACTTTTCGCGCTCGTCCGGCAGTTGATCGCTCAATTCCCAGACCTCAAGCATCTTCGCGTATTCGAAGGCGTGGCGCGGGCTGATCTGAATCCACTGCTGAAATGCCTGACGCTCGTCAGGGGTGCAGCTGTCGTCTTGCAGACGCAGGCACCAGTGCGCCGCTTGATTGAGGATTTCATCATCGGCGTCTTGAGGGCTTTGGAGGTTCATTGACTGCTTCCAGGATGGCCGGAGAGGGCACTTTACCCTGCCTCTTGCAAAAAAAACGTCAAATATCGGCAGGGATTTAGCCCGTTTTACGGACAGAACGCGCAGCCGAAGGACAGATCGCGCCGGGATTGGCTGTCTTCGACGTTTTGTCATATTCAGTCACATTACCTTGCAGATAGTGGGCAGCCCAACCGGTTTTCAATGAGGCTGCATCGTGTTTCCACGTTTTCTGTGTTCGCTGTCCGTGTTGAGTCTGTCCATCGCCGCCGTCCACGCGGCCGACCTTGATACCCCGCGCCTGCAAGGCATCGACAACTTCCGCGATATCGCCGGTATTACCACGGCTTACTCCACGACCCATGACGGCACGATGCGCGCCGGGGTGTTCTACCGCTCCAATGCGCTGACGCCGACGGCGTCGGATCTGGCGACCCTCAACGGTCTGGGCATCAAGGCCGTTTACGACTTGCGCACCCCCAGCGAAATCGCCGGCACGCCGGACACAATGATCAGCGGGGCTACCTACCAGAACATCGACATCATCGGCGCCACCACCTCGGGCGCAAACATCACCACGGTCTCGTTCAAAAGCGCGGCCGACGCGATTGCGATGATGCAGCAGACCAACCGCGCGTTCGTCAGCGACGCCGGCATGCGCGGGCAGCTGGGCGTGCTGTTCAACGAACTGGCCGGTGTCGACGGCGCCGCGTTGTTCCATTGCACCGCCGGCAAGGACCGCACCGGCTGGACCGCCGCTGTGCTGCAAAGCATTGCCGGGGTCGATGACGCGACGATCATGAGCAACTACCTGGCGACCAACGACTACACCGCCGCGCGGGTCGCCAAAACCCTGGCGATGATGCCGCCGAGCATGGCCGCGATCTACGCGCCGCTGCTGGGCGTCGAGGCCAGTTACCTGCAAGCGGGCCTGGATCAGGTGAGCGCGCAATACGGCAGCATGGACAACTACCTCAAACAGGGGCTGGGTCTGTCCCAGGAAACCATTTATGTACTGCGCGGCAAAATGGTCGAGTACAACAGCCTACCGGGTCAGGCAGGGCTGATCGGCAACGCCGCCGCCGGTGCGCAGCTGTTGCAGGAATTGCAGAACAGCAAGCTGTCGGGCACTTACAGCGCCTACAACTACTACCTGCAATCGGCCATCGACGCCGGCACCCTTAGTGGCGTCGAGTCCACGGTCGGTGGTCAGGTGCACGCCGATGCGGCCAGTTACCTGCTGCGTCAGAACGCAATGATCGAACAGGCCGCCGCGCCATTCGCCAGCGGCACTGACCTCAAGGTCGGTCAATACCGCTTGTGGAGCACCGCGCTCGCCGGTTACCTCGGCACCGACGGCTCGGCCCATGCGCAAAGCAGCAACGAACACAGTCAGGGCCTGATGGTTGGCGTCACGCAGCGCTTCTCCGAACAACTCAGCGCTCGCGGCGGCATCGGTTACAGCAAAGGCTCGGTGGGCGGCGCAGGCGGCGAGGCTGACACCGATTTCACCTTCCTCGACCTTGGCGCGCGTTATGGCTTCACCAGTCTGGAACGTGGCCTGTTTGTCGATGCCAATATCAGCGCCGGTTACGTCGACTACGACAGCAAACGCGACCTCGGTGGCGGCCTCGGCTCGGCGAAGGGCGACACCCACGGCAATCTCAGTGGTGCGACGCTGGCGCTGGGGTATCGCGTGCCGCTGAGCACTGTGATTCTGGAGCCGAGCCTCGGCGTGCGCGTCAGCAGTCTGGACCTGTCGGGCTTTCAGGAGAAGGGCAGCGAATTGGCCCTTAATGTCGATGACATTCAGGAAACCCGCCGCAGCGCCGTGGCCAATCTCGACGTCTCGTTCGCCCCGATGCCCATGGGCGCATGGCAACTGGTGCCGGGCGTGCGGGTCGGTTACGAGCATGTGCTGGGCGATCATCAGGTCGACAGCGAAGGGCACCTGCTGGGGCTGGATATCGAGCAGCGCGCGGCGTTCGATAACCGCGATCAGTTCAGCGGGGGTGTCAACCTGATGGCCAACCTCGGTGCTCTGAGCCTGGGTGCGGAAGTCGGTGCCAGCGGTGGCGGCGACAGCCATGGTTTCAGCGGCGGGCTCAAGGCCAGTTACCAGTTCTGATCAACTGAAGGTGAAGGAAAAGGATTGCCTCAGCGCAATCCTTTTCGAACCTCGGCCGGGCTCACGCCGTAGGCATTCTGGAAATACTGGCTGAACCGGCCGACATTGCTGAAGCCCAATCGCAGCGCCACCTCAGTCACCGACGGCGAAACGCCCTGACGCAACGTTTCGTAAGCGCGCTCCAGCCGCACCTGCCGCTGATACCCGACAATCGACATCCCGGCAAACCGTCGAAACCCTTCCTGCAATGCGCGCAGGCTGACGTTGGCCAGCCGCGCCAGATCCGTGCCACTGATCTGAATCTCGGGATGCGCCTGAATGTAATCGATCGCCTGCCGCACATGCCTGGGCGCAATCAATGCCTCTGGACGGCGCAAGGCCTGGCTGAAATTGTGCGGCCAGGCTTCCAATACCGCGTCCACCAGCATCTCCCGCAGCCGTGACGGCATCAGCGAGCCAGCGTTCAACAGCAGATCGAATTCCGCACCGGTGGCCAGATCGATCAGCGCGCGAATGCCCTGAAACGCCGGGCTGTTCAGATCCACCCTCGGCTCGAAATGCAGCTTGTGCACGATCGGTTTGCCCAGCAGGGTCGACAGCCGTTCGGTGAGCGCCGCACGGCTGATCGACATGCCGTGCTGGGCATGATTGTCGATAAAACGCATCGAACGCAGGTCAGCCTTGTCGATGGCCAGCCCCACATCGCTCAGCCCCACGGATTCATGGTTGAAAACGATCTTGCCGGCGGTGGGAATGACGAAAGTGATTTCGTCGAACGGCTCGGGGAAGGCAACGGTGAAATCGCCCCGGTAATGCATGCGCCGGAAACTCACGCCTTCATACCGTCCGTAAACGCCGCCGATGATGATGTCTTTTGGCGGCGGCGGGGTATCGCCATAACGGTTGCCGAACATTCGCGAGAACAGGGCACCGAAGTCGTCGCTGGCCATGTTGTCGGATCGCAGGATGAGGGTCTGGCGCGTCGGGCTTGAGTACACCGGGAGGGTCACCTTGGTGGTCGGGGCATCGGGGCGCGACGACGTTACCAAGGGAGAATGACGCCGATGTGACAACGTTCGATGCTGTGCGTGAACGCCACGCACAGCATCGAACAGAGTTGAGTCAGGTGTGATGAATGTCCCGATCCTTGGTCTCCGGCATGAAGAAGATCCCCAGAATCGCCGTCATCACCGCAATCACGATCGGGTACCACAAGCCGTAGTAGATATCCCCGGTGGCCGCGACCATCGCAAACGCCACCGTCGGCAGGAACCCGCCGAACCAGCCGTTGCCGATGTGATACGGCAGCGACATCGAGGTGTAGCGGATGCGCGCCGGGAACAGCTCGACCAGCCACGCGGCAATCGGACCGTAGACCATGGTCACGTAGATCACCAGAACGGTCAGCAGGAGCAGCACCATCGGGTAATTGGTCTTGGCCGGGTCGG
>Ga0207713_1000705_pt1 | contig 31261 bp, 31 predicted proteins | sample KBSS64metaG_FD_184404 | JGI IMG/M metagenome (GOLD analysis project Ga0207713, IMG submission 184404) | Switchgrass rhizosphere microbial communities from Kellogg Biological Station, Michigan, USA - KBS S6-4 metaG (SPAdes) (version 2) | ecosystem: Host-associated > Plants > Roots > Rhizosphere >... | reverse complement strand
CGGCGACCGGCGAAGACTGGCTGATCAGTTGCAAGGGCCGGATGCTGCAGGACGCGCTCGCGCACAAGGTCCCGGGACGCAACCTGATTCTGGTGACCCACAGCGAATGCATGGCGCAGCTGGAAAAGGACCTCAAGGTGCCGGCCTCGACCCTCGGTTACGGCGCGTCGCTGTTTGTTTCCGCCGCCAGCCCGGCGGCCCCACAGATGCTCGGCTTCATTGAAGCCTCCGACTGGCGCACGGTGACCACCCGATGAAATCACGCTTTTACGCTTACAATTTCGGCATCCCGCTGCTCTGCGCAGCTGTGGTTTTTCTGATGTTCGACATGACCAACATCGACATCGCTTTCAGCAATTTGCTGTTCGATCCACTGACCCACACCTTTCCGCTCGACAAGATCCACTTCTTCGAAAAGCTGACCCACAAGTGGGCGCGGATCATTCCGAACTGGACGGCGGAAATCGCATTGATCGGCGCGATATTGTCGTTTGTCTGGCCACTGCTGAAACCGCAAAAGCATCCGCGTCTGGGCGGGTTTCTCGAGCGCAGTAAAGTCGCCCCGGTGCTGCGCTTTGCCGCCGATCACCGTAGGGATTTTCTGTTTTTGGTGGTGGCTTTCGCGGTCTGCACCGGGGTGATCCATTTCCTCAAGGCACACACCAGCGTCTACTGCCCGATCGAGACCACGCTGTACGGCGGAAAGATGCCGCACATCGAGTGGTACAACAATTTCCAGCTGTTCCACGAAGCGGGCGAAGGGCGTTGCTGGCCGGGCGGCCATGCCTCGGGTGGTTTCACTATGCTGGCGCTGTATTTCGTGGCGCGTCGTTATCAGTGGCGTTTCTCCAGCGCGTTGTTGTGGGGCTCGTTGCTGCTCGGTTTTGTCTACGGCACCACGCGGGTCCTACAGGGCTGGCACTACATGTCCCACACGTTCTGGGCCGGCATCTTCGTGTGGCTGGCGTGTTTGCTGACGGCGCTGGCGTTCTACGGGCGGGCTCGTCTGGAGTTGCCGGTGTTGAGCAAGCGTGAGCGACGGGTGTTCGCTGCGCAGCCTGAGGTTTCTCTCTGAGTCCTCGCCGGTGAAATGAAAAACCCGCCATCACCGGCGGGTTTTTTGTTTGCGCTGTCGTGGCATCAATAGCCCACGAAGTAATACGCCTGGCGCCCGACCATCATGGTCTTGTGGACTTTCAGCGGGGCGGCGGGTTCGCTGTCTCCCGACATCACGGCGATGTTCGATGGCGATGCACTGAGAAATTCCCGTAGCTGTGCATCGGTGTCCAGGCCCTTGAGGACGCTCCGGGTATAGAACACGCTGGCGCCGCCGACCCGTTCGTTGGCTTGAAACAGTGCGACCTGATTGCCGCTCGCTTGCAGCGACTGGATGTGTTCGGTCAGCGGCAGGAACGACAGGTGTTTATCGGCGTTCGGCAGTGCCCATTGCGCGGCGCCAAGGTAGCTGGCGATGACCACCGCCAGTATCCCCGCCGCCACTGTCTGACGATGCCGGGCGATTCGTCCGACAAAACCATTCTTTTGATCCTTCAACCTGTCGAACAGCACGCCCGCATATTCCGCCGCGATCACTGCCGCTGCGGGTGTCATCGACATCAGATACACGGTGCGTTTGCTTGAGGCCAGGGTCAGCAGGATGAACTGCGCAATGATCCACAGGCTGAAAAACAGCAGGTAACGATTGGCCTTCAGCTCCTTGCGAAAATGCCACAACCCCAGATACACCAGAATGTTCCAGGGCAGAAACGCCTGCGGCAGTTTGGCGAGGTAGTAGTAAAACGGCTCGTAGTGGCCGGCTTCGACGAACGATCCGCTGAAACGTCCGACGCTGTTGGTCAACAACACTTCGCTGACGGCCTGGACGCCGCCGCGCTGATAGAGCACGGCGAGCCAGATCATCAGCGGGATCAGGCCGACAAGGGTCAGCAAACCCGGACGCAGCCAGTCCGTCAGCTTGAAGCGCTTGTCCATCAGGTTGTCGGCCAGCAGAAAAGCGAAAATCAGCACCCCCGGCATCGCCAGCCCGAGCACGCCTTTGCTCAACGTAGCGACGGCGATCCCGACTACAAACAGCAACGAATTGCCGGGTGTCGGTGCTCGCTGCGCCTGAAAAAAAGCCAGCAACGCCATGGTCACGCCGAGGGCAAGCAGAGCATCCTCGCCGACCCCGCGCACGTTGCTCCAGTAACTGGCCATGGTCGCCAGCAGAATCCCCGCCGTCCAGGCGATGGCCTTCGGGCGTTCGAAGCGGCGCAACATTGCGTACAGCAGCATCACGCTGAGCAACCCGGCCACCGCCGACGCCAGTCGCACCGCCCAGGGCGAGACGCCGAAAACCCGCAAGGCGCCAGCGTCCAGCCACAGACTCAGGGGCGGTTTTTCCAGAAAGGGCTCGCCGAACAGACGCGGTGTCACCCAGTCGTTGTCCAGGTGCATTTCCATCGCAATGCCCGCAACCCGGGCCTCGGTGGAGCCTTGCAGTTGATGGCTGCCGAGGGCGAAAAAGAACAGCAGGGCGGCAAGCAGAAGCAGAGAAGAGGCGGCACGCGACATGGGTTCAGGCAACCGGAAGTGAGCGGAAACCCGAGCTTACGCGGCCAATCCTTAATAATTTGTGAACGTCACGACAGCGGTCGCGACCAGCGCTGATCCGGCGTTTCGAAACGCGGATTGACCCGCGCCGTCAACACATGATCCTGCCAGCGCCCTGCAATGTTCAGATACGCCTTGGCATAGCCCTCACGCTCGAACCCGAGGCGCTCCAGCAACCGGGCGCTGCGTTCATTGCCGGGAATGTAGTTGGCCATGATCCGGTGCAGGTTCTGGGTCTCGAACATATAGGCGATGGCCGCCTCCAGCGCTTCCTGCATCAAACCCTTGCCCTGATGCGCCTCGTCGATGTGATAACCCAGATAACACGCCTGAAACGCACCGCGAATGATCCCGCTGAAATTGCAGGCGCCGATCATCTGCTCACCATCCGGGGACAGCAACGCCATATGCACCGCCAGTCCGGCTTCGAAGGCACTGGCCTGAATTTCAAGGCGCCGGCGGATCTGTTCAGTGGAAAAGTAATCGGTGGTACGAATCGGCGACCACGGCGCGAGGTGACGTTGATTGCGCTGGTAGAACGCGCTTTCCAGCGGCGCCTGATCCGGGTCGAGTACCGCGAGCGTCAGGCGTTGACAGGGCAGGGTCAGCAGCGGCATCGGGTGCTCCGGAGGCAGGGGATGATTGACAGAATTGTCCGGCCGGACGGAAAACACAACTGGATCGCCGAACGCAGAGCCCTATAAATTTCCCTGATTCACTTCACATCCGGTTATGAGATTCGTCGTTCAAGGAGGACATGATGGAATGGGCATTCAAGGCGGGGGAGCAGTCGCTGCGACTGATACCGGCGAATCCGGCGTTTTATTCGTTGTTTCAGCAGGCGCTGAACGCCAGCTACCTCGATCATTCGGAATTTCTGCCCTGGCCCCGTGAGTACACCAACGCGGAGCAGGCGCTCGAGTTCCTGCTGAAGGCCCGAAAAGAGTTCAACAGTGAAACCGGCGAGCGACGATGGCTGATCGTGACCGAGGACGGGCAAGCGCTGATCGGTTGCATCGGACTCAAGCCCCGCTCGCGCAACCGCTACGTCGTGGGTTACTGGGCCAACACCGAGCAATCGGGCAAGGGCTACATGCGCGCCGCCCTCACGCACCTGCTCAACAACCTTCCTGAATTCACCTTTTACCTGACGGCGTCCTCTGCCAATGCGCGAAGCCGGCGCCTGGCCGAGGCTGTCGGGTTTGTGTTGATCAGGATCCACCCAGGGGCCCGGCAATCGGAACGGCACGGCGAGCAAGACACCTGCGTCTATCGCCTGCCGGGCAAAACGCAGGCGAAAAAAAGCCCGCAGGAGCGCGGGCGAACCGTAGTTTCTTGAATGAGCGAGGCCAATGTACACGGCCATCACCGCCGCCGGGGTGAAGAAAAGTTCATGTCGATGAACGATTTGCGTCATCGACGAGCGGTCGTTTTCAGTGCACGACAGGCGCCGTCGTACGGGGCACCAGATTCACTGGATCAAAGTTCTCCACGGCGCGATTGACCAGCATCTCGGTCATGATCGACAGCTGCCGGATCGCCAGCAACCGGCTGCGCTGAGAGCCTGTGAAATCATCGGCGATGTTCGCCGTCATCATGTTGAGCGCCGCCAGCGTTTCGCAGGCATGGGTCAGCAGAGTGGCCGTGTCCACGTCGGTGCGCACGGAGAAAATCTCGTTGAACGGCAGGGTGCGACGCGGCTTTCTCACGTACTCCTGAGGCTGGGCAAGCACAGCGGGTTCTTTCGATTCGGACTCGTGAGGCGGTGTTTGATCAGGCAGGCTTCGGGTGTCTTTTTTCATGACGAGGCTCCATGGTTTCAGGCTCCCGGCGAATCCCTTTGGTAAACCATCTGCCGGGTTGCAGCGGAGCGCGAAGACTAGCGTTTGGAAGCATCTTGAACCAGTTCATGGAAGTCGACGCGGGTTGCGGGAAATTTCCTAGGATGCCTGCAGGTAGACGCGAAGTTCACTCGACGTCAGCGTGTGTTTGGCTTCCGTCTCATGCCGGTCTCACACTTCCGTCAAAGTGTTCGCATCAATCAACACTCAAGACTGCAGAGGAAGCTCTTGGACGGTGCGAGGGTAGACGTTAAATAGGAGGCTGTACTCAGGGAAAAAAGCAGCATAGAAGCCTTCCGCAAGAACTAGTTTGACAGTCACTTCCGCCTCGTCTTTGTAACCAGCTTTCTTGAGCTCGCATAGAAGCTCGTCGGTAACTGCTACAAGTTGCCGCTCTAGGCAATCGAGATGATCATGTTCAATATCCATTTTTATGACTGAGAAAATGTTGTGGCCTGAGGCAACAGTGCCCCCACCAAGCGGGCCGTATGTTGTCCCGTCGCTGGTAAGGAAAAAGGAATTGGAGCGCTTTTTCCTCAAAATAACTCGCTCCGCATCAGTGAGCCTTTCCCCCTTCACTCCGTGCATCACCCAGCGCGCGACTGATTTCGGCCAGTTACGATGGACCGCCTCGACGACTGCGCTATCTGTCCAACCTTCATGGCTGTAAACACCTATTGCGTAGAAATGCTCATCCGTAACCCTGGCAAAGAGCAGGGGACCAGTGCGACGTGCAAAACCATTTTGGATATCGGTGCCTAGGTGGAAGTGGTAGACCCCCCAATCATTCAGCATCGGGTCTGTTTTTTCTGGGTCATTAATTAACTTGCTTAAATGAGGGGTTAGATCTAGTCCACCTATCACTTTTTTCTGAAGAAGCTCCCAGCCGGCTTGATGTTCTGCGGGGCAGTGGAACGCGTCGGATGTGAGTAACGTCCTCTGCTTGGCGGCTATGCGCCTTTGCGCTGCATTGAAGTAATGAACGGGAATGTTGGTAGTAAGTCCGGACGTGTCCATCCCCCACTCCTTCCTCATGATCTCCTTGAGTGTGTCGTGCCAGTCTGCCTTGAAGTCCATGATCAATTTCATTGAGACGTTTCTCCGGTGTGCGCATCTTGATCCTGCGTGCCCGTCATTTTTTGTGAAGCGCCCGCAGACTCGTTTGCGTCACCTCCGTGGATTTTTTGGGCACTTGGTTAGGTTTATCTGTGGAGGCCACTTCAATTTCGCGGAAACCGAGTCTCTGTGTAGGAACGAATCAGAAGGTGCGTACTGTTCTTGCGTTACGATGCAAACAGTTCGCCGTCGCAGGAATCGTGCGCTCTCTAAGTGCGTGAAGGGAGCGTGGAAACTTTCCGGGGACAGCTTGGCACTGTTACTAGGTACGCGGCGGTCGTGCCCGAAGAACTGAGCGAAACACGGTGGCTGAATCTGGGTGCGAGCCTTTTAGGGGAGCGAAAAAGAGGCTTCATGCGTCGTAGGCCAGAGAAGCGGTCATCCCAGTTGGTCATAGCCTAGGTATTCGCGCCTGGCCTATTCAAACCATGAAAGCCGACATGAATACCAGTCGTTAATTGATACCAACTAAACGAGTTCATGCGCCCACTTATAGCTGCTGTACAGGAAGGGTCGACTGTCCTCTTTTGCGGTTTCTACAACTCGTAGGCGCACCTTTGTACCTACCGGATAATCTCTGATCTCTCTAGAGCACTCAATCTTCATGGTTTGGGCAAAGGATTGCCCGCTTGCTGGTCGAACGCCATTCTTGCGGCGGGCTGGGTCATAGAATACTTCCGCGATGATTGAAACGTATTCCTCTGGATCGTGCCTGCGCTCCCAAGTCATGACCGTCGCTCCTTGAACCATTAGTTTTGTTGAAACTTGAGTGAAGATCAGTCCCCCCTCGCTGTCAAAACCTTAATCTAATTCGTATTGGAACCTGACAAAACCTGACATCGGCCAGTCGGTCTGCCTGATAACAGCTATCAACGTTGAAGGACGGATGACTCCATGTCGTAGGTGCTCACTTACGTAGGAGGGTTGCTATGGCTGATCTGCAGGCTTCGTATCGATTACGATCACGTTTGTGGATTTTTTAAGAAGTTTTTGAACGTCAGATGCTGAATAGCCTTTTGCATGAATCGAGTCACCTGTCTCTGTATTAATGATTACCTCTCGGCTTTTTCTTGCCTCAATCCACGCTACTACAACCTTTGCTATGGCGTTCCAAGGCATAGCTTCTGATAGGGCCGTAATTGTCTCCACCAGTCCCGAACCTTGAGGGTTTGTAGAAAACATATGGATGGGACCGTGTGAAATGTTGGCCTCATCTAGCGCCGCGAGGAATGACTCGGCACTATGTTTGAAGAGCGTTAGGCGAACCGAGGTATATTTCTGTGTGCTCATGCTGAACTCGTTGGTTTAATTGGAAACGGTGTTGTCCGCTGTTGGTAGTTGGCAGGCCACGTTCTTACGATGGGTATGTGGCATAGACCTTTGTGGCGACATAGCAGACGAATGAAATTAGCATTGTGAGGTTACGCAGCACATACATCGTCTTGGTGCGATCAGCCACCTTTTCAACTGCCGCATACGCATACTGACGAGTAGAGGTGTCGTGAAATTGTCCTGTCTCTATCATATGTAAATATTTTGAATTGACGTTCAATGTCGTGATTGTCGCCTCTATCCGAAGAAATCCAAAGGTCGCACTCAACGCCATCATGAATAGGGTCGCCAGATACATCGTGGACACGTTAACGCCAATGGGGCCGAAGGGCATGGTCTGCGCAAGGTAGGCGCAGGCTGCCATTGTGGCGCCAAGGACAAATCGATCAAAGTTCGCAGATTCAGTGCTCGCGTGTTGGTGGAGCTTCACGCTCCTTTCATCCGCACTCATTTTCAGTTTCCTTTAGTAGTTACTTTTGACAGTTATCCGAGTGGTGCCTAACGAGCGATTTGGGCTGTCTGTTCATGGTCTGTCTCACTTTAAAATGCGGTAGGAGATAGGTTCATATCTGATGCTTGTGTAGATTGAGATCCGATACTTATTAGTGCTGCCTGACTCCATCATAAGGGATCGTTCCCTCAGGTAACCTCGACACATTGAGGTGGAATTCACTCCGATGATACTTCGCCGACAGGAATGAAGAATCTAGCAGTTTTGCCACTTCCTACCTCCGCAGATTTTGTGTAATTGATGTAAAGCAGGGTGTTAAAGGCTGAACTCGTAAACCTAGTATCTCGAGCTACGATCGAACGCTTCGAACTGCCCAGATGGTTTACTTTGATATGGAAAAGTAGAAAAGGGGACAGATTTATTTTGAAGGAAATCAATCTGTCCCCTTTTTCATTTGTCTTCGAGTGTCTTTCTCATGACAAGGCTCCATGGTTTCGGCTCCCGGCGAACTCCTCTGGTAAACCATCTGCCGGGTCGCAGCGGAGTGCGAAGACTAGCGCCCGGAAGCATCTTGAACCAGTACGTCAAAATCGACGCGTGCTGCGGGAAATTTCCTAGGACGCCTGCAGGCAGGAGCGGAGTTCAGTCGACGTCAGCGTGTGCTTGAAGTGATGCTCCCATAACCGCACACCCAGCCCGCCCGAACGATCCAGCGACGAACCCACCGTCAGATCTGTGAGTAACGTAGGCCGCAAACCTGCATCGAACAGCGCAAACCCGGCGGCCAGGCAGCAGGTTTCGGTTTGCAGGCCGCAGACCAGCACCCGATCCAGATTCAGGCTTTTCAGTTATTCGATTGTGTCCGGGGAGGGCGCGTAGCCGTATTTGATGAAGATGCGGTCCGCGGCGATCAGGCTGTCATCGTCCGCCGCCGGGTGCCAGCCGAGCTGACGCTGGAACGGTGTGCGGCTCTCGTCATGACGCTCGACCGTGGCGACGCTGGGCAGTCTGCCGATCAGCGATTGAATGCCGTCAATCAGCCATTGCGGTGGGGAGAAGCAGGGTTGGACGTCGATGATCAGCAGTGCCTGGCGCATGAGGTCTCCCGGGATGAATCTCCAGATGCGACAAGGCCCGCGCTGGGCGGGCCTTGTCGTTGAGAGTTGGTGGGCCGGGGTAATCTGAATTCTTATTTTATCTTATTGATTTTTATAGCTAATGTTTGGTTTTGTTTTTCGTTGGAATACCATTTGGAATACCTTGCGAAATTGCACACCAATCGGCCGCGCGCATGATTCGGCTGACAACCGTTCACATTTGCGCTGTCTAGCGTGCTTCGTATCCGTATTGAGCGGCGAACTGAGTAAAGCTGCCGGGGGCGACAGGCAGAAATCGATCCAACATAGCGGTCATGACTCAACTTTTGCTGATCTTAGGCGCTTTATTTCGACCGGTATGCCTGACGCCATGAAGTGGGCTCGATATTGTGTTATCAGGTTCCATAACAAGGGATACTGCCTTGCAACATGTGACACCCGGAGGCAGGTTGGCATCCGGGTGTCTAGCTATAGCATCGCTTTTCGCAACTCGACAAGGGCTTTATCTGCTAAATAGCTCCTTATGTAAGGTCACGAACGCTTGAACAGTCATCGGTGGCTGTCCCGTGACTTCGCCAATAATGGAGTCCTCACCCTCGAACACGCCGTGCTGGTAGTCCTTGGCAACTTCCAGCAGATGCTGAATGAGGAAAGGCTGTAGGCCATCGCTTTGCATTTCCTGGCGGTACTGATCCAGTGTTATCGCGACGTACTTGATCTCCCGATCCAATACTTTACCGACTTCGTCAGCCACGGCATGCTGGTTCATTTCGACCGGACCGTGAAGCGGATACGTCTTGCCTTTGTGAGGCTGCGGGTTTTGCAATATGGCAGCGATGAGCCGCGCCTGATCCTCTGCTGCAATCGGGGCATGACGACCTGAGCCAAAGGGTAGGCGAATCTCGCCGTGTTCAACGATATGTTTACGCCAATGCGGGTATATCAACCACTGTGCAAAGTACGTCGGTCGCAAGTGCGTCATGTCCAGCCCCGACCAGTCAAACACTCGTTCTGCGGTGTAGTGATTAAGGGCCGCGTGACTCTTGGCAACGCGACGTGCGGAAATTTGAGACATGTTTACAACTGACTCTACCCCGGCTTCTTTAGCTGCGAGAGCGAAGTGGGCAGTCGCTTCAATCAAGCCAGGTGCGATTGGGTAAACGAAATAAGCTCGCTTGATGCCTTCAAGCGCTGCTCGAACGGCGTTCAAGTCCAGCAGGTCCGCGACCACAACTTCGGCGCCCAATTGGCGCAGTTTGGCCGCTCGATCATCGTTCGTGCGGACGAGCGCACGTACCGCGTGTTTTTTCTGGCGCAGTATTTCAACGGTTCTCCGGCCGGTAAAACCACTGGCGCCGGTAACGAGTATGGTGGGGCTTGTCATCGATCTTCTCTCTCTTTGGTTTTCGACTGCATAATGGCCATGGTTCGTATGATGGCTGTAATATGGTTATATGATGGCTATCATCTTTGTCAACGAGTTCTTTAGCTCTAGAGAATTCAGAACGTAAGTTTTAGAGGGGGTAGGCAGCGTAGGCGGGGACGGGAGGGACGTCAGCAATCTGACGAGAGGGCTGGCAACCACCGGAATGAGTACACCGCACGCCTAACGAGAGTCCGGAGACAAAGTCGGCGGGTTGATGGATCATTTTCAGGATGACGGCTTGGATTCAAATGCCTGCATGCCCAGCTTCACTGCAGGTCGGGCCTCTATCAACGCCAGCCAGCGTGCCATGCGGGGCAACTTCTCCCAATGAATTTGGTCGCGCACCGATCTTGCAAAAGTAAACGCAGAAATATCGGCTATTGAAAAGGCATCGCCCGCTATGTACCCGCCCTCGAGAAATGCCTCTGCCGTCATCAGATGTTCCAACGCTCGTCGGCTTAATGGTGCAGATGCATCTTGCTGCCCTATCTGGCGGAGAAAAAAAGCAGCGTGGCTTGGGGCGATAACATCCGTGACGAAGAAATAAAACCGGTCATAGACCCGGTACCGTTGAGCACTCGGCCCTCTGGGCGACAGCCGACCAGGGGCGTGTTCGTCAGCATACTGAATAATGGCATTTGACTGATTGATTACAAGGGGAGGTGAGACGCTGTGATTTACAAATGTCGGAGCCTTACCTAACGGGTTAAGCGACAGATATTCTGGGGCACGCTGATCGCCAGAGAGAAGGTCAAGGCACCTCGGGGTAAATTCTATGCCCGCTTCAGCCAAGGCGATTGCAGCTCGCACACTGTTCCCCGTTGATGCGCCATAAAGCTCCCGTACCTCAGACATAAAGTTCTAACCTCGTAAAATTGGTTACGCGAATGCGTCCACGAAGGACGATGTATGACTGTTTCAGCAATTTTGCTGACCTCTTAGGATCTCGTCGGCGCTGAGCACAGCCTCAGTGCCTCAATTTGTACTTGACTGGTGTGTATTTACACATATGATGGTCGTCATGAAAAGCCCCCATGGCGCCGACCTTTGTCATTGCCTCGCCGCCAGACGCCATGCGCGTCTGCTGACCCGCCTCTACGATCGGCATCTGTCTGCTGCGAAACTCACTGTCTCGCAGTTTTCGACTCTTGCGTTGATCAATGAGCATCCCGGGATCCTGATCGCCGAATTGGCTGAGGTAATGGTCATGGAACGAACTACGTTGGTTCGGGCACTGAAGCCACTGCAGAACGAAGGTTATGTCGCTAGCCATGCCGAAGGGCCGCGTTCTGCCATCAGGCTCTCGCTGTCTGCGCAAGGACGAGCGAAGTTGGAGGAGGCCGAGCCCTATTGGAAAGCTGCGCAGCGTGAGCGTGAGGATCAAATCGGCGGGGTCGCAGCAGTTCTGATTCGTAACTCACTTCTTCAGCAGGCCGGCGGTAAATAAATTTTTTTGCGTGTTTTGTGTGTAATTACACATATGATTTTTACCCCGAAATGAGGAAGTACTCATGAAAGCTTTTCCAAGAGTTTCGTCCCAGAGCGTTGTCGATCCAGCGGACCGAATCAGCGCGATCGACTTCGTGAACAGGCTCAATTGGTGGTTTGAGACTTGGGATGTGGAGGCAATGGTCGATGCCTTTCTACCGGACGCCGTCGCGTACCACTTCCATGGCACCATTCGTGGTCACGATGAGATTCGCCAGTTCTTCAAGAAGGACTATCCGTATCTGATTCCTGGGGTCAGCCGACACGCTACCAATCACATTGTCGATGTCGATGAAGACGGTGTGGTGGTGCGCTATCAGAATTTGCTTGTGCGCTACGCCACCCCAGAGTCGGCAGCGATGCTGGGAGATGGCCAAGCCATCGATAGCCCCGGTGATTTGCCTGCTATCTGGCTCTACTCGCCAATGATGGATCGCTTGCGTCGAACTGAACACGGCTGGAAAGTCTTCGAGCGGTTCATAGGTGGTTCAACTATCAACACGAGGCTCAACCCACCGACCACTGATCCTACTCAACTTGCCAAGTACATGCCCCAACTAAAGCAAGCGTAAGAGCTGCCATTGTCGAGTAGGAAATGATGGGGGTGTCGTTCCACACATATTCGGAAAAGCGAAGCCCTTACTGACAGTAAAGTCAGTCTTCATCCTTTGAGCGGCGCTTAGCAGCCCGCTCTTTTTGTGGGAGTGACAGGCCAGGCATTAATGACCGATTGCAGAAACTGCTCAGATAGTTCAGGGCTATCCAGCGCTCTGGCAATGAGCATCGCCCCCGTGATCGATGACAGGACGCGTAGTGACTCTTGGTACTTCTCTTCACGATTTTCGCCTTCGACCAACGCCATCAGGGTATCGATCAAATGCTCGACGCCTCTGGTGAAGGAGCTGCTGACCGTGCCACCGGTACGCGCGACATCCGCACCCAATGCAGGAATGGGACAACCCTCGGTCCAGTTATCCAGATGCGCTTGTGTCAGGTACGTCTTGACGAGCTCGGGAATAGATTTGGCATTTTGCCAATCCTGAATATTTGATTCAAATGTACGGCTGACCGCTTCTGACGCGAGCTGTTCCTTGCCGCCCGGAAACTGTCCGTAGAACCCGCCATGGGTCAGGCCAACTGAGCGCGAGAGCTCGCCGATACCAATTCCGTCGATGCCTTTTTCCCGATACAGCCGTGACGCTGCAGTAAGGATGGCTTCTTTGTTGGCTGCGGCCTGGTCTTTCGTCACTTTCATGAAATTGCTCCTGTCGCCAGGTTGGCATCGCCTGGACATAACGATGTTGCTGGGCTGGCTTTCATGATATTCGTCATATAAAGTTGCTGCAATGGCTGTCTAGGCATCTGTAGAAGTCTCGCGGATCCCATGGCTTTAGCTCAAGTCAAATAATTCCCCGGTGGACCGGCCCCATGAAACGTAATGATCTGCGCTGTGTCGATCTGAATCTGCTGGTGGTGTTCGAAGCTCTTATTCAGGAGCGCAACCTAACCCGCGCCGCTGAAAAATTATCTCTTGGTCAGCCAGCGGTCAGCGCAGCGCTGGTGCGTTTGCGCAGGCTGTTCAACGACCCTCTGTTCGAGCGCATCGGTCGTCGAATGGTGCCCACCTCTCGTGCATTGCGTGCTGCACAGACGCTCGGGCCAGCGTTGGATTGCGTGTGTACTGCGATCACCGACACCAGGGTTTAACCGGGCTGATCCCTTTTTTTGTCATTAAATATGATGGCTATCATTATTAGTGATAGCCAACTTCATTCCCTTCGATTCGTCGTGACCTCGCGCGAGGCCGAGAATCCGCAAATTCCCAAACCGTCTGGCGGACACAACCCATGGAACAGTCACTCAAACCTTTGCGTTATCCCCTTGCTGCGTTGGCGCTGGTAGCGCTTGCCGCGTGTGAACGCACACCCGATGCCGCTCAGGTTCCCGGGGCGCCGCACGTTACCGTCGCGAAAGTGCTTGAGCAACCCATCACCGAGTGGGATGAAGTCACTGCTCGCCTGGAAGCACCAGAAACCGTAGAGGTTCGCCCACGGGTGTCGGGCCAGATCGAACGCGTTGCTTTTACCGATGGTGTGCTGGTTAAGAAGGGCGATTTGCTGTTCCAGATTGATCCACGTCCGTTCGAGCATGAAGTGCATCGCATCGAGGCGCAGTTGCAACAGGCACGCGCCACGCTGATCCGCACTAGCAACGAAGCGCAACGCGGACAGCGTCTGTTAAGTAGCAACGCGATCTCTGCCGAGCTCGCCGACACTCGTACGACCACGGCGCAGGAAGCCCGGGCCGGTGTCGATGCGATTCAGGCGCAGCTGGATCTGGCGCGTTTGAATCTCAGCTTCACCCGCGTCACGGCGCCGATCACCGGTCGCGTCAGCCGCGCGGAAATCACCGCCGGCAACATTGTCACCGCCGACACGACCGCGCTGACCAGCGTGGTCTCCACCGACAAGGTCTACGCATACTTCGATGCTGACGAACGCATGTTCCTCAAGTACAGCCTGCTTTCCCGCCAAGGCCAGCGCGGCCAGACCACGCCGGTCTACATGGGTCTTTCGAACGAGGAGGGCAACACGCACCTTGGGCAAATGAACTTTGTCGACAACCAGGTAAACCCGAAAACCGGCACCATCCGAGGCCGTGCGGTTTTTGATAACGCCGGCGGTCAGTACACCCCTGGTCTGTATGCGCGCTTGAAACTGGTGGGTAGCGCTGCCTACCCCGGCCTGTTGATCAAAGACGAAGCGGTCGGCACCGACCTCGGCAAGAAATTCGTGCTAGTGGCCGGCCAGGACAACAAAGCGGTTTATCGCAGCGTTGATCTGGGGCCGAAACTGGAAGGCCTGCGCATCGTGCGCAGCGGCTTGCAGAAAGAAGATCGCATCGTCATCAACGGCCTGCAGCGCGTCCGCCCAGGTGCTCTGATCGATCCGCAGGACGCGCCGATGGCGAGCCCGGAAACGGTCGCCACACTGGCTCGCCAGCGTCAGGCAATCGAAGCCGCCAATCAACCGGCTTCAGCTAAATCGCCTGCGCTGGTGAATGCTGAATCTGCCGCTGCACCTCGCGGATAAGGAGCACTGACATGAAGTTCTCCCAGTTCTTTATCACCCGGCCGATTTTCGCCGCAGTGCTATCGCTGCTGATCCTGATCGCCGGAGCCATCTCGCTGTTCCAGTTACCGATCAGCGAATACCCGGAAGTGGTGCCACCGACCGTGGTGGTCCACGCCAACTACCCCGGCGCCAACCCGAAAGTCATCGGTGAAACCGTGGCCGCGCCGTTGGAGCAGGCGATCACCGGCGTCGAGAACATGTTGTACATGTCCTCGCAATCCACCGCTGACGGCCGACTGACCCTGACCGTGACATTCGCTTTGGGCACCGATCTGGACAACGCCCAGGTCCAAGTGCAGAACCGTGTGACCCGCACCGAACCCAAGCTGCCAGAGGAAGTGACGCGCATAGGTATTACCGTCGACAAGGCTTCTCCCGAGCTGACCTTGCTGGTGCATCTGGTGTCACCGGACAAGCGCTACGACATGCTCTACCTATCGAACTACGCGATCCTCAACGTCAAGGATGAGCTGTCGCGCCTCGACGGTATTGGCGATGTGAAGATGTTCGGTATCGGTGATTACTCGCTGCGTATCTGGCTCGATCCGAACAAGACCGCTTCGCGCAATCTGACCGCAACCGACGTAGTTAACGCGGTGCGCGAGCAGAACCGTCAGGTCGCTGCAGGACAACTGGGTTCGCCGCCGGCACCGAATGCCACGAGCTTCCAGATGTCGATCAACTCCCAGGGGCGTTTGGTCAGTGAAGAAGAGTTCGAGAACGTCATTATCCGCAGCGGTCCGGACGGCGAGATCACGCGTCTGAAAGACATCGCCCGGGTCGAGTTGGGCTCCAACCAATACGCCTTGCGCGCCTTGCTCAACAACGAGGAAGCGGTGGCGATGCCGATCTTCCAGCGTCCGGGCTCGAATGCGATCGACATCTCCAACCAGGTGCGGGCGAAGATGGCGGAACTGAAGAAGAGTTTTCCGGAAGGCATGGACTACGAAATTGTCTACGACCCGACGATCTTCGTGCGCAGTTCGATCGAGGCAGTGGTTCACACCCTGTTCGAAGCATTGATTCTCGTGGTACTGGTGGTGATCCTGTTCCTGCAAACCTGGCGCGCCTCGATCATTCCGCTGGTCGCGGTGCCGGTGTCGCTGATCGGTACGTTTGCCGTGATGCACCTGTTCGGCTTCTCGTTGAATGCGCTGTCGCTGTTCGGCCTCGTGCTGGCGATCGGGATCGTGGTGGACGATGCGATCGTGGTGGTGGAGAACGTCGAACGGAACATCGAGTCGGGGCTGGAACCGGTCGAGGCGACCAAAAAAGCCATGGGCGAGGTGACCGGTCCGATCATCGCCACGGCGCTGGTGTTGTGTGCGGTGTTCGTACCCGCAACCTTTATTTCGGGCTTGACCGGGCAGTTCTACAAGCAGTTTGCGTTGACGATTGCGATCTCTACGGTGATCTCGGCGTTCAACTCCCTGACCTTGTCACCGGCCCTGGCCGCCGTGTTGCTCAAGGCACACGGCGCACCGAAGGACCGTTTCTCCAAAGTGTTGGATCGCCTGCTTGGTGGCTGGCTGTTCAAACCTTTCAACCGCTTCTTCGATAAGGCCAGCCATGGCTATGTGATTGCCGTGGCCAAGATCATTCGCGGCAGCAGCGTGGCGTTGCTGATATACGCAGGTCTGATCGCCTTGACCTACATGGGCTTCAGCACCACGCCGACCGGTTTTGTGCCGACCCAGGACAAGAAGTACCTAGTGACTTTCGCCCAATTGCCGGACGCCGCCAGCCTGGATCGCACCGAAAACGTGATCCGGCGCATGAGCACCATCGCCATGAACGAACCGGGCTTCGACAGCGCCGTGGCCTTCCCGGGCCTGTCGATCAACGGCTTCACAAACAGTCCGAATGCCGGCATCGCCTTCATCGGTTTGCGGCCGTTCGATGAGCGCAAGGATCCGAGCCTGTCAGCCGGGGCGATTTCCGCTTCGCTGAACGCCAAGTTCGGCAGCATCCAGGACGCCTACATCGCGGTGTTTCCGCCGCCGCCAGTGCAAGGCTTGGGCACCATCGGCGGGTTCCGTTTGCAGATCGAGGACCGGGGCAACCTGGGTTACGACGAGCTGTACAAAGAAACCATGAACATCATCACCAAGAGCCGCAGCGTTCCGGAGCTGGCCAACCTGTTCACCAGTTACACGGTCAACGTGCCGCAGATCGAAGCCGCCATTGACCGCGAAAAAGCCAAGACCCACGGCGTGGCGATCAACGACATTTTCGACACGTTGCAGGTGTACCTGGGCTCGCTGTATGCCAACGACTTCAACCGTTTCGGGCGGACCTATCAGGTCAACGTACAGGCCGAACAACAGTTCCGCCAGGAGCCGGAACAGATCGGCCAATTGAAGGTGCGCAACGACCGCGGCGAGATGATCCCGCTGGCCACCTTCGTCAAGATCAGCCCTAGTTCGGGGCCTGACCGCGTCTCGCACTACAACGGTTTCGTTACCGCCGAAATCAACGGCAGCGCTGCGCCAGGCTACAGCTCCGGCCAGGCCCAGGCGGCGATTGAAAAACTGCTGAAAGAAGAACTGCCGAATGGCATGACCTACGAATGGACCGACCTGACCTACCAACAGATCCTGTCCGGCAACACCGCGTTGCTGGTGTTCCCGCTCTGCGTGTTGTTGGCGTTCCTGGTGCTGGCGGCGCTGTATGAAAGCTGGAGCCTGCCATTGGCGGTGATCCTGATCGTGCCGATGACCCTGCTGTCGGCGATTGCCGGGGTGATCATTTCCAAGGGCGACAACAACATCTTTACCCAGATCGGCCTGATCGTGCTGGTTGGTCTGGCCTGCAAGAACGCGATCCTGATCGTCGAGTTCGCCAAGGACAAACAGGAGCAGGGCATGTCGCCGCTGGATGCGGTGCTGGAGGCTTGCCGCATGCGGTTGCGGCCGATCCTGATGACCTCGTTCGCCTTCATCATGGGTGTGATTCCGCTGGTGACGTCCACCGGTGCCGGCTCCGAAATGCGCCGGGCGATGGGGGTTGCGGTGTTCTCCGGGATGCTCGGCGTAACTTTTTTCGGCTTGCTGCTGACGCCGGTGTTCTTCGTGCTGATTCGTCGCTCCATTGAGCGCAAAAACGCGCGCAAGGTCGCCAAGGTTCACCCAACAACCGCATTGAATCCGGAGGCACACTGATGAACACCTTGAAGCTTTTTTTACCCAGCCTTCTGGTCGTTGCGCTCGCCGCGTGTACGGTCGGTCCCGACTACAAGACGCCTGACACCGCGCCGGCCACTATCGTGTCGATCCAGGGCGGGCACTACGATCAATCGCGGTTTGAAACGGTGTGGTGGCAGCAATTCGATGACCCCACGCTCAACCAGTTGGTGAGCAAATCCCTGGAAGGCAACCGCGATCTGCGCGTGGCGTTCGCCCGCTGGAAAGCGGCCCGAGCGATTCGGGACGACGTCAGCAACGACAATTTGCCGGTGGTTACCAGCCGCGTCAGCAGCCAACAAGGAAAGGGCCAAGTGCCCGGTCAGACCGAAAGCCGCGTCAATCAGGAGCGCTATGATTTTGGCCTCGACATGGCCTGGGAAGTCGATCTGTTCGGTCGCATCCAGCGCCAACTGGAATCCAGCGACGCCCAGGAAGATGCTGCCGCCGCAGACTTGTATCAACTGCGCGTGACGATGATTGCCGAATTGGTGGACGCCTATGGCCAATTGCGCGGCGCTCAACTGCGGGAAAAGATCGCCCTAGCCAACCTGAAGAACCAGCAGGATTCGCGCAGCGTGACGGTCAGCCTGCGCGATGCGGGCGTGGGTAATGAACTCGACGTAGTGCGCGCCGATGCACGTCTGGCTGCGGTCGAGGCTACGGTGCCGCAACTTCAAGCGGAGCAGGTGCGGCAGAAAAACCGCATTGCCACGCTGCTGGGTGAGCGTCCGAATACGTTGAGCGTGTCGTTGAGCCCCGCCGAGTTGCCAGCCATCGCCAAAGCGCTGTCGATTGGTGATCCCGCCGTGCTGCTGCGTCGGCGCCCGGATGTGCTCGCCGCCGAGCGCAGGCTGGCTTCCTCCACTGCGGATATCGGTGTGGCCACCGCCGACTTGTTCCCGCGCGTGAGCCTGAGCGGTTTCCTTGGTTTCACCGCCGGCCGTGGTTCGCAGATTGGTTCCAGTGCCGCTAGGGCCTGGAGTCTGGGACCGAGCATCACCTGGGCAGCATTTGATTTGGGCAGCGTGCGGGCGCGCATTCGCGGTGCCGACGCCAATGCCGAAGGCGCGCTGGCGACCTACGAACAGCAAGTGCTGCTGGCGCTGGAAGAGTCTGAAAACGCCTTCAGCGACTATGGCAAACGCCAACAACGCTTGTTGTCGTTGATCAAACAAAGCGAATCGAGCCGCGCCGCTGCCGACCTTGCGGCCATCCAGTACAAGGAAGGAACCGTGGATTATCTGGTGCTGCTGGATGCGCAGCGCGAGCGGCTCAACGCCGAAGATGCTCAGGCACTGGGTGAAACCGATCAGTACCGTGGCATCGTCGCGATCTATAAAGCGTTGGGTGGTGGTTGGGACAGCGGTGACGGCAGGGTCGCGAGCATTTATTGATAGACCGGTCGAAACCCCTGGCGGAATCTTTGGCGCTAGATCAAAAGCGATTCAGAGAAGGTGCAGCGTTTGCCTCGTCTGATCGTTCGTCATTATGATTCCAGCAGCGATTGCTCGCACGTCGCTGCTGGTCTGGACTCCACAGGCAAGGCGTGTCGAGAACTGCGGCACCTTAAGGTAATAGGCCTGCCGAGCGATAGATCTCGATTGTTTTGTCATAAACGCTGATGTCATCACGCCCCCGAGCGATCAACTGAGCGCCCTCCACAGCCGCATAGATCGCCAGCGCCTGCTGCTGTCGTTCCTCGAGGCTCAACTGTGGCCGGCAAACAGACAACACTTCCGTCAGCCAGCGCACATTCAGTTCGGTGAAACCGTCAACCTCTGTCCTCACTTCTGGAGGTAAGTCATCGTATTCGGCAGACATGATCCCGCACAGACACATGCGATTGTCGTTGACCAGTGCCATGCGAAATACGTCGGTGTAACCCTTCATCCAAACATTCAGATCTTCGGAATGGCTTCGTAAACCATCAAGATACTGAAGACCATCCTCGGTGTAGCGTTTGGCCAAAGCCGCACCCAAGTCACCCTTGGTGGGGAAGTGGTAGTGAATGCTCGCGCTCTTGATGCCGACCTCTTTGGCCAGTTCACGAAAGCTCAAGCCATTGTAGCCTCGGGTCTGCACCATTTTTCGAGCAACCGCCATGATCGTTTCTCGCGTATCCGTCGTCACAATTTTACCTTTCTATCGATAGATAGACGTTGACAGTGAAAATGTTCTTGCCGTAGCTTATACCTATCGATAGGTAGATAGATAGTTATGGAGCTCGTATGAAGATTTTTGATATTCCTGGTTTTCCTAATCCGCTGCGCATTCGTATTGTTCTGGCCGAAAAAGGCCTGGGCTCGCAAATAGAGTTCATCAAGATCGACCTGCTCGCAGCGGAACACAAGCAACCCGCATTCCTGGCGATCAACCCGCTGGGTACCGTCCCAGTTCTGCAGCTGGATGACGGCACCAACATTTCTGAATGTACCGCAATCACCGAGTATCTGGACAACCTGGACGGCAACCCGACTCTTACCGGCAAAACGCCGAAGGAAAAGGCCATCATCCACATGATGCAAAAGCGCGCGGAGTCCGAACTGGCGGATCCGGTGGGGTTTTACTTCCACTACGCCACGCCGGGGCTCGGTGCCGCTCTGCAGCCATACAAGAGTCCTGAATGGGAAGGGCGTATCGATTGGGGCAACCGTCAACGCGACAAAGCGATCGCTGGAATGCACTACTTCGATCACGTCCTGCGTAGCCAGCCATATATCGCTGGCGAGCATTTTTCCATGGCCGACATCACGGTACTTGCCGGGCTGATTTTCGCCGGTTTCGCCAGTATTGCCATCCCCGATCAGTGCAGCGCGCTCTTGGCCTGGCAGGCAAACGTGCAGCAACGCCCAAGTGTAAAAAAGCCAGCCTGATCTTGCTCCGCCCCGACTGGCAATCAGTCAGGGCGGCCTTATACCAACTCGTCTTTTTCAGGTGCCTCTATATGACCCTTTTCAACACCCGAGGGGCGTTGCGCTATACCCTGGCCATCATCGCGCTGACGACTGCGTGCTCGACATTGACTGTTCAGGCCAGCACCACCCCAGCAGAAAAAAAAGCTGCACATAGCTACACCCATCAAACCGCTCCGACCCAGTTCGTCGAAGTCGAGGGCGCGCGCCTGGCATATCGTCGCTTCGGCAAACCCAGTGGCGTGCCACTGGTATTTCTCCAGCATTTCGTTGGCAACCTAGACAGCTGGGATCCCAAAGTCATCGACGGTTTTGCCCGTGATCGTGAAATTATCCTTTTCGACAATGCCGGCGTCGCCAGTTCCAGCGGTGAAGTACCGAACACCATCGAAGGCATGGCCAAATATGCCTCCGGCCTGCTGCAGGCACTGAACGTGAAAAAGGCTGACTTGCTCGGCTTTTCCATGGGCAGTCTGATCGCACAGCAAGTGACGCTTGATCATCCGAACCTCGTGCGTCGCCTGATTCTGGTCGGTTCATCACCTCGCGGTGGAGTTGGTATGGACTCGCTGACGCCGGAATTTCAGGGCTACCTGGCGAAAAAGCGTGCCGTACCGGATGAACTGCTGCTGGACGTTTTCTTTACCCAGACCGTAGAAAGCCAGGCCGCCGGACATGAATTCCTTACCCGTCTGCGCTCACGTAGGGTCAATCGCGATGTTGATGTCGATAGCAAGACTGCACCCGCACAAGCAGCCGCCATCGCTGGTTGGGGAGCGCCAGCCGGCAACGCCAACGACTACCTGAAAGGCATCAAGCAACCGACGATGGTAGTCGCCGGCAGCCATGACATTGTCTTCTACACAGTTAATGACGTGACCTTGCAGCAGAGTTTGCCCAACGCCCAGTTGGTTATCTACCCGGATTCAAACCATGGCGCGATCTATCAATACCCGGATCTATTTTTGAAACACGCCACGCTGTTTCTCAATGGGGTGAAGTAATCGAAACAATGCACTGACGATTTGCTCGGCAGTACATGCCGCACCACCGATTAGGCTCCAAGTCAGGCCTGCGTCTACAGATCTGACGAGCGAAGAATCCAGGATCTCAGATTATGAAAGCGATTCAGTTCCGTAGCTTCGGCGGCCCCGAAGTACTCGAGTACGTCGACTTGCCAACGCCCGTGCCGGGGCCGGGAGAGGTATTGATAGACACCTCTGCGATTGGGGTGAATTTTCCGGATATTCGTGAACGGTTAGGTATGTATAACCGGCCCGAAACACGCGTTGGTGGTGTCACGCTGCCGCATGTAGCCGGACTTCAGGTGGTCGGACGCGTTTCGAAAACAGGAGCGGGCGTTGACCCTGCCGTTGTCGGGCGCAAGGTCATGGCCTTGATGCCCAAAGGCGCATACGCACAGCAGACTATTGCCGGTGCTGACATGCTGGTAATGCTGGATGAGTCGGCAAACGACGTCGCCATGGCGGGTTTACCTTGTCAGGGAGTGACTGCGTTCCTCGCTCTACGCACATGCGGGCATTTACAGTCAGGTGAAAGCGTTTTGATCCAAGGCGCCGCCGGGGGGGTTGGCAGTCTGGCTGTGCAGATTGCTAAAGCCATGGGCGCGCAGACAGTTTTCGGTACGGCCAGCACTGAAAGTCGACGCGCATTCGTGCGCAGCCTCGGGGCCGACTATGCCATTAGCTACGACACTCCCCAGTGGCCGGAGCGGGTGCTTGAACTGACCGAGGGGCGTGGAGTTGATGTGATCCTCGAAACCATCGGCGGCGAAGTGTTCGATCAGAGTTTTGAGTGTCTCGCCATGCTGGGGCGTTGTGTGGTGGTGGGCTCCACGCGGGGGCCAGGCGAGGCATTGGCGCCTCGTCGGTTGATGGCCAAAGCGCAAACCTTGACCGGCATGTACCTGCCGACGTTCTTCCAGCGCCCTACTTTGATTCGCGAGGCTTTGCAATTCCTCGCTGATTGCGTTTCAGGCGGAGTGATCAGACCAGTCATCGGCGCGACGTTACCCTTGAGCGAAACGGGGCTGGCGCACGCCTTATTGGAGCGAAGGGAAGTTCAAGGCGTCATTGTGCTGGATCCAAACCTCTAAGAGTGATTCGCCGATTCCCCTGGATTTTTCTTGCGAACGAGGAACACAGGACCTTCCGTGGCGTTGATCAGGCGGCCACATACTCATCAGTAAATACGCCCATCACGAGAGGAGCGCGCTATGCGCCGTCACGGCTTCATTGCAAGTGCAAGATGTTTGACGCTCGGACTGATGCTCGCGTGGGGCGGCCATGCGACGGCAGCCGATATTCACTACCGGTTCATCACGGTCGCTGGCAACAATATGTTTTATCGGGAGGCCGGCGATCCTCATAAACCGACCATTCTGCTGCTTCATGGTTTTCCGTCGTCTTCGCACATGTTTCGCGACCTGATCCCTGAGCTATCACCGTTTTTTCATGTGCTGGCCCCTGATTACCTCGGTATGGGAAACAGCGCCGTCCCCACCGCAGCAGCCTTGACGCGGCTTACTTTCGACGCATTAGGTCAATCGATGGAAGAGTTGGTTCGGGAGTTAGGAATTAAAAGCGCGGTGATCTACATGCAGGACTTTGGCGGCCCTGTCGGAATGCGCCTGGCGACACGTAACCCACAGTGGGTGCGCGGAATGGTCATCCAGAACACGCCGATTACGCTGGATGGATGGGAGCCCGTGAGGCTGAAAGCGATTCAGGCAAACGTTGGTCCGCAAACGCCTGAGAAACGTTCAGCCGCCGAAGCGCGGGTTGTTCTGGCGACTGACCTGTTTCTTTATCAGCACGGTGCCCGCAATCCCGATGGCCTTAATCCTGATGCGTGGGCAAACGATGCCTTTGCGCTCAGCGATCCTGAGAAACGGCGAGCTATGACGGATCTGTAGCTCGACATCGGATCAAACCTCTCGTTGTACCCGCAATGGCAAGCTTACTTGCGAAAGGCTCAACCCACCACGTTGGTGGTCTGGGGAGATGGCGACCCGATTTTTACGCCACGAGGCGCAGATTCCATCAAGGAGTTCGTACCCAGGGCTCAGATCCACCATTACAACACCGGGCATTTCGCGCTGGAGGAAGAGCATCGCGACATCGCCCAACGCATTATTCAAGTCTTTTCCGGGCAATGAGGCATCAGGAGATTGGCATGTCGGATAGAGATAATACCCCCACAGGAGAGACAGCTCACCGGGCGGATGCCTTCGCCTTCCCCTTATTGGCCGTGGTGCTTTTCGCGTTCTTCTTTGCTGCGAGTACACCTTCGCCTCTGTTCGTGGTGTTTCAGCGTCATTGGGGATTTTCCTCCGGGATGTTGACCGTCGCGTTCTCGGTGTACGCCATCGCACTGTTGGTCGCTCTACTCAGCGCCGGGTCGTTATCGGACCATATCGGTCGACGTCCGGTAGTAATCGGCGCGCTTGGTTTGCAGACCCTGGCGATGATCCTTTTTGGCTATGCCAGTGATATAAATCATCTTATTGCCGCGCGTTGTCTTCAAGGGCTGGCGACGGGCATTGCCAGTGGTGCCTTGTCCGCGGCGGTGGTCGAGGCAGCACCTGCCAGCCACAAGAAGGTAGGGGTACTGTTCAGCAGCATCGCTCCGTTAGCCGGGTTGGCCACAGGATCGTTAATCACAGGGTTATCGATGTACTGGTTCAGCACACCGGAGGTGATGGTATTCGCGGTGCTGGCGTTCATTTTCTTGATTGCCGCGGTTGGAGTGGCGATAGTCCCGGAAACGGCGGCTCGGCGTGCCGGTGCTTTGGGATCCTTGAAGCCTCGTATTTCGGTGAGTGCCAGGGCCCAGGCTGCTTACGTTCGAAGCATACCGCTGTTGCTCGCCATCTGGGCGCTGTGCGGCCTGTACATGTCACTGGCGCCCTCGATTCTTTATGGAGTATTCAACGTGAACAACGCCGGACTCAACGGTCTTACCGTTGCTGCGCTGTGCGGTCCCGCAGCCATTGCAGCGGCAGTTTTGGGCCGCTTCCTCACGCTCTCTCTTTGCGCTGCAGTGGGCGCTATAGCCATGGTCGTTGGGCTGGGTGTCCTGATCATGTCTCTGTTGGGAGGAGGGGTTGTAGTATTTTTCATCGGCACGCTAATTGCGGGAGTCGGATCTGGAGCGGGATTCTCGGCGGTTCTGCAAACGCTGGCGCCACTCGCCAAAGAACATGAGCGAGCAGAGCTCTTCGCGGCGATTTTTGTGGCCTGTTATTTGTCGTTGAGCCTGCCTCCTATCATGGCCGGATTCGGAGTCGGAATTTTTGGTCTGCTAGACACCAGTTGGGTTTATCTCGTCGCGCTGTTGCTGGTAGCGCTGATCACCAGCCTGACGCATTGGCGAGCGTATCGTGATCATCAAATAAGCACGTCAGCTGTCCAATCATAAGACCCGTAGGAAAGTTAAGAAGGAAGGTAGCTGCCAGGCGATGCCTGGCAGAGGGGAATGACAGTCGATTTATGGGTTTCGTTTTAAAGGAACGCCACTGCCGTTGATGATGTTGGTAATGTCTAAAGTGATTCACTTCAAGGCGGGTAAGAGTTCCGGTATCCTGCTCCACCCGTGCATCAACAGATCGCCGAATACTCCTCTGTCCCCTCCGCTGCAGGCTTTCCCAGTATTAGAACCCCATGGGGCAATGAATTCGGCTCAATGATTGAGGACGGCGTTCGTTGAGCGGAGACCTGGCTTGACGGCTCATCACTACTGCTGTGGTGGGCACTGGCGCAGAACCGAAAAGTATCATCGCTCAGATGATCTACAGGAAGCTTTCGAGGCCAGCTTTCTGCTGCGGTTGCAGCAGACGTTGATCATGCAGCATGAATCCGCCACCTGCCAATCAACCAGCTTTGCCGTTTGAGTTATTGCTTTTCCCGCCAAACCCTCCGAACCAGCGATCTTTGATCGCGCCGATCGGAGGGTTCACTCGCTCTTATCGAAGCCATCTCGTTCCACCTTCCCTTTCAAATTTTTGATTAGCGCGCTGTACCGTCATTTCCCCATCAGTAATTAGCCACGATCTCTATCGAGCGCAGCTCCGGTGTCAGTGCGGAGAGTGTCGTGGACCATGGCTAGAGAATTGGCGACACCGGCGACACCGGCGACAAACCGCGCGTGACGTGGCCTGGGGCGTGGCGACAAAAATGGCGACAGTCGCCACTTTTTGAGCGCTTTGGTCGTGACGCTTGACCGCCTTTTCGAGCAGGTATAAAAATTGGCGCACGGACTGCTGTCGTTGACAGCACCTGCCCAGGTAGCCAGAACCTTCAAGGCTACGCCACTTGCGTGGTGGTTCTCCCAAAGTGCGATTAGCATCCGGCGGCTCGCACGGTCACTCCCCAAGAGTGGTGGATGCCTACTCGACTGATCTGCCCACTGCGGCAGACGATGGACCTTCCTCGCTGCGCTGCAGCAACCGCACCTTTCGGCACACTTCGCTGCGCCAGACTGCGCCCGTCTCTTTCTTCCGGAAAGAGACGGGCGCTCGTACCACTGCTGCAAGCCAGGTCGTACAAGGCATTGCCGCAACTCTCCTCGTGACAATCGGCCTGACAAATCCGATTCGTCGCAATCCGCAATGACACAGGCACCGGTGCCGCAGCCCATGGAAGTGCTGCGCCTGACTGACAGTCAGGCATCCCCCAGGTATCTAGGTCTTTGCCTTCTCCCAGCCAGGATCTCTAGGTGCCGAACTCGTCAGTCGGTACAGCCTCCACCCGCCCGCATCTTCGGATGCGTTTAAGGAGGCCAGATTCATGGTTCATACCCTCGCTCCCGGTCGTAAGGAGCCGTACGTTCCGCGTCAGTGAACACCTCACAGGTCGCAGGGGCCTTGATCCCTGATAACACTCAACAGCCGTGGCGGGACTACGTGAGGACACCAGCAATCACCGAGGAGAGGGCCCATGCAGCAGTTAGATCCGAAGCTTGAACTACCACGACCGCCTCGACCGCTGATTGAGTCGAATCCGGTGGCCCAGCCTTATCCGGTGCCGGCACTGGGTGGGATTCTTGGGCCTGCGGTTGAGCGCATGGCCGAGGTCATCGGCGTGCCCCAGGCACTGGCCGCGCAATCGGTCTTGGCCACCTCGGCGCTGGCGACCCAAGGTCATGCAGGCTTACAGCTCGATGGGAGGAATTATCCCCTGTCGCTGTACCTGATCACGGTGGCCGCGTCAGGGGATCGTAAAACGGCGGCAGATCGATTTGCATTGCTGCCAGCACGGCAATGGGAGCGTGAGCAGTGGCAACGCTATCGCGAACAACTTGCCCGGTACCGTGCCGCACAGCGACAAGCGCAGCGTATCAATCCTGCCGATCCCGCCCCCACAAACAGTGTACCGCTCGAAGCGGGGCCTTCGGCCCCTCGGCTGATCACCACGGACCCGACTATCGAGGCCCTGATTAAAGGTCTCTGTTATGACTTGCCGAGCATGGGCCTGTTCTGTGATGAAGGGGGGCAGTTCCTCGGCAGCAGCACCATGAGTCGGGACAACCGTTTGAAAACCGTGACGACCTTATCGTCGCTCTGGGACGGTAGCCCGATTGATCGTGCTCGCTCCATGGCGGGCGAAAGCCTACGAGCATATGACCGACGTCTGAGCCTGCACCTGATGCTGCAACCGTATTTGGCCATGCAGTTACTCAGTGACCCGTTGCTCCAGGGGCAAGGCATTCTAGGGCGCTGCCTGATGACCTGGCCAACCAGCCTAGCCGGGCAACGTAGCTACCAGGCTGTCGACTTGTCCAAAGACGCCGCGCTCAAGCGCTATCATCACCGCCTTTCGGCCCTGTTTTATCAGCCTTGGTCACTTTCCGTTGACGGAGCCTTGCAGCTGTCAAAGCTGAGCCTCAGTCCGCTGGCGCGTCGTCGCTGGATTGATTTGCATGATGCTATCGAAGCTCAGTTGGGGGAGTTTGGCGAGCTGGCCAGCGTACGGCCCAGCGGATCAAAGGCCGCCGATAACCTGCTGCGCGTCGCCGGCATTCTTGCAGTTGTGGAGGAGAGCGGCGTCGTGGAGGTCGACCATATCCAACGGGCCTCCGCTTTAGTCGGCTACTACCTCACCGAGATCCAGCGCCTGACTGAGCAGGAGCCGGTGTGTCGAGTAAAAGAGGAGGCAGACCGCCTGCTGCGATGGCTACAGGTCAAAGATTGGAAGCGTTTCAGTATTCGTGAATTGAATCGCAACGGTCCCCGCTTTGCCCGCAAGAGCAGTCGTCATGCCGCAAAGCTGCTGGTCGAGTTGATTGATCATCAGTGGTTGATCTCCGACGGCCACACCTTCGAGGTGCGCCATGTTCAATCTTGATGAAGCGCTACGCAACCATCTGGCTCAACGCCAAAAGGAGCCGAAAGTGCGATTTGTCGCCGGTACTGTCGCCACTTTGTCGCCACGTTCAAAACCAGGCAGGACGAGGGTTGTCGCCGCTGTCGCCGATGTCGCCACCGTCCGTAAAACAATCACCTCGACGACCGCCATCATTCAGAGGTTGAAAGAGGAGGGCGCGCAGCTCTACGTCACCGACGACACGCTGTGTTTTCGCCCGACTGATTGGGCTCAGATCCCCATCGTGAGCGCGCACTGGCGAGCCCTTTTGCATGATCTCGCTGCAGTCGATCAGGAACAGAAAAATGGCACGGGTCGGTAAGCGAGCGGGGCGCAATTTCGGTTTCGGTCGCCAGCTTAGCTATGCTGGACGGCAAGCACTGAAAGATCTATTTGGCGACGGCCATTTTGCTACCGTCAAAGCCCATAGCGATCGCTGGCAGGCGTTCGTGCATTGGTGTCGATCCGATGAAGGACCGAGGGTCAACGACGCGCGCCAAATCGACCGCGAGATACTCATGCGGTACGCCGTCCACGTGCGGGAGCAGGTTGATCAGGGCAACGTCGGCATTGCCACCGCGCAGAACCGACTTTCCAGCGTCAACCGAACGATGGCCGCGCTGCGCGGTGATCAGTACGTCAAAATCCCGAGTCCGAGTAAGGCGCTGGGCTTGCAGCGCTCAAGCGTGCGTAGTGAGGCTCCGCAAGGCCAAGACCGTGTGCAGGTCAAGCTGATTGCGCAAGCGCTGTTAGAGCGACAGCAAGCAAGAGTGAGTGCCATTGTGCTCCTCGCTCGGGAGACCGGCATGCGCCTGCGTGAAGCCATCTTGGCGGACCTGCCACGGCTGCAACGAGAGGCTCATCGACTGGGCAAGATCAACATCCAGAATGGCACCAAAGGTGGTCGATCAGGGGCCTCGGCACCGCGCTGGATTACGGTCACGGATCAAGTTCGCGATGCCCTGGATTGGGCCAGCGCGACCTCACCCAATGGCAGCCGGAATTTGTTGGCGCCCGACGAAAGCTACAAAGACTTTATGCAGGCAGTTGTGCGACCTGCACGGGACATCCTGCATAAGCATGGATTGAAAGGTTTTCATGAGCTGCGGGCGGCTTACGCCTGTGAGCGCTATGAGCAACTAATCGGCTTTCCTGCACCCGTTAATGGCGGTCGTGTTCATCAAGAGGATCGAGCACTCGATCAGCGAGCCCGTAAGCAGATCAGCCACGAGTTGGGACATAACCGCATCGATGTGGTGAGTGCCTACATCGGAGGCCGGCGATGACGGCCGAATTCGACATAGCGTTGTTCCTGCGCCCCATGCTCAAAGGAGCACATGCCACGCAGCAGCGGCACATCAGGCAAGCAGAAAGGATGCACGAGGTGATTCGTGAACGCTGGGGTTGCGCGACTCCCTGGTCCTGGAGAGAAAAGCACGTGAGATGGTTTCTGGAGCACTATTTACGATGCTCAGCTCCAGCTACCATCTACTACTACGAGTTAACAGCGGGGTTGATCCGCCGTAGAAAGGCAAAAGTCGTGGTTGCCTGATAGACCTTTAAGCGTGAGCCCCTGAGTATGGGAATGCGGAGCCTCCCATACTCAGGGGCTTGGCTTAAAAAGCGCAGGTATACCAGAGATCTGGCAACTGTCGTCACTCCTTTCGCCCTACACGACACGGATCGTAGCCGGTGGCGCACACCTTTCGGATGTTCAGCGAATCGGTACGACGTTGCGGTCTCTGGTTTGATTGATCGCCGATGCCGACAGGCTGCCGGTGGCCGCCTTCTGGATATGTTCACTCCACCAAGCCATCATCGGACGCCGGCGTTCGATGTAATCCGTCCGGTTGTAGGCGCTACGAACTTCGTCCTTGTCGACATGCGCCAGTGCGACCTCAATCAGCTCCGGATCCCAGCCATGCTCATTCAGGATGGTGCTCGCCATCGAGCGCAAGCCGTGGCTGACTAGACGGTCCTGAAAACCCATGCGCTTCAACGCCATGTTGGCGGTCTGGCTATTGGCATGGGTGCGGGGATTTCTATCTGAGGGGAACACGTACTCTCTGTTACCGCTGAGTTGCTTGAGCGTCTCCAGTAACGACAGTGCCTGATCGGTAAGAGGGATTGTGTGCGGCCGACGCTTTTTCATGCGCTCTGGCGGAATGGTCCAAATGCGCTTGTCGAAGTCGATATCTGCCCATCGTGTGGTGGCTGCTTCGGCAGGGCGGGTCATCGTGTGCAGTTGCCATTCGATCAGGCAGCGGGTCGTGCGCTTGATGCTGGCGTTCGCGATTTCCATCATGAGCTCGGGAAGCTCCTCAGGTGGTAGCGCAGCCATGTTCTCTTTCTTGGGTTTCTTGAACACCGCCCGAATTCCATTGAGGGGGTTCGCAAATATCAGCCCGGAATTGACCCCGTAGGTCATGATCTCGTTGAGTCGTTGGCTCAATCGTTTGACGGTTTCGAGGCTTCCTTTGGCCTCGATTGGGCGAAGGATCTTGATAACCATCGGAGCAGTGATTTTAGAGAGCGGCGTTGTTTTCATGCTTGGGAAAACATGAAGCGTCAGCGATCTCCAAATGTCTTCGGCGTAGGCTTTGGTTACGGAGTCTTTCTTCAGCTCGAACCAGGCCGTGGCCACCTTCTCGAAAGTGTGTTCACTCTCAGCAAGTTTGGCTTGCCTTACCTCATCACGCTGGGTTTTGGGATCAATGCCCAAAGCGAGTAACTCACGCGCCTCTGCGGCTTTCTTCCGGGCGTTGGCTAGCGAGAGGTCGGGGTATGGACCAAGCGCCATGTTGATACGGCTTCTGGTCAACGGCTCGCGGTAATTGAAATTCCACATCATCGAGCCGCTGGCGCGTACTCGAAGCTGCAAGCCATCGCCGTCGCTGAGGACGAAGTCTTTACCAGTTGCCTTGACTGCCTTGAGCTGGCGATCGGAGAGGCGGGTTGCGTTAGTAGGCATGGGGGCTACCTCCAGCACCGTTTTGGTATCCTGAAAATAGCATTTGGTAGTTCGGGATACCACCTGGGATACCAAAGCGGCTGGAACTCGCAAATCCTCCAAGGCCCCCAAAAGCGCTGAGCCCCCTGTATCCACTGGATTTCAGGCACAAAAAAAGACGTCCGTGGACGTCTTTAGATGTTGAAGTGGTGGAGCCGGGGGGATTTGAACCCCCGTCCGCCAGTACTCCGCTGTCGGTACTACATGCGTAGCCGTGTCTATTAAGTTAACCCTCAGCGACCCGACGGGCAGGGTGCTTTGGGCGAGTTGTGTA